>Ga0187770_10001101_pt1 | contig 14065 bp, 16 predicted proteins | sample 0116_SJ02_MP02_2_FD_133154 | JGI IMG/M metagenome (GOLD analysis project Ga0187770, IMG submission 133154) | Tropical peat soil microbial communities from peatlands in Department of Meta, Colombia - 0116_SJ02_MP02_20_MG | ecosystem: Environmental > Terrestrial > Soil > Wetlands > Peat | place...
ATGGCCGGAACCCAATTCCGTTTGCCGTAATTCTCCGGCAGGATGTTGGCCTTGCCGTGGACGATGCTGAAATTGAATTGCCACGGAAGACCGCCCGATCCGTTGGCAAGATTGTCGCTGCCGGCGTGAATCTCGCTGGTGTAGCCCACCTCAAAACGCTTGGCAAAGCCTTCGGTGACGGAAACAGTGCTGAAGTCGCCGACCACATTGCCGCCGGCCAAAAAGTGATAGGCGACGGCGGGCTTACCCAACCCGTTGGCCGGTGAGGCGGCAACGGAGGCCAGCGGCGTTACGAAAACGCCCGTTGGGCCTTCATAGCCCAGGCTCTGCGCCCGTGCATGCAGCGCTGCGGCGAGCGCAAGCGCCAGAATCAGAGAGCTGAAGACGATTGAGCGGAAAGAAAGTACAGTGGTATGCATCTTGGTTTCTCCTTGTGTGAAGCGGGTTGATTGAAGGTATAGGCCGAGCGACGAATCGTCCCGTTTCAGCAGAAGGCTATCGTTATGAGTAAGAGCCGGCGCATATGCGAATGCGCTGGCGCTTAGGACAACTATGCTGAGATGGTGTGGATGATCAGTCGCAGGAAGAGCGCGTTGCTAGAGACAACAGCAACAGCAACAACACGCGGAATACCTTGCGGTATTGAGCGACTGACTCATGAATTTCATTATAAAAAATTCGGCGAGAATGTCAAGGGCCCCCGAAGTTCTAGCCCTGCGGATGTTGTGAATAGCGCTTTCAGGAGAGCGCGCTTTGTGACAAGAGCAGTTGAAAAATATTCGTGGCCATGAAGATTGCGCTTCGATTATGCTGATAGCCATGCGGCATTTCTTCTTAGCATTGTTACTTTGCGCCTCCACCGGCTGTGTTGCTGCTCAGTCAGACATTCGATATATCGATTTCAAGAACTTTAGCTACCCGTTTGCCGATTCAATGTCGGAAGAGCCGGGGTGGGTCGATATGTCTCATGAAGATTTGATTCGGCTGACGAACGGGAGCAATCTGAGCGATTCAGGAAACGGCATGACAAATGAAGGCTTGACGCTCGAGGAAGTCCAGTTCGCCGATGTGACCGGTGATGGTCAAACCGATGCGATCGTCGTACTGCGCTACGATTCGGGCGGCACAATGTTTTCCTATTACGTATATGTCTATGCATTTACCGCCGGGAAACCAAAACTTCTGGCCTGTTTTCATGCCGGCGACCGCGCCAATTCAGGTCTTTACAGGGTTTACGGGCAAGATGGAAAGCTGGTTTTAGAGCTTTACGACCCTCAGAAAAGTGCCGGCCTTTGCTGCTCCACCAGGTTCATTCGTACTCGATATACATGGCGTAATGGAAAATTTCTTGCGGCCGGCGCTAAGGAGTTCGGGACGCCAAAAACGGCTTCACGCCTGCCCGTTTCTGTGATGGGAATTCACAAGTAACCGCATCTGCGCGGCGTCATCCCGCCCGCCTCATCTTCTCCCGGATTGGCTCGTTATCGGCATACACCCGCCACTCCGCCACCAACCCGCCCTCTACCACCGCCCGCCACGCCGCCGGCGTCTCCCACCGGTTCTCCGGCTTCAGCGCGCCATCTGCCGTATAGGTGCCTTTCGCCTTCCCCAGTATTACCACCACTGCTCCGGCGGCATAACTTTCTTCCACCACAATCGAATAATCCGGAACCATGCGAAAGTACCCAATCCATGCCGCCCGCATCTTCTCCCGGCCCTCGACCACATTCCCCAGCGAATCCACAAACCTGTGCTCGGGAGTCATCAACCCCGCCAGCCCCTCCACATCCTGCCGGTTGATCGCCGCCGCAAACGCCCGCGCCACATCTTCCGCCGATTCGCTCATGCCGGTATTGTAGCCATGCCTAAGCAGTGCCGTTTTAGAACGGTCCGACTTTTGCACAACTTTATTCCTTTCGGGGTTCGGTCTGGCAGGATTCCTTTGACTCTCTTAATATCACGCTGTTAAAGTTTTTTCTAATGATGTACACAGCCTTGGATTTCTTTGCCGGTAGTGGCCTTGTTCGATTGGGGCTGGCTCCTGAGTTTGAAACGCTCTGGGCAAACGACATCTGCGCAAAAAAACGGGCCGTGTACGTAGCAAATCACGTCCATGATAGGTTTCATCTAGGGGACATTCAGGACGTGCAAGGGTGGGACTTACCGGCCACCGATCTGGCCTGGGCATCCTTCCCATGTCAGGATCTCTCGCTTGCTGGTAACCTCAGCGGAATGAATGCTGGAACCCGTTCAGGTCTGTTCTGGGAGTGGGTACGCGTCCTTCAGGAATTGAATAAACATGGCAAGAGGCCACCGATTCTGGTTGCCGAGAATGTTGTTGGGTTTGTCGTAGCAAATCAAGGAAAGCATTTTAAGTTGGCATATCGTGCGCTTCGTGATCTAGGGTATCGAGTAGGTGCAGTTGTTATTGACGCCAAAGATTTCTTGCCGCAAAGCCGACCAAGAGCCTTTATTATCGCCGCTTCCGAGGAAATTCCTCTTGAGGGATTAAGTCAGGAGTTTCCATCAGGGCGATTCCACACTGCTGGTCTAGTTCGGACTTCGTTTGCTGTGAATGATCCGGAGTGGGTATGGTGGTCGCTTCCTATTCCGCAAGGAAACAAGCCCACATTTGGAGATTTGTGCGAACGCGATGCTCCCTGTGACCCACCCTCAAAAACAAGAGATATCTGTGCCATGTTATCCCCATTAAACAGAAAAAAGCTCAACGCAGCGCGAAGAGCAAAGACGTTTTTTGCTGGCACAGCATACAAGCGCACTAGACCGGACGAAGAGGGCAATAAGATTCAGCGATTGGAAGTCCGTTTCGACGGGATTGCCGGATGCTTACGGACCCCGAACGGCGGGAGTAGTAGGCAGACGGTCATCCTCGTTGACCAAGGTTCCGTTCGTTCCCGTTTGATGACGCTCCGAGAATGTGCGCGACTGATGGGAGCGCCAGACACCTACAAACTAAACGGTTCCTACAATGACGGTTATCGCGCAATGGGCGATGCTGTCGTGGTCCCCGTGACTCGATGGTTAACGCGCTATCTACTAACGGAATTAGCTGCCCGATCTGAGAGTACCCGTACACTGAATTCAGCCTCAAGAAATGCTGCATAGTCGAGCAGCGAACGAGTCGAGCGTCTGAAATGGTATGGTTCCTGAAGTCATGAAATCGATGAAAGAATCCCCTCTATTCAAATCGCCTCCGACGAATCTCGATTTTGAGAAGTCCATGATGTTCTTTCATGCGTATATGTATGGCCCACTCCAGGGTAAGCTACGGCTTTATGGAGCCCGCAAGATACTGCCAAAATCTGTCGCAATGTCCTCTGATTGGGAGGTATTTGCCTCGATGCTCGTAAACGACTTCGGCAGCAAGCTCAGCGCAGGTATAGATTTGGCTAATAATGAGGTTAAATCGGCGAAGCAGGGCGGTAGTTATGAATATCAGTATCACAAGATCACCGGTAAAGAGAAACTAGCGAAGGACATGACGGTCGGTCACCTCTTCTTCGAGTATCACGACAATTTGAAAGAAGTACATCTCCGGTGGCTACATGGATCGACGCTAGTGGAAAAGTTCTTCCAGAAATGGTTGGATAAATATCCCGATCCATACCCCAAGAATCGTCGTTACCGTAAGCAAATCACCAATGGGTTCGTGAAGAAGAACGGAATCCTATTAATGACTATTCAAAATGGGGAAGTGGTATTCCCGCCCTTATCTATAGTGGAGGAGCCTATGAAAATTGCACTAGATATTGACGAACTGAGCGGGCAAGAGGATTAAATATTGTATGGCCGATACCCTTACCGCGGAACAACGTAGCGCATGTATGCGTTCTGTCAGCGGCAAGGACACTGCGCCGGAAATGCGCGTCCGAAGGCTGGCTCACTCCATGGGCTATCGTTATGCACTTCACGTCAGGACGCTGCCAGGGAAGCCTGACCTCGTTTTCGTTACTCGCCGAAAAATAATTTTTGTCCACGGCTGCTTCTGGCACAATCATAATTGCCGTCATGGGCGAATTTCGCCAGTTACAAACTCAGCCTACTGGAACGGCAAGCGCAAAAGAAATGCTGCACGGGATAAGGAGCATATTAAATCTCTCCGTAAGGATGGCTGGAAGGTACTTGTCATATGGGAATGTTGGACCCGGGATGCTGTCTCACTTCGCAAGAGATTGGAAGTATTTCTCTAGAGCGTATATTCCCGTTTCATACGTACAGCGAGATTCGCAGCAGCGCCCTCATAACCCCGCTTTCCTCTTCTCAACTACAATAAAGATGCAAGTCCACCACGAGGAAACCCATGCCGCTCTCCGGAGAAGCCATTCGCCTGATGAACTACATTGACGACGTCGCCGTGACCCTGCGTCGCATTCTGGCCACCATTCCCATTCTCACCGCCGAGGAGCGCGCCCGCGTCGCCGAACACCTGCTCAGCACGCGCCCCAACGCCGAAGACGTGGTCCAGGCCCTCTCCGCCCGGTAATTCCTTGCCTTCGGGGCACCCCGGGTCCCTCGCATTTGGGGCCTGGGATTCCGCCTCAATCACACTCATAATGACGCAAAAATCGCCTGGATTTGCGCATTTTCAGCCTAAAACGCTTCCCAAATAGCCCAATATTGCGCCAAAAAACATCTATGTATACGTGAACTTTTTAGGCGCGTTTTTTAATCAAAAAGTATCGTTCTAAGTTGACATTTTCCCTTATTTCCCCAAAATCTGCTCATAAAATTTCACGTACTGCGGTACCACCAGCGACGCGCAGTAGCGCTTTTGCGCCGTTGCCCGTCCCGCCTCGCGCATTGCGTCCAACCGCGTGCGATCCTTCAGCAGGCTCACCGCTCCGGCAGCCATGTCGTCCACGTTCCCAACGGGATACAGCAACCCCGTCACCCCATCGTCAATCAGCTCCGGCACGCCGCCCACGCGCGTGGCAATCGACGGAACCTTGCAGGCCATAGCCTCCAGCGCTGCCAATCCAAACGACTCCAATTCGCTCGGCATAACCATCAAATCTGCCAGCGGAAGCAGCTCGTTCACCCGCTCCTGCTTGCCCATAAAGTGAACCTTGTCATGAATTTGTAGGTCATGCGCCAGCCACTCCGCCGCCGACCGCTCCGGCCCGTCGCCCACCAGGTATAGTTGCGCCGGAAGCTCCCGCGCCACCCGCGCAAAGACCTTCACCACGTCCACCACTCGCTTAACCAGCCTGAAATTAGAGAGATGCATCAGGATCGCCTCGTTTGGCGCAGCCAGCCGCTTGCGCGCCTCTGCCCGCGCCTTCTCATCCTTGATGGGCGTGTACTCGTCGCAATTCACAAAGTTTGTTACCACCTCGATAGGCCGCGTGACGCCAAAGTGCTTGACCGTTTCCTCTTTTAGATAGTTGGAGATAGAGGTCACTCCATCGCTCTCTTGAATGGCGTACCGTGTGATTGGCAAGTAGCTGCGGTCCAGGCCCACCAGCGTGATGTCCGTTCCGTGCAGCGTGGTCACAAAAGGCAACCGCCGCCCTCGCGCGGCCAGCATCTGCCGCGCCAGCAATGCGCTCACCGAGTGGGGAATGGCGTAGTGCACGTGGAGCAAATCAAGCTCATAGAATTCAGCAACTTCCGCCATGCGCGAAGCCAGCGCCAAATCGTACGGAGGAAACTCAAAGAGCGGGTAGCTGGAGACCGGAACCTCGTGATAAAGAATGCCGTTGTCGCGTCCGCTCAGCCGGAACGGCTGCGAATAGGAAATAAAGTGCACTTCGTGATCCCGCGCCGCCAGCTCAATTCCCAGCTCTGTGGCCACCACGCCCGAGCCGCCGTAGGTGGGATAACACGTGATGCCGATGCGCATAAGCCCTTCTCTTTCCTTTAGCTTTTTTAGAGGCTATGATTTGGACGTTCTTCAGCGTGCTGAAGATGCAGAATGCAAATCTGCGAATGTGATTCGCTCAATTTCCGGAAATTGCTCCGCCGCGCGTAGCGCTTCCAGCTCAACTTCCCGTGAGGCACGCAACCGCGTCCGAACCCTGTCAAGATCTGTGTCATTGTAGCCGGGATGAGTGATCAACTCCCACGTTCCCTCCGGCAGATTCCGCAGTAGGGAACTAACTGCATTTGAATCAAGTGTTCCCGTCGCCAGCGCGCCGATGATACCATCCGTGGTTGCAAATCCTTCTTTCGCCACAATACGCCTGAATGCAGGCTCCAGCAGCCGCAGCATCCGCATCTGCAACCGCCGTAACCATGGCGCGCCGTGCGTGGCGCGTAAACTCCACTCCGGCTCAAATGGATTGCGCACTGCGCGAATCCCCGCAACCTTCGCCGCACGCAACACCGGCCTGAGCAAAGCAGGAAAGATATGCAAGTGTTTGTGTGTGTCGATGTGTGTCAGCCGCAGGCCGCGTTCTTGCAGCAGAGCGATCTGCGCGGCGGCCTCGGCTTCGATTTCGGAGTTTTGAATTCGCCCGGCAAGCAACCGTTTGAGAAACGCGCCCGGCGTTGGGCGGAAGCGGCACGTGCGAGGGTCTGCAAGCGTAGGAATGTCCTGCGCGCGCAGTACCGGTTCGCCGTCCACCAGCACCACGTGGCAACCAACTCCCAGCGAAGGTGTCGCAAGAGCCAGCTCGATGGCTGCATCGGTCGCCGCGGCTTTGGCCATCAGCGAAGCGCTGGTAAGCGCTCCGGCCCGGTGCAGCTCGATAATGGCGCGGTTGATTCCGGCGGTCAGCCCAAAGTCGTCGGCATTGAGGATGAGATGGCCCACGAGGCGAGTGTATCAACAACAGTTCGCCGCAACGGGGTTCGCCATGACGCGGCCGCATTCAGAAGACAAACGCAACCCGCCGCGTTACGCGCGCTGCTATGATGAAAGCAGGCCGCGATGGCCCTTCCAGCCCGCGTGGGCGGTTAGCTCAGTTGGTTAGAGCGCCTGCCTTACAAGCAGGAGGTCGCAGGTTCGAGTCCCGCACCGCCCACCATGATTGCATCAAGCAGACTATAGGCTTGCATTCTCGTTCCACACAAGAGAGACGGGTTTGTAAAGAACTGCACCCCACCGCGCGCTTCCGCCTCACTCCGCCGCCGAGAAATATTCCTTTGCCGCGGCAATCGTTGCCGTAACCTCTTCCTTGCCATGCGCTGTGCTCAAAAAAGCTGCTTCAAATTGAGAAGGTGGCAGCCAGACGCCGGCATTCAGCATGGCATTGTGGAAGCGGCCGAAGGCGGCCGTGTCGCTCCGCAAGGCCTGCGTGTAGTTGGTGACGGGATTCGCTGTGAAAAACCAGGTCCACATGGAACCGACGCGATTCAGAGTAAGCGAAACACCGGCGCGCGTAGCTTCTGCAGCCACTCCCTCACCGACAGCTTTGGCGGTAGCTTCGAGCCGCGGATAAACTTCGCTGGCGTGAGCCTGCAAATAGCCGACTGTAGCGATGCCAGCGGCCATGGCCAGCGGATTGCCGCTAAGGGTTCCGGCTTGATAGACCGGCCCTAGAGGCGCCAGCAAATCCATGAACCGGCGCTTCCCGCCGAAGACGCCCACGGGCAGTCCGCCGCCTACGATTTTGCCCAGAGTTACGAGGTCCGCGTCGACGCCGTAGAGTTCGAGAGCTCCTCCAAGGGCCACGCGAAAGCCGGTCATCACCTCATCGGCGATGAGCAGCGCTCCTTCGCGGGCAGTGATCGAGCGCAGTCCTGCCAGGTAGCCGGGGGCTGGCGCAATGCATCCGGCATTGCCCACAACCGGCTCCAGAATCACGGCTGCGATTGCTTGGGGATGCGCGGCAAATGCGGATTCCACTGCGGCGAGATCGTTATATGGCAGAGCAAGGGTAAGGTGGGCAATCTCCTCTGGCACGCCGGCCGAGCCTGGGATTCCGAAGGTCGCTACACCCGAGCCTGCCTTTACCAGCAACCCGTCAGCGTGGCCGTGATAGCAGCCCTCGAATTTGATGATGATTTTGCGGCCGGTGGCGGCGCGGGCCAGTCGAATGGCGCTCATGGTTGCCTCGGTGCCGGAGCTGACAAAGCGCAGCTTCTCGATTGCCGGATAGCACGCCGTGATGCGCTCGGCAAGATCCGCCTCCGCTGCCGTGGAGGCGCCAAAGCTGGGCGAATTGCGCGCGGCGCGCTCGATGGCCTCGACCACCGGAGGAAATGCATGACCCAGAATCATCGGTCCCCAGGAGCCGAAGTAGTCGATGTAGCGGTTGCCGTCGGCGTCGATGAGCCAGGCGCCCTCGGCGCGCTCTACAAACGGCGGCGCGCCGCCCACTGCGCGAAAGGCCCGCACCGGCGAGTTCACGCCGCCGGGAAAGAAGCGCTCGGCGCGCTGATGTAGGGCGTGAGAACGAGTACGGCTGGGAGTTGGAATCCGGGAACTCATGGTGGGTTCAGTATAGAAGGCGACGCGCTATGGCTGGAGCTCGCGCGTCTTCACAGTTTAATGGCTCGTCCAACTCTCGCCCTCGCGCAGAATGACAACATCAGTCTTCAATCCTGCGTCGCGCACACGCTTGTGGAAACCCTCCGGAGTCTCGCCCGTCCGCATCAACGGGGAGCGGGGAAGGATTCCAAGATGAATGGGGATTGCGATCCGGGGTCGAAGCGCTTCAACGGCTCGCACTGCGCTCTTTTCTCCCATGGTCATAGGAATGCGAAAGGTCGTGACCGGCATCAACGCCAGCTCCAGGTTGAACATAGCGCCAATCTCTTTCATGAATCCGCCGAAATAGGTGTCTCCAGCAAAATATATGGACTTCCCTTCTGCCTCGATTACAAATCCTCCGGGCAGGCCCATGTGCAGCGCACGCGTCGCAGTAACAGCAACAGGGCCAAACTGCCTTTTCTGCCATCTCCCCAAGCCAATCACATTCTTCGCTCCCTTGACGCGCGTAATCCATGCAGCCGCGCGCGGCGCAACCACAGGAAGATCAGCCGCAAGCGCACGAAAGTAGCGGGAATCCGTGTGATCCCAGTGATTGTGGGAGACCAGAACCAGATCGACGCCCTCCATCTCCTTTCTTGTCTTGGATGGAGGGGCGGTCCTCTTATAAGCAAGATTGCCCCAGGAGCCAAAGTAGGGGTCGGTGAGAATCTTCTTCCCTGCGGTTTCGATTAGGACGGTACTGTGACCGATCATAGTAACTTTCATAATTCGCTCCAGAATGAGATGGCCTCAAAGTGCATGTATCAATGGTTTCCATAGCATTCCAGACGCGGCTGCGCCCTCAGCGCGCTCCACAAATGGTGACGCGCCGCCCACCGCTCCGAAGGCCCGCACCGGTGAATTGACTCCGCCGGGAAAGTAACGCTCGGCGCTGCTGCAAAGCCTGGGAACGTGTGCGGTGCTTCATCGTGGATTCAGTATAGAGGTCGGTGCGCCGGGCTGGTTGTCCCTCGTTGACGCAGGCTTTCGTCCCAGGCGTCGAATATTGAAACATATCAGCATCACGAGCGCGCCGGTCCCCAAGGCAAGGCCCAGGCTGATACAGAAACCATGGAAAAAGTCGTTTTGCCAAGCGTAGCCGCAGCTCAACAGAAGCAGTCCCACGGAGAGCAGAATCAATGCGACAGGCAGGATCATTTTGGAATCAGGTGAATTGTTCAACAGCATTACTGTTCTTTTCTGCAGCGGGCGTCGTGCCTGCTGCTCGTTTTGCAAAATAATTTTAATCGTTTCGTGAGTTGCGGTTCGATTGCATCGCACGTTTGGCGCAGATTCGAGCGAGCATAAAGATCACCAAAACGTCGATCGACACACCGATCCCCGCGCATACGCCTCGGCACGTGTCGTCAGGCGCAGGCGTCAGATGCAGCAGCGACAAAAGCGAACTTGGCCAGCCATACGCGCTGGCCAGATCGATTTGTGCAACCACAAGCAAAGCAATGAGAAACGGCAAAGATTTTTTCAAACTGCAACTGTCAATCACAGACATAGGAATTCCTTTCAGGATTGGGAAGCGCATCCGCGGGAGTGGCGCGCGACCCAGTAAAGCAGGCCGATGGCGCAGCCAATCAGCAGAAAGCGCAAGCCGTCGATGAGGACTGGATGGCGATGGCCAAAGCCGTCCTCAAATAAACGCGTGAGAATCAGGCTGGAAGCGAGGCAGGCATTGCCGGCAGCCAGAATTCCACGAGTCTTGCGGTCGAGTTGACGGTAACGAAGCAGGCACATTGGAAACTCCTCCAGGAGAATTAGTTTTTGAAGCGATACCAGAGCATTAAGGCAAGCTTTGCCGCGCCCATGGCGTATATCACCACAATCAAATCCCAGGGGATGCGGTAATCGACAAGAAGGTGATACTCGAGCAGGGCAAAGGCAGTGAATGTTCCGAAGATAGCCGCGGCGCTGGTCGAGCGGCGTTGATGCTCGCGGTACCTTTCGTCGGCGATGTGGTCGAGCATGAGGATTCGGCTGAGAATCGGATGGATCATGGTTTGTTCTCCAGTTGGAAGATTTGATCGGTGGAGCAGGCAAAGATCTGGGCAAACTTGAGCGCCAATTCCAGGCTGGGCACGTAGCGGTTGCGCTCGATGGAGTTGATGCTCTGGCGGGAAACTCCGGCGGCTTGGGCAAGTTGCTCCTGCGTCCATTCATGAGCAGCACGAAGTTCTTTCACTCGGTTTCTGATTGAGCGTTCCATGTAAAGCTAGCTTTCCATTTCAAGATAGAATAAGCCAGATTATTTGTCAAGCCGACTCGACATTATACACTTGACAAACCCAAGAAAAAGCGTAAAATTAAAGCATGGAAAACGGTGAAATCAACCTAATCGAATTGGCTCAACACTTTAGCAACGAGGATGCGGCCCGCGAATACCTTGAGCGGCTCCGCTGGCCGGATGGACCTGTATGCCCGCATTGTGGTGAGATCAACAATGCTTACCGTCTCGCGCCGAAACCCTCCGAGAAGGACACGCATGTACGCGCCGGGGTGTGGAAGTGTGCCGGTTGCCGGGAGCAGTTCTCCGTGACTGTGGGGACGATCTTCGAGGATAGCCATATTCCCTTGAGCAAGTGGCTGCTGGCGTTTCATCTGCTCTGTTCCAGCAAGAAGGGCATGAGTGCCCATCAGCTCCACCGTATGCTCAAAGTGACGTATAGGAGTGCATGGTTCATGGCTCATCGGATTCGCTATACGATGACCCAAGAACCATTGTCATCGAAGCTCGCAGGTATTGTTGAAATTGACGAAACCTACATCGGCGGGAAGATTCGTAATTACTGGGCACCACCAAAGCCGGGAGAGAAGCGCCAGAGTGTTGTATCCAACAAGGCTCCTGTGGTTAGCGTCTTGCAGCGCGGCGGTCGCATCCAATCTCGGCATATCCCCCGCGTTACGGCAGAAAACTTAAAGCCGATTATCGAAGGGATGGTCGCTGAGGATGCTCGTATCATCACTGATAGCTCTACAGTGCTGAAGGGCGCACTGATGGGCCGCAGACACGATCAGGTAAACCACACGATGCTGGAATATGCACGATATGAAGATGGCGTTTGCATCACAACAAACAGCGTTGAGGGCTATTTCGGCATCTTGAAACGCGGCATCAATGGGGTGTATCATCATGTAGGTCAGCAGCATTTGCACAGGTATCTCGCTGAGTTCGACTATCGGTACAACTTGAGGAAAGAAACCGATTCGATGCGGACTGTGCAGGCACTCAAAAGCACGACGGGGAAGCGACTGATGCTGCGGGACTCAAGGGGAAACTGCATTGGCGCAAAGATTAAGCCAGCGAGCGAACGAACCGATACCCAAATTGATTCCTCACATTCCTCTGTCGCTTGAAGAAACAATCTCAGATGTTCTTAAGGTGAGGCCACCAAAGAGTAACTTTGAGGAGTTTGATAAGTCTAATGAAGTCAACAATTCTTCATTTGACAAAACGACATCTCAAAAATAATTCTCTGCGCAGTTGTAAATGTGGTATATTGCAGACAAACAAACGCCTATGACGGCGCACCATTCAAAATGCTGATGGTGGCCGCCAAGGCAACGGTGAATAAGGAGCCGTTCCTTACCACCGTACAACAGAGGGGCAGCAGCTTTATCATGCTGGCCTCTTTCTTTCCGGCTCTCACTCCGGCACCGCCTCCTAATCGGCGTCGGCTGTGTAGACGGAATCTCAAGGTTTGATGGGCGCGGCAGGCCTCCAACCTGCACCATGCGGAGTCAAAATCCGCTATGCGAGCAATTACACCACGCGCCCATTAAGCCTATTCACTTTTCAAATTCACCGTCGGATAAATTCTTCCATTCCTCCTTTCCAATTCCGGCGGCTGTGCATCGGTTAATCTTGCAACGAAGCGGTAACCCGCATTTGGATGCGATCCAACACGAACCGCCTCCGCTACAACCTCTCCAACAGAAACGCCCAGAGCTTTATGTGCGCGTATGAATGCCCGGAGGGCCTTAGCCTTCGCGCCATAAGGGTCTTTTTGCTCTGGTCCAGGTCCAGGCTCATCTCCTGCCGGCTGCTGCGCAGGAACGGCGCTAGTAAGTGGCCGCTGCGGGACGACCATCCTTTCCTGATTACGCATACGCAGAATTTCTTCCCAGTGATTGAGTTCTTGGCGCACAGACTTAGCCTGTGCCTCTAATTCATTCGCCATCTGCCGGAGTTTGGCCGTCTCACTGCGAATCTCGTCCACCGTCATCATGTAGTCATTTCTCCCATTCCAGAAATAGTAACACATTGCCTATCGGAAAGGGAAGATGGTTGATTCGCTAGTTTTTCACCTCAATGGGTAAAAGTGTTTACTGATTGAGTTCCTATATGTGATGTTTGCTATAAGAGGTTGGGTTTGTCAAGTATACAATGTCGAGCCGACTTTCCATTTTATTTCATTCCGTACAGAATCCAGCAGAAGACCGGAATGCGAGATTTTTTCATCGAAATGTTGCTAAAATTGATATTCCCGGCCAGCCACGCCGCAAGAGAATACTTCCTCAGAAAGCTCTCACCGTGTCCGACGAATTCAAGCCCAAATCCGCAACCTACGCCGGCGTCGGCGTGGATTTCTTCTCTGAAAATCACATTCAGGAGCGCCTCGCGTATCTGGCGCAGAAAACCTTTAATCGCAACGTGTTAGGCGAAACAGGCGGCTTCGGATCGCTCTTCCGGCTCGATCTGCAGCGCTGGAAGAACCCCATCCTGGTGAGTTCGACCAACGGGGCAGGCGCCAAGCTGAAAGTGGCCTTCGAGCTGGGGATGCACCGAACGATTGGCGCTGATTTGGTGAATCACTGCGTAAATGACATCGCCGTGCAGGGCGCCACGCCCTTGTTTTTCATGGATTACATGTCAAGTAGCAAGCTGGTTTCAGAGGTGGCCGAAAGCGTGGTAAGCGGGCTGGCCGATGCCTGTAAATCCTGTGGTTGCGTACTGATTGGCGGCGAGACGGCGCAAATGCCGGGCATTCATGCCGATGGGGAATACGATCTGGCAGGCTTTATCGTGGGCGCAGTGGACCGGGACAAAATGGTGACCGGTGCGGGGATCAAGGCCGGTGACGTTCTGGTCGGGCTGCCCTCCACCGGCCTGCATACCAATGGTTATTCATTGGCCCACAAACTGCTCTTCGAGGTGGGTGGTTACAAGCTGTCGCAGTATGTGACGGCTATCAAGGAGAAGGCTGGAGCGGCTCTGATGAAGACTCATCGCAGCTACCTTTCCGTGACGCAGAAGCTGGTGAACGCGGGGCTGACGACGGGCATGGCGCACATCACCGCGGGCGGCATCTCAGAAAACCTGCCCCGAATCCTGCCCAAGAACACGGGAGCGCAGATCGAGATCGGCTCCTGGCCGGTGATGCCGATCTTTGAGCATCTGCGCGACCTGGGCCAGCTGTCGCAAGACGAGATGATGCGCACCTTCAACATGGGCCTCGGGCTGATTGTGGCGATTCCGGCGGATAAATTCACGCGCGCGAAAAACCTGCTGGACCGGGCAGAGGAGAAGTTCTACGTTGTGGGCCGCGTGGTGAAGGGCGAGCGCCGGGTGCAATACACGTAGGCGCCTGGCTTTGCCGAAATACCTGTCCTCCAGAC
>Ga0187770_10001103_pt1 | contig 14061 bp, 2 predicted proteins | sample 0116_SJ02_MP02_2_FD_133154 | JGI IMG/M metagenome (GOLD analysis project Ga0187770, IMG submission 133154) | Tropical peat soil microbial communities from peatlands in Department of Meta, Colombia - 0116_SJ02_MP02_20_MG | ecosystem: Environmental > Terrestrial > Soil > Wetlands > Peat | place...
CATCGACGGCTACGTAGTGATCGCCAATATCAATAGCGAGCACCAGTCCGTGATCGGCGGAGCCAGCAAGCCGGTCGAACAAGCGATGGCGGCGCTCCAGAAAGCTGGCTACGAGGTGACTCCGTTGCCGGTCAGCCATGCTTTCCACACTTCGATTGTGGCGCCGGCCAGCGAACCACTTCGACGCGTGCTCGAGCGGCTGCATCTCCAGTCGCCCAAGCTGCCGATTGTTGCGAACACCAACGGCGAGTTCTATCCCACCGGGACAGACGTCGTGCCTCAGATGTTGGACATTTTGGCGCAGCAAGTCGCTTCCCCTGTGCAGTTCATCAAAGGTCTGCGGACGCTGTATGACGCCGGCGCGCGGATGTTTGTGGAAGTGGGGCCGAAGAAGGCTCTGCAGGGATTTGCGGAGGATGTACTCGGCGAGCACGGCGACGTGGTTTCGATTTTCACCAATCATCCCAAAGTCGGCGATATCCCTGCGTTCAACCAGGCGTTGTGCTGTCTCTATGCCGCAGGGCTCGGCAGTGGTGTTGCCGCAACTGCTGAACTGCCCACTTCGGTGGCTATGGCTCCGGCTCAGAAAGAAATTCCCGCTCGAGTCTCAGCCGCCGCACCGGTCCCGAGCGCTCCCGTTTTACCGACGGCGCCATTGAAGGGTGAGCATTACGTCGAGCTGGGCCGCATGTTCGCCGAGGTTCTCGAGCGCGGGTGGCAGATGACCCATGGGAAAAACGGCAGACCGATCGATGTGCCGGTGGTGATCACGGGCGCGGCTTTGGGCCTGCCTGGAACGGAACACATCTTCGACGATGCCAACATCGGGCGCCTCCTGCGGGGCGATCAATTCATCGACACGATTCCTGCGCGCTTCCGCCGCGGCATGCTCGACAAGCACATCACGCGGCTGGTGAAGAGCGACAGCGGCAGCACATTCGAAACAATCAACAACATTGCAGACGTGATCAAACTCGCAGGCCGCGCGGGTGCTTTCGATATGGAAAAGGAATTTGGGATTACTACCGAACGCCTGGCCGCGCTTGATCACGTCACCCAGATGGCCATCGCGGTGGGCCTCGACGCCTTGCGCGATGCCGGAATTCCATTGGTCTTGCGCTACAAACCCACGAGCAAGGGCACGCAGTTGCCGGACCGCTGGGGATTGCCCGATGCTCTGCGCGACGACACCGGCGTAATCTTTGCTTCCGCCTTCCCGGGCTATGATTCCTTTGCTCAGGAGATGTCGCGCTATTACACCGACCATGCGCGCCGGGAACAGCTCGACTTGCTCCAAAGCTTGCATGCGCGCGTGGCAGAGGCAAACGGCGATTCGATCATGGCGCGTGAAATCGACCGGCGGATTGACGAGTTGTGCGACCAGATCGAGAGGGAGCCGTACGTCTTCGACCGGCGCTATCTCTTCCGGGTGTTGTCGATGGGGCATTCGCAATTTGCCGAGTATATCGGCGCCCGAGGGCCCAACACGGCGATCAACGCCGCCTGCGCGAGTACCACACAAGCCGTAGCACTGGCAGAAGATTGGATCGGCACGGGGCGCTGCCGCCGCGTGATTGTGGTTTCAGCCGACGACGTCACAACCGACAATCTCATCGACTGGATGGGCGCTGGCTTCCTGGCGAGCGGCGCGGCCGCCACGGATGAGGTGGTCGAAGAAGCCGCCACCCCATTCGATCGCCGGCGTCACGGCATGATTATTGGTATGGGCGCCGCCGGCCTCGTGATTGAGAGCGCCGAAGCCGCGCGTGAACGCGGAATTCAGCCGATTTGCGAAATGTTGAGCGCGGTCACGGCCAACAGCGCATTTCACGGCACGCGTCTCGATGTCCAGCATATCTGCCAGGTGATGGAAGACCTGATTGCGAGAGCGGAAGCCCGCAGCGGGATCGACCGGCATCAGATTGCGCCCCGCACGGTCTTCGTTTCGCACGAAACCTACACCCCGGCGCGTGGAGGGAGCGCCGCCGCGGAAATCCATGCGCTGCGCCGCGTCTTCGGCAACGACGCCGACAAGATCGTGATCGCCAATACGAAGGGTTTCACTGGCCATGCCATGGGCGCAGGAGTCGAGGATGTTCTCGCAGTGAAGTCACTCGAGACCGGGGTTGTTCCGCCGGTGGCAAACTTCAAGGAAGTCGATCCGGAACTCGGCACTCTGAATCTGTCGAAGGGAGGCGCCTATCCCGTCGAGTACGCGCTGCGCTTGGGAGCCGGCTTCGGCTCGCAGGTCAGCATGACGCTGTTGCATTGGATCGCGACGAAAGATGGCGCACGCAGGAAGCCGAATGCGCTTGGCTACGAGTATCGCGTCGTTGACGCGAACGCGTGGAATTCCTGGCTCAACAACGTCTCGGGCCGCGCGTCCGCGGATTTGGAAGTTGTTTGCCGCACGTTGCGCGTGCGCGACCAAGGACCTGCAGCACGCGTCGCCGAAATCGCTTCGAAAGCGAAAGCAGCGCCGCAGATATCTACTCCACAAGCAGCGCTGCCAACGCCGGTCATCGCTCCGAAACCAACCCCCGCGCCGGCACCAGTAATTCTCGAGGTCCCGGAACCGAAACAAAAGATTCAAGCCATTACGGCCGTGCCTCCCGTCGCACCGGCGCCAAAGCAAGAAATCAAGCCTACTCAGCCAGCTACCGCCCAGGCGGCTCCAGCCGCAATTTCTTCTAAAGAACCCGCCGGCGATTCGGTGAAGGATCGCATCCTGGCCCTCGTCGTTGAGAAGACGGGTTATCCGAAAGACATGCTGGACCTGGATCTCGATCTCGAAGCCGACCTCGGCATCGACACCGTCAAGCAAGCGGAAATGTTCGCGGCGATCCGCGAAACTTACAACATCCCGCGCGACGAAAACCGCAAGCTGCGTGATTATCCAACCCTCGCGCATGTGATCCGATTCGTGCTCGAGAAGCGGCCTGACCTTGCCGGTTCAGCTTCGTCTGCTGCCACACCGGCGCCGAAAGAGGAAATCGAGCTCGCCGAGCCAGTCCCTGTGGGACCGCTGGCAGCTGCAACAGCTTCCTCCGCAAGTCTCGGATCCGAGGACGTGAAAGAACGCATTCTCGCGCTGGTTGTGGAGAAGACCGGCTACCCGAAGGACATGCTGGACATGGACCTTGATCTAGAAGCCGACCTCGGCATTGACACTGTAAAACAAGCGGAAATGTTCGCCGCCATCCGGGAGATTTACCACATCCCGCGCGACGAAAATCGCAAGCTGCGCGACTACCCCACATTGGCGCACGTCATTCGATTTGTCCTCGAGAAGCGGCCCGACCTGGCTGGCACGGCTGCGCCTGAACCCAAGGCGGCAACCACTGAAGAGGTCATTCCAAGCACAAATGCACCAGCGGGAGTTCCTCCGGAAACCGCCGACGATCCAATCAAGGAGCGCATTCTTAATCTAGTGGTGGAAAAGACCGGCTACCCGAAAGACATGCTGGATTTGGACCTCGATCTCGAAGCCGACCTCGGCATTGACACTGTAAAACAAGCGGAAATGTTCGCCGCCATCCGAGCGGCCTACAATATTCCGCGCGATGAGAATCTCAAGCTGCGTGACTTCCCGACTCTGGCGCACGTAATTCAATTCGCGCGTGCAAGGTCGGGGCTAACGGTATCGGCAGCCTCTTCCTCCCTGCCGCGACAGGAAGAGCCGGCGGTGAAAGCCAGTTCGGTGGCGCGCCCGGCCGTGGGCAGCCTGGATGCCGCAAACGGTATTCCGCGTCGCGTGCCGCTGCCAGTGCTTCGGCCTCCCTTGAGCATCTGCAAGCCGACCGGAGTTTCACTGGGCCGCCGCAGCCGTGTAGTGATTGTCGCCGATGCCGGCGGCGCCGGCGGCGCCTTGGCTCAACTTCTCGAAACCAAAGGAGTCGAAGTTCTCCGCACGGACGGCACACCCGATTCAGGCGCTCTGACGGATCTGTTGAAGCGATGGATGGCGGCCGGCCCGATTCACGGAGTCTATTGGCTCCCCACGTTGGACGACGAAGGGCGCATCGCCGATTTGGACCAAACTTCCTGGCGTAAAGCCGTTCAGGTGCGTATCAAATCGCTTTATGCCGCCATGCGAACTTTGTACGAACAGATTTCCTCGCCCGGGACGTTTCTCGTGTCGGGCACGCGGCTCGGCGGCCAACATGGCTACGACAAGGCCGGCGCGGTGGCGCCGCTCGGCGGTGCTGTGGTGGGTTTCACCAAAACGTACAAGCGCGAACATTGGGACATCCTCGCAAAAGCTATCGACTTTGAATCAGGCGTCAAACCGGCAGAGATTGCCCAACTTCTCCTCGACGAAACGTTGCGCGATCCCGGAGCCGTCGAGATCGGCTACAAGTCTGGGCTCCGCTGGACAATTGGCCTGCAAGAACAGCCTGCAGTAGATGGGCAGCCCGGCCTGACGCTTGACGAGAACACGGTCTTCGTCATCACCGGTGCGGCAGGGAGCATCGTCTCAGCCATCACCGCCGATTTGGCAGCCGCATCGGGCGGCACGTTTTACCTGCTCGACCTCGTCCCCGAGCCCGCGCCGAACGATCCCGACCTCAAACGCTTCCTGAGCGACAAAGAGGGACTCAAGCGCGACCTATTTGCCCGCATCCAGGCACGTGGCGAGCGAGCCACTCCCGCACTGGTGGAGAAAGAACTTGCCGCTCTTGAACGCGCGCAAGCGGCCCGTGCAGCGATCGACGCGGTTCGAGCTGCTGGAGGCACGGCCAACTATTTCAGCGTGAACCTCACCGATGCGGACGCTGTGACCAGAGTAATCAACCAGGTCAGGGAGAAGCACGGGCGGATTGACGTGCTCTTGCATGCAGCCGGCATCGAACGCAGCCATTTCCTGCCGGACAAAGATCCGCGTGAATTCGATCTCGTTTTCGACGTAAAGAGCGATGGCTTCTTCAATCTTCTCCACGCCATTGGCGATATGCCTTTGCAAGCCGCCGTGGCATTCAGCTCGATTGCCGCGCGTTTCGGGAATCCAGGGCAGACCGACTACAGTTCCGCCAACGATCTTCTATGCAAGATCACTTCGAACTTCCGCACCACGCGCCCGGCGACGCGCGGCATAGCCATCGATTGGACAGCGTGGGGCGGAATGGGCATGGCCACGCGCGGATCGATTCCGAAAGTGATGGAGATGGCCGGCATCGATATGCTACCGCCTGAAGGGGGCGTTCCTTTGATCCGGCGCGAGCTGACTGTGGGCGGTACTCGCGGCGAAATTGTGATCGGTCAGCGCCTCGGGCTTCTGCAAAAAGAATGGGACGAAACCGGCGGGCTGGATCGTTCTGCTGCTGGAATCTCTGATGAAAAGCAAACACGCGCACAAGGTCCGGTCCTGGGAAAAATTACGAGTGCCGGGCTCTTCAGTCCACTGACGATTGAAACCTCTTTGGACCCGAAGATTCAGCCGTTCCTGCACGACCACCAAATCGACGGTACGCCGGTTTTGCCCGGAGTGATGGGGACCGAAGCATTTGCCGAGGCGGCCAAGTGCTTGCTTCCGGCGTGGCATGTTGCAGCAATCGAGGACGTCAACTTCCTTGCGCCGTTCAAGTTTTATCGGAGCGAGCCTCGCACATTTGCAGTTGAAATGCTGATTCATCCTCAGGGCGAATTTCTGGAGGCCGATTGCCGTCTGATTGGCCGCCGGCCACTCCCGAATCAGTCCGAGCCGCAGACGACGACGCACTTTACAGCGCGTGTTCGGCTGACGAAGCAGCCGGCTGAAGCTGTCCCGGCGAAACCGCCCAGCTCGCAGCTTGGACCTGCCATCGAGGCTACCGACATCTACCGCCTCTACTTCCACGGGCCGGCATATCAAGTTGTCGAACGGGCCTGGTGGGACGGAAGCCGGATTGTCGCGCTGATGGCGAAAGATCTGCCCAGTAATCACCACCCGGCCGACCTGCCGACGCTGATGGCGCCGCGGCTGACTGAACTTTGCTTCCAAGCCGCGGGGCTATGGGAGATGGGCGTTCAAGGTCGGATGGGTCTGCCCCAGCACATTGATCGTGTCTCCGCGTTGCGCGCAACCGAGCAAGCCGAGAGCAGATTGTACGCCGTGGTCACTCCCGATCCCGGGCGAGGAAGCTTCGATGCCGAAGTTGTGGATGCAGCTGGGACTTGTTATGTGCAGCTCAGCGGTTACCGCACCGTTGCCCTCCCCAATGCGATCGAAGCCGAGCTGCTCAAGCCGCTTCAGGCTCTTTTCCCGGTCGGGACACTCGCAGCGGCATAGGGAATGGACCCGAGGGTCGCTCGGGCTGGTGACTGAGGTGCGTTATGCAGCATGATTTTAAACGCGTGGCGATCATCAATCGCGGGGAAGCCGCGATGCGTTTCATTCATGCTGTCCGCGAATTCAATCAAGAACAGGGTACATCGCTGCGCACGATTGCGCTCTTCACCGAACCCGACCGCCACGCCATGTTTGTTCGTGAGGCCGATGAAGCAGTGTGGATCGGCCCCGCGCTGACCCTCGACCCAGACACCCTGCAAACCAAAAGCAGCTACGTGAATTATGGAGTCCTCCGAACGGCATTACGGGAGGCTCGAGCTGAGGCTGCGTGGGTGGGATGGGGCTTTGTGGCGGAACATGCCGATTTCGCCGACCTTTGCCGCGAACTGGGCATCATCTTCATCGGCCCGGATGCTGAGACGATGCGGCGCGTTGGCGACAAGATCGCTTCGAAACGGCTCGCCGAAGAAGCGCAGGTCCCGGTTGTACCCTGGAGCGGCGGGCCAGTGAGCACGCCTTCGGATGCTCAGCGGGAAGCGGAACGCTTGGGTTATCCTGTCCTGGTCAAGGCTAGCGCGGGCGGCGGAGGTCATGGCATCCGCCGCGTTACTTCGGCAAGCCATCTCTCAAAAGCCTACGAGAGTGCCCGATGCGAAGCGTTCAAGGCTTTTGGCGATTCCACCGTATTCCTCGAGCATGTTGTCCCGAACGCGCGCCACGTCGAAGTTCAGATCATCGCTGACCATTACGGAACCACGTGGGCCATCGGCGTGCGCGACTGCACGATTCAGCGGCGCCATCAGAAAATCCTGGAAGAGGCTCCCTCCCCATCGCTTTCTCCTGCGCAGGACGAGGCGCTGCGCGAAGCGGCCGTGCGATTGAGCCGCGCGGCGGGCTACCACAATGCCGGCACAGTGGAGTTCCTGTACCAACCGGAGAGCCGGGCCTTTTCGTTCATGGAGATGAACACGCGCCTGCAGGTCGAACATACGGTGACCGAATGCACGACGGGTCTGGATCTGGTCAAACTTCAAATTCATGTCGCGCGGGGCGGCCTTCTAGAAGGTCAACAACCGCGCTCCTCCGGCCACGCGATCGAGGTGCGGCTGAATGCGGAGGATCCGGAAAACAACTTTGCTCCTGCACCAGGGCAGATCGAGCGCTTCAGGATTCCCACCGGGCCGGGGATTCGAGTAGACACCGGGGTGGCCGAGGGCGACGCTGTGCCGGCTGAGTTCGACTCGATGATTGCCAAGATCATCGGTTACGGGCGGGACCGCAAGGAAGCGCTTTCGCGCTTGCAGCGTGCGCTACGCCAAAGCGTAGTAGTGATCAAAGGCGGGGCCAGCAACAAAGCGTTTCTACTGGAGTTGCTAAACCGCGACGAGGTGAAGCGCGGTGAAACACATACGGGATGGCTGGATCATCTGGCAACTGACGGCCAACACGTGTCGCGGCAGTACTCCGACGTCGCTTTGGTGCAGGCCGCCATCGAGTCCTACGACGCGGAATTCGCGGTGGAACAAGCGCAGTTCTACGCCTCAGCCGTGCGGGGGAGACCCCATGTCCGGAGTGAAGCGGGCCAGACGCCGGAACTCCGTTATCGAGGCAATTCCTATTCACCTAAGGTTTATCGGGTCGGCCCTCAACAATATCGCGTGGACATAAATGGATCGCGGATAACGGCCGAAATCGACCGTCTGGGCCAATTTGAGTATTGGCTGACCGTATTCGGACGCCGCTTCCATGTCGTCTCTGTTGCTCAGGGGCTGACTTACAGGATCGAAGTGAACGGCGTGTCTCACCGGATTGACCGCGACGACGGGGGAATCGTGCACGCACCGGCGCCGGCGGTGGTCGTGTCGATCGCTGTCAAGCCGGGCGACAGGGTCGCGACCGGCGAACGCCTCGCGGTGCTGGAAGCCATGAAAATGGAAATGCACGTTGTCGCGCCATTCGCCGGAAATGTCCGCCAAGTGATGGCGATTCCTAACGTGCAGGTGGATACGGGAGCTCCGCTCCTGAAGATCGAACCGGCCACCAAAGAAGATCCGGCAGCGGCAGCCGAGCATGTGGTTTTCGGGTCATCGTCCGCTTCGCACGCAAATGTCGAAGCTTCCGATTCGGGCTGCGGGGCGAGCTTGGAAGGAGTCCGCCAGCTCATGCTGGGATTTGACGTGGATCCGAAACACGCGGCGCAGTTGCTCGCCGAATGGAAGCGTGATGAAACACCGGTGGGCGGCAATGAGATCGCTCGATGCGAAGATGAGGTTCTAAACATCTTCGTGGACATTTGTTCTTTGTTCCAGCGCGAACCGAATGTAAATCACCGGTCCTGTGCGGAACAACCCAGCGCCGAGGCCTATTTGTTTTCGTACTTGCGGATGCTGGATACGCGCGGCGAGGGCCTTCCCGCTGCTTTCATCAGCGCACTCGGCCGCGCGCTCGCTCACTATGGTGTGCAGAGTTTGGATCGATCACCACGGCTGGAAGAGAGTCTGCTTTGGATTTACAAAGCTCATCAACGCGTGGACCAACAAATTGCGCCGGTTCTGCATGTCCTCGAGCGCCGCCTGCGGTGCCCCCAGCCCCTCGCCGCTAATGCGGAAGAATCTTTTCGCACGCTCCTCGACCGTTTGATCTCGATAAGCAATGGCCTTTACCCCGCGATCAGCGACCTGGCTCGGGAAGTGCGCTATCGCTATTTCGATCAGCCGCTTTTTGAACAAGCGCGAAAAAAAGTTTACAGCCAAATCGAAGACCAACTTACCTATTTGGCCGCGAATCCCGGCGCCGCAGACCGCCACGAAAGGGCTCGGGCCTTGGTCGAATGTCCGCAGCCGCTCGTGAGGCTGCTCTCGAGCCGGTTCGGTGGCGCCGACCCCAGTCTGCGCAAACTGCTCCTGGAAGCAATGACGTGGCGATACTATCGGATTCGAAAACTGGAGGGATTCCGCACCACCCTGATCGACGGGCATTGTTGCTCCTCGGCCGAGTACGACCATGAGGGCAAGCGAATCCATATTTTCACTACCCACACCGACTACTCACAGCTCTCGCAGGCGGCGCGTGTCCTGTTTCCGTTGATTGCGGAGGTGCCCGCCGATCACGATATCGTCATCGACTTCTACGCGTGGCAATCGAGCCCCCTGGGCGATCCGGAAGCCACTCAGCAAGAAGTCCATGGAGTGCTAAATCAAGCCGGTTTCCCGCGCTCGATACGCCGCATTGTTGTGGAAGTTGCCGGCCCGGAATACGCCCAGGGCGCGGGCGGCATGCAGCATTTCACGTATCGCCCCACTTCGAATGGATACGCGGAGGAGACGCTCTTCCGTGGCATCCATCCGATGATGGCGGCGCGGCTTCACCTCTGGCGGCTTAGCAATTTCAACATCGAACGCCTCCCCTCGGTCGAAGACGTGTACTTGCTACACGCCGTCGCCCGCGACAACCCAAAGGACGAGCGCCTGATTGCGTGTGCGGAGGTGCGCGACGTAACCCCTGTACGCGACGAGACCGGCCGCATCGTGCAATTGCCGCATCTGGAGCGCATGCTGACCGAAGCGCTCGCCAGCATCCGCCTTTTCCAGTCGCGCCGGCCTGCCAATCAGCGGCTCCATTGGAATCGCATTCTGCTGTACATTTGGCCGCCGCTTCGGCTGGAACGCGATGAGTTGAGGGATCTCGTGCGCAGGCTCACACCTGCCACCGAAGGGTTGGGATTGGAACAGGTGGTGGTGCGCGTTCGAATTCCCAGTCTCGCCACTGGGCAATTGCGCGATTTGGTAGTGAGCATTTCGAGCCCGGCCGGAAGGGAAATGCTCATCTCCTACAGGCTCGCGGAAACACTGCAGCCCATCGAACCTCTGACGGAGTATGACCAGAAAGTGGTCCGCATGCGCCAGCGCGGATTCGTGTATCCGTACGAGATCATCAAGATGCTCACGCCTGCGAAAGAGCACACGCGCGCAGAATTTCCGGCGGGGGAATTTGTCGAGCATGATCTTGACGCGGGAGGCCGCTTAGTTCCGGTGAGCCGGCCGTATGGCCAAAACAAATCCAACATCATCGCTGGCGTCATTCGCAACTTCACAGCCAGGTATCCCGAAGGGATGACGCGCGTGATGCTCCTGGGCGACCCGAGCAAGGATCTGGGCGCGCTTGCGGAGCCGGAGTGCCGGCGCATCATCGCCGCAGTGAATCTCGCCGAAGAAATGGGCGTGCCGCTGGAGTGGTTCCCCCTCTCGGCCGGGGCGAAGATCTCCATGGACAGTGGCGTGGAAAATATGGATTGGATTGCCCACGTCCTGCGGCGCCTGGTGGAATTCACCCAAAAGGGCGGGGAAGTGAACCTCCTCATCAATGGAATCAACGTCGGCGCGCAGCCCTACTGGAACGCCGAGGCCACTATGCTCATGCACACGCGCGGCATTTTGGTCATGACGCCGAAAGCGGCGATGGTCCTGACAGGCAAGCGCGCCCTAGATTATTCGGGCGAAATCTCGGCCGAGGACAATCAAGGTATCGGGGGCTACGACCGCATTATGGGAATCAACGGCCAGGCGCAATACTGGGCTCGGGATATCGATGAGGCCTGTCACATTCTGTTCCGCCACTACGAGCACACTTACATCGCATCCGGTGAACGTTTCCCCCGGCGAGCGGCAACATCGGACCCGATCGATCGGGATGTCCGAACCTACCCCCACGGAAAGCCTGGCGAGGACGGGTTCGAGTTGGTTGGCGAGATTTTGTCAGACGTGACCAACCCGGGCCGGAAGAAATCCTTTGATATCCGCAAAGTAATGATGGCAGCCATCGACCAGGACCACGCACCTCTGGAACGCTGGGCAGGCATGCGCGCGGCGGAAACCGCCGTGATTTGGGATGCTCATCTTGGGGGTCATCCCGTCTGTCTCATCGGCTTCGAATCGCAGCCGGTACCGCGGTTCGGATTTGTCCCGGCCGATGGGCCCGACCAATGGTGCGCAGGAACGCTCTTCCCGGAGTCCTCCAAAAAAGTTGCCCGTGCGATCAACACGGCAAGCAATAACCGGCCGGTCGTGGTCGTGGCCAACCTGTCGGGTTTTGATGGTTCTCCGGAGTCCATGCGCCGGCTGCAACTCGAATATGGAGCCGAAATCGGAAGGGCCGTGGTGAATTTCAAGGGGCCCATCGTGTTTTGCGTAATCTCGCGTTATCACGGTGGCGCGTATGTGGTTTTCTCGCGGGCACTGAACCCGAGTCTCGAGGTGGCGGCTTTGGAAGGAACGTATGCTTCCGTCATCGGCGGTGCGCCCGCGGCGGCAGTTGTTTTTGCCGGTGAAGTGGAAGCCCGCGCCCGCAAAGACCCGCGCCTGCAAGCTTTGAGTGAGGCGATGGCCAAGGCCGAAGGCGCAGAAAAAGGCCGCCTGCGTACCCAATGGGATGAACTCTTCAAAATCGTGCACTCGGAAAAGCTGGGTGAGATGGCAGCTGAATTCGACCGCGTGCACAGCGTGCAACGCGCTCTCGACGTGGGTGCTCTGCATTGCATTATTCCGCCTGCGAACTTGCGGCCCTATCTCATCGACGCCGTGGAACGCGGGATCGCAACTGAGGAGAAAAAATTTCAATCGAGGACGATGGAACTCGGGCCAGCCGCGGCGGTCGAGGGTTTAACGGCAGCTGTCACGGCGTCGGGAGCCGTCGGTGTCCGCGTCGCGTCTGCGCGGAAAGCACTCTCGGCCGGAGGACAGGTTGCGTGAAAGAACATGGCGTACGATCGGACTGCTTCAATGGACGTGTACTGGCTGGAACAAACTGAAGCGGATCTGCCGGAGGGGATTGACTGGCTAAGCGAAGCCGAAGCCAAGTTCATCAACGGCTTGCGCTTCGCCCCACGGCGCAGCTCCTGGCGATTAGGTCGCTGGACAGCCAAACTGGCCGTGGCAGCTCACTTGAACCTGCAGGATTCCGCTTCAACACTGGCGAGGATTGAAATCCGGCCAGCGCCCACTGGCGCACCAGAAGTTTTTTTTAACGATCAGGTCGTTGCGATTTCAGCATCTCTCAGTCACCGAAATGGCAGGGCGCTTTGCGCCATCGCGCCGGGCGCCGTCGAATTAGGCTGCGATCTGGAACTGATCGAGCCGCACAGCAACGGTTTCGTCGATGACTATTTCACCGCAGAAGAACAGGCGCTGCTTGCGAGGCGGTCGGCAGCCGATCGGCCCTGGCTTGTGGCGCTGCTCTGGAGCGCAAAAGAGAGTGCGCTCAAAGCGCTCCACGCAGGGCTCCGGCTCGACACCCGCAGCGTGGTCGTTGATCCGTTAGCGACGTCTTTCGACCCGTATGAGTGGAAACCGCTGATTGTGCGCCATGCAGGAGAAAAGGTGTTCGACGGCTGGTGGCAAGTGGCTGATAACTTTGTGCGGACCATTGCTGCCGCTCCCCGGCTGGCTCAGCCGACTCTCTTGGAAGTGGTTGCGAATGTTCCTGACAGCTCGCCCTGCGATCCCGGCTCCAGAAATTTGGTCCGGTCGAGATGAATCTGAAAAGCGCACGAAGAACTCGTGTCGTTTATGCCGTCCCACAACGGCCAATTCGATTTTGACTTTATCGTCATCGGCTCCGGCTTCGGCGGCAGTGTTTCCGCTCTGCGGTTAACCGAAAAGGGCTACAAAGTTGCCGTGATGGAAATGGGCCGCCGGTGGAAGCCCGATGATTTCCCGCGCACGAGCTGGTCCATACGCCGTTATTTCTGGCGTCCCAAACTCGGCCTGCGCGGCTTCTTCAACATGCGCCTCTTCGGCCACGCGACCATCTTTCATGGCTGCGCCGTCGGTGGCGGCTCGATCACCTACGCCGCCACGTTGCTTCAGCCCGCCGAAAAAATCTGGGAATCCGGCACTTGGGCCGGTTTGGCCGACTGGAAATCGGAAATGCCGCGGCACTACGACACTGCCTCGCGAATGCTCGGTGTCACCGAAAATAAAATCCTCGGCCCTGCGGACCGTCTGCTCCAACGCGCCGCCGAGGCCGCCGGCTGCGGCGACACTTTTTACCGTACTCACGTGGCCATCTTTCAGCCTGCCAACGGCCAGCCCGGCGGCCAGGACTTTGCCGACCCCTACTTCGGCGGCGCGGGCCCCGACCGCACCACCTGCACCGCCTGCGGCGGCTGCATCATCGGTTGCCGCCACGGCGCGAAGAATTCCCTCGACCTCAACTATCTCTATCTCGCCGAAAAACTGGGCGCGCGCGTCTTCCCGGAAACGAAAGTCTTAAGCGTCAAGCCTCTCTCGGGCGAGATCGACGGCAGCGCCGGTTACGAAATTCGCACTGTCCGTTCCACTGCGTGGATTCGGCACCAGCCGCAACGATTTACTTGCCGCGGCGTCGTTTTCTCCGCCTCTTCGCTCGGCACGATGGAGCTCCTGTTTCATCTGAAAGACAGAGGCTCGCTCCCCGCCGTCAGCGATCGACTGGGCCGGCACGTGCGCACGAATTCCGAATCGCTCGTCGGCGCGCGCGTGCCCGGCAGCCGCGACGATTTCTCCCAGGGCATCGCCATCGGCTCCGGCGTCTATATTGACGAGCACACCCACATCGAGGCCCTTCGCTATCCGCGCGGCTCGAACGCCATGAGCTTTCTCAGCACGATTCTCACCGAGGGCCCTCCCGGACGCCGGCGGTTGGGACGCTGGCTGAAAAACGTCGCGGCCTCTTTCCTCCGCCACCCGCTCCGGACTTTTCGCCTGCTCCAGCCTCCGAAATGGGCGTGCGAAACGGTCATCCTGCTCTGTATGCAG
>Ga0187770_10001104_pt1 | contig 14061 bp, 5 predicted proteins | sample 0116_SJ02_MP02_2_FD_133154 | JGI IMG/M metagenome (GOLD analysis project Ga0187770, IMG submission 133154) | Tropical peat soil microbial communities from peatlands in Department of Meta, Colombia - 0116_SJ02_MP02_20_MG | ecosystem: Environmental > Terrestrial > Soil > Wetlands > Peat | place...
CACCTCGCTGGCGTCTTCCTTGAAGCGCTTGAGCGAGCTGACCTTGCCCGTGTAGACGACCACGCCATCGCGAGTGAGGCGCAGTTCGGCATCGCGCTTGATCACCCCGTCGGTGACGTAGCAGCCGGCCACCGTGCCCACGCCCTTGATGCGGAAGGTGTCGCGCACTTCGGCGCGGCCCAAATGGGTTTCCTTGAACACCGGCTCGAGCAGGCCGGCGAGCGCTTTCTGCAATTCCTCGGTCAGCTCGTAGATGACCGTGTGCGTGCGGATGTCCACCTTTTCCTGCTGCGCCAGATCCGCGGCCTTGCGATCCGGCCGCACGTTGAAAGCAATGATCACCGCGCCGGAGGCGGAAGCCAGGAGCACGTCCGTTTCCGTCACCGCGCCGACACTGGAATGGATGATCTTGATCCTCACCTCGTCGGTGGAAAGCTTGGGCAGCATTTCGTTGAGCACTTCGATGGAGCCCTGCACGTCCGCCTTGAGCACCACGGGCAGCTCCTTCACCTCGCCGGCCTTGAGCTGCTCATGGAGCTGGTCGAGAGTGATGCGCGCCGTGGCTGTGCGCGCCAGAGTTTGCTCGCGGATCTTGGACTGGCGGTAATCCACGATGTGCCGCGCCTTGGCTTCATCCGCCACCTGGAAATTGTCGCCCGCGTCCGGCAGGCCTTGCAGCCCGAGCACTTCCACCGGAGTGGAGGGCCCCGCCTCGCGCACGGGGCCGCCACGATCGCTGAACATGGCGCGGACCTTGCCGTACACGGCCCCGCAGAAGAAGAAATCGCCCACGTGCAGCGTCCCATTCTGTACCAGGACGGTGGCCACGGGGCCGCGCCCTTTGTCCACGCGCGATTCGAGCACCGTGCCGCTGGCGGAGACGGAGGGACTTGCTTTCAGCTCCCGCAGGTCCGCGACCAGCAGGATCATTTCCAGCAGCCGGTCGAGATTGGTTTTCTGCCGGGCGGAGACTTCCACGGTCACCGTGTCCCCGCCCCATTCCTCGGGGAGCAGGCCATTATCGGCGAGCTGGCGCTTGACGCGCTCGGGCTGCGCATCCGGCTTGTCGATTTTGTTGATGGCCACGAGGATGGGGACGTTGGCGTTGCGGGCATGGCTGATGGCCTCGAGCGTTTGCGGCATCACGCCGTCGTCCGCCGCCACCACCAGGACCACCTCGTCGGTCACCCGGGCGCCGCGGGCGCGCATGCGCGTGAAGGCTTCGTGGCCCGGCGTGTCAATGAACACGATCTTGCGGCCACCCAGGTGAACTTCGTAGGCGCCGATGTGCTGGGTGATCCCTCCGGCTTCGCCCGCAGCCACGCTGGTTTCGCGGATGGCGTCCAGCAGGCTGGTTTTGCCGTGATCCACGTGGCCCATCACCGTGACCACGGGGGCGCGCGGCTCCATCGTCGCCGTCTTTTCCTCCTGAGAGACTTCCGCGACTACTTCCTCCTCGAAGGACCGGACCTGGACAATGCCGCCAAAAGCTTCGGCCAGCGAGGTGGCCGTCTGCACATCCAAAGGCTGGTTGATGCTGGCAAAGATGCCGCGCTCGAGCAAAGTGCCCAGCAACTCCTTGGCGCGGACGTCCAGCTTCTCCGCCAGTTGGCGCACGCTGATTCCTTCCGTGATGGTCAGTTCGCGCGGCTCGCGCGGCGCCGGCGCGGGCATCTCCGCAATCGCGCCATGATCGCCGCGGCGCACAGCAGGACTGCGGCCACGCTCCGCCGTGCCCGCCCGTGCACGAACCGGGTGCAGCTTGCGCTCGCCTTCTTCGAATCTCTTTTCCGCCAGGGGCCGCGCACCGGCGGATTTGGCCGGCTTCCGCTGGTAGAGCGGCTTTCCTGCCTCCGGCTTGGGAGCGGGAAGCACGCCCATGGCCACGCCGGGTGATGCGGTAAGCCGAGGCGGACGCCCTGGCCGTCCCGTACCCGCGCCCGTGGTGCCCGGGATGGGAGGCTTCTTCGGCAACTGCGGAAGTGGTCCGGCGGGCCGTTCTACAAGGGGAGCGGTGATCGCCGGCTTCGCTGGCAATGCCGGAGGCGGCGGCTTGATCGCGCCCTCCCGCGAGCGAGGCACCAGCGGCTGGGCCGCGGCGCGTGCTCCGGAGGTGGCAGTTGGCGCGGCTGCGGGCGGCTGCCGCAGCGGAGCGCCAGCCCGCGCCGGGGCCGTAGGTGCAGAGGGAGCCGCAGCGCTGGGCGGCTTGGCCGGTGGAGTAGGAGGCACAACTGCCCGGGGCGGCGCCACAGGCGCAGCCGCCGGGCGCGCAACCGGAGCGGGCACACCCGCCTCCGCAGGAACGATAACCGGAGGCTTGACGGCAGGTCGTGCAGGAGGCGCTTCCGCTGCCGGAACGGATGGCCCCGGCAAATGGGCAGCCGGTGGCGGCGCAGGAATCGAGGGCGGCACTGGCGGCTTTTCCGCACCCTGAGGAGCAGAAACAGCGGGGAGAGGCTCAGGTTCTCCGCCCAGAATCAGCTTGCGGACCTTCTCCGCGATTTCGACATCGATCGAACTGGAGTGGGTCTTTTTCTCCGCGATGCCGAGGCCGGGAAGCAAATCGATGATGGCTTTCGCCTTGACCTCGAGTTCCCGGGCCAGCTCGTTAATTCGAATTTGCGCCACTTCAGTCATGTGCTTAGCCGGAGTGCACCTCGCTCGAACCGTCCTGCGGCGCCTCCCCTGCAGGTCGATCCGCGGGCGATTCCTCCGCGGACGCTTCCGCGGCAGACTGGCCGGCGACTTGCTCTCCTGCGGGCTCGGCAGCCGCCGGCGCTTCCTCGGCGGACTCCTGGGAAGACGCATCGGCGGTTTCCGCTGCTTCCTCCGAGGCAGGCGCTTCGGCGGCGCCCCCGGCTTGCGCCGCCTCGAGACCCTCGAAATGGGCCACCACGGCCTGGCGGATTTTCTCCACCATTTTTTCGCCGATGCCGGGGATTTCCAGCAGTTGCTCCGCAGACATGTCTGCCAGGCGCTCGATGTTGGTGATACCGTGCGCCTCGAGTTTCTCGAGTGTTTTTGGCCCGATGCCCTTCAAATCGGAAAGCGGGGTGACCGGAGCGGTCAGCGCGGTCATCTGCTCTTCAATTTCCTGGCGCTTTTCTTCTTCGCTCTTGATATCAATGTTCCATCCGATGAGCTTGGAAGCCAGGCGGACGTTCTGCCCCTTCTTGCCGATGGCCAGAGAAAGCTGGGTATCTTCGACAATCACTTCGAGGCGCTTCTCTTCCGGCTCCACGATCTGCACGCGCGTGACTTTGGCGGGCGACAGCGCCTTTTGCGCGAAGGCCACAATCTCTTCCGAATAGGGAATGATGTCGATTTTCTCGCCGCGCAGCTCGCGGATGATGGACTGGACGCGCATGCCCTTCATGCCCACGCAGGCGCCCACCGGATCCACTTCCTTGTCCCGGCTTTCCACGGCGATCTTGGTGCGCTCGCCGGCCTCGCGCGCCACGGCGCGAATGCGCACGGTGCCATCGTAGATTTCCGGCACTTCCATCTCGAACAGGCGCTGGACGAGCACACCGTCCGCGCGGGAAACCACCACCTGCGGCCCGCGCGCCGCGCGCTCCACCAGCTTGATGACCACGCGCAGGCGTTCCCCGAGGTTGTAGCTCTCCAGGCGCGACTGCTCGCGCTTGGGAAGGCGCGCCTCGGTGCGCCCGATGTCCACCACCAAGTCCGGGCCTTCCGAGCGCTTCACGATGCAGTTGACCAGCTCGCCGACGCGCCCGTTGTATTCGTTATAGATGGTGTCGCGCTCCGCCTCGCGCACTTTCTGGAGGATCACCTGCTTGGCGGTCTGCGCGGCGATGCGGCCGAGCACGTCGGTGGGCTTCGAGAAGAGGATTTCACTTCCCACGGCGGCCGAGGCATCGTACTTCTGGGCCTCCGCGAGGGACATCTGAGTGCGCGGGTCCTCGACCTGCTCGACCACCGTGCGCACGGCGAACACCTCCACTTGACCGGTCTCCGCATTGAAGCGGGAGCGCAAGTCTTCCTCGGTCTTGTAGAACTTGCGCGCGGCCACCACCATGGCGTCCTCGATGGCGGCCACGATGATCTCGGGCTCGATGTGCTTCTCCCGGCTGATCTGCTCGATGGTCTGGTAGAGCGGACTTGCCATTCCTATTCTCCCTTGCTGGGCCCCCTGGCGCGGCTGCCTCGTCCCGGCACGGCGGGAAGCTGCGGCTCAAGTCTTCGCGTCAGAACTCCACCACGAGCTGCGCCTTGCGAATCAGCTCCAGGGGCAAAGCCAGCACGCGTCCTCCAACTTCAAGCTGCACCCGCCCATCCACAAAACCGGCCAGGCGCCCCTCGTAAAAACTGCTCTGTTCGACGGGCTGGGTTAAAGAGATTCTGGCCCGCCGTCCCGCAAAGCGCTGGAACTCGGCGGGCTGGCGCAGCTTGCGATCGAGTCCGGGGGAGCTCACCTCGAGGACGTAGCCCGCCGCGCCCGGCACCAATTCCTCCACGTCCAGAATGACCCCCAACTCCTGGCTCAAACGCTCGCAGTCTCCGTGGCTGACGCCTCCGGGCTTATCCACCGTGACCCGGAGGAATCGCTGGCGGCCGACTTTCCATTCCACGTCCACGACTTCGAGGCCCGCCGAGGCGGCCACGCGCTCTGCCGTCTCCCGAATTTTCTCAATCTGCATCGTTCCCGCCGGCCCGCGAGGACGGACACCCCGCTGGCCTGCGGCCTCACGGCCAACAAAAAAGTGGGCTTTCGCCCACTCTGGTGTTCGACCCTCACCCGGAAGCGCAAGTATAGCTTTCGCCCGGTGAGAATGCAAGCCAATGCGCCATCGTCGTCGCAGGGTTCGACCGGTGGCCGCGGCACGCCAGGGGCTACGGCGCGCAGGAGCAGGACAGGAGAAACCGCAGCGCCGATTGGCGAGCTTAGGGCTTGGTGGCCGGCGGCTTAGGCGGAGGGTTCGTGCTGGCCGGAGGCCGCACGGGAGTGGCGCCCGGCTTGGTTGCCGGCGCCGCGGCGCCCTTCACCGGATTGGCCTGATCGTAGAGCCGGATGATTTCCTGGGTGACATCCAACTGGTTGGAGCAGTAGATGGCGCAGGCCTGTGAGGCATCCAGAATGACGCTGAGGTTGTTGTCGCGGGCATAGCGGGAGACTACATCCGCCATCTTGCGGCCGAGTTTGTCAAAGGCGTCCTGCTGCGCGTCGTTGGCGTCTTGCTGGTACTCTTCCTGCTTGCGCTGCAACTGGCGTTGCAAACGCTCCCTGGTGCGTTCCAGGCGGGCGCGCTCCTCATCGCTCATGGTCTGCTGCCGGGCGCGGAGCTGGTTCTGGATTTCCTCGAGCTGCTTGCTCATGGTCTCCAGCTCCGCCTGCTTGGAGGCAAACTGGGACTGGAGTTCGGCGCCCATCTGCTTCCCTTCGGCCGTGCTCTGCATCGCGGCGCGGATATCCACATAGGCGACCCGGGTGCCGGGCGCGGGAGCCGCCGGAAGCGCCGATTGGCCTCGAGCGGGCAGGGCGGCAAGCGCGAGGGCAGCCGCCAGAAAGAAAGGGCTGGCTAAAGTGTTCATTACCTCTCCTTGTCGGAAAATCCTCTCAAGCACAAATCATGCATTATAGTCGCGCCTTACAAAACCGGTCAACGACAAACCCACTCGTCCCATCATCGCGGCATGGGCATCAGCACAATGCGGTTGTTGGTGGAATCGGAAACCACGGCCATGCCGAGCCGCGGGTGGATGGCCAGGGCATACTGTGTGCTCCCAGTCAAGGGCAGCAGGTCGGTTACCGTGACGTTCAGCAGGTCCACCACGGAACGCGTGCTGCTTGCCGTGTTCAGGGTGAGCAGCGTACCGCTCTGGAAATCATAGGCCAACGATGAGCAATCCACGCCCGCGCGAAAAGTGGATTCCAGAAGCGAGACTCCATTAATTGTAAGCACCTGATTGGCGGCGCGCTCCAGCACCAGGAAATTCTGGGTCACGGGGTCATAGTCGACGCCGAAGGGCTCTTGCAAGCCCGGGATACTGGAGATCAGAGAAAGTGTGCCGCTGGAAACGTTGAGCACCTCGGCCGTATTGCCAGTCTCGTCGGCGACCACCGCGACGCCCAGTTCCGGAGCCACCGCGGCCGCCACGGGAAGGGTTCCGGTGGCCAGAGAGGAGGGCTGCGGGAGAGTGCTGCTGGTTACGTCGAAGACGCTGACGGAATTGCTTCCGCTGCTGGTCACCACGGCGGTGCCCAGGGCCTCGTTGATGGCCACGCCGGAGGGCTGCTGGCCCAGTGTGACTTTGCCGACCACAGACGGCGGCGAAGTGGTCGCGTCGATTACTGAGGCGGTGGCCTCACCACTGTTGGCCACCACCACTCTTCCGGCATTCCAGAGGATGCCCACACCCGCCGGGGAAGTACCTGTGCTCACCGTGGCGGTCACGGTCGCAAAAGTGGGGCTGGCGGGATTGATGTCCACGAAGGAGGCGGTATTGTCCACAGAGTTGGCCACAACGGCGAGATCTATTGAGGAGGTCCCGTTGTTCACGGCCACGCTGCCGACGGCAACCCCCGCAGGAGCGTGCCCCACGGACACGGCTTGCATGAGATAGAGGTTTCTGACATTGGAAAGGGCACCGGTGGAGGGATTAAGAACGTCCACGATAATTCGCCGGGGTCCGCCGCTCAGCAGAGACACCGGAATCATGGCCGTGCACATCCGCGGGGATGGCAGCAAGGGGGGAGTCACGCAGGCGGTGGTGACTGCGGGCGATCCCTCTCCCTCCAAACGAATCTGTGAGTTGGCAGCGAAACCGGCACCGATGACGGTGATGGGCACGGGCAGGCTGGAGGTGAAGAGAACGTTGGGGGCAGTTGCCAGCACCGTGCCGCCTCCGGACGCAGCGAGGCCTGAGGTGGAATCGGTATAAGTAAACTGGGTGGGCGAGGTCACCGTAACTACGTACATCCCGTTGTAGCCTGCCACCCCGACACCCGAGAGGAGCACGGAATCGCCGGTGGTCAGCCCATGGGCAGCGCTGGTGATGATGGTTACGGTGTTTCCCGACTCCACAGCTCCATTGGGTGATGCCGCGATATTGACGGAGTTGGAGCGGCTGATCGCCAGGATCTGTGGGTCTCCCCCCGTGGCGCGCGTGGGACCAAAGTCAATCACAGTGACAGAATTATGCGTGTCATCGGCGACCAGCGCTTTATCCGCGTCGGCGGCAAACTGCACGGCAATGGGATGGCCGCCCAAAGTGAGGGATTGGGTCGCTTGAGTCACTGAGTTCAGGTCCAATACAAAGGCCTGATTCAATCCCGGATTGAGCACGATTCCGATATTGGTCAGTGGATTGACCGCCGCCGCGATGTTACCCAAACCCAGATTCACTCCCGCCACGGACTGGTCGGTCAAGCGGAAGACCTCGGCGTTGGAAATCGTGGGATCGGCAAGAAGCAAGGTCTTCGTTTCCGTATTCAGCGCAATCCCCTGCGGGGTTGGAGTCAGGAAAGCGTTCAGAATGACCGTGGAACCGTGGGCGGCGCTGCGCACGAGATCTACCACGGTGACCCCGCCGGTTCCTCCCGCAGTGATGATCGCCCAGCCCAACTCCGGAAGCACTTCAACCTGGGGACTCGCGCCGGTGGATACGGCCACCGTGCCGACGATGGCAGGCGGAACCAGCGGAAGGCCGCTGGTATTCAGCACAGTGGCGGTGTTTGCATTCTGTCCCACAACGATGGCCAGCCCATGGATGTTGTCCATGCCGGCGGCGAAGGGCGGGCCCTGGCCGGAAGGAATCATGACCGGCGCGCCCACCGGAACCTGCCCAACCAGGTCTACGGCTTGCACATCGGAGCTGCCGTTGTCCACCACTAGAGCCGCATGACGCAGGTTATCCACGGCGACACCGGTGGGCTTCATGCCCACGGGGATGGTGGCGATCACGGTGGTGAAGGCCGAATCCAGAAGCGCAAGAGTATTGTTGCCCTGGTTGACCACGACCGGGATACCCATCACTTCGTCATACCCTAGGGCCACCGGAGTGGAAATCTGCGCGGTGATGGTATTCGACACCGCGGGGGTAAAAGTGGGAGTGGGGGGAGCATAGTTTGGAGTGACCGAGACGTTCACTGCGGCCTGGGAAGGGTTGGCGTTCGGCGTGTTCACGCTCACCTGGAACAGGCCAGCAGTCTTCACGTCGCTCGAGATGCCACCAATGGTAGCTGAAACTCTCCGCGGGTCCAGACTGGTGACGCCGGTGCCCAGAACGAGGGCGAGATTCGTGACCGAGTCGAGAACCAGTGCGGAGGATTTTACCAACCCGTTGTAGCTCAGAGAGGAGGATTGCGTATAGTAGCCGCCATCCAGCTCGATTCCCGGCGCCTGATTGGAGCTTGGACTTTGCTGAGTAAAGCTGGCGGGGATGGGGCTGAGGCCGGCCGGACGCACAGGAACCACGGTGACTTGTTTGCTCCCGCCCATTCCGCCCCCCGAAGAGGTCACCTGCTGGGTGGCCGAGATGGTATGAGCGCCGGGGATGCCGAGAAGACTGGCCCCGGCCGGGCCGGGCAAAAAGCTGGGCACGCGCACGCGCAGCACGGTGGAGCTGGCCGCGCTGATTTGCGTCGAAGGAATGAGCTGTCCATCGAACTGCACGGTGGTGGTGCTCAAGAATCCGGTGCCGGTCAGGTAGAGGTCCTCGAAGAGCGCCCCCTGCGGCACCAGGAGGGGACTGATCGCGGTGACCGTGGGAACGGCGGCGGGGGACAGGCTGATCGTGGCCGTGGCGGTTTGTGTGGTATCCGCGACCGACTGGGCCTCGATGGTGATGGTGCCGCTGGGAATGGTGCCCGGGGCGTAATAAATCGCGGCCGTGCTTCCGTCGCCGGGAGTGGTCGGGTTGCAGGCCACCGGGGTGGTGGCATCCATCATCAGATCGGGGCCGGTACCGGTCAGGCAGATGGTGCCGGTGGTGGAGCTGCCCCCCTGGGTGCTGTTGACCAGCCAGTTCACGGTGTTCACAAACGTCGTGCCCGTGCCGTTCACTGTGGCCACGAAACCGAGGTGTTCCCCCGTGGCCATGGTGAGGGTCCCTGTGGGGCTGATGGAGATGGTGATTCCAGAGGTCAGGGTGAGCGTGGCGGTGCCCTTGGCGTTCGTGTCTTCATTGCTGATCGCCGTAATGGTGATGGTGCCGCAAGCGGTGCTGGAGGGCAGCACGGAGGGCGCGGTATAGAATCCGTTGGCCGAGATCGTGCCGCAGGTGGTGGTCCCTCCGGTGACCATGTTGACTTGCCAGGTGACAGTGTCGTCGGTGGCGTTGGTCAGCGAGGCCGCGAACTGCTGGGTCCCCTGGAGGGCCACGTTGGCGGAGGTGGGCGTCACCGTGACGGTGATGGCGGTGCTGGCGCCGCTGCTATGACAACCCGCGGCGAGGCCTGCCAGAAGAAGCACTGCGATGGCCGTGCCCAACGAGCGGTTGAAAATGTTTGGAACTCTCACCAATCCTGCTCTCCCGTTCTGGAAGTGCGCGCGGCCATCCCGGCACCCTCGGGACCCCAGCCTGCGCGCGTGCGGCCCCGACGCCCCGGGACGCCAACCCCCTGCTGGGCCCCGAAAAACTTGCAGCGGAGGGAGGCCGGTTGTGCATCCCCTCTCGACCCGCGACTAGAAGGTCCGGGCCACGGTAAAGCGGATGGCGCGCAGGGGTTCCTGATAAAACAGCCGCGCTGAATTCGTACTGAGCTGGGCATTCAACTGCGGCAGCACTTGTCCGGTGAGCGCTCCGCAGGTCGGGGCCGTGCCGCAAATCATCGCCTGAGTCGCGCTGCTGATGTAGAAATCCCCCCGCGGCGGCTGAAGAACATCGGAAAAGCGCAAGGGATTATACGCGTAATAAATTCGAAACGGCACCTGGATGATGGGCAATTGCACGGTCAACTCGAGCCCCGTGGACATGCGGGGATAGAAATTCGAGGTGGCGTCGGTGACAAACTCGTGCGGCACCCTGGTCTGCGGAAGGTTTGTTTCCAGATTGGCAATCCCGGTGGGATTCAAGCGCAAGGCGCTGTGGCTGAGCGCGCCCACGGTGCCCACATCCACAAAATAGCTAATGCCCACGATGTTGCTATAAATCGGGATGCGATATTCGAAGTTGCCGACGGATTCGAAGTCCCCGCCGGGGAAGGAGAGCTGATAGATGAGGGCGGGAATGGTGAGGGACCGCGCGACGGGCAGGCCGTTGGACCCCAGCGTGGTGGGATCCGTGTAGGAAACCGGGAGTGCCGTGACGGTGGGCACGTAGCTGAACGGCGAGATGGTGCGGATGTAAAAGCCGCGGATGTCCTGCTCTCCTCCCAGATACAAGCGGGTCAGCGGCGGGACCTCCTTCCCTCCATAGCCGGTGGTGTAGGAGGTGAGAAAACGATAGCCGATGACATTGCGCTTGTGATGGACGGGAATGAAGCGCTTATACTCGAAAGTCGGCGAAACCGTGTTGACGTTTCCGCCCAGCGGCCCGCCCACAAAACCCAGCGCAAAATAGATGCTCCGGCCCGAGGTGGGGTTGAGCTGGCTGTTGGTAGTGTTGTAGGTGACGCTGGCGGTGATCTGACTCTGATCGATGCCGTTCAGGGCCGAGGGCCCGGCCGCGCTGGTGAATTGGAGATCCTGGAAGAGGATGCGCGAGGCATCGCTGAAGGCAGTGATGCTCGTCTGGGAGTAGCCATAGGTGAGACCCAGGCGGGTGAAGGGCAGACTTTTGAGTGGGTAGCTGGCGAACACGGTGAAGCCCTTGGTGCTCTGGCTGTAGTTCTGCGTGGCATTGGGATCGTTGGCCAAGGTCTGGGTGCCCAGCAAGAGGGCCGTCTCGATGCTGCTGTTGAAGTTGTATTTATTGTCGAAGAGGGTGAATCCGGTCGAGATCGGCTTGTCGCGGAGATAGGGCTCTGTGAATCCGAAGACGAAGCTGCGCACCAAGGTGCCGAACTGCGCGGAGAGATTGAGGGTTTCCCCCACGCCCAGGAAGTTGTTGGTCTGGTAGTTGAAGCCGACAAAGGTGCCCTCGATGCCGCTGATGCCGCCGTTCAGGCCGATGGACTGCTTGCCCTTTTCATGCACCTTCAGGGTGATGTCCACCGTGCCTTCCTTGGCATTGCGCTTCAGCTCCGCGTTCTCCTCCTTTTTGATGGGATCGAAGTAGTTGAGCTGGTTGAGGCGCAGGATGGAGAGTTCCCAGAGGTGATCGCTAAAGAGGTCGCCTTCGTCCAGCAGCAACTGCCGGCGGATCACCTTGTCGCGCGTGGTGGTGTTCCCGCTGAACTCGATGCGGCGCACGTGGTACTGCTTCTGCTGGTCGAACTCCAGGGTCAGATTGACGGTCTTGGTGGCGCGATCGGGGTCCGAGATGGGCTGGGAGGTGAACTCAATGTAGCCGAAATTCCCGAAGAGTCTTTTGTATTCCTCGAGAGCCTTCCGGATCTTGTCCGTGGAGAAGATATCCCCCTGCTTCAGGGGAAAGGCCTTGGCCAGAAAATCGTTGTTGAAGTACAACTCCGGGTGTTCGGGGTCCGCGCTGCGCACCACCAGCTTGCCCATGCGGTAGCGATCGCCCTCTTCTATCTCGATGGTGATATTGGTGGCCTTGCCGGGCTTGGAGCCCTTGAACGGCCAGAGGCCGCCGGGCTTTACGTCCACCGTTTCCAATTTCGGCTCTTTGACCTCCACCACGTAATAGCCGTTGTCCTGGTAGAAGCCGCGCACGCCGGCTTCCAGGTCTTCGTCCAGCTTGCGGCGATCAAAGGTCTTGGTGGCGATTTTGAACCAGAAGGGGCCGATGGGAAAGCCGTAGGGGCGGTCGTTGCGCATGGCGCGCAGCAGCTTGCGGTCGGAAAAGGTTTTGTTGCCGACAAAGCGGATCTGGCCCACTTTGACCTTGGGCCCCTCATCAATCACAAAGGTCAGCTCGACGGCGTTCGTGCCGGGGATCTTGGAGTAGGTGGGCTTGACGGTGGCGAACTGGCGGCCGTGCTCGGCCAGCAGTTCCTTCAGGACCACCTCGGCCCGCTTGATCTTGGTGGGGTCGAAGGGGCTCTCCACCACCAGTCCCACCTTGCGTTCCTTGTAGCGGTCCAGGATGTCCGACTCGCTGACGGAATTGTTGCCCTTGTACTTGATGCGCCGGATCATGGGGCGCTCGAGGACATAAAAGACGACGCGAACGGTATTGGGTTTGGTGCCCGGCTCCACTTCCAGGCGGACGTCTTCGAAGTACTGCGTGTTCCAGAGGGCCAGAAAATCGCGGTGGAGGGTTTCTTCGTTATAGGGGTCGCCCTCGTGGCTGAAGATGCGATTGCGCAGCGTGTCGCGCGGGATGCGCCGGTTGCCGGTGATGTCGATGCGTTCGATGACGGGAGGAGGCTGGGCCTGGGCGGCGGCCCGGGGAACGGAAAGGAAAGCGCTCAAGGCGCAGAGAAAAAGAGCAGGCGCCCAGCGCCATCCGGAGCAAAATTTTGCGCGTGCGGCCATCCCCGCAAGCGGGGCCGCATTCCCCCACAGCAAGATTGGTTACTCCTAGTCGCCGAAGGCTTCGGCCCGCCGATGAGATTCACTATTGTACCACTGAGGTTGCTTCCACAACGGGGCGGAAGCCCAGCCCCTCCGGACCGACGTAGACCTCCAGGGTGGCCGGACGGGTGATCCCGCCGCGGATGAGCGCTTCGGAGAGCGGATCTTCGACGTAACGCTGCAAGGCGCGGCGCAGGGGCCGGGCGCCATAGCTGCGGTCGGCGCAGGTCTTCTCCAAAATCCACTGGCGCGCCTCCGGGGTGACCGCGATCTGCACCTGGCGGTGCACGAGCGTTTCGTTGATCTGGCTCACCAGAATCTCGATGATGCGCAGCAGATCGTCATCCGAGAGCGGGTTGAAGATGATGATTTCGTCCAACCGGTTCAGGAACTCTGGATTGAAGAGCCGGCGCACTTCCGCCATCACCTGGTCTTCCATGCGCTGTTCGTTCAAGTCCTCCGCCGCGGATTGGAAGCCCATGGTGGAGCGCTTCTGCAGGTAGCGCGCCCCGAGGTTTGAGGTCATCACCAGGATGGTGTTGCGGAAATCCACGGTGTTGCCCAGCCCGTCGGAGAGCTGCCCGTCTTCGAAGACCTGCAGCAGGATGTTGTAGACGTCGGGGTGAGCCTTCTCGATTTCATCCAGCAGGACAATGGAGTAGGGGGTGCGGCGCACGCGCTCGGTCAATTGTCCGCCCTCTTCGTAGCCCACGTAGCCCGGAGGGGCGCCGATCAGCTTGGAGACGGAATGCTTCTCCATGTACTCGGACATGTCAAAGCGCACCAGAGCCTTCTCACTGCCCATCAGGAATTCCGCGAGGCGGCGGGCCACTTCCGTCTTGCCCACGCCGGTGGGGCCGAGGAAAAGGAAGCAGCCCACCGGGCGGCCCGGAGCTTTCAATCCCGCGCGGCTGCGGCGGATGGCGCGGGCCAGTGCGGCGATGGCGCGGTCCTGGCTGATCACGCGTTTGTGCAGCTCTTCCTCGATGCGGATGAGCTTCTGCTGCTCGTCTTCCTTGATGGCGGTGACCTCGATGCCCGTCCAGCGGGCCACCACTTCTTCAATGTCCTCGCGGGTGACCACGCCGCTCACCGAGTCGTCGATCTTGAGCTTCTCGCGGAGATTCTGCAGGTGCTCGCGCTCCTTGCGCTCCTCTTCCGAATAGAAGCGGGCCTTCTCGAACTCGTGGTTGGCGATGGCCGTTTCCATGCGGTGGGTGATGAACTTGATGCGCTTCTGCACCTCGGTGATTTCTTCGGGCAGCATGGACTGGCGGAGCTTGACGCGCGCGCCGGCTTCATCCACCAGGTCGATGGCCTTATCGGGGAGGAAACGGTCCGGGATGTAGCGGTTGGAAAGATAAACCGCGTAGCGGATGGCCTCGTCCGTATAACTTACGGCGTGGAATTTCTCGTAGCGCTCGCGCACGCCCTGCAGCACGCGAATGGCTTCCTCCTCGTTCGGGGCGTTGACCTTGACCGCCTGGAAGCGGCGCTCGAGGGAGCGGTCGCG
>Ga0187770_10001105_pt1 | contig 14058 bp, 11 predicted proteins | sample 0116_SJ02_MP02_2_FD_133154 | JGI IMG/M metagenome (GOLD analysis project Ga0187770, IMG submission 133154) | Tropical peat soil microbial communities from peatlands in Department of Meta, Colombia - 0116_SJ02_MP02_20_MG | ecosystem: Environmental > Terrestrial > Soil > Wetlands > Peat | place...
GTGGGAGAAGACTAACGAAACTTCCGGAGAGGATCAAGACGCAAAGCAGAAGCGGCAGGAGTATGCGCGCAGGCCTCGACCATCTAATGTTCTTTGACGCGGAACCCAGTTGTCTTAGCCATCCGATGGAGCTTCCGAGCAAGAAAGCACCCGGAACCATGGACAAAAGAACAAAACGCCAGTCTTGCGGTGAAACGCAAGCGGCGACAGCTAGAAGACAGAACCAAATACACAAGAACACGGACCATACGGCGTTCCTCCGTTTAGCTAAAGTAAAAACGACCGTCGCGAAAATCGCGAGAGTCGCCAAAGCACCTGCTAAGACAGAATAATTCCAAACCATGATCTGAAGATACAGAAGCAATGGTAATGATGCAAATGAGGGCGCGAAATAGCCACTGAATAGCCTCCCGAAACTCGCCGACACGAAAAACCCCAGCACAGCTACCAGAACGAATAATCCTGTAGTTGCGAAGAGGAGCCCGTTCAAGTAGTTTCTAAAGTGGGTTCTGTCGGCAACATGGAATGCTGGAAGAGCGAACCAGAGCGCAACAAGAAAAATGAGGAACGTAGAGTGGACGAAGAGCCCTGTGACGGCAAGGAATGTTAGGGTTAATCCAAGAGCGTGGCTCGGTTGTTTTGTGTAAGATGCCATTAGCCATAGTATCATAAGCACAAGCGCGTCCGAAAGTATGTTTGGAAACGTCCCTACCTTAATGAAGTGGATCGCGTCGGCAGGTACGATGAAGGCCGAAGCAATTACGGCGAAGTAGGCGTAGTCGCTGCCCAAAATGTTCCGTGCGCAAAAGAAGGTCAGGAAGACCGAGACTACGATAACCGCGGACAACAGGAAGCGAATTGCAGTCAGGGAGTCGACGCCCCCTAATCTGGCCAAAACCGCCGCAACGAAGTGCATTCCGACCGCGTAGTTTGAATGAAGCAATGTGGTCCTGGCGAGCCCATCGCTTATGGCTTGAACGATCTGAGCGTGAGTGACTGGGTCGAACGCGTCTGTGGTGGGATAGAATGGGGAAGACCAAAACAAAACAGCTAACACCGCCACATATACACAGGCGGTCATACCTACGAGGAGCATTGACCGGTTCAGTCGTGGGAGGCAGCTTTCCATCCGGTCCCTGTGTCGGAGTGACGCGACTAGAAGAATCAGTGATAGACCCAAAGAACCGGCTATGGCATAAGTTAGGTAATGCGAAGTTACCAGTGATAACCCCGCCGTAAACAAACTCGCAAAGCTGACGCTAAGCATAAAGGAAATAACGAGTGTCTCCACGATGCCGAATCGCTTGCTCAAAGCCGTGAAGCGAATCCACGCGTAGCCAGGAAGAAGAAATTCAGGTGCAACGAGAAGAGACAGCAACATAGGTCCCCTATCTCAGACGTCGCTAAAATGACTCATGTTCCTTGACCCCAAAGCAGCCTATTTCAGAGCGTACGACCACCTATGAATCAATCAGGAGTCGGATTAGCTGAGCATTCGCCTCAACAACCTCAGACTATTGACACTGACCTGCTTACGTAAGCCAAGGATCTGCCGATTCACAGACTTCGAGGATTTAGACTTCGTATGTTGACAGGGCAGCTTGTATTTGTTTCATGTGCGGTAGTGGTAGTTCTTTAGCTTTGGACGAATGCGCGGGCGAAGCAGGTAGTTTGCGGAACCCCGTATGAAGGAATGTCACCTTTGGACCGCTAGTTCGTCCCCACGGCGCCAACTGAGGGATCTTGCAGGTGCTTAGCACATTTTAACCCTGAGGAACGCATCGAACGGATTTCAGATGTCTGCTACCGTGGATTGGTAGCTTTGGTAACGCCATACTTTGGTTAGGGTTTAGCCTAGCCATGGTTCAGAGAAATCGCAGGAGGTGAAACATCAAGATGATGACAATAATGGGCAAACGTTTCACCAATCGGGGCATCTCAACCATCATCGCCGCACTCCTACTCATCGCCATAGCAATCGCCGCAGGAGTACTACTCTACGTCTTCTCCATGGGCCTAATCGGAAGCCTTCAGGGGACCGGTGGACAACAGGCAAAGGACCAAGTGATCATGGAAGCATACAATTGGCAAACATCAGGTAGCCTTGTAGTTAACGTGCGTAACACGGGCAGTACTACAGTTAACTTGGCTGGCGCCGACTGGTATCTTGGCGGACTGATTCAAACGACAGTAGGCATCGCTAATCCCTCTGGAGGGACGTGTACTACTACAACTGCGGTTGCGCCCGGCACGGCTTGCACCGTCACCTTAACAGTCACAGCGGCCTCGTTCTCTAACGGAGTCGCATACGTGCTTAAGATCGGTCTGCCAGACGGTGGCGTAATGAGCTACTCAGTCGTGGACGGCATAGCCTCGTAAACTAACCCTCCTGCGCCTTCTCTTTTTTTCTTTTTTCTCATTAGCTTACGTGGCTTGCTCGTTCTAATTCCTCTGGAGTGTCGAATAGTATTGTCCGCCGAAGAGTGCTGTTACCTTCTTTCCGAAACTTGGGGTACATCAAGGCTATCCCAAACATTGGCCTAACATTGGATTATGGATTGAATCGGGATGCCTCTGCTCATTCGGCCCGTGAAGATGAACAAGTCAATCTACGTCCGCGTACCCAACGACATAGCCCACATAATAGGCCTAGACAACCAGGTCGAAGTGAGCTTCAGTTTCGAGGACAACAACAACCAACTCCGGCTCATCTACTCACTGAACAAGTCAAAACCTGAAGCAGATGCGAAGATGGCGCTCGCCACCACGCCACCAATCCTAGATCCAGGAACTCGTGAAAGGAGGGATGAAAATGGAACTAAAGCTGAAACTCAAAGGCTTCCCGAGAGGTAAGGCTTCTAGCGCCACACCCCAGGTCACGGTGCAAGAACAGAAGCCCGAAACGGTTCAAGCGCCCACAAGTTTCAAAGAAGTATATCCGCTAATTGATCCATATGCGCACGCGGCCATCACACGTGAACCGACCAGCGGTGGCATGCTATACTACGTAATTGAACCCACGATGCGTGAACAGGATAAGGAGTACTACGCTAAGCTTCGCAGCATCCTCATCGAAGAGCTTGATGTTGACGTACGCAAGATCGAAACGAAAGAAGCCGCAGAAAAACTGCTGAGAGAACGCGTCGAAAACATCGTCAAATCGTACAAGATGAAGATTGAGGCCGAAACGCTCGACAAGCTCATGTATTACTTGAATCGGGATCTGATAAATTTCGGCCGTATTGAACCTCTCATGCGGGACCATATGCTTGAGGACATCAGCTGCGATGGGCCCGATGTCCCACTATACGTTTGGCACCGCCAATACGAATCTATCCCCACGAACGTCAAGTTCGAAAGTAGTAAGGAACTCGACAGTTTCGTCATAAAACTCGCCTACCTCTGCAACAAGCATGTCTCAATCGCCTCACCAATAGTTGACGGCGGCCTCCCCGACGGAAGTCGGGTTCAGCTAACCTACGCTAAGGAGGTAACACGGCACGGGAGCAGCTTCACCATTAGACGCTTCAAGGCCGATCCGCTCACCATCACTGACTTGATCTCCTTCAACACGATGACCGCGGAGATGGCTGCGTATTTCTGGTATCTAATCGAGAAGAAAAGCTGCATACTGATCTCCGGAGGAACAGCTTCGGGGAAGACGACCCTTCTGAACTGTGTGTCAATGTGCATACTTCCGGACGATAAGGTTGTAACAATAGAAGATACACCGGAAATGAACATCCCGCACGAGAATTGGGTTTCCTCAATCGCGCGAGTCGGCTTCGGTGCGATCGGAAGCACCGCTGAAATTTCCACTTTCGACTTGCTTAAGGCCGCGATGAGGCAGCGACCCGATTACGTGATAGTAGGTGAAGTCAGAGGCGAGGAGGCGTTCACCCTCTTCCAAGCAATGGCTACCGGCCACGGCGGCCTGTCAAGCCTCCATGCCGACTCGGTAGCAGCTACGATCCGTCGTCTCGAATCAGCCCCATTGAACATTCCTCGATCCCTTCTGCCAACATTGAACCTAATCGGCGTACTGTCAAGAATTAGAGTTGGCGACAGACCGGCTCGGAGGCTGATCGAGCTAACCGAAATACTAGGAATCGACCCGAGCTCTGGCGAGGTGGAGTTGAATGAAATCTTCCGGTGGGATCCAAAGACTGATTCCTTCACGTACGCGGGACGAAGCAGGATCATAGAAAGGTTGGCGGAAAAAGTCGGGGTTGCTGAAGAGGATGTAAGGAATGAGCTGAAACACCGTCAGACTGTGCTCGATTATATGGTCAAGAAGCAAATTCGCCGCTACAAAGATGTTGGAAATCTGATCCGCCATTACTACGCGGAACCGGTGAAGACATTCGAGAGAGCACGACTTTCGTTGCTTAGTTTGGGACTGAGTGATGAGTAATGACGAAGGTAGCCAAAGCGATTAGCAAACAGTCGGATAAGGAGGCTATCTCATCCCTAAAGGCTCCTTGGCTTCTCGCCTTCCGCTACCTCGAAGCGCAACTACCGAAGATCATGCCGTATTTCCAAGATTTAGGGCCGTCAATACAGAAAGCGGGGATTAAGATCAGTCTCCAAGCCTACGCGAGCCTAACGATTTTCATCAGTGGATTGTCGTTTGTTGCCACAGTCGCAGTAACGTTGACGGCCGCGGACTTGTTGGGTGTACCAATCCTCTTCACGGTGCTCTTTGCTTTCGCGGTAGGCATACTGTCGGGAGCGGGTACTTTCGGGTTACTGTATGGCCTGCCAGGGTTCTTGGCATCGAACCGAAGGAAGAGAATGGACCTTGAGCTACCCTATGTCACAAGCCACCTCTCCATTCTAGCGACCGCCGGTCTGCCTCCGGCCCGCATGTTCAAGTTACTCGAAGATTCGGCCACAACTCCTCAAGTTGCTTCTGAAGCCAACGAGATTACTCGCGATGTCGAAGTCCTAGGCGAGGACATCATAACCGCCCTTGAAGCAGAGAGATTTCGATCCCCTTCGAAGACTTTCGGGGAAATTCTAGAAGGGTTCGTGGCAACGATACGGTCGGGGGGCAGTTTGACTGGCTATTTGCAGGATGCGACGCGGGTCGTGATGGATTTGCGGAGAGTGGCAGCGAAGCAATTGGTGGAAAGTCTCGCTACTTTCGCGGAGGTTTACGTGACGCTCATGGTCGTCTTTCCTCTACTAGTCATCGTGATGTTCTCGGTGATGGCTATCATCGGCGGCGGGCTGAGCGGTTTCTCAACGACGGCGATGATGAGCCTGGTCACTTACCTCGTTATCCCCTTCTGCGGCGTAGCAGTCATAGTGCTGCTCGACACGATGCTAGTGGAGGACTAGGGAATGGCCAGGATTGAACCTAAAGAGAAGACGATAGTAGCGGTAACATCTGTTTGCATCGGCTTGACTTTCACAATCGCCTCGATCGTAGGCACATTCATACTTGGCTTGACTTTGCCCCTGACCTGGGACCAGTTGATAGTCGTAGGACTGATGATCGCGTTATTCCCTCCCGCGGCGATGGAATACTTGGACTTGCGTTGGCAGAGGGGGATTGACAACAACATTCCCCGCCTCTTACGAGAGATTGCAGAATCAGGAAGAACAGGCCTCACGTTGATCCGCGCAATCGAGGTCTCCGCTGAAAGAGATTATGGCCCGCTAACTCCTGAACTGAAGCGGTTGTTGGCGAGGATTTCATGGGGTGAGACGCTGGAGGAGGCTATGAAAGCATTCGCGGAGAGAACACGAACTAAACTTTCTCAGAGAGTCACCACGCTGATTATCGAGGTTTCACGGTCAGGGGGTGATACTCAAGAGATTATGGAGCAGGTCAACAAGCATGTGAACGAGCTTCAAACCATCGACAAAGAGAGATATACTCAGATGCGCCCCTACGCAGTTGTAGTCTACGTGGCGTTCGGCGTATTCCTGTTCGCCGACATCATGCTCATTCGCACATTCTTCGAACCCATGGCCGCAATTCACTCTCAAGCATTAGCCGCGGGCGGAGGAGGAATCTTCGGAGGTCCCGGATTGAACATTCAAGCCCTAAGCGACACCCTCTTCCACGCCACGGTCATCGAAGGTATCCTAGGAGGCCTAATTGCGGGGAAGATGAGCGAGGCACATTTGGGCGCGGGGTTGAAGCATGCGCTCATGTTGGTTCTCATAACATTCCTCTCCTTCCTCCTATTCGTCTGGAGTTGAAGAAAACATGAAGCCGAGCAGAAAAAGAACTAAGCGATTCTGGGGTAGGAGAGGGATAAGCACCGTCGTAGCAAACGTGATGATGATAGGCATCACACTCTCACTGGCAGCAATTCTGGTCGCCTGGGCGGGAACAAGCTACGGCGCGTTCGCCGGAGGCACACAGATCTATTACCAGCAACGCGACCAAGCACTTGAAGAAAACTTCGTGATCGAAGAGGTCTTCTTCGAGAAAAACACAACTCTCCCCCCCCAAATTTTCGTTTTCGTGCGGAATGTGGGGATGATAAATATCAACGTGGCCGCGATCTACCAGAACGGAACATCGATAACGTCGTTTCAGTTTACGTCGGGGTGCTCATCATCTTCCTCATACAATATTGGGGTAGGGCAAGTTTGTGAATTCAGCTGGACTCCGCCGTACACGTGGGGGTCAGGCGGAGGGTCTACGAGCATGTGGAACAGCGGTGACATCTTCATAATCGTCGTCGCATCCCAAAGGGGCAACCAAGTCACGTCGACAATGAGGGGGCCCTAATGGTTAGATGTCTGATACGCCGACTCCGCACTCGACGCGCGATTAGTGACTTAGTTGGCGGTTTGATCGTATTAACAGTACTACTAACAGCCCTTGCCGCGATGAATTTCGTCTCGCAGGAATTCTTCCAATACCAGCAGATAGCTGCCAACATGGCTCAATATCGCAACCAACAACAGGTCGAGGAGGAACTCGTGATAAACTCCCCGGGGATGATCTTCAATCCTGCATGGAATGGGTGTGGCGGTTGCAACATGTACAACATTAGCTTAAGCAACTCGGGGAGCATAGGGATCCAAATCGTGCAAATCTACATAAATTCCACTGGCCCCGCGGGGACAGGATGCAACCCGAAGGTATGCATACTCAGTCCATCCTCATCAACAACTTCGTACGGCTTCAGCCAAGCGCAATCGTTCATCAACCCGGGCGAGTCTAGTCCTGTTGGCTCTACGCTGACCTTTCAGCATTACTTGCTCTTTTACTTACCCAGCAGCCTCACCCTCCCAAATCCAACACCCGCATTTCCTGAGAATACCGTAGCGCTCGTCACCGCTAGGGGAAGCGTGTTCTCATTTCAATGGCCATTCCAACCTCAGACCTTCGGCCAGAGCCAATCAGCATTCAGCAGCGGAAACATGAAAATAGCATACGTAGGGTCAAGCGGGTTTGATAGCAAAAACGAGCCTGGACCGGTAGCGAGCAACAGCGGAGGTGTCAATGAGGGAAGCGGGACAGGTTACTGTCACAAGGAGACTACTCCGCAGCTTGGGGAGAATTATCCCACGCCGACCGGCTATGCTGAGGAACTCACGGGGCTGGAGAGTGGAAGTACTGTGTTTGGTGACTCTGGCGTATTGTGGTTCGTGAATCCATGGGTCACAACCTCCTACTCCGGGAGCGGTACTTGCAAGGATGTCATGTGCTCCGCGGCCAATGGGCAGACAACGATGTATATCTACGTGGTTGTGGCAAACAGTGGGAACACGGCTTATACCCCCAGCGCGGGCACCATAGACCTGACCTGGTACGGGTCCAATCACATCGATGGCTATCTTATCGGCATCTACTATGAAGGCGGGTTTTACTGCACTTCCTGTTCCCCGCCGACAACGTATTCAATTCCCGCAGGCTTTGCTTACTACGCAATCTTCAAGATCACGATATTTTCGATAGGAAACTGGCCGGCCAATATTGACCCTGGCGCCTCAATCATGTTCTGGGGCGCGGCATCGCTGACGGATGCACCTGGAAGTAGTAACGAAGCTCAAAATTACTACTCCGGCACGATACTTCTTTCCGGATTATCGGTTCATCAAGTGGCAACATCTGGAGGCTGCTCGTGAATTGGCCTTCACGACGCGGGAGGGTGGGCAGCGGGATGCCTAGATTTCAACGATGCAGTCTTCGCAAGGATCGAGCAGTCAGTACGATCATCGGCGGGCTGATAATGTTGACGCTCATACTCTCTGCACTTGGCACAATGATCTTCGTTTCCGAACAGTACGATCAGTATCAACAGATAGATAGTCGGATTAGCCAATATCAATATCAGCAGATTTCGGAGCGACTCGTAATCAATTCGCCCGGTCTGACAGCATTAACCTCGGCCGGCGCCTGGGGATCAGGCTGCGTTAGCACCTACAACTGCTACAACATTACGGTTAGCAACTTCGGAGGTGAGGGAGTACAGATAGTGCGCATTTACATAAATTCCACAGGCCAGGCGGGCCAAGGATGCAACCCCAAACTCTGCATACTAAACCCAACCTCCACAATCGCAAACTATGCGTTTAACCAAGCAAACCAGTTCCTCAACCCCGGCGAAGTGGACCATGCGATAGTCATAGCGTTACCCAGCAGCATTACACTTCCCAGTCCGACCCCTGCGGTCCCTCAGAATTCTGTGATGCTAGTTACGGGCAGGGGCAACGTGTTCTCATTTCAGTGGCCATTCCAAACTCTCTCCTACGGCCAAAGCCAATCTGCCTTCAGCTCCGGAATAATGAAGGTAGCATACCAGTGCACCAGCACTAGCAATTGCAGTTGCAGTAGCACTTCAGGATGTGATAGCATGAATGAGCCCTTGGGAGGAACCAAGGGAGCGACATACTGCCACACTGAACCACTTGTAAGTTACCCGGCTCCCTCCTACGACGCTGAACAGCTAGGCTCTGCATCCAACCCAATCTATCTCTCTCAAGGGGTCAAGGTTGGTGACGGCGGTGTATTGACATTCGTCAATCCATGGATTACCAACACGATTCTGGAGAGCGCACAGGGTTACCCCGGGGGCTCTCCGAATACAAATGCGACTCAGCTGTACATCTACGTAAACGTGATCAACACGAGCGGCATCCCCTATTCGCCTGTTGCGGGATCGATAGACTTTACGTGGTACGGCCAAGATCATATCGACGGAGTGCTTATCGGCGCATTCTATAAAGGACAATACTATCTTTCAACGCAGACGATGAGCCTAAGCATTGCATCGGGAGCGAGTTACTACGCGATTTTTCACATTAACATTGTGAAACTAGGTAATTGGAATCCGAACGCTTGGACTTCTGGTAACTGGGCTCTCCCAATCATGTGGTGGGGTTCGGCGTCCATCACAAATGATTACGACAGCGCCTCCCAGAGCGGTCAGTTCTTCACCGGTTCAATTCTCCTGAGTGGGTTATGGATACGGTCCTCATGCTAAGGAGTGAGAATTGTTTGGAAGCAGTACAAGGGGCATACAGAAGGAGAGCCCTAACGATGGCTAAGCGCGCATCGTTTCGATTACGCCGCAGAAGTGCAATTGCCCCCATTATCGCCGGACTAATAATTCTAACACTCATCGTCACGATGCTAAGCACGATGGTATTCATTTCGCAGCAATACGATTACTATCAGCAAATAGCTACGAAGATGACTCAGCAAGACCAGCAGCGAGAGCTGGAGAACCTTGTCGCAAACTATCCCGGCCTTGTGCAATGGACGATTAGCTCCTCATACGGCTGGGGGGCCGGTTGCGCCACCAGCTACAACTGCTACAACCTTACCATTAGCAACTTAGGAGGTGTAAGTGTTCAGATTGTGGCAATCTACATAACATCTGTAGGAGGAGGTTGTACGTCGCTCTGCGTATTGAAACCGTCCTCCTCATCGACATCGTACATATTTCTGGGGTCAACTCAGTTCCTCAACGAGGGCGAAACAAATCACATTGTGCTCTTGTATCTACCATTAGGATCAAAGGGAAACTTACCAAGCGGAACTGGTCAGAATACGATAACAATCGTTACGAGTAGAGGAAACGAATTCTCATTCCAATGGCCATTGCAGATCCAGATACTGGGCGGTCAAACTACTGCAGCCTTCTCCGCGGGAATAATGAAAGTGGCGTATCAGTGCGTCACATGTGGGATCGGGACGGGATACGATAGCGAGAATGAGCCTGGAGTTCCGGGAGGAAGTGGATCGCCGGCTACTGGATACTGCCACTACGAGTCAACGTCTAACGCTGAGTCGGCCAATGAGATACCTCAGGAGTTTACGGGCATTACTGTGGGAGGGCAACCTATACCGGATAGTGGCAATTTGTGGTTCGTGAACCCTTGGCTGACCCAAGAGATATTTTGTACGACAGCGCCCGGCGGGAAGGCTTCTTCGAACTGTTCAAGCTGTTCAGGCTGCACGAACCAGACAACCCTCTATCTTTACGTGAACATCACAAACACGGGAGCAACTGGCTATACGCCCGCCGGGGGTTCGTTGGACTTGACCTGGTACGGTTCCAATCACATCGATGGGACTCTCATCGGGATGTGGTACGAGAACAATCAAAGTCTGACTTGGCAATTCTACCCGATAGGTGCAAGTAACGCTCCAATGGTTTATTGCGCAACTTACTCTCAATGTGAGTCATCACGTCCGGCATCAAATCCAGACTTTTTCTACGGGATATTCAGAGTCACTGCAGTGACTCTTGGCTCGAGCAGCAGTACTTGGCCACCACAAGTGGTCTCCGCTTCCGCTTATCCCCTCGGCGTGACGTTCTGGGGATCCTTGTCGCTCTCCAACAACTTGGAGAATACACAGTTTGTAGGAGGTACGGAACTCTCAACGGGGTTGTGGGTCCGAACTTCATGTTAAGGGGTTGAGAATAAGGTTGGAAGTCACAATCACTGAGAAAAAGGCGCCAACTCCCGCACCGATAGGGCACATCGCTCCGGAGGGCATGGAAGGTAACTTCTGCCACATGCTCAGCACAGAATCGGAAAAGATCCAGCGCGGCATCTATATTCGTATCGACGATAATCGCGAATCGTTCATAGCTCGAATTTTCGACGGACCATTCTTCAGCAAAGACGCGGCGATCACCGTATACAAGCTAGAATTGACCGCCATGATCGTGAACGGTCGCAAGCAAGGCGTCACCAGCATCCCCAGGCCCGGAAGCGCAGTGATGTTGCTCGACTCCGAGAGCGCCCAAGCCTACCTCGGTTCCGTAGGAGATATCCTGCTAGGCCGATTGCTTGGTCAACGTGAGGTCAAGGTGGCTTTGGACTCGCGGGTTCTCGCTAGGCATGTGGGCCTCTTCGGAACGACTGGTAGCGGAAAGTCGAATACGCTGCAAGTCTTGGCTGAAGAGTGCAGTCAAGCTCGCCGCGCCGTCTTAATCTTCGACGCTGAAGGCGAATACGTGAGAATGAATGAGCCGACACAGGACCTGGTTCAGACGTTATCCGAATTCGAAGAAAAACCACGAGGCGTAACCGATTTCCGTGCTTATGTGCCTGCTTCGAAGGTTAGCGTAAATGTCGACGCGAAGAAATTTGGTATCCCCCTCCAAAATCTCGATTTGGAGGTTTTCAGCGACGTTCTCAGCCTTAACTCGTTCGAGCGATTCTATCTGTCTGAGCTCGCGGCAAAGATTAAGGAATCCGCGGGTGGGATTCATTCATATTCGCTTGACGCCGTCATGGGTGCTTTGCGGAAACGGGTAGAGTCTCAGATGGATAGCACGTCTAAGATTCCTCAAATGGTTGCTGAAGCGCACATGAGTCTCTATACGAAGTTATCGGTAGCGAAGAGGACCGGAGTCATTGATACTAACTCCGACAGGATCTCCCCCGAAGAATTTTGCGTCCCCGGTAGGGTATCTGTTATAGACTTGAGCGAGTCATCCGACATCCTCCGCAACATTTGCGTCGCCCATTTCTTAAACGAAGTCTTCAGATTCAAGACACGTAACCCGAATACGACTCCTCTCACAATTTTCGTAGAGGAGATTCACACTTTCATCAGCAAAGGAAAGAGCTCGAAGATGCTGGCGACACTCGCAATGCTTACGGAGATGGCCAGGCAGGGGAGGAAGAGAGGGCTCAGCTTGGGCATCGTTTCTCAGCAACCGGCTCTCCTCCCAGCGGAGCTAATCGAGTTGTGCAACACACGCTTCATCCATAGGCTCGGATCTCTCCCGAATCTCGAGGCCTTACGTAACTCAACCGGAAACGTGGCCGAATCACTCTGGAACACGTTGTCTTCTCTCGGGCGTGGAGAAGCCTTAATCGCTTCTCCTGCGCTTGAACATGCCATAATCACCCAAGTTCGACCTGTTAGGTCAAAGAGGTTGAAGGTGGAATTCGGGTGAAGTCATGATTGCATAAGGAAATAGGTGGAATATGAAATGAGTGAAATAGCGAGAATAAAAAGCGGAATACCCGGACTGGACGAAGTACTTGAAGGAGGCCTGCCACGAAACTACGCCTACGCGGTCGTTGGGGCCCCTGGCAGTGGAAAGACCGTCATGGGAGCACAATTCCTGTACAGGGGCGCAACGCAATATGGAGAAAACGGAGTGTACGTTACCCTGGAAGAACCAACCCACTCCATTGCAAATACGATGCTACGATTCAACTGGAACCTTTTCGACCTGGAAAGCCAAGGCAAACTCGTACTTCTAGACGCTTCACCGCATCAGGATCAACCAAACGCAGAGATGAAGATTCGCGGAGGCTCCGTTGGAACAGAGAAGTTCGACCTCGACGGCTTGCTGGGCGCGGTTGCGCATGCGCGGAAGAACGTGGCAGCAAAGAGATGTGTCATAGACTCGTTAATGTCGATGTCGGTCGTCTATACGTCGCAGGCCGGCTTCAGATTTCGCCTTCTTCACTTCCTCCGGGCTCTCTCAGAACTTGAGCTAACGACACTTATCCTTACGGAATCGTCGTCGTCCGTCATCCGCGAGCACGGCCTTGATTCCATCTTGAGTAACGGAACATTGCTGCTTCACAACACCACCGAAAACAATTCGGTCACTCAGATCCTAGAGATCCCCAAGATGCGTGGCGTGAAGTTACAGAGGAGGCTAATGCCTTACAAGATCACTCAGAGCGGGTTCGAAGTGAAAACGCAAGAACAAGAACAGTGACAACGGCTATGACTACAATCACAGAAACTGTGACCATCCCCTCTCAGGATATCTATGCTAACGCTGAGGCCAGAAAGATTCTTGAATACCTAGTCTGGAACACGGGAACAATCCTATCACCCGCCATTCTTCCAACCGACGAAATCGCGTACCCACAAGTTGAAACCATTCTTGGAAAGGACAGCCCAGCAACAGAGAAGCAGCTACGGCTGCTAAAGATCATGACGGATGCGAACGTACTCGTTACGGAACTGGTCGACATGGTTCCGACCTGTCCGACGTGCGGCTCAAAACAGGTGAGTACGAGATACATATGCCCCCAATGTTATACATTCGACATAACCAAGACATTCCTCTTCGAACACTTGAAGTGCGGCAAGGTAGGGAGCAGTGACGAATTCTCAAAGGAGGAGAAGATCATCTGTCCGAAGTGTCAAACCGTGCTACGTGATTTCGGCGTCGAATATCGATCTGTCGGAGCATGGTACAAATGCAACCGCTGTAGCCACTCGTTTAACAGTCCATCACATTCGCACTTCTGCAGACCGAACCACCACGAATTCACCTCGGACGCAGTCCGGCTAGTATCGCTCTGCCAATACCGAATCAATCCTGAAAACGCGGAAGAAATCAAGCTAAGAGTGCTGGTCTACGCTGAAGCGATTGCTCAACTCGAGAACCTAGGCCTGACGGTACTTGCACCCTGCTCCCTGCCTGGAAAGTCAGGACAATCCCAGGCCTTCGACATTGTGCTGAAGCATCAAAAGAAGGGATGGAGAGACGAGGAGAAGACGCTCGTCATCGACATCAAGATCGACAAGGAATCTACAGGGACGGAAGCGGTCAAAAATTTCCACGCAAAAGTAAAGGACGCCAAACCGACCGA
>Ga0187770_10001106_pt1 | contig 14052 bp, 10 predicted proteins | sample 0116_SJ02_MP02_2_FD_133154 | JGI IMG/M metagenome (GOLD analysis project Ga0187770, IMG submission 133154) | Tropical peat soil microbial communities from peatlands in Department of Meta, Colombia - 0116_SJ02_MP02_20_MG | ecosystem: Environmental > Terrestrial > Soil > Wetlands > Peat | place...
ACAAAGATGCGGAGACGCCAAGGCACGGGAACGCGGAGCTGGAAAGAATAAAAACAGAAAATCTACGAAGACAAAAAACGAATATTCGTCATTTCAGAGAATTGGAGGTTTATCAATTGGCAATGGATTCGGCTATGCAGATATTTGAGGTCACCAAACGTTTCTCACCGGAAGAAAAATACTCTTTAACCGACCAAATACGTCGTTCTCCCCGTTCGGTTTGTGCAAACATCGCTGAGGGTTGGCGCAAGAGGCGATATCCTAATGCTTTTGTCAGTAAACTGAGTGATGCAGATTCTGAGGCTGCTGAAACACAGGCTTGGCTTGAATTTGCCTTTAAATCTGGCTATCTCGATCAGAAACTTCGCGATGAGCTTGACGATGCCTATGACCACATCATGGGGAAGTTGGTTAATATGTTAACCCGTCCAGAAGAATGGGCAATCAAATAGGGGACGCGGAGGTCACCGTGTCACGCCCTCTCCCCCTCTCCGCGTCTTTCTTTACACCGTGCCTCGCTATCACCCTCTCATAGGGTCTTTCTTTTCGCCGCGTCTCGCCATCTCCCCTTCCCCGTGTCGGATTTATTCTTTCGAGACCAGTCCTCTTTCAATGGCAAAGGCGGTTAAGGTCTGGACGTTATGGAGACCTAATTTCTCCATGAGGTTGGCCCGGTGTTTCTCCACCGTCTTCACGCTGATGCAAAGATCATCGGCAATCTCTTTATTCTTGCATCCCTCGGCAATCAGCTTCAAGATTTCTCGCTCACGATGGGTGAGGGTCTCATAAGGTGTGCGGGGTTTCAACGTTCGCTTTCCCTCTAAATATCCTTCAAGCACTTTATCTGAGATTCCAGGACTGACATACGGTTTCCCCATCAAAACGCTTTTGATGGCCATCACCAATTCGGCCTGGGTGGAATCCTTGAGGGCATATCCATCCGCACCCGCCTTGAAGGTTGCCAGGATGTATTCCTCCTGTTTATGAACCGTCAGAACCAAAATCTTCGTCTCCGGAGATTTCTTCTTAATCTCTCGGATGGCATCCATCCCATTCATCCTCGGCATGGAAAGATCCATCAACACAAGAGTTGGCTTCAATCTCTCAATACACTGGATCGCACTGCGGCCATCCTCTGCTTCTCCAACAACCTCAAACTCTGGTCTTGAAGAGAGCAATGCCCGCAATCCTTCCCTAAGGATCGTATAGTCTTCAGCGATGACGATTCGATATTTTGGATTCACAGTCTAACCTCCGAAGATTATTTTGTTTCGTAAAGTTAGCGTCCTTCCGGTGGGATATTGCCCGCGCCCTTCATTCGCAAAAATACAGTCCAATTCTTTCAAAAATACTATGTATACCTTATTTACCATTTTGCCCACAATTAGTAAAGTGAAATCTTGAATGTGGATAAGATCGAGATGTGTAAAACATTGATCGTCGAGGATAGTATTTTTTTCCGCCAATTGCTAAGAGAAACTCTGCGTTCTCGATTTCCATCCATGAACATTGACGAAGCGGCGGACGGAAAAGAGGCTTTACAAAAGATCGAGGCCCTCCGACCCCATATCATCTTCATGGACATCAAATTACCCGGCGAAAATGGTCTCGAGCTAACCAAGAGAATAAAAGCTCAACACTCAGACGTCAGCATTATCATTCTCACAAGCTATGATTTACCGGAATACCGAGAAGCTGCCCGCCAATATCGGGCCGATCACTTCCTTTCGAAGGGGACAACGACCAAAGAGGATATTGTCACATTGGTCCAGTCCATTATTTCAGAACGGAATATTGATAAAGGCAACCAAAACTGCAGCGCATGAAGCTCAAGGAATGAAGATGCTTACAATCGCCCACCGCATCCTACCCTTCCATTCTCTGACGAGGCCAAGGGAATGTTACGCGAAGTGTCATTCCTCATCTCCCTTTCAAGACCTTGCAAAGGGGGATCTCTTAAACGATCCAGTGAAAAAGGAACTTCTCCTATGCCGGGAATGCGAGGTTCCTCAACTCCAGGACGGGGCCTCCAGGAAATGCAACATGATTTGATCTGGCCCTCCGCTGCCTTGTGGAAGCAAGGGACTTCGCAGAAAAGACGGAGTTCACGGTTCGCCCTTACAATCCGATCAGATTATGGCTGATTTCATCTATCTTACCTGTGGCACGCTTTCAGCCTTGGTCCTTAGCTATGAACTGAATGACGGATTGGGCCTTGACCTAAGTCAAAGATTCTTCCCTTGATTCGCGGAATGATAAGAGAAGCTTCCTTTGTGGAATTAAGTCTGTTATCATTAAAGATTCAATTTTTCCAGCAGGCTGCTAAGATCTGGAATCTTGAATAAAATGGCCTCCGTCATCACTGAAACCATTGATATCCTCAAAGAAAAATCCCCAGCCCCAATTGATGAGGTATGGGTTGATGATTTGGTCATCGGCATCTTCTTTACAGGGGTGAAGTTATCGACCAGACATGCTGGCGCCGCCTTTACACCCATCAGGGAGATTCCCGAGGCTGTTTGTTGCCCGACAGCGGCTGCCCGAATGCCACGGGCTGGGTCTTTTGAAGGTGCGGCGATTTCAGAAATCCTCGAATATTCCCTCAACACAAATATCCTCAAGAGTGCGATCGGGGTGGCGGCCATGAATGCCCTATCCCAACTCATCATTGAATCAGAGAATGAGGTGGATTATCAGATCATTAAAGACACAGATGGCTTTGATCTTTTAGAAATTCAACCCCATGAGACCGTCTCATTAATTGGCGCCTTCGGTCCATATATCCGACGACTCAAAATGTCGGGAAATCCATTCTTCATCGTCGAGAAGAATCCTCAGACATTGAGATCTGATGAGATGAAATATTTTAAATCTGAATCGGAAATGTCCGCTGCCATTCAAAAATCGGATAAGGTCATCATTACGGGGACCGCCATTGTGAATCACACAATTGACGCTATTCTCTCATCTGTTCCGGGTGAAAAGCGCACGGCCATCATCGGGCCAACCGCCAGCATGATCCCTGACGCCTTCTTTAGAAAGGGCATTCACGTGATGGCAGGGGTTCGAATTCTGGATTCGGATCTGATGATCAAAATCCTGAAACAGGGAGGTTCGGCATATCATCTCCTGAAAGAATGCTCTGAGAAGATCGCTTTCCTCAAAAAATGAACTACCGGGTTCTTATTTTTGATATAATAGATTAAATAAGGGAGGTAGGGCTCAAAAAGGAAGAACCCCGCCTGCCTTGGACTGGTCGAGGAGACTCGTGAGACAGAAGGTTCAATAATGAGAAAGAAGGTGCTCATCCTATTCAGCTTTGCAATGCTGTTATTGTCCCCGAATCCTGTCCTATCAGATTGCGTCGACATTGGAGGACGGTTTACGAGCTTTTATATCCAAGGGGGCCATACGATTATTTTTTACAGAGACTCATGGCCGATCGCATATTTGGATGTACCCTATTGCAGCCTGGATCCATCATCAAATATCCGCCCCATCAGAAATTACGTCTGTGACGGCGACAAAATTATCGTCGATGGCGAGGCATGCACCATTATGAATGTCTATTCATCAGCAACTCGATCTTATTAGGGGAAAATTGACCTCACCGTGTGAATGGGAATCATGAAAACCAAAGAACTGGTTGATGATCTTCAAGAATTCTATCTCCTCTCCTTTCGAGGGCTCCTGGGCTTGGCGAGGAAACCTTTCTATTTAAAGGATACCATCGAACAGATGGACTATGCCGGGGCAGGTTCCTTCTTCATCGTTCTCCTCATCTCCCTTTTCATAGGCATGGCCCTCTCCCTTCAACTCTCTGCTGAGCTTTCACCCCTTGGACTCAAGATGTACATTGGAAGGGTCGTGGGCGTCTCCATCATCAGAGAGATAGGGCCCGTTTTGACTGCAGTGGTCTTCGCAGGCAGAGTGGGTTCCGGAATCGCATCGGAACTGGGATCCATGATCCTCGGCCATCAGGTGGACACGCTCAGGGTATTCGGCGTGGACCCCATCAAAAAGCTGGTGACGCCGAGAATCACCAGCTCGATCGTCATGTTACCCGTTCTGACCATCATCGGCGATGCCGTCTCTCTTTTTGGCGGCTATTTCATCGCCGTATTTGTGGGGCATCAAAGCGGTACGGTTTACTGGAGCTCTATTCGAGAGGTTCTCGACTTCGAAAATGTTTTGTCCGGTTTTGTGAAACCCTTTGTCTTCGGGTATCTGATCGCCTGCATCAGTTGTTATACGGGCCTTTCCACAAGAGGAGGAGCCATAGGGCTCAGACGGACAACGACAAGGGCTGTCGTCGCCTCATTTATCACGATCGTCGCCGCCGATTTCGTAATGACAAGGATATTGCTTTATATTTTGGGATTTTCGGTATGATTCTATTTGATAAGGTTGGGTTTTCATACGGGACCCGGCAGGTCCTGAGAGATGCAAGTTTCTCCATCAATGCCAATGAGAGGGTGGCCATCCTTGGAGGGAGCGGAGATGGAAAGACCACCATATTGAAACTCATATTGGGCCTTTTAAGGCCCGACTCAGGAAAAATCGTCATTGACGGGGAGGACATCACCGACAAGACAGAAGATGAGCTGAGAGAGATCAGAAGGAGATTCAGCATTGTTTTTCAAGAAGGGGCTCTTTTCGACTCGCTAAACGTAAGGGAAAATGTGGCATTTTGGCTGAGGGAATATACAGGGATGTCCGAAGAGGAGATAGATAAAAGGGTGAGAGAGTTGCTTGAGATGGTGGGGGTGAAGGGCGCCATCGAGCTAATGCCCGAAGAGTTGAGCGGCGGTATGCACCGAAGGGTTGCCATCGCAAGGTCAATGGCAGCCTATGAACCAAAAATGTTTCTCTACGATGAACCCACCACTGGAATCGACCCCGTCAATGCGGTGACGATCTGTAAGCTGATCGTCGATCTTTCTAAGAACGGAAAAGGGTTCATCATCGTCACCCATAAGGTTTTTGATGCAGTGAAGGTGGCGGATCGATTTATGTTTTTAAAAGGCGGCGCAATAATTTTCGATGGCGACAAAGACCAGTTGATCCATTCACCTATCCCGGAGATTCGGATTTTCGTCAGCGAATTGGGTTCCGCATGAAGTGCTGACGAGTTGCTTGTCAAGGGGGCTGAGATGTTTGAGGCAAAGAAACGACTCAGGTGGTCAAAAATTAAAGTGGGCCTTGTGATTACCCTTGCCCTATTCGCATTGCTCGTAGCTGTCTTTTTTGCCGGGAACATTCAAAATATATTCTTAAAACAAATAGAATTGAAAATACATTTTAAAGACGTGGTGGGATTGAGAAAAGGCGCGCCGGTTTGGATACTGGGGATAGAGGAAGGGTCGGTAAAAAACATTACCTTAGATCGCACCTACGGGGTGATCGTCACGGTCGCTATCAGTAGGAATGCTCTACAATACCTTAAAAACGACTCCAGTGCAAACATACTGACGATGGGACTTCTAGGTGACAAATACGTTGAACTGAGCACAGGTTCGCCGGCAGCAGAGCCAATGCCGCCCGGTGAGATGATCAAAGGGTCGAGCGAAGTGGGATTGAGGGAGGTCATGAACCAATTCATAGAAAGAATCGACAGCCTTGTCACAAGGATTGAAAAAGGTGAAGGAACAATTGCCAAACTTCTCAACGATCCCACGCTATACGACAATTTGATCGGGGCCACTCATCGCCTATCCGCGCTCATGGAGGATGTGAAAAATTCGCGAGGGACTCTCAAATTACTGCTCGAAGACCCCTCTGTTTATGAAAATCTGAAGAAAACTACACAAACCCTGTCCGTGATGTCAGAAGAGATAAAGAACTCAAGGGGTACATTGAAACTGCTACTCGAAGACCCATCGGTTTATAACAAAATGTCAGCGGCTGCTTCATCGCTGGAGGAGTTTAGCCGGAGAATCAATGAAAGCTCAGGGACTTTAAAAAACCTGATCGAAGATCCCTCCCTTTACAATAAAGCCTTGGCCGCTGCATCACAGATAGAAGAATTCAGCAGAAAGCTGAATGAAGCTCAGGGAACTCTTCGAAGAATGGTGGAGGATCCCGCATTATATGAGAATTTCAATAGAGACTTGAAAGAACTCTCTTCCATCCTGGAAAAGATTGATAAAGGCGAAGGGGTGGCAGGTGCCCTCATCAGGGATGAAGAACTTGCCAAAGAGCTGAAGAGGACAATCATGGAGTTCGAGGGACTGCTGAAGGATATTAAAGACCACCCGAAGAAGTACTTCAAATTTAGCATATTTTAACTGGTAAGGTTGACAGATTTTAATTCAGAAGGAGGGGAACATGGAGCGATTGATAATTCGGAGCGTTCCAATTGTTTTATTAATCCTGGGTTTCGCCTCTGCTGCATCGGCTCAGGTCTGTGTGAACTGCCATAAGAAAATCACACCCAATATTGTCTCGGATTGGCAACTGAGCAAGCATAGCAAGAACAAGGTGGACTGTTCAGAATGCCATGGAAACCAGCACAAATCTGCCCAAGACGTGGCGAAAGTTCAAATCCCCACACCGGATACCTGTGCAAATTGTCATGAAGCAAGGGTCAAACAGTTCAAGGCCGGGAAACATGCTGCGGCGTGGGCAGCAATGGAAGCGATGCCCACAGCGCACTGGCAACCCATGGCTTTGATGGAAGGGATGAAGGGCTGCGGAGGTTGCCATAAGATCGGTTTGAAGACCGAAGGGGAGATAAAAGAGTTAAAAAAGAGTGGGCCGGGGTTCGGGATTGCTTCATGCGATGCCTGCCATACCCGTCATCTCTTCTCCGTCCAAGAAGCCAAACAGCCCCAGGCCTGTCAGACCTGCCACATGGGCTTCGATCATCCCCAATGGGAGATGTATTCCGGTTCAAAACATGGGGTTCGGTACCTATTGAAGCAAAAGAAAACGCTCCCTCAAACCGTTGCTGCACCGACCTGCCAGACCTGCCACATGCAGGGAGGCAACCATGGGGTCCGAACAGCATGGGGGTTCCTCGCGGTTCGGCTCCCGATGCCGGATGACAAACAGTGGGCTGCGGACCGCGTGACCATCCTTCAGGGTCTTGGGGTCCTTGACCCTGAAGGGAAACCGACCGGACGCCTAGATGTCGTCAAGGCAGCGGATGTTGCCCGTTTGACCCAGGAAGACTGGCAAAAAGAACGGGATAAGATGATCCGGGCCTGTAACCGCTGCCATTCTATCAATTTTGCTAAGGGAGAGATGGCAAAAGGCGACCAGATGATCAAGGATGCCGACCACCTGATGGCCGAGGCTATTCGAACGATTGCTGGTTTATATAAGGATGGAATTCTCCAGAAATATGTGAGCTATGTTCAGCCGTTCCCGGATCTGTTCACCTTCCATGACGCCCCGACCGTGATTGAGCAGAAACTGTTTGTCATGTTTCTCGAACATCGGATGAGGACATTCCAAGGAGCATTCCACGCCAATCCCGATTATACGTTGTGGTATGGGTGGAGCGAGATGCAGAGGGATCTGACAGAGATCAAGGAAATGGCAGCAGAGATGCGGGAAAAAATCAAAATAGAGAAAAAATAATCTCTCCTGCTCACCAACCCTTCCAACATGTCTTATCTCACAGGTGACAGAGGACTTTGTACATAAGGTTGCGCGGACCGTGGCAGGGACAACAGGAGAAAGGAATGGACGATAAAAAAATCTCATCTGAAAAACTCTCTCCCTGGTGGAGAAATTCTGTCATCATTGTCTTGGTCTTAGGGTTTGGGATCTTGATATGGATGTCTGCCAAATCGTATACGAATGCCCCGCCCATTCCCGAAAAGGTGGTGAGCCCAACAGGTGAAACGATTTTCACTCGAGGGGATATCCTCGCAGGGCAACAGGTGTTCCTGAAGCATGGGCTGATGGAAAATGGGACCATCTGGGGACATGGCGCTTATCTTGGGCCTGATTTCTCCGCAGAGTATTTGCACACCCTCGGCATCCATGCAAGCGAGGGCCTCGCAAAGGAGACCTATCATCGAAGTCTACAGGAACTCACAGGCTCAGAGCGTGGAGCCGTCAATGCCGAAGTCCAACAATTGCTCAAGCAAAATCGCTATGATCCCAAAACTGAAACGTTGCTTTACACCCCGTCCGAAATAGAGTCGTATCGAAATCAAATAGGAAAGTGGACAGAATACTTTACTCAGTCCACGATAAACCACGGTTTGTTGTACAAACAGATTAGTGATTCAAAGGAGATCCAGCAGCTTACGGCATTCTTTGCGTGGACGGCCTGGGCCTCCGCGGCCAATCGTCCTGGCAAGACATTCTCCTATACAAATAATTTTCCCTACGATCCCATGATTGGAAATACACCCTCCAGCGATGCCGTTCTCTGGAGCGCCTTGAGCCTGATCACCCTCCTCGGAGGGACCGCTCTTGTCCTGTTTGCCTTCGGCAAGTTCAACTTCTTGGGCTGGAAGGGCAAAAGCGAACACATCCATCCCCAAATGGTTCCTGGGGTGGCCACAGAAAGCCAAATGGCAACCATAAAATACTTTGTCATCGTTGCCTTGCTCTTCTTGGCCCAGGTGCTGGTCGGAGGAGCAACCGCACACTACCGCGCAGATCCTAAGAGTTTTTACGGCATCGATCTGTCTGCCTTCTTCCCGGGCAATATCTTCCGGACCTGGCATTTGCAGTTAGCGATCTTCTGGATCGCCACCGCCTATATCGCGGGTGGATTATTTCTCTCAATCGCCCTTGGCGGAAAAGAACCCAAGGGGCAGGTGAAAGGAATCAATCTCCTCTTTTTGGCTTTGATCATTGTTGCCTCGGGCAGTCTCCTCGGTGAGATGTTCGGGGTCTATCAACTTCTCGGAAGGCTCTGGTTCTGGTTCGGTCATCAGGGGTGGGAATATCTGGACCTCGGACGGGCCTGGCAGATTTTGCTTGTGATCGGATTGGTCTTATGGCTCATACTGATGTTCAGAGGGATCAAGCCTGCAAGAGAAGACCCGGAACAGCGGGAGATCTCTTCTCTCTTCCTGTATGCCGCTCTTGCTATTCCTCTGTTTTATTTGCCTGCCATGTTCTTTAACAGCACCAGTCATTTTACCGTGGTGGACAATTGGCGGTTTTGGATTATCCATCTTTGGGTTGAAGGCTTCTTCGAACTCTTTGTGACAACCATGGTGGCCGTCCTTTTTTACAAACTTGGAATGGTATCCCGACAAACAGCAATCCGAGTCATCTACCTTGATGCGATCCTCTTCCTTGGAGGAGGGGTCATCGGTACAGGACATCACTGGTATTGGACCGGGCAGACAAATATCACGATGGCCCTCGCCGCCATGTTCTCTGCCATGGAGGTTGTGCCCCTGACACTTCTCACGCTGGACGCCTGGGATTTTATCAAGTTGTCGAAGGAAAAATGTGAGATCTGTGGCAAGGAAATATTGATTCCACACAAGTGGACATTTTATTTCATGATGGCAGTGGGATTCTGGAATTTTGTCGGTGCCGGGATATTCGGTTTCTTGATCAATCTGCCCATCGTCAGCTATTTTGAAGTCGGCACCATCCTCACGCCCAATCATGGCCATGCCGCCATGATGGGTGTGTTCGGGATGTTTGCCATTGCTTTCATGGTTTACGCCATGCGGCAGGTATTGTCTGACGATGACTGGGGGCATGTGGAAAAATATATCCGGGTTTCTTTCTGGGGGTTGAACCTCGGCCTGGCACTGATGGTCGTCTTGAATCTCTTCCCGGGCGGGGTGCTTCAGTTTCTCGATGTTTTAAAGAACGGGTACTGGCATGCAAGAGGACCCGATTTTTTGAATCAAGAAACAACGCGCCTCATTGAGTGGCTTCGCCTTCCAGCCGATGCCATCTTTATTCTGTTGGGGGTCGTTCCTCTGCTGATCTCGGCAGGACTCAGCTATAAGTTCATGAAAAAGGGAATGACCAGATCAACACGAATGTGATGAAGATCTATCGATGATGGAGAAGCCATATCCCGTTGGATTTCAAATATGGTATGCAAGGCCTGCGTTTTGGATGTGTTCTAAAACGAAGGGGTAGAGGATCAGATCTTCTTCTTCAAAGTCAGCAAAATCTGGCCGGATCGCCTTCAGCGTCTGCCTCAACTTTTTAATCTCCTCCTGCGTGGAAAAGTTGGTCATGACCGCTGGAAAACAGTCAACCCCTTGCTCCATAAGGTTCTTCAATGCCTTTAATTGTAAGTCAAAACCCTCTGGCCTTCTCCCGGTGAGACGTGTAAAGTCCTCGGGGCAGGCTCCTTTCAGGCTCACCCGGACATAAAGATTTGAGAAACCGGAAAGGTCCTTTGCATAGGAGGGATCGTGGCCGATCAGAATGCCGTTCGTTTCCAAGATGAAACGAATCTCTTTGGGCAAGAATCGAAGAACCCCTAAAAGGTGAGATCGGTGAAGGGTGGGCTCGTTACCGCTGATCCTGACTTGATGAAATCCCTTCTTCCGAGCGATGGAGGTAAGATTTCCAGCCACTTCCTCCGGTGAATAGAATCGCCCGACCTTTTCGGGTTGAACGACAATCTGCCAGGACCAACAGAATAGACACTTCAGACAACATCCCACACAATCAGCTGTGGCGATGCCTCCATAATATGGGGCAGGACGGAATCGATAATATTTTCTCCTCTCTCCCGAACTAACGATCTGCCCAATCTTTTCGGCAAATTCAATGGCGTCGGTTCCTGAACTCATTTAAATTTCATGGATGAGGCCGATAGGTTATCAGGGCGTCAGCATGCCGGCGGGTCAGGGTGTCAGATTTATTAAGCCTGATTTCCTAATAATCCTCTACATCCTTTCCTTCAATTGCATCGCCTCGGAGATGAGCTGAATGATCTGATCAAAATTGAAAGGCTTGGAGACGACGAGATCGATTCCGCTTTCACCCATCTTTTCCCTATTCAATTCCATTCCCCACCCCGTGATCATGGCGATAGGGACTTTCGGATCCACTCCTTTGATGATCTTGCCCACATCCCATCCCGAAATCTTGGGCATTCCGAGGTCGGTGAAGACCATATCGAACTTCTCGGACCTAAATCGCTCGATTCCCTCTTCGCCGTCAGAGGCAACAGCGACCTGATGACCTTTGGCCCTGAGCATTCGCGAGAGGATATCTCGGACGGATTCCTCATCATCGATCACGAGGATCCGTACGGAGCGAGCCTCTTTTTTGATAGGTTTTGTTGACTTCTCCTCAGGTTCTTCGCGTGCCGAACCGGCGGGGAGGTGAAGGACAAAGGCCGTTCCCCTACCCGGCTCGCTTTCTATTAGGATTTCTCCCCCATGACGTTTCAAAATTCCATAAGAGACGCTCATGCCCAATCCCGAATTGGTCACGCCTTTTGTAGTGAAGAAAGGATCGAAAACCTTCCTCTTAACCTCCTCCGTCATTCCGATCCCTGTATCGACAACTCTCATCTCCACCCAATCATCTCGATGGTCGGTTGAGAAAGTGATTTTCCCTCCCTGGGGCATCGCATCGACGGCATTGAAAAGAATGTTGGTCAGCACCTCCCTCAGCTCCGATGGATTTCCTAAAACCAAAGGAACCTTCTCTAACTTCCTGACCAAATCAATCTGTATCCCCTTCTTTTGCGGCTGGTCTTTCCAACGGGGCTGGGTAATGCTAATCACTTCATCGATCAGTTCGTTGACGGACAGGGGGACGAATTCCTTATCCCTCCTCACCCCTGTGAATTCTTGTATTCGACGGACAGTCTCCGCACCGTCCTTCGAGGAACGTTCGATGATTCTCAATCGTTCACGGATCTCTTCCGGGGTGAGATGATCCAACTGATAAAGGAGGAGTTCAATGTTTCCGAGGATGGCCGCCAGAACGTTATTGAAGTCGTGAGCCACCCCGCTGGCCATCTCTCCCATCGCCCTTAACTTCTCGGCCTGGACGATCTGATCCTGGGCCTGTTTCAACTCTTTAAGCGTTTGCTTCAGATCGGAAAAAAGCTGGGCGTTCTCCAGAGAGATGCTCACCTGACTGGCAAAGGAGGCGAGGACCTTCAGATCCTCTGGATCAAAACCATTCAGCTGATTGTTCTCAATATCCAGAACTCCAATCACCTGATTCCTTACCTTCAGTGGAAAGGCCGCTTCCGATTTCCCCTCCCGTGATCCGCGGATGTATCTCGGGTCTTGCGACACATCGGGGGCATAAAGCGGCTCACCCGTCTTTGCCACCCATCCTACGATACCGTCAACCCCCACCCGAAACCGCATATCCTTGACTTCTTCAAAATATCTCCCCGTGACCTGCTTAACATAAAGCTCGCTTCTCGCCCCATCTAAGAGAAAAATCGCGCACGCGGCGTAGCCCCAGCGCTCCCTGAGAAGTTCCAATGCCTTTTTGAGCAGCTCATCGAGATCAAGGGTAGAGGAGAGGGTCTTTCCCATCTCATGGAGGAGCGTCAATTGCTTGATCCTTAATAAGGAATCCTCATAAAGGCTGACGTTTCCAATTGCGATCGCTGCCTGATGCGCAAAATTGAAGAAAAGGTCGATCTCATTCTGGCTAAAATGTTTGTAAGGATCAGAAGTGCCGATCGTCATCGCCCCGATGATCATCTCCCTGACAATTAAAGGAACGCCGACAACCTCTTTAAGGTGATATGAATCCAATTCTTTCAATCGGTTGAGATGATGTTCATAGTCCTGATAGAGAACAGGAACTTTCTTTTTGATGACATCTCCTACAATACCATTTGATGAGCCGAAAGACTTTCTTCCGATCAGGAACTCCGGCAGTCCATGAACGATCACAGTGTCGTAGGTCTGGTTCTGAGCCTTCCAGAGGGCAATAAGCCCTGTATCTGCCTTCAAGAGTTCGACGACGCTCTCCATGATTTTTTGAAGGATCTCTTTCAACTCAAGTCGAGACGCAATCTCCTGGCTGACGGCGTAGAGGGTCTTTTGTTCCTCCAGACGTTTGACGTTCTCTGTATAGAGAGACGCCCTTTCCATGGAGCCGCCGATGATCTGGCCAATGGAACGAAAGAGATTCTTCTCAAAAGAGGTGAATTGATGAACTTCCTTCTGCGCAATGTTTAATGTTCCATAAATTTTGGTCCCCGATTTTAAAGGAATCACGCATAGGGATCTCAATCCCTCCTCAATCGCCAAGGGAAAAGCATCGGGATCACTCGGGTAATCTTCGACGAACATCGGCTCCCCTGAGAGGGCCGATTTTCCAATCACCCCCACCCCCAATTGAAACCGCTTCATCCCTTTCAAAAAAGTCTTCGAAAACCCCCGGTGAGCAACAAAAACTAAATCATTACTCTTTTCATCTATGAGGTAGATGCCCGCCGAGCGAACACCCGTCATCTCCATCATCTTGTCCAGACTTTTATTCAGAATCTCATCCAGATCGACAGATTGATTGACGGTCTGGCTGATTTCATAGAGAATGGAGAATTCCCTATTGAGTCTTTGAATTTCTTCTCCCAATCCTTTGATCGATTTCTCCATCTGCCCTCCCCGACAAAGAATTATTCGACCAATATCACTCCATAGAAATTTCTTTCTTCCTCATGGGTTCGCACTACTTCGATGGGAAATCCATTATCCCTGGCGGTCTTGAAGACATCAATGCCACAGGCCTCCATCGATGGCCTTGCTTCATATCCATGCTTGCATAGGGCAGTCGGGTCGCACTCCTTGCAGAGCCGACAAGGACCCGAGCCCATGCTCCATGCCTTGTAGTAACCGTCAAGGAAAATCTCAATCTCGAGACGAACGATCTCCTCGCTGAAGGCCTTTTTCCTTTCCCCCTTTCTCAATCTTTGATGGAGCAGGACAGCCTTCTCATAGGAATCGATCACCTTTCGAGTCACATCCGGAGTAGGTGTGTGGGGAGGACAGCAGAGTCTCATCCCAAAGCCAGGACATCCGTATTGACATTTCGTCCTCACCCATTCGGCGGTAGCGATGGAGTGAGGATCAATTGCCTTGGCTCCGTCGATCCCCCTCTCTAATGCCTTCCTACAAT
>Ga0187770_10001107_pt1 | contig 14042 bp, 13 predicted proteins | sample 0116_SJ02_MP02_2_FD_133154 | JGI IMG/M metagenome (GOLD analysis project Ga0187770, IMG submission 133154) | Tropical peat soil microbial communities from peatlands in Department of Meta, Colombia - 0116_SJ02_MP02_20_MG | ecosystem: Environmental > Terrestrial > Soil > Wetlands > Peat | place...
ACGGCGGCGCACGGCCTCCACCTGCTTGGCGGAGTGCTGGCGCTTCTATCGGTGGCTCTCCGCGAGACGCGAAAGCTCACCCGCGGCACGGCCACCGAAGTCATTTCGCTTTACTGGCACTTCATGGATGGGCTGTGGGTTTTCTTGTTCTTACTTCTCGTCATGGGACGGTGAAACGTGAGCCATTCGGAAGTCGAGGGAATTATCGAGTCGCCGTGGTCGGGCGGAGCATCCCCTTTTGCCATTAACTCGAAGAAGCTGGGGATGTGGCTGTTCATCGTATCGGATTCGCTCACCTTTTCGGCGCTGCTCATCAGCTACGCGTACGTGCGGCTTTCGAATCCGGACTGGCCGCGGCCGTTTGAAATTTGGCCGGCCATCGCCAAGTCCACGCTCATGACGCTCATCCTGCTTTCGAGCAGCTTGACGATGGTGCTGGGCGTTGCCGCCGCGCACCGGGGCGACCGCAAGAAGACGGTTCAGTGGCTGCTGTGGACGATGCTGTTCGGCGCGCTTTTTGTCATCATCCACGCCACGGAATGGGTCACTTTGATCGGAGAAGGCGTAACTCCGTGGTCGAACCCCTGGACGCCGATGGTGCCGCTTTTCGGCGGAACCTTCTTCGGGCTGACGGGCCTGCACATGTTGCACGTCACGATCGGCGTCGCCTACCTCGGCGTCATTGCCTGGGGATTCAACAAGGGCAAATGGACCGGCGATCACGTGGAGGTGAGCGGGCTGTACTGGCACTTTGTCGACCTCGTCTGGATGTTCATCTTCCCGATGGTTTACTTGATGTCCGTCAACTTGAAGGGCTAGGAGCGAAACGATGACCTCGCATGCCGAGGAAGCGGCGCACGAAGTCGGAAGTCAGAAACTTTTCATTCAGGTTTGGGTGTGGCTGCTGGCGCTCACGGCGGTGGAAGTTTTCCTCGCCTATCTCCGCTTGCACCCTTCGCTCATGCTCACAATTCTCGTTGGCCTTTCCCTCATCAAATCCGCACTGATCATTTCCTATTTCATGCACCTGCGCTTCGAACGGCTGGGGCTATTTTTCCTGATCATCCCCGCGATGGTCTTTTGCATCTGTGTGATGCTGATCGTGTTCTTCCCGGACGCGCGCCGCTTGATCGAGCTCCGGCCACAATAGGAAAATCAAGCGAATTGTTGGGACCAAAAATGAGATGGAACTCCCCAATGCGGTGGCTGGCGCTTATGATGATCGGCGCAGCGATGCTATTGGCATGTGCGCCCCATGCCGCAGCGCAAGGATGCGCGATGTGCTATCAAAACGCTGCGGCCACAGGCCCGCAAGGCCGCGAAGCGCTCCGGCACGGCATCCTGATCCTTCTGCTCCCCACGCTTAGCATGTTTATCGGGATCTTCGGCCTGCTCTATTCCCGCCGCAACACATCTCGCTAACGAAAATCTTCCGATATCTTCGCATCAGGCCGCGACGTTCTACCTCGCTGATTACTGTGCAGGTTTGTTGTGGAGCCCCGTGCAGACGGCCACGGCATTATTCGGATTGACGGCGCTGGCGTCGAATTCGATGTGCTGGATCTTGCCTTCCTTGTCAATCACGAAGGTGGTCCGCCGCGCCCATTCGAATTCATCGACCTTCATGTCGTACTTTTTCAAGATTCCGTACCGCGTCAGGACTTTCCGGTTCATGTCGCTGAGCAGGGGGAAGGTGACGCCGATCTGTTTCGCAAATGCGTCGTTCGCGGGGGGACTATCGATGCTGATACCGAAAACAACTGTGTCGCTTTCCTCGAGCTTGGCCAAATCAGACTGATAGGCCTGTAGCTCTTTCGTTCAACCGCCGGTAAACGCCAGCACGTAAAAGGCGAGGATCACGTTTTTCTTGCCGCGATAATCGCTCAGCTTCACCGGCTCCTGCTTGTTGCTTAGAAGCGTGAAGTCCGGCGCGACGTCGCCCACTTTCAGGGTGGTTGTCGCCATGGCTTCCGGCTGTTTGTCTTGCGCAGCGGAAGAAAATGGAGCTGCGAGCAGCAATGACAGCGCCGCGCCCCCGATTGCCTTCACCACTTGCTTCATCGGCTCTCTCCTTTGGGCAAATCCAATTCGCTGGCCGCGATTATATTCGCGCCCGGCAGGGAATCCTACACTCTGCCGCCCGATTAGACGCAATTCGTGAGGAATTCGCTGCCCCCGGCGGGCACTTTTCCTATAATCCGTGGCCTGTGCCGAGGCGGGCGCCGATATGTTTGCAAAGCGGACGGATTGGAATTTGGAGATGAACGAGCTAAGCAGAGAGCTCGCGCGGCATCGCACCGCCCAGAAGCCGCTTCTCGACCTCACCCTCTCGAATCCCACCGAATGTGGGTTTGATTACGATGCTCCTGCCATCCTGCGGGCTCTCTCGAATCCGCAATCTCTTGACTACAACCCCGATCCAAAAGGGCTCGAGTCTGCGCGGCTCGCGGTAGCGCGATACTACGCCGAGCGAGGCGACGATGTCGCCGCCAGTGACATCCTGCTCACAACGAGCACCAGCGAGGCCTACACCTTCGTTTTCCGTACACTGTGCGATCCGGGGGATGAGATTCTGATTCCCCAGCCCAGCTATCCCTTGTTCGATTTTCTCGCGGACATTCAGGACGTCCGGCTCACTCGCTATCCGCTTGTTTATGACCACGGCTGGCAGATCGATTTTCACGAGTTCGAGCGGGCAATCACTCCGCGCACGCGGGCGATCGTGGTTGTCCATCCGAATAATCCCACCGGGCACTTTGCGAAGGCGAAGGAAGTCCAGAGGTTGTCGGACATTTGCGCCTCACGCGAATTGGCGATTATCGCCGACGAAGTGTTTCTCGATTTTGCCCTTGGCACTGCCAAACCCAAAAGCTTCGCCGCCAACCACGCTGCTCTCACGTTCACGATGAGCGGCCTTTCCAAAATCTCCGGGCTCCCCCAGATGAAGCTTGCCTGGCTGATCGTGAGCGGGCCTCTGCCGCTGAAAAATGCAGCACTTGCGAGGCTGGAACTGATCGCGGATACATATCTCTCCGTGAATACTCCGGTACAGTTGGCGGCCGAAGAATTCTTGGGCCAGCGCAAGATTTTTCAGAAGCAATTGATGCTGCGCGTGCGGAAGAATCTCGCCGAGCTTGATCGCCAGATAGCGGCGCAGAAATCCTGCACACGGCTGGAACTCGAGGGTGGCTGGTACGCCGCGCTGCGCCTTCCCTCCACACGCTCGGATGATGAACTTGCCCTTGAATTGCTCCGAGCCAAAAACGTGTACGTCCACCCCGGCCATTTCTACGATTTTTCAGCGGATGGCTACTTGGTTGTGAGCCTGATTCCGCCTGAGCAGACGTTTGCGCAGGGAATCGCCTGTCTTCTTTCGCTCTTCTAACAGGACAGGAAAGCGTCTAGCGCAGGCGCGCCGGCGGATCCGCAGTTACGGGCATTTCGAGTTTTTCACCCGAACCCTGGGAATCGGGCAACTTCGAGGGGGGCAATTGAGGGATGCCGATGCCTTTGTTCATTTCCAGATGTTCCTTGCCGCATTGCGGACAATAGCCTTTGCCTGTCTCGTCGTCACGCAGGCTCGCAAGCTCATAGCAGCCGTGAATGCAATCGCAGTAGCCGGTCGTCGATGCAGTCTTGATGGGCACCAGGGCCATTCGGCTTCCCTCCGGTTTTGGATACTACCTGCGGCACACTCATCGCGCAAGCCGACCGCAATTGTGATTTGGGCGCAGGACCAGGGGTGTAAGAGCCAGACCTAGACGCGCTCAACCTGGGTCAAGTGGAACGGGTCACCGACTTTCTCATGCAACTCGAGCCACACTCTTTCCGGTTGAGCGAGGAAAACTTCGACCACGCGAGGATCGAATTGCCTGCCGGAATAGCGACGGATTTCTTCGCGCGCGGCCGAAATCGGCAGGGCCTTGCGGTACGGCCGGTCGGAAATCATGGCGTCCAAAGTATCGGCTACCGCGAATATTCTGGCGCCGAGCGGAATTTGCTCGCCCTTCAGCCCCCGCGGATATCCCGAGCCGTCATAACACTCCTGGTGCGCCAGAACGATTTCGGCTGCTTCCTTCAGAAATGGAATTCGCTGAAGCACCGAGTATCCGATTTCGCAGTGCCGGCGCATGATTTCGCGCTCTTCGGCGGTTAGCGGTCCCGGCTTGCGCAAGATGGAATCCGGAACTCCCATTTTTCCGATGTCGTGAAGGAAAGCTCCGCGAGCGATGTGGCGAAGGAGGCCCTTATCCACGCCCATGGACTTTGCGATGCGGATCGTAAACGCAGTCACGCGCTGGCAGTGGCCTTCCGTTTCCGCGTCCTTTGCGTCGAGCGCTCCGCCGAGCGCCTCGAGCGTGTGATCGTACGATTGCTCCAAGTCCTGGAGCGCGATCGATAGCTGCTGCGTGCGTTCCGCCACCAGATGTTCGAGATCGCTCTGGTAGGTCCGGTTTTCAAGCACGAGCCGGCGATGTTCCAGGGCACGTTCGACGCTCAGGTGAAGCTGGTCCTTTTCGAACGGCTTGAGGATGTAGTCATAAGCTCCGGCGCGGATGGCCTCCAGCGCAATGGCGATGTCGTGCATCGCTGTGACCATGATCACAGGGACGTCCGGGTCGAGCCGGCGGAGTTCAGCCAGAAGCTTGAGCCCGTCCATCTCGGGCATCACAATGTCGCTCAGGACGAGGTCGTAGGTGTCTTTTTGAAACCCCTCGAGCGCAAGCCGCCCGTTGGAAAAGACCTTGCAGGCAAAGCCCTGCGACTCGAGCAAAGTTGAAACAACCTCTCGAATCGCCTCCTCATCATCCACCACGAGTATTTTTTCTTGGTCCAAGGTCCGCTCCACCCCTTCAGCATTATAAGGCAGGGCACAGACACAAAAGCGCCCGGTTGCTGAATCTCTAACCTGCATGCTAGTTTTCGTAATGGCTTCCCTGTACTCCCAATCTCACTGTGTGAAGTGTCGCCGAGGAGCCTGGCTTTACTCAGCCTGAGCGGGATGGCCTCTTTTTCCAACCCGGGATTGCTGGCGGTGGCCCTGATGGAGGGCGCCGCCGCCTTCATTTTGCTTGTGGTCTACTGGCTGCTGGCGCCGGGGTTTCCAGCTAGATTTCTCCGATATTGGATGATTGGGTGGGTCGTTTATCTCGGGCTCGGAGCCATGCGTATCTATTCTCTGTTGCGTGGCGGCCCTTACGACCCGCCGCTGGCGCACGCCTTTTCACTGGGCGCCGCTGCGATCTTTTTCTCGGCCATCTTCGAATGTGTCGGGAGGGGACGCCTTCTCCGTTGGCTCCTGCCCCTCGGCGGGCTCGCCGCTGCTGCAATTCTGGGCGTGAACTCGATCGCAAAGCTTCCCGACGCTGCGCATTGGCTCTCCTCCATCTTCGAGTCTGTGTTGTTTCTTGCTGCCGGCTGGGCGCTCTGGCGCGCGAATTGGCAATTGGGCGGGTTTGGCTGGAAGCTGCTTGGGGGGGTGCTTCTCCTCCGCGGTCTCCACGGATTCGACCAGGCGGATTGGTCCATCCACCCTTACGGGCTCTTCCGCGTCTCGTTCCATGGGATGTTTGGAATCGCGATGGGCATTGCCATGGCCGTGATGGTCCTGGAAGCGAGCCGTGCGCGCACAGAGGATCTCAACGAGAAATTGCGGCGCCTCGCGATCATCACAGCCGAGGCCACGCAGAGTCAGCGAGTACAGGAAGCACTTGAGGGAGTCCTCCGCCATTTGGTCGGCAGCTTGGGCGCAAGCCATGGTCTTGTCTTCTTGATTGAGGGGCAGCACGAGGCGCGGTCACTAGTCTTGCGCGCCTCCGTTGGATTCAACGAGCGATTTGCGCAATCGCACGCCCGTGTATCCCCCGCCGAATCCTGGGCTCGGGAAGCTATGGGGAGGGAAAATGCCCTGGCCGTCTCCGGCTCTGCGAAAGATTCACGTCTGTGGGAATGGACGAAGGAAGCCGGACTTGCGTCCTTAGCGGTTGTCAATGTCCCCGGCAAGACCGGGTCTCTCGGCCTCCTCCTCATCGGTTCCAACCGCTCGCGAGCGGTGCAAGCTGCCGAAGAGCATTTCCTCGTCAATGTCGCAAACCTCATCGGACTCACCGTCCAGAATGTCGCTCTCTACGAGAGCGCGGCGGCCTCGCGCAGGCAGTGGCTCGATACGTTCGACTCGATCGTGGACTTGATCTTTGTTCACGATTCGGAGGGGCGCCTGCTGCGAGCGAATCGGGCACTGGCCTGGCACCTGGGGGTTGAGCCGGGAGCGATCGAGCAGCAAAGTTTGCGTGATTTGCTGGGGCAGGGGGACGTGAAATGGAAGAATTGTCCCTACTGCGAGGGAGCCGCAGGCAAGCCCGAGGAAGTCGATCCCGCATTCGGCGGCCATTTCCTGGTCACCAGCTCCAGCTTTCACGATTCGGAGGGAAATCGCCTCGGGACCGTTCACGTGCTCAAGGACTTCACCGAGCGCCGCCAAGCCGAAAACAAATTCCGGATGCTTTTCGAGAACGTGCAGGAAGGCATCTTCATTTCCACTCCCGATGGAACATTCCTCGATTTCAACAAAGCCTTCATGGAAATTATCGGAATCGATAGCAGGGAGGCGCTTCTCAAGCCGGAGGTTGCTTCGAAGCTCTATGTCAATCCCGCGGACCGCGAGCGATTGAAGCGCTTGCTGCGCGAGCACGGCGAAGTCAACGACTTCGAATTCCAGTTCCGCAGGCCGGACGGCGATGTTCGGACCGCGCATGAATCCAGTTTCGTGACGCGCAACGATGCCGGCGAGATCGTGGCCTATCAGGGATTCGTACTCGACGTCACGGAACGAAAGAAGGCCGAGCTCGAAATCCGGCGGCGCAACCGTGAACTGCTGGCTCTCAATTCGATTGCCGAGACGCTCAGCCAGTCGGTTGCGCTCGAGGAGGTTCTGGGCCGTGCGCTGCTCAAGGTAAACGAACTCTTTGGCGCCGATACCAGTGCCATCTATCTTTTGGACGAGGCCGGCAAGACGGTCAAACGCGTCGCCGCCGCCGGCCATCGCTCCGAATTGGCGCGCGGCCTCGGTCGAGTCGATATCCCCCCTGCGTTGCTCGAGCAGATCCGCCAGGCCCACGCAACCCTGCTTTCAGGCTCCGCTCTCGCGGTGCCCGAGCCTCTGCGCGAGGTGCAGCGCGCCGAAGGCGTGCGTGACGCACAGATAGCCGTCCTTTGGTCCAAGGAACGCATCATCGGAGCGCTGGTGATCGGCACGCGCAGCCAGCGCGAATTTTCCTCCGCCGAGCTGAACCTGCTCTCTGCCGTCGGGAATCAAATCGCCACGACAATCGATAAATCGTTGCTTCTTGAGCAGACGCGCGAAGCGTACGACGGACTCCGCCTGGCCCAGGAACAGCTCTTGCAGAGCGAAAAGATGGCCGCTGTCGGTCAGCTCATTTCCGGCGTCGCTCACGAGCTCAATAACCCGCTTACCGCGATTCTAGGTTATAGCCAGCTCCTCAAATCGGAGGAGCTGACGAACTCTCGTGGCTCCGACTATCTCGAAAAGCTGTACAAGCAGGCTCAGCGCACACATCACATCGTTCAGAATCTTTTGAGCTTTGCCCGCCAGCACAAGCCCCAGCGCGCGCCAGTGGATATCAATCAAATTCTCGAAGATACGCTGGTGCTTCGCGAATACGATATGAAGCTCAACAACATCCGCATACACCGCGAATTCTCCGGAAAGCTCCCTCCAACGGGCGGCGACTTCCACCAGCTCCAGCAGGTTTTCCTGAATATTCTCAACAATGCCGTCGATGCCGTGGGCGAAAACGGCGGCCGGGGCGAAATCTGGGTGCGGGCGGAACTCGCGCAAGATCGCATCCGCGTCGAGTTTACCGATAGCGGCCGGGGTGTGCAGAATCCCCATCGTGTGTTCGATCCCTTTTACACCACCAAGCCGGTGGGGAAGGGAACCGGACTTGGACTCAGCATCTGCTACGGCATCGTCAAAGAACACGGCGGGGAAATTCAGGTCCGCAATTCTCCGCCCCGAGGCGCCACCTTCACCATCTTTCTGCCGATCTTGAAGACTTCACAGTCCGCGGCGCCGGAGCAGCCTTCTCGTGCGCGGGACTCCGTCACCGGCACGGTGCTGCTCGTCGATGATGAAGAAGCCGTGCTTCACCTCGAGCGCGAGGTTTTGCGCGCCCGCGGCGTTTCGGTGAAACTCGCCCACAGCTCGCAGGAGGCCATCGAACTGCTCGGCACTCAGCCCGTCGACGCCGTCGTCACGGATATGAAGATGCCGGGTGAGGTCACTGCCTCCGCATTCTATCGCTGGATCGAGCAAAACCGGCCCGAGCTTGCCGATCGCGTCGTCTTCACCATCTCCAACGCGCAAGAGGACGAAATCAGCTCTGCGCTCCGCAAAACGCACTGCACCATTGTGCAAAAGCCTTTCGCAATCGAGGATTTCTGGAAAGCTGTTCGGAAGGCCCTTCGTACGGAAGCTCCGGCAACTCTCAAGCGCTGAACTGGGAAGGAACTTCGGACCGCGCCGCGTTCGGCTCGAGTCCTGCCATGGCTGCTTCGGTCCGAGCCGACAGGCTCGCTACCCGCGCCGCATCCCGGCATACCTCCGCGACCTTTTTTTTCCATCGTGCGCATCATTCTGGGGTTGATCGTCGCCAAGCGCGCTTCCGTCACCACCGCCTGAGAGTGCCTCCGCAGAACCCGAATCGCCGCTCCCGCCGCTCCCGGTCCGAGAAACCTGCTACTCTTTGTTGTCATCCAATTTTCTGGGAGCGTTCATGAAACGGATTTTGGTGATTGTTTTTTTGGCGGCGGCTGCCGTGGCTGCCTCCGCGCATCGCGCGCCGGTTCCCCCGCACCTGATTCTCCGCCCGGCAACGAGCTTCGAGCAAGCGGCTTCAAAGACCGGCCCCGAGTTCCTCAAGGCTGCGGATGAAGTGCTCGCCCAGATGAGCGAGCTCCTGGCTCTTCCCATCAGGGAGCCGCTGAAAAAGAGTCTCCGCTCGAAGCAGGAAATTCGCGCTTATCTCATCCAAGAAGAGAAAGAGGATCGCACCGACGCCCAGCGCTACGCCGACCGCAAAGCGCTCGAAGCCTTTGGCCTCATCCCGAAAGATTTTCCCCTCGATTCTTTTCTCCTCGACGTTCTGACAGACCAGGTCGCCGGCCTCTATGATCCGAAGGCCAAAGAGTTTTACATCGCGGATTGGATTCCCGCCGATGAACAGCGCGCGGTGATGTCCCACGAATTGACCCACGCTCTCGAGGATCAATCCTTCCACATCGATCCCTGGATCAAAGCGGCGCGACCCAATGACGACGCCGAGCTCGCACGCCAGGCCGTCAGCGAAGGCTCCGCGCTCGCCGCCATGGTTGACTACACATTGCGCGACCAAAAGGTGAGCGTGCGCGACCTCCCGGATGTCGCGCTATTCATCCGCTCGGGCGCCCTCGAAGAAATGGACAAGGACCCGCATCTGAAAAAAGCTCCTCCCTACATTCGCGACGAGCTGATTTTTCCCTATCTTGCCGGCACCACTTTTTCGCAGCAGTTTCTCAAGGCTCACCGTGGCTGGGGGGATCTGCGCCTGATCTTCGAGAATCCTCCTGCCTCAACCCAGCAAATTCTGCATCCCGATTTGTATCTTACCGGCGTAAAACCCGTGAAAGTCACTTTGCCCGAATGGAAGGCGCTTGCCCCGGCAGAATGGAAGCTGCTTGAAGAAAACGTGATGGGGGAATTCGGCCTCGAAGAAGTTTTGAAACAATTCCTTGGCCAGGAGCGCGCCGACTCGCTCTCTCTCGCCTGGACCGGCGATCGCTACGCCTTATTCGAAGACACGAAGACGAACCGCACCATCCTCATCTTCCGCCTCGCGCTCGACAACGAGGAAGATACCGCCCGGTTCTTCGGCCAGTACAGCGAAGCCCTCGAGCTTAAGCACAAGACCCACAAGGAACTTTTTCGCCGGCCGAATTTCTTTCAATTCCAGACAGCCGATGGTGGTGTATTCCTCCGGTGCCTCGCCAATACGTGCCTCTCGGTCGAAGGCGTGAGCCGCGAATTTTTCGACGGCGTTGATCAGGCCATTGGATGGCCTCCCGCGCCTGCTCCGCCCGAATCGGCCATGCCGCGGTCGGTGGCGCGCCAGATCGCAGCCGTTGTGAGTCCGCCACGGCTGGACGCCGCTGCTGCCGCGCGCTAGAGTTTTCCCGCAATGGGTTTCTTCGACCTCCGCCGGATTCCCGAAGCCGAAGTCATGGACGATTCAGGCGAGGTGGAGGCCTACGCATCGGCAGCTGCGCAAGCTCACCTCGAAAAAATTGACGACACGTTCGTCGCCCATGCTCTGCGCCTTCTCCGCGGTCGCGAGCGCGGCCGCGCGCTTGACATCGGCGCGGGCCCCGGCCAGATCGTCATCAAGCTCGCCCGGCGTCTTACGCTCTGGAAATTCGTCGGCGTCGACCGGTCGGAAAACATGGTCAATCAGGCGCGCGGAAATCTAGCCGCTGCCGGCGGAGAGCTCGCTGGCCGTGTCGAATTCTCCGTGGCTGATGGCAACCGCCTTGAGTTCCCGCCGGCCAGCTTTGATTTTGTGATGTGCAATTCCGTGCTCCATCATCTCGATGAGCCGGGGAATTTGCTCTCGGAGATGGCCCGTCTCGTAAAACCGAATGGCGCGTTGCTTCTCCGCGATCTGCGCCGCCCCAACTGGGTCCGGTATCCTTTCCATATTCGTTGGCACGGCCGCTACTATTTCGGAACGATGCGCAAGCTCTATCGCGATTCCGTCCGGGCCGCTTACACCCCGGCTGAATTGCAGGATTTCCTGGAGAGATCCGCCGTTCCGGATGCGCGCGTCTTCACGCACGACACCACTCACCTCGGCTTCGAGCGTCCGCTCAAGTAGGACAGGCCTCCCGGCCTGTCCTCTTCTTCGTAGAATTGTTGTGGAGGAACCTGAACTTCAGCGTTGGAAGCTCCCGGGTCTCACTCGCCCAGGTAAGCCCCCGCAGAATCACTGCGGTGTACCACCATGATCGCCTGATCATCCGCCTGGCGCGTGCCGGATGTGTGGTGGTTCACATCCTTCATGCACGCAGCCAGTAGTTCATGCGGCACCCACCCGTGGCGTTCCGCCGCGACGTTTGTAAGCCTGCCCACGCCATATTCATTTCCCGAGGCATTGCGCGCCTCAGAAATACCGTCGGTGAAGAGGAGCAGCGAATCGCCCGGTTCGAGCCGCACCTTCAACATGTTGTACTGGCTGGTGGAAAAAAGTCCCAGCGGGAGCCCGGTGGCCGTGAGCGGCTTGACGCCGTCCCGGGTGATCAGCAGCGCAGGGTGATGTCCGGCGCTCGCGATTTCGAGCTCGCCGCCCTTGCGCGCGCTTCCGCAAATAAGCGTGGCGTATTGCCCCGCAAACGTGCTCTCGCAAAACAAGTGGTTTGCCCGCCAGAGCATTTTGTCGATCTCCAGCCCCGCGTCCCCGCCGGCAAGGCTCCGGAACATCGCGTGCAAATGAGTCATGAGCAGCGACGCGGCCACTCCCTTGCCGGCCACGTCGCCGAGAAGGAACACAAGCTTTCCGCTTCCGTTCGACGGCACAATCAGGTCGCAGTAATCCCCGCTCACCGGCCCCGCCGGCTTGTACTCGTAGTGAATGCGCCATTCGCCATAGCGCACCTGCTTCTGCGGCAGCAGCCCGCGCTGCACCTGCGAAGCCAGTTCCAGATCTCCTTCGAGCGCCCGCCTTTCTTCCGGCGTCAGGCATTCCAGGCAAACGCGGACCAGCGGATCGGCAATCAGCCGCTCGGGCTCTACGGTTCCATGACAATCCTCGCACGTCCCGTAGGTGCCGTCGTCGATGTGCTGGATCGCTGTATCCACTTCGTGGAGAAGCTCCATGAACGGCGCCGCGGACGGTGCGGAAATGCCCGACGAAATTGCGGCGGAGAGCCGCTCCCGCCGTTTTTCAAGTTGTTCCCGTATGTACGGTTCGCTGATTTCGGCCATCGGAATTTTCTCCGCTTCGAAGGATCTCGCAACCCCAGCTCCGCTGCTATCCGATTCGCTCATCGAAATGGCCTCCCGGGCGCGTCACTCCGTCTTGCTATTGGATTCAGCGGGCTCGCCCGGCGATTCCGGTTCCATCGGCTCGAGTAGGGGCCGGCCTGTTTTGCGCTCGAGGCGTGTTAACCGGTGTTCGAATCGCGCCCGCGTGCGCCGGTAGGCCATCGGCGAGACCGTCCCCTGGCGATTGGCGCGCCGCAGCTCGAGGAGCGCCTTCTTCACGACCGATGCCGCCCGCCGCGGCTCGCGGGCACGGTGCTCGAGATACATCGCCAGCTCTTCATAAGCTTCGAATCCTTCGCGCGAATTTCCAGCCATTCGCTCCCAGAGCCCGCACGCAAGCGCGAAATCCCCCTCGCGCTTTGCCAGCCGGGCCAGCCGAGTGCGGGCCGCGCGGTCGGTTTCCGGCGGCAGCTCCGCCGCGATCGAGCGCTCGTAGAGCGTGCGCGCCCGGCCCGCCTCCCCGCGCCGCTCGCAAATCCGCGAAACGCCGTAGAGCTCGAGCGCATCACGCCCGTGCGATTCCGGCTCTGTCAGCAGCGAAAGCACGCGGCTCGAAAGGCCGGCGAGCCCCCGCAGGTCCATCTGGTTGTGCTGAAAAATCGGGACCAGCGGCTCGGGCGATCCTCCGCGCAAAAAATCGAAATAGATGGCAGGAATCAGCTCGGACATCACGTCCGTCCCGCGGTTCCACCCGAGCACGTGCCGCTCAAGCTCCGGCAGGCGCACCGAGCCGAGCCGCAGCCGCCACAGATTTCTTGCCGGGTGTAGAAAATCGAGATGCGCGCGCGGAGCGGGCGGCCGGATCGTCCGGGTCATGCGGTAGCGCGTTTCGAGGAGCGGCCAATCAAAGGCTTTGCCGTTGAATGTCACCAGCACGCGCCGCTCCGCCATTCGTTCCGCGAGCGCCACCAGCAGCGAATGCTCCTCGCTGTGCTCGCGCATGAAGAACTGCTCCACTTCGAGACCGCCCGCGTCCCACCACGCGATTCCCACAAGAAACGCGTACGTTCCGGTTCCGCCGGCGAGTCCCGTTGTCTCCGTATCGAGAAACAGCCACTGCTGAGGGTCCGCCGCTTCCTCCGGCGCGCCCGGAACGAGCAGCCCCAGAGCCGATGCATTCACGCGCTCTTCGAGCGGCTCGCATCCATCGAGTTCAGAGAACCACCGCTTCACTGCGAGGTGCTCGCCGAATTTGTTTCGAACAGTCCGCGCGCCGAGAATCTCCGCGAGCCGCGCCGCGCCATCGGGTATGTCCGGCGCCAGCCCGCGGATCTCGGTGTCGACCGCGCGTCGCTTCGCGGGGTTCAGCGCCTTCAATTGGGCAAAGGGGTCGTGGCTCATCGATTGCACATATTCACGCCGCACTCAACACAGAGTACACAGAGTAGTCGGAGTCCACAGAGAAGAGCCTTCGTTGAATCGGCAAAAACGCGTCCGCGCCCTCAGGCCTTTCTCCGTGTCCTCTGTGTTAAATCCCGGTCTTCATCGGCAAAGCCGCTCCAGAATCTGAAGCGCCGCCTCCTTGGTCCGTTCGCTTTTCTCGCCAGCCGGCCCGACGCACGAAGGGCACCCCTTCTCGCACGGGCAAGCCGAAATCAGCTCGCGGGTTCGGCGCAGCAGCAAATCATGCGCCCGATAAAGCGGTTCGCTGAAGCCGATTCCGCCGGGATAAGCATCGTAAAGATACAGATTCGGCTCGAAGAATTCCTTTACCTGCGCCGGATCATCCGTGGCGGCCGTAAACTCATGCCATTCCTTTTCGACTCCGGCGCTTGATCCGGTTTCGGGACCCCGGTGGGGTCCGCCGGACCCCTGAAACCGGGGTGGCCGCTCGCCCACAGCCGTGCCGAGATCCCGCCGGTCGCACATCAGCAAAAGCGTCGCCATGGATTCCAGCGCGTGCAGCAGGCCGAAAATTCCGCTCTGCCGTTCCGAAAGCGCAAACGGC
>Ga0187770_10001108_pt1 | contig 14042 bp, 10 predicted proteins | sample 0116_SJ02_MP02_2_FD_133154 | JGI IMG/M metagenome (GOLD analysis project Ga0187770, IMG submission 133154) | Tropical peat soil microbial communities from peatlands in Department of Meta, Colombia - 0116_SJ02_MP02_20_MG | ecosystem: Environmental > Terrestrial > Soil > Wetlands > Peat | place...
CAAAAATTCGTCCAGGTCCACCTGGCAAAAATCTTTTCTGAGTGAAACCAGGTTTTTCTTCAAAACCACGTAAGAAGAGCCGAGAGTCTTATCCAGGGAGGGTTCCAACACTTTACGGAGTCGATGGAGAACCACACCGAAACGGTTATTCGCGGAGACTGCAGATATCTCCGGCCAAAGATCTTCAATCAGAACGTCTTTCGGCACACCTTCCATCCCTCGCGTTATGATAGCTTTTAGCAGCAATTGGGGCTGCTTTGCTGCCCATTCCGGCTCTCCGATCAGTGTCTCGCCCCTAAAAACTTCAAAACTTCCGAAAGTCTTGATCTGCATTCGAGGAATACCGCGATCTAACGTTTTGCGGTGCTGGTGTTCTCGACCATCCGGAGCGGCAGCCTCAACATCGCGGCCCCCGGTTTCCGCAATATGGCCCCGTTCGAGCAGCCTGCTAAATTGGCGGTCCTTTTCAGCAATAATACGGATAAATTTACTTTCCGAATCGAGCATGCGCTCAGAGAGCCCTCGCGCGATTGCATAAGAGATCGAAGGCCGTCTGTGGAGAAGCGCTTCGAAGTCATCTTTTTTCAATTCCAGTAACCTTACCGGCGTCAGAGCCTTTACAGTCGCGGATCTCACCCCCGATGGGTTAAAAAAACTCATTTCGCCGATATGCTCTCCGGCCTGACAGACCCTCAAAAGGTGCTCTTCAGGTCTGCCCAGGGCCTTGACGACTTCAAGTTCGCCATCCATAACTATGTACAAACGGTCTCCAGGGTCGCCTTCATTAAAAAGCACTGTATTCGCCGGATATTCGACCTCTTTGGTGATATCCGCCAAGTAGCTGATATCTTTTTTCTTAAGTGAAACAAAAAGCGGGACTGTTTTGAGTAGTTCTATCATTGCGGCTGCTTTCGAAAGGGAAAGCCGTAGCAAACATCCTCAAAAGGGTATTTAAAAATCTGCCGATAGGATTGCTTCCAATCCATCTCGCACCTCACCAACCACTTCATATGGCAGATTCGAAGAGAGCAGCTTTTTCAATGCTTCTCCAGCACAATGATTCGGAAACGGCAAATATTTCGGGGTCGCATTTGTTAAGGCGGAGGAGAGATGCGCGAAACTTTCTACGTCTCCGCTCTTAAGAAAAAATGAATCTACCTGGATTCACATTGCACATTTTGATTTTGATTTCCGGTTCAATTTTGCTGGTCTGGATGAATCTTAGCAGGTAGGAATTATAAGACTCCTCCCATAGGAGATTCATCATGTAATCTGTACCAAACATTATGCGGCTGGAGAGTCTATCATTTTGGCTAAGAAGGTCGTTTAACTCGTCATAGAAAGTCTCGTTAAATGCCAGACAGGAAATATCGGTATAGACATTATCATGTTCGAGTATCAGATCAATTACCATATCCCGCCAGGAATCGAGGAGCGGTGTTTCTTTCTGTTTACCGAAATGGGCCAGGTTGAGTTTTAAACTCGGGAACGCGTTGAGCACGTGACGCCACTTTTTCGGGCTGGTGTACTCCTCACTTTTTGCAGTTGTACGAAAGCCGCCATCGCTGCAATGTGCCGTTATGGGAATTTGTTTTGCAACGCATAGATCGTAAAGGGTTACCACTTTTTCCATTTCGAGATCGTCCTCTTCGGGCCAGGGATCGAACCCCAGTGGGGGATACAACTTAATCCCCGCAAAGACATTACTCCGCACCCGTTCGATTGCGCCATCAAAGTTCCCCATCCGGCTAAGGAAGTCCACTCGCCTGCCGGTATAGCCCGAAAAGAGACGGTTCAGCAGCCGCTTAATTTCTTTGAGTTCATAATACCGGGTATTAATGCCCATAAAAGGATAGATCTCGAAAACTCGCCGGGAGGTGCGTGAGGCTGTGACCCCTTCATCCGCCCTTCCAGGCTTAATCTCGAATTCGCAATTGCAATACTTTTTGATGGATTTCAGTACATCAACGGTCTGCCCTACAACAGGCTTGCCGAGAGCCATATTGTAAAAAGTGTCACTCTTTATCTCCTTGAAACCAAAGTCCATTATAAGTGGCGTGAGAAGGATCGTATCGAACTCACGATTCCCGATACGTATAGGTTTCTCCACAGAGAGTACCGGCTCTTTTTCCCGGAGGAAATACTCCATAAGAATGAAGTACTCTTCAATATCGCTCTCCATGACAGTCAAGAGGTTGAGTACCTCCTTCTTCTCCTGGTGGAGGAATAGCTCGGCCAAGCCTCCAATTACAAGTTTGATACCAAGCCCATGGATCCTATTGACAAAAGCAAGCAGATTGGGATGACTCATGTCCATGGCATGCATGTGTATATCGAAAAAGATGTTCTCCATATCGTTGCTCCCAAGCACATCCGATTCCAGTACTTGCTTGCATAAATTACCGCAACGTATCAGGGCTACTCGAAACTCGTCATTCCGGCATGCTTTAAGCCGGAATCCCGCTCTGACCTCACCTCAGGAAACCTCCTGGACCCCGGCTCTTGATCCCGGCTCAAATGCACTGCCGGGACTGCCGGGGTGACGAACGCGAATGATTGTCACGCGCAGTTTTGCAAGCAAGTACTAGCCTCGCTAGAGCCACATTGTCATGGCTGCCACGATACGTGACGCACCAGCGCGATCGAGTTGAGCTTTACGACAAAATCAGACTATGCATAGATACTGTGACAGCGGAACTCAACCCTCCGGCGCGACACGTGGGCTGTTACTACCTCTAGATCATCACAGAGGTGATGGTAAGAGCGTGAAGATGTCGCCCAGGCTTTATAAGCATCAGAACCGGATTTAGGAGTCGGATTCAACCCTAAAAACCTGCTGTCACAACCCTGGAACCCGCAAGACAATACTCTTTCTCAATTGGGCTTGCAACTGATATGTAATAGATGACACTGATTTTTCCAGTTTCCGGAGGCATTCCTTTTCCCCAGCCGGCGTGTCAAAATCACAGTTTCAGGACAAGAACAGCGTGTAGTGACGAAACGAAAAACTATGTCCTTGAATTTACGGTGTTTCTTTTCCTGCACTGATAATGACCCGTGAGCAGACACAGTTGAGTAAAGGCCACACGCCCAGGGTACCGCCCACCCCGTCGGAAGACGGGGCCTACAAGCCCTTGATAAAACAGGATTCCGGCTCTTGATCCCGGCTCAAATGCACTCAAACACGGGATGAGGTGCTGCCGGAATGACGAACTGGAGTCCATCACCGGCTCGGGGTTCCATGTTTTACCACCAATGTTCAGGGCCGACTTATTTGGGGAATAGCCGATCATATTGAATTATTTATACCTTTTTAAGCAAACCGTTAAAACCCTTTATGTCGCGAAGCATCTGAATTTGTTTGTAAATTGACCGGACAGTAGTGATAGCAGCAACTAAATACTATGGTTCTTCGATAGATTGCCTATGCTTGCAATTATCATAACGATCTATCAAAATATCTTCCCGAAGTCTATAACCTGAGCGGGCTGCTTCGTAGAAAGGCTCTTCAATTTCTCTCAGATAATCGATATACATTGACCTAGCTATTTCCTTTTGGACCAGTCGATGGGCTATGTTATTGCCGAGTCGCTGTATTAAACTGCTCAAACTCTTTCTAGTATTTAAAAGTAAAATTAGTTCCTTTAACGAGGTGCATTTATTGGTAAATTCCACCAGCTTGGTTTGAAGGAAACTTGGTTTCATATTCAATGGGAAAAAAGTTATAAACTCACCATTCATATAGTCAGCCAAATCTTCATTTAAGGATGCAAGTTCGCTCCATAAGAAAGACCTATAAGCCGGCAGAAACTGATGATCGATCTCAGGCATTTGTCCCAACGGGGAAACACGCCACTTTTCGATACCATTTTCTTTGATAAAACGCTCAATGTTTTCGAAGACATCTGGTCCATCTTCATCAGTTCCTACAATAAAAAGTCCGGTGATACTAAAACCTAGTTCATGGAAAATATTAATCGACCTGGATAGATTATTTACGGCTATATGTTTTTTATACTTTTGTAGTGTAACATCGTTTAGCGATTCTATTCCAATACTTAAATTATAAACTCCAGCTTCTCGCATTACTTGTAGAAGTTTTGTGTCGCTACAAAGATCGGCTCGAATCAGAACCGTTGCCTTTATATTCAAAGTCTTCTCGGCAAGCATTTTGAAAAAGCGATAGCTGCCGGCATCAAAGGGAAGTGCCGCCGTTGGGTCTTCAAAAATAACCCTGGATATTTTAGTGGCCTTGACATGGGATGCCAAACAGTCTACGGCCACCTCTGGTGCCATTCTTCTATATTTATTACCTTGTAAGTATTGAGCCGTAGGGCAGAAGGAGCAATTGTAAGGGCACCCTCTTGAACCTTGAAAGGTCAACATTGGCAATCGCCTATTTGCAAATATCCAAAGTGGGCGCGCATATTTGAAGCAGAAACTACTTGTTATTTCAGAGTAGCCTCGAACGACAGAGAGATCAGGGATATTGTCAAAAAGTGGGCGACCTGCTTGACTAGTTGAATGGGGGAAACTGATAGTACGCTTTTCTATCTGTTCATCAAGGGCTAATCCATTTATGAATTCAAGAAACCGCCCTTCAGATTCACCTGTGTAGATCCTGTCAAAAATCGGGGCCACACGACATCCTTCGGACATCGACACATGTTCTCCTCCCAGGACAGTGAGTACTGTACGTCCAATTTTCGCAGCCTCAAATTTAGTTTGAGTTGCAAGCTCTTCTGCTCGGGTTATGGCGCTGGTTTTTGCGGAAAAACCAATTACATCAAACTCAGCTGCCAGTTCAGAAGGGTGTGCGACAAAGCCCAGCTCCTCGTTTATGACACATATATCGTAACCTGAATCCTTTATCACTGAGGCCACCTGCAAAGGACCGTATCTTTGAATCCAAAGAATCCCTCCCAGGCAAAGGAATCTTTTCTTAGGGATAACCAAGGCAATTCTCAGCTTGTCATTCTGTCTCACCGTGCCCTCACCACATGTTTGAGTCCTAAGCTGAATCCTGAACCGGTCTGCGTGGGCCGAAGACAGGTAGTGTATCTCAAAAAGTTATTGCTGCAGACGAAATGGCCATAACAGAGGTCAAAATGCCATTAATTAAGCCCGCGTACGCAGTGGGGATGAGGTGGTCCACACTCAGCCAGCCTCTAAGATCGATCAGTGATTTTGTGAAAGCGGGCTGTTGCATCGAATTCCAGGGACGCAAGATTCTGAACAAATCACCTGGATTGGCAAGAGCCAAAATCCGGCTATGGGCCATTTTGGACCTTTTCCAGTTCCTCCAGGTCCCACTGGAGATCCATTTCCTCAAAGATGGCGCCTGCTTTCTTCAAGTACTCCTTAGCTCTGACGCCATTTAGCTCTTTGTATTTGCTTTCGGATCCGATCAGGCGCTTTCCTATTTCCATGTAGGTACGTGCAATGTCGGGGCGTGCTCCGAGCCTTTCGCCTTCCCTGGTGGATTTGTCGAACCACTTGAGGGCCTTCCCGTGTTTTCCGATCAGCCAGTAGTACACACCCATCAAACGGTAGCTTTCGGTGCGCTGAGGTGCGAATTTCGCGGAGTTTTCCACCGCCTTATTTCCGCTCTTAAGGGCTGCTTCGGCATATTCCGAAACGAGCGGTCTGGAATCGGCATTGATTGCTTCTTCCAGCATTTGCAGATCGAGCATAAATTGTGCCGTCTGGGTCGCGTACAGAATGTTTGGAGGCCAGTAAGCCTGTCTGTGTTTAAATTCTTCCGCATCTGCCAGGGAGCCCTTTGCGCCGGCAATGTCTCTCATAAGCACCTGGGCTATGGCTCTCAATCCCAGCCCCTCCAACCCATAAATATTCGCTCCCTTCTCAATTGCATTCGAGACAACATCATTGGCTGCAATGACGACTTTGTGTAAACTGCGGCAGACCAGGAGCATTATAGTAGACAAAACATTCAGGGCCACGGAGCCGTATTGGTATTCTTCCTTCAGGAGTTTATAATCTTTGAGCAATTCGCACGCCTCACTGAATTGTCCCTTGTATGCCTTCGCCAGTCCTTGATAGTACGCATAGGCTGCAGCCCAGGTAAGGAGTCCATTTTTTAATGCGGTTTTAAACAGCGAACTATCATATACGGGCATTTCAGACCATCTCCCACAGTTGTAATAGACCAGGGAGGTAATTCCATTGTATACGACAACATCCTGGACTTTTTGGGGGTCCACGAGCTTTCCCGCCTGCAGCAGGACTCTCTCAGTCGTCCTTTGAAACCCTGCGAACGCTAGCACTGTGCACGTTCCCGTATGCAGCGCCGCTGCAGAGTGCACCTTTGTGAGGTCGTATTTGTAACTCTCTCTGAGATCGTGAATCGATTCAGTCAGACACCTTTTCGGAGCAGTGAAGTGAAGACAAAAATCCTTCTTCAATGACAGATCGAAAAACTCTCTTACACGCGCATCTGCAAATTTCCTTTTCTTTATCGATGGGAAATAAAGCCTCAACGATATGGCCAACAAGTCATATGCCAGCCTGGCGATGACAGCTACTGGACTTTTTGGCCTTTGAATTCCCCATCTAGAAAAGACCCTATCGAAGTAATTTACTGCATCACCCCAGTGCCCTTTATTATAATAGGACAAGGCTATGTTCCTTTCGAATTCTGCAACCTTTTCAGGATTTGCCATATCGCCGTATTTATCAAGGTATAGCCTCAGGGCTTCTTTGAAGTAGTGCAGAGCTTCGCTGGATGCGGAAGTGCGCAGCGCCTCCTCACCTGCTTTCACCATCCATTCTTCAGCCTTCTCGGCATCCTCGGCCTTGCTGTAGTGATAGGCGAGCGTGCCGTAAAACTCGTGCAAACGATCCTTAAAAAGCTTCTCTATAGACCCGGCTACCTGGCGATGGATCTCCTTTCGCTGCTGAAGAAGCGTCGATTCGTAAGCTACCTCCTGAGCAAGGGCATGTTTGAAAAGGTACTCAATCTCCTCCATTCTGATCCGATCTCGAATGAGCTGGAGATCCTTTAGGTACGTGAGTTTGGAATCGATGTCCTCAATGAACATGGCGACGTCCTTTAGAACTCGGTCAAAAAAACTGCGTCCTATAACCGAGGCACACTTCACCAACTCACGGGTTCGCTCTTCCAGACGGTCGATCCTCGCCATGAGCACATCGTTTATGGAGTCAGGAACGATTACGGAATCTATTTTTTCAGTGACCTCAAAGGAACCGTTCTGTTTGACGATGGCTCCCTGGTCGATCAGAGAACGTACAACTTCTTCAATGAAAAAAGGATTCCCTCCGGCCCGCTCGCCGATCTTCGAACACATGTAATAGGGAAGGCCTTTTATATCGAGCATATTGCCGATGAGGAGATCACTCGTGTGTTTGTCGAGAGGTTGAAGGGCTATCTCGACATATTGGTGGGGCAAAACCGCGCCAATCCGCTCCACTGCCAGTTTCTCCCCCTGCCAATAACCTGGGCGGAATACGTTGATAAAAAGAAGGCGGCTTTTTTCCACAAGAGGGTAGAGTGACTCAAGAAGTCCCAGGGAGCTCTCATCCGCCCAGTGAAGGTCCTCGATCACAATAACCGTCGGCCTAAGGTCACTCCATTTGACGAGCAGGTCACGGACATTTTTGAATATGAGCTTCTCCAGCGCCTCCCCTTCTATTCTTTTGACCCGGTCGGCATGTCTTCCCTTCAATTTCATTCCCATCAACGTAGCAAGGAAGGGCAGGATTTCATTCGCTTCATCCGGGTGGATTGTGCGGACGGTTCTCTCCAGCTTGTCAAACGCCGCAGACTCCGAATCTCCTTCGGCTATCCCCGCCCACTGTTTCATCAGGTCGATAACGGGATGAAAGCTGAGGTTTTTCCCGATGGATACGGCACGACCTTCAAGAAACATAACCCTCTTCATCACTTCGCGTTTGCGGAGCTCCTCAATGAGGCGGGATTTTCCGATTCCCGCTTCGCCGAAAACGTTTACGACCGAGCCGTCGCCGTTGACCACCTTCATGACCTGCAGTTCGAGCCGGTCCAATTCCCTGTGCCTGCCCACCATCTCCGAAAAGACCTGCCGATCCGCCTCAGCCCGCGATACCGAGCTTTTAGGGGTGAGCACCTTGAACACTAAAATTGAAGCGGCTTTGCCCTTCACCTGTCTGAGGCCCAAAGCGCGAAAGTTGAAGCGCTCCTTGATTCGCCGTAAGGTTTCTTCACCCACCAATATTTCTCCCGGACCTGCCAGGTCGCCAAGGCGGGCGGCCACAGTTACGGCATCGCCGGCTATTCCGTGGGTCCCTCGTTCGGGGTCTACATCGGCTGTAACCACAAGCCCCGTGTTGATTCCAGTGTGCATGGAAAGGGGAGATCCGAGCCAGCCTTCATAGTTGGAGCTAAGCCCTTTGACGAGATCGTGGATCTCCATTGCGGTGTGGACGGCACGGATCGGGTCGTCCTCGTGGACTTGAGGTACGCCGAAGAAAGCCACCACGCAGTCACCCATCACCCGCTCGACAAAGCCTTCATACTTGGCCACAATCTTTTTGACTCCGGCAAAGATGCTTCCAGTAAGCTGTTTAACCATCTCGGGATCGAGTCTTTCAGTAATGGATGTGTACCCGGTGATATCCGAAAACAGGACGGTTACGTGTTTCCGCTCGGGCGCAATGGCGGGATGGGTTCTCGACCGTTCTGACTTAGTATAGGGATACGCTGAGGGTTGCAGATTATTGCCGCATTCGTTGCAAAACTTCGCTCCCTTTGGTAGCTCCGCTCCACACTTGAGACACTTCATCGAAGCACTCCTACTCTGAAGGAGCCAGGCTGTTAAGTTTTAATCACATGCCCGGCAACATCAGAATCGAACCATTTACACACTGGATCGGGCACAGAAGAAGTCATGGAACGCTGTAGAATCAATACATTTTATGATACCTCCATCGAAACGCGCAAGTGGAAATACCGGCCGGAGAATTTCCGCAAATCACACTCTCTGAGGTAGTCATCTCCACAGAGTCAATGTGAGTCGATATCGCTTGAGGCAACAACAAAGCTTTGAACCAACCCCCGTCTGAGTTGTCCCTGGAGTTAACACCCCTTGCCAAAGCTCGGTCCCACTCTGCGGCTGATTGCACAATGATTCGGGGATGGAAAAGATTTCGGAGCCTCATTCGTCAAGGGGGAGAAGAGATGGGACAAGAGGATTTTGACCTTTGGGGCTGAGAGAATTCCCGAGGCGAGGATCGAACCCGCAGACAGCTGGCTGAGCAAGGGTTTACAGGCAAAAGGGCATCTTGAGGACCGCCGCTTTGTGGACGCGGGAGTTGAACCCGCGATAGTGCAGGTCCGGTTTCAACCGGGCACACCCGGATCAAAGAAACGTATTTTTCCGAAAATCTCGATAAATTCAGCGGGGAAGAAATCTTAACAGCCTTGGGAAATGCAGTCCCGGCCGGGAAATATTGGCGAGGGGGCAGCATGCCGGGATAAATAATCGTGGTTGAAGGTGCCTCTCTGATCGTGGGAATGGTGAGAGGGGCGGCGTTTGCACCGGCCTCCTGCAGTCGTAAAGAAATATGCTGGTACCAGTAATGGGGATTTCAGCCATGCTCCAGACGTTGAAAGATTATGGATGGTCCAGCGCAGGACGCAATGCGGGAGGGTTGCAAAAAGTTTCTCTGCGGCGACAACCCCAAGCCGGGCAGGCAGGTTGCGAGATGCAAACTCCCGGAATGGAGGTGCGTCCTTGAAACGCCAAAACCGGTGGCATCGACGTATACCTTGCGTACTCGAGCCGGAGATCGTATATTTTTCTTAGTCTCAGGCACGCAACCGAAGTTTTTTCGGGCAAAGACCCGACCGGAGGATGCGGGTGGGATGCCTTGCACTGAAGTTGATGCATATTCCAGTTAAAGCTGGGATCGGCGACGGCAGCTTCGGTATAGGGAACCAAGCAGCCCGGGAAACTGATTGTATTGTTATCCGGTGCAGAGCATATCGATGATTCGTTCGCATGGAACGGGAAAAGGAGGGTAGCATGCTGGGCTCGATTCGGTGGATCGGTGCGTTGGTATTATTGTCCTTAATCTGGGTTGGCAGCGTACACGCGCAGGCTACGCGGACATGGGTTTCGGGAGTTGGAGACGATGCAAACCCCTGCAGCCGTACGGCACCTTGCAAGACCTTCGCAGGCGCCATCGTGAAAACAGCCGCATCCGGCGAAATCGATGCGCTTGACCCGGGTGGATTTGGGACCTTGACCATCACCAAATCTATAACCATTGACGGCGGAGGGAACTTGGCCGGAGTACTGGTTTCCGGTGCTAACGGCATAGTAGTGGAGGCAGGACCAAGTGATGCAGTGATATTGCGCAACCTGGATATAGATGGTCTTGGTGCAGGACTTAACGGGGTAAGGTTTGTGTCAGGCGCCATGCTCTTCATCGAAAACTGCACGATCTACGGATTTACACAAAATGGTATCGACTGTGAACCGTCCGGGACGGGGGAAATGCGACTATCGGTTGACCGGGCACTGGTTCGTCAAGTCAGTTTGGCAGGGCTTCTGGTTAAGCCATCCTCAGGTTTTGTCTCGGCAACTGTTGCCAACAGCCGTTTCGAGCACTGCGGATTCGGTGCACGCGCGGAAGGCCACTCCAAAGTTATGATAACCAACAGCATTGCGAGCCACAACGTAAACGAGGGTTTCGGCGTAATATTGCCAAGTCCTTCAGCCATCCTCAACCTGGAAAACTGCGTCTCCTCGGATAATACTTATGGTTTAAGGGCGGATGGCGCGGATTCGGTTATCTATATCTCCAACAATTACATTGCCGATAACACTACAGCAGGTATGTTGGCGACCAATGGGGCAAAGGTGATCTCATTTGGCAACAATTGCGTTATAGACAATGCGGCCACTAGCGCGCCCACCGGGTCGGCGACCATGGAATAACATCCCGACAGCTTCCTGCAAGGGGCTGCCCGGGCATTGTGCACATTGGAAAGAAACGCATTGAACCGGCAAACCGGCAGGACTCGTGGGCTATGAGCCTACGCTGCGAAATCATTTTATCATATGCGAAGGCTTTTCGATCGACAAGTGAGGTTTATTTCTTCCCCGATGATTCGAACGCTCCGGCACTAAAATCGGTGCATTATTCCGGGTCAATCTTTGGCAAAACCTAATCGCCGGGAGGAACCAAATGAAAATTACCGAGACGCTTTTTTCCGCCAAGAAAGAAAAAGGGTTGAGTTTCGCTGACCTGGGAAAGGTGCTGGGAAGGGATGAAGTCTGGATCGCGGCTTTGTTTTATGGGCAGTCCAGGGCCTCCCGTGAGGAAGCTGAAAAAGTCGTAACCGTCCTGGGGCTTGAGCCGGAAGCTGCCGAAGCCCTAATGGATTTCCCCGTCAAGGGTCTGGGCCCGGTTGTGCCCACGGATCCGCTGGTTTACCGGTTTTATGAGATCATGCAGGTCTATGGTATGCCGTTAAAATCGGTAATTCATGAGAAGTTTGGTGATGGGATCATGAGCGCCATAGACTTCACATTGCAAGTGGAAAAAGAAGAAGACCCAAAAGGGGATCGGGTCCGTGTCATTATGTCAGGGAAATTCTTGCCATATAAGAAGTGGTAGGCGGGCGGCCGACTATAGGGTCCGACCCAATGCCGTTAACTTAACAAAAGCTCTTGTCCTTTCGCATCCTTACGAGTCTCCGGCTGGGGCAGCGGGGACTGGTCACCTGTATAGTGAAAAAAACTTTTGGGCCAAGTTCTTCCAGGATGTAAAACTTAGCCATCAAAGACTCATTATCCTCAGCCCTTTTCTCTCGGTTAGGCGCAGCAGCATTTTCATGGACTATTTCAGGGCCTCGAAGGACAAGGGCATAGAAATACGGGTGTATACACGGCCAAGGAACCAACAGACCGGGGAGATGGCAAACCAGGCTCACATCGTAATCGAACAGTTTCGCAGTATAGGCGTCATTGTAATAGAGCGACATAGCATGCACCAAAAGGTAGCGATTATCGACGATGCTATAGCTTGGGAGGGCAGTCTGAACATACTTAGCCACAAAGACACAGGAGAACACATGAGGCGGTTTGAAGGCTCATCGGCTGTCGAGGAGATCATCAGGAATTTGGAATTAGATGAGGAGATGCCTGCTGGTGGTCAGACCCAAGAACATTGTCCGGAGCCGGGATGTGATGGATATCTTGTAGTTCGGAGCAGGTATGGGAGGAAATTCTTGGGTTGTTCTAATTATGCAAGAAAGAAATGTCGATATACTAAAGCACTGTGAGAAGCGGGACGCTCCCGAAGTTCGAAATCTTCTTTTCTATCGTAGACTCTGCAAGTAAGCTGTAGTGAGCTTATAGTTTTCAAAAGGGCCGGAACTAAGCTGTCGCAAGAAATTCCTCAACGTTCAGGCCGATGTCTCCCGCAATTCTCCTCAATAATATTGAATATTGCAGAGATGACCTGCCCTTTATGGAAAGGGATCGTGGTTTGCCGCCCGTCAGCGTGGCGATACTGCCGATGGGACCCTCTCAGGCGGACTTCGACAAACCCGAGCTTCTCAAGAATGGATACGACTTCTCCCGGTTTCGGGACAGGTAGTCTTCCCATTATGCTACCATTACTACGTGAGTCCCCACGAATTCAGCTTCCAATAAAGGTTCGCCGTCTTCGAGAAGCATACCTATGACTTCCTGCAAATTCCGATTGAGTTCGTCCAGGGTCTCACCCTGGCTGTGTGCCCCTGGAAAACCAGGGACATAGCCGACATACAAACCAGTTTCAACGCACTTTTCGATTATGGCAGTGAATTTATTCATTTTAGACCTCAAGGAACTCATCGTCTCGATGCCCACACATGAACAATAGAGCCTCGTGCCCTCTCTTGCAATATAAAATAAGGTTGCTTCAGAGGCAACCAAGGATGACCTTCCGAGACTCCCTCACCTGACTTCAAACTTACTGGATAAACGTTCCGGCGTTGAATTTCGCTTGATTCCTTGTGCTGCAAGAATTTAAATGTCCAGTAACATCGAGACAATGCGCGAGATTTCCGGCGGTGAAATCCACACTCGGGAAACTCGGCTGACTGCGCCAGGAGAAATAGCCGGGGAGACGCCTGCGCCGGGAATAGGATATGGGATCCATCTGTGGGTGTGCAGCTAATCCCTTGACTTTTTTGCACACTTGCCTGTAATGATTTGTCCTCTTTGCTTACGCCGAGAAAGGCTTTTTGCGGATCTTGGCAGTTACCCTTGAAACGATTGTGGAGGTGCAATGAAGACCATGCAGTCCATGAGCTACAAGCCCGAGCGGATAAAGGGAGGGTACACGGACAGGATTCTCCGACTTGATGTGAGTTCATATGAGGTTTGGATTCAAGAACTCCCGCCCGAATTCAAGGAAAAATACATCGGTGGCCGCGGCTACGCCTTGAAGCTCATCTGGGATGAGACGACGAAGGATACACGATACGACAGTCCGGAAAACGTTCTGGTGATGGCCGGAGGCCCGCTGTGCTGCGAGCCGCGATTTCCAGGCGCCGGCAAATTCATTATCGGCACCATATCTCCGCTCACCGACACCTTCATCGATTCCAACATCGGCGGCCACTACTCGTCCCTGCTCAAGCTCTGCGGATTCGATGCCCTTGCCATTTCCGGGATTGGCGAAGCCGAAGTGGTGCTGATCGTGGACGGAGACAAGGGAACCATAGAGATTGCGGAAGCCCCTTCCTATGGCGAGACCGTGGACTCGGGCGCCCTGTCCTACGGCGAGGCGTTGATGCGTGAGTTCAATGGGGGCGCCTTCGATGAAAACGTCGCCCTCGTGACCACGGGAATCGGGGCGCTTCACGCGAGATTTGGGATCGTAAACAGCCTCTTCTACGACAAGCGAAGGGAGAGGGTGAGAGCCAAGCAGGCCGGGCGCGGCGGAACGGGCACCGTGATGCGCCGCAAAGGTGTCAGGGCCGTGATCGTTCGCTCGAGCTCCGAGCGGATCGCGGCCAACCACCC
>Ga0187770_10001109_pt1 | contig 14041 bp, 10 predicted proteins | sample 0116_SJ02_MP02_2_FD_133154 | JGI IMG/M metagenome (GOLD analysis project Ga0187770, IMG submission 133154) | Tropical peat soil microbial communities from peatlands in Department of Meta, Colombia - 0116_SJ02_MP02_20_MG | ecosystem: Environmental > Terrestrial > Soil > Wetlands > Peat | place...
TCGAAAGAGGCGTGCAGTCAGCGAATTAATGGGCACCCTCATCATGGTGACGATTACCCTAATTGCTGGCGCGGCTGTATTCGGATGGATCAACGGCCAGGCCAATTCTAGCGAGACCGCATACGGTGCGAGCGTGGCTAACAATATCAATTTCCTGAGAGAGCGATTCGTGATAGTTACACAAAGCTTCGCCGCGAGCCCGCCGAGCACGAGCTCCGCTTGCAGCACCGTCGGAGGGACCAGCCCGAACTACGAGTGCACCCTCCTTACGTTCTGGCCGTATAACGCAGGACAAATCACATTCACCCTTTACAGCGTACGCATCCAGAACTTAACTGACATGCCCGCATCTGCGGTCAATAAGAACCCCCTCAATGCCGTCTTCTACGCAGGCACTTCAACGGCCTGCTCGGCAAGTGCACAGAACTGCGGCTTCGTCGAGTACAACAAGGCCGGCACTGCTGCCATCTGTTCGCAGGTGAGCGCCTGGAGTGCTATATCCTTTCAACCAGGATTCTACACATTTCAGAGCCCTGCAACCTACGTTCTTCCGGCCTCTCTCTCGATAGGACAGTTGACTTCGAATCCTTACGAGATAACAATGCCTAACTCTGTGACCTGTTCGGGAGTCGGAGCCCAGTACTACCTGTATGACGGGATAACATACATCCTCACATTCACTGGTCTATTCGGAAACACGATCTCGACAACTGTTGCCGTGAATGGATAGGCGTCCGAAATGAGGATCGCCCTATCCCCCGAAAGGCGTCGCGGCGTGGCTGGCCTTATCGTGGCTGTAGTGATATTTGCCCTGATCTTCACTGCTGGGTTTGGTTATCTAATCTTCCAGGACAAAGTCAACCTGAACTCGTACCAGGCAAACGCGGCTTACCAGGCGGGAAAATCTGCCTCGAGCCTAGAGGGTCTCGCCTTCGCCGCAACCTCGACAGGGGGTGCCTTGACTATCACGGTTAACGACACAGGAGCGTTTCCGCTATCCGTAATGAGCTCCTTCATTACGGATTCGACAGGCAAAGTCAGCTCTTCTGGCGTGATGCAACTTGGGGGGTCGTGCATCGCAGGGGGGCCCCTCAACCTGGATGTGGGTGGCGCTGGCAGCTTCAGTATATCGAGTGCGTGTTACAACTATGTCGTCGGGACTACGATATTCATCTCGCTCACGACTTCGAGAGGAAACACCTTCACAACTCAGTTCCCAATCTCTAGCACAACCGTCATCAGCACCATCACGAGCACCACCTCCATCACCACCACCGCGCCCGGCGTGGGCGGAGGCAATGCCCTTGTGGTGGTCATGGCGGCGACTCCAGTTCAGGTTTTCGGCGGCAACATCATAACCGACAATGTCACTGTTTTCAACTACTCCAATGTCCCCATGACGGGGGTTACGCTCAACCCTGCAACTCCGACGTATTCAATCACCGGGACTGCAGCGGTGACTCTTCAGTCCTGCGCAGGCCCGTACACGCCTCCTCATAGTCAGGCCGACCCCACTGGCACCATCTCAGCATATGGCGGAAGCGGTCAGGCACCTCACATCTTCTTCCTTTGCACCTACAAAGCAAGTACCGGGGCAGTGGGCGGACTGGTCTCGTTCTTCGGAGGCGCCGAGGGCACCGAGAGCGGGACGAATATCGTCTCTTCGAGTGTGACCTCCAACCTAGTCCAGATAGGGAGCTTGACGAATGCCCTATCAGAGGGGGTGTTCTCTTCGAACTTCTTCTTTTTCAAATACACTTCATGCACCAGCTCCCACTGCAGCGGGACGAACCCCTCTTCCATCCCCCCAGGCTCGGTGTATGGGCTCCCTGAGGGGAACGTCATAAGCTCAGGCAGCAACTATTATGTTGCGTTCTACGTCCAACTAACGAACAATTTCAACACCACCCTCCCGATCCTCTCTACCACTTTCGAGCAGCTCGATCAATCAAACGGCGGCGAGTCAGACTGGTGGGTCGTGGGGACCAACTCCTCAAGCTTCAGAACAAATGGCGCCTACTACCCCAGCTACACCGGGACCCCCTCCCTGACGGCCTATCCGACAGACTGCGCGACTGTAAACGGCAATAATAAGCCGACAGACGCAAACTGCATCTACATCAACCCCGGGCAGACGGTGGTCCTTACTCTTGCATCGTGCGGCCCTGGGTCGTCGACATGGGACTGGGGATCATCGACGAGCAACGGAGGCGGAAGCTGTGTAAGCTCGTCACCGGCATTTGGATCCGGCGGTAGTGCTACTGCTGCCAATACCGTCGTTTGCTTCGAATACAAGGGACAAACCTTCACAGAAGACCTCGCATTCCAGGGAGTCGCGGTGACTAGCTAGAGGGGATATGAAACGAACGTAAGCGATTTTGGAAAGCCCAAGAAGCACCCGGGAATATCAGGCGTACTGGGAGCCACTATCCTGTTCGCTGCTATCTTCGCGACTGGCACAGGGTTCTTTCTCTTTCTCAACAACAACGTCAGTTTGGCGAACCAGGCAAACGCATCGAACGCCAATGCGGGGGTCCAGGCCTCTCAGGAGAAGCTCCTCGTCACGGTAAAACAATCTCACATCCTCGGCCAGGTCCTGGGAGTCAGAGTCAATAACACTGGTGGGATTCCCGTCTCCATCGTCGATGCTTACATAACATGCATTGGCACACTATCGACCAGCCTCTGCGGAACCTATCAATCCGGACAGGTGATTTCGCGGCACTTGGGAGTTCTCTCCAATTCCAATTTTCTAAAGGGCCCCACTGACCTCAATGTTACCCTCCCCATTACGCTGGGTGTGGGGTCCTCGACGAAGTATCAGGGGGGAGACATAGGGATTTCTGCGCTGTCATGTATCGCGTGCGCGTCCATCGGAGTTGGTGAATACGTCGTGGTCAGCCTCCTGACTTCGAGGGGGAATGTTTTCACCGCCCAGTTCCCCGCTCCGAAGATCCCATACAACAACCAGGTAACGGTCCTCGATCAGATCAGTCAAGTGCAGCAGGTCTTGGTTGGCGGAGGTCCCCAGCTGTCCGTACTTCTCAGCGCTTCTGCGGTTTGCCCGGGTGGGAGCGGAACCTGTACTCAGACATTTGCCTGTGAAACTGGGTGTATCACCGTCACAGCGACCGTCTACAATCTGGCCACTGTATCGGCGACAGGAGTTTCGATCACCCTCCACACTCCGTACTCCGACTTCGTGAGTGGAACGGCCAGCGTTTCACCGTACTCCTCGTGTACGCCGTCAACGCAGACAATTGGTCCTGGGAGTTCAGGCACCGTGACCTGCCAGTTCAATGCCGTCACCGGCCATACGGGAGGCTTGGCAGCGTTCTCAGGGCATGCGACGGCCACCATTAGCGGAGTCTCGGTACAGTCTGCCGAGGCACTCTCAAACTCTATCGAGATTGGGGGTTTGGCCAGCGTTACGACCCAGGGGGCGTTCGCTTCTAATTTCTTCTTCCTGAAGTATAGCTCCTGCACCCAGGATACCGGCAATAACTACCAGTCACCTTGCACTACGATAGTTCCCATGCCTCCGAGCTCTATCAACAACCTCCCGAGTGGTAGCTACCTCGCGGGGGGCTCGAACTTCTACACCGCCTTCTATATGGAGATTACAAACGTCTTCAACACGACCGTACCCATTACGCAGTATTCGTACACCTTCGGCGATCCAGATATTTCCGGAGAGGTCTACTACTTCCTTGCAGGCACTAATACGACCATGACGAACGGGGTGTATTATCCCAACTATGGAGCCAGCACGCCCACCCTCACACCATACCCAACCGACTGCACTACAGTCAACGGACAGAACAAACCTACAGACAACAAGTGCATCTACGTCAACCCTGGCCAGACTGTCATTCTGACATTCGCCGCCTGCGGATATGGAGCGAGCAACTGGGCCTGGGGCGGACAGCGGGACGCCGCCAGCTTTGACAACAGCAACGGCTGCACTGGCAATCCTCCTAATCTCACGGTTCCTGAAGGGATGGTTCTCGGAATTGTAGTTGCTTTCGAATACAAGGGGACGACATACTCGCAATTGATGCCCTTCGAAGGGCAGGCGTATCTCCGAAGCACGGCTACGTCGGTGACCTGCTCTCCAAGCGCAGTTGGGGCCGGGAGCCCGAGCACCTGCACGGCAACCGTGACGGACACCGATTCCGGTTCGTTCAACAGTCCGATAGGCACAGTGACGTTCGGTGGCCAGGCCCTCTCACTTGGCACGTTCAGCTCAACGACCTGCACTCTTTCTGGGGGAAGCTGTTCGGTGACCTACACACCGTATTCAGGTACACTTGGCCCCGTCGCGATGACTGCCTCCTACGGCGGGGACGATTGGCATTACACCTCCTCTGGAAGCACCACTTTGACTGTTCTGAGGTCCACCACGACCTCGGTGAGCTGCTCTCCCGCGTCTACGCCGGTTAACACCGTGTCAACCTGCACTGTGACTGTCACTGACACAAGCAGTTCACCCACAACTCCGACGGGGACCGTTAGCTTCACAACCACTCCGAGTGGCTCCGGTTCGTTCTCCCCCGCCTCTTGCACCCTGAGCGGGAGCGGTTCGACGGCAACCTGCACCACCCAGTTCACCCCCTCCCCAGGAAAGGAAGGCTCGATCACGGTGACAGGTTCCTACGGCGGGGACTCGCTTCACATGACGAGCACCGGGGCCGGGACAGTATCTGCCACAAAGAGAGCCTCGTCCATCACGATTTCGTGCTCACCTACGACCCTCCCAGTAACCGCACCGAGTACGTGTACAGCAACGGTGACGGACACAACGTCCGGTACCGTTGTGACTCCCACGGGAGGGACAGTGACCTTCTCGGCATCACCCACGACTTCTGGTGCCTTCTCACCGGCTTCCGGGCAGTGCACAACTTCCGGAGGAACGTGCACCGTGACGTATACACCGAGTGCAGGGAAGGAGGGATCGGTAACGATTACCGCATCCTACGCCGGCGACACTGACCACACCAGCAGCGGGCCTTCAGCAGGAGTCACCTTGACCGTGACCAAGATTACTACGACCACTTCGGTGGTCTGCTCTCCCAACCCAGACAACCCGAACTCTCCGTCGACTTGCACTGCGACGGTGTCCAACGGTGGAGGCGCCACCCTCGCAGCGACAGGGACCATAACCTTCACCGCCAGCCCGACGGGGCAGGGTTCCTTCTCATCGACTACGTGCACCTTGTCCTCGGGAGCTTGCTCGGTAACGTTCACGCCTTCGGTGAGCAGCGGCTCCATCACAATCTCCGCCTCCTACCCAGGGGACACGGACCACACGAGCAGCGGCCCAAGCTCCACGACATTGGTGGTCGCCCATACGACGACCACCTCTGTTTCCTGCTCACCTTCGACTGTCTATGTCAACGCTGTGACTACGTGCACGGCGACCGTCAAAGACACGAGTGGTTCTCCAACGACCCCGACTGGAACGGTGACATTCTCAGCATCTGGCTCTGGGACCTTCAGCTCCACGACATGCAGCCTTTCAGGTAGCGGGGCGACAGCGACCTGCTCAGTCACCTACAAACCAACCAGTGTAGGAAGCGGTTCGCAGACCATTACTGCAAGCTATGGTGGAGACAGCACGCATTCCACAAGTTCAGGCACTTTCGTCCTCGCTGTCTTTTTCTTTGGGCTCGATCCAAACTCCTCTAGCCACGGCATCAACCACGGAGGAACCGGTTCGACATCAACCACGGTCACGATCTCGACCACGAACAGCAATGATCTGATCTACGCCTGTGAGTACACAGAGTCTACCGGGCTGACATTCTCCATCTCGGACACGGCAGGCCTTTCCTGGATTGTCAGGGGGACGGTGAGTTCGGGAAGCGGTGGTGAAATGGAGTGTTGGTACGCCATATCCTCAGGCACCCTCTCGAGTGACGTAGTTACATTCAAAGCACCGGGCAATAGCCATGGCATCAATGGCCAAGTTGTCTCAATAAGCGGCGCGAACACGGCCTCTCCCTTCGATTCGAATTTCGGGTCAGCCGTGACAGCGAGTTCAACCTCTGCTGGAACTAGTTCAACAGTAAGCGTTACGACGGCGAACAGTAACGACTTGATCGTGGGGATGGTTGGCTTGTCGGGTGGGCCTAGCGGCATCAGCTCGGGAGGTTCCTTCACTCTCCTCGACAACAGTCTTCACGGTTCGGCGGCCACAGCGGACGAGTACCAAGTTGTCAGTTCTACACAAACCAACTTGGGGGTTGGGTTTAGCTGGACTGGAAGTTCGAGCTGGGTGACGTTGGCGGATGCCATTGTCGCGTAGCACCATAGGAACGCTCCGGTGAACCTCCTGTCGCCCTCGTATCCTTCAAGAGGCTTTTCGCCGTACCTTGATTCGACGTATGTATTCCGCCTCCTTACCACTTATAGAAGAGGTGCAGGATTCGAAGGTAGCCCAGAATGAGTTTCACAGAATTACACGTCGGCGAGTCAAGAAAATTGGCAATTTTACTTATATACGAAAATCGGTCTCGCGGGGGTTGTCACAACTAATTGTCGTTCTTCAGGCGTAAGAAGAAGTCAGAAGAGGACGAAAAGAAGTCTGCAACCGCACCCTCGCCTTCTCCGCAGAGTAGTGGCCCCCAGGTTGGCACACCCGCCAAGAGCGGATCATCCGTTCCTGTCTGGCTCCCCCAGAAGACAGACAACAAGTCTCAACCGGCTCAGCTGACTGCGCCCGCGGCACCCGCATCTCAGTCATTAGCAGGCTCTGCCGCACCCAAGGTCTCGTCACCTTCACCCAGACCAGTTGCTTCGCCACCCCCAAAGATGCAGGCGAAGACAGAGACTAGGTTGGAGCAGAAGCCAGAACAGAAGATGGAAGCTCCAAAGCCCAAGAAGGTGCCATCTGAATCCAAACCTCGGCCTCCTGCTCCGTTCCCAGAAGGCCCTGAAGAGGACTCGGACGAAGCGCTCGCCGAGCGCTTCCGGTTCCTGAAGAACGTCAAAGTCAGGTTCCCGTTTACAGGCACCCCCATTCCTCCATCCTGGAAAGTCATAGACAGATATCCAGTGAACAGCCCCTTCGCGTATGCGGTGATTGCCCAGAGCCCACTCCTCTCGAGGAGATACTATCTAGACGAGGTCCCGCTTACGAAGACCGAGGCGGCAATTTACTCCTACCTCCTGGACGCGCTGGAAGCGGAGCTCACGGTCCCGAGGGAACAGGTCAACCCGAGGCAGTATTTCGCTGATCAGGCGAGGAAGATTCTGCTGAAGTACTCAATCCGCGTCCCCGCCGCCTCTTGGTCAAAGATCATCTACTTCGCTGAACGTGACCTGGTAGGCTTCGGTGTCCTCGACGGGATGATGCGCGACCCGAACATTGAAGACCTTTCCATCGACGCTCTTGCTAAACCTCTCTTCATCTATCACAAGGGGTACGAGAGCCTGGAGACGAACCTGACCATTTCGGACGAGGAGCAGATGGACAACCTAATCACGAGGCTTTCTCACATGGCAGGAAAGCACGTGTCTACGGCGTTCCCGATCGTCCAGGGGACCCTCCCTGGTAGGCACAGGCTTGTGGCGACCTTCAGGCGCGAGGTTTCTCCCCAAGGGAGCACCGCGACTATCAGGAAGTTCAGGGAAGACCCGCTGACGATCATCGACATGCTTAACCTCAACCTGATGGACTACAAGATAGCAGCCTACACCTGGTATCTAATGCAGAACAGGGCAACTGCCATCGTGGTCGGGGCTACAGGGGCTGGGAAGACTACTCTGCTTAACGCTCTGGTCACTCTCACCAGGCTGAACACCAAGCTCGTAACCATCGAGGAAGTTCAGGAGATTAACATCCCACACCTCAACTGGACATCCCTCGTGTCCAGAGAGAGCTACGCGGCCACCGAGGAGAAGGCAGGAGAAGTTGGGCTCTTCGAGCTTGTGAAGGCAGCCATGAGGATGAGGCCGGACATCCTCTGTGTCGGCGAGGTAAGAGGAGAAGAGGCGTACGTTCTGTTCCAGGCGATAAGCACCGGTCACGGTGGTCTCTGCACCCTCCACGCTGACGACTCGGCTTCTGCGCTTCAGAGGCTGGTCTCCGAGCCAATGAATGTCCCCAAGGCGTTCCTCCCGTTCCTCGACCTCGTCTTCGTGGTCCGCAGAATTGCCGTACCGACTCCGGGCGGAGGCTTCAGGGCAATAAGGCGTGTCGTCGCCCTCGACGAGGTTGTCGGAGCCGAGGAGGTGTCAAGGTCCTTCCGCTGGGATCCAAGAACTGACACTTTCAAAGCTACCTACGAGAAGAGTCCTAAGCTTGAGCGCATTGCAAGGGACAACGGCATCCAGATGGAGGACATAATGACGGAGATCGACAGGCGCGCTCTTATCCTGAGATGGATACAGCAGAAGGGCATCCGCAACTTCAAGGAGCTGTCTCCAATCCTGGAACTGTACGTCTCGAGGCCGGAAGAGGTGTTCAAGACAGCTTCCAACGAGCTTGAGGCAAAGGGGATAGCCGTTGCCGAGATTCTTGGCGAACACAGTACCGGCGGTCCTGCTCAGTGAGCTTCAGAATCCGCCTGACGAAGGGGAATGACAAGAACAAGACCAAGCTGACATTCTCTGACAACCTGACAAGATTATCATTCAAGCTGTTCTCAGCGCCCGCCACGAGGATTTCCCGCTTCGTCCCCCTGCTCAGGGACAACATCCTCAAATCCAATCTGAGGATTACGCCCGAGGGACTTGTATCACTCGCTCTCTTCGGCACCCTCATAACCGGCATATTCGCAGCTCTTGGCATCTACATCGGCTTTGTGGTGTACAGCATTCCTTACTTCCTGTCTTTGCTGGTAGCGGTCCCCCTTGTCTTCGTCATCATCATGAACCTGCCAAAGCTGAGCGCGTCATCTAGGGCATCCGCGATAAATGTCGAGCTTCCCTTCGTGGTGGGCTACATCTCCGTCCTCGCAGGCGGGGGTGTGTCTCCGCTTGCAACGTTAAGGCGCATCTCCACCATGAAACTCTTCCCCGCCTCGGCGAAGGAGGCCAGGAGGATCCTAGTCGAGGTCGACGTATTTGGCCAGGACCCGATCACCGCCATCGAGTCGATAGCCAGGTGGAACCCGAGCCGCACCTTTAGCGAGTTCCTGTTCGGATACACGGCCATCCTGAAGAGCGGAGGGAACTTCATGGCGTACGTCCAGTCGAAGCTCCGGGACATAATGCAGTCAAAGGCGGCCGCGGTCAAGAGATCAGCGGACACAACTGGAACAATGGCGGAAGCCTACCTAACAGTTACAGTCATTTTGGGGATGGTTCTCTACACTCTGTACATGGTACAAACGCTCATCAGCCACGACCTTGCCGGGCTCACAAACCTCTACTTCTTCGCCTTCATCATAGTCCCACTCATCTCTGCGGCCTTCATCTGGCTGATTGATGCGGTTCAGCCGAAGTGGCCTTTTGTGGACTACCGTCCCTACAAGTATTTCATTTACACCATACCTGCCGCGGCGATTTTCTTCTTCCTTCCGCTCGGGCTGCACCTATACCTGAAGACCTCCATCACTCTAATCATGGGAATGTCCCTGCCAGCAATCGAGTCATCGAGGTTCTCCAGGGAGCGCAGGTCCCTAGAAAGGAGCCTCCCTGAGTTCATCAGAGATGTCGCCGAAGGGAGGAAGACCGGGCTTTCTCCGGAGGTCGCAATAGAAAGGCTCGGCGGGAGGCAGTACGGCGTGCTAACGGACCACGTCAAGAAGATGGGTGCACAGCTCTCGTGGGGGGTCTCGCTTTCGACCGTCGTGACCACCTTTACCTCTGCAGTGGGTAGCTGGATAACCAAGGCCATCGGGGTTCTACTGATTGAAGTCGTCGACGTCGGTGGAGGGACCATCAGAAGCTTCTCCGATATGGCGGAGTTCACCCGAGACATCAACGAGATGGAGGGGGAGAGGCGAGCAGCCCTACGGCCCTTCGTTTTCATCACCTACATCGCAGGAGTAATGGTAATCATCACTACGTTCATTCTCGTCTACCTGTTGAACGCGCCAGCCATATCCGGGATCGGCTCCTCCTCAGCTCCTCAAGTGGACCCCAACGTCATCGATCTCTTGCTAACCACGGCTGTCTTCGATTCCTTCGTTATCGGGATAGTCGCTGGTAAGATGGGAGAAAGCGGCGTCTCCGACGGCTTCAAACACTCCATTTTCCTGGTCATCGCTAGCCTGATCGCCATCTTTGTGGCCCGGTTCTTCATCAATATCCCAGTCTAGGCACTAAGAAAACAGTTATAGGAGAAATTCCGGTGCCGGGCAAACGTGTCAAAGGGAGATTCAAGTGCTACCGTCCCGGGCGGAATGAGTAAACAGCCCAAGGGTCCGCGCGTAGGAAAAACGGGCTACGGCATCGACGACCCTCGAACCCTTGTGGAGCTCCTCATCGCTGGGGTCCTCGCGGTCGCAGTGGGCATAATCATTTCCGCATACACGGCATCTTCGAGCCCTAGGGAGGCTGATGCCGCCCTTATCGGCGGGCCGGGAGTTGGCTTCCTAATCCTCGTGGTCGCTGCGGCTCTATACTGGAGCAGTAAACTCGGGAAGTTGCGAGAAATGACGAAACTTGTGAACAGCCTCCCCTGGGGAGGGGACGAGGTGGTCCTCGACCTCGGGTGCGGGAGGGGCCTCGCCACAATAATGACCGCGAAGAAACTGGAGAAAGGATATTCCGTGGGGGAAGACACATGGCCAAAGTCCCGGGTTTCGGGCAACGATCCTCTCTCTGTACTCGCTAACGCTTCTCGGGAGAACGTTGGTGAAAGGGTCATCGCGGTGAGGGCTCAGGCGACTCAGCTCCCATTCGTGGACAAGTCTTTCGACGTAATTGTCTCCGGAGTCGCAATACACCATCTGGTCCCCAGAAGGCAAAGAGAGGGGCTCTTCGCAGAGATGACAAGGGTGTTGAAGGACGGGGGAAGGGTCGGTATACTGGACGCTGGGAACGGTAACGAGTACTCCGCCCTCCTCCAGGACATGGGAATGAGGGACGTGGAGATGCACAGACTGAGGTTCTCCAGCTTCCCGCCGTTCCACATGGTGCTGGCAAGGAAACCCTATTCAGAGTAGGAGTCCCGTTGGAAAAGGCACAAACTATCTTAAGAATGTCACTGCTGAAGCGAGTGCGAGTGGAGCCAGTCTAGTTTGTTCCGGGGAAAGAAGCGCGAGGAGGAGCCGAGGGAGGAGATCCTAAAGGTTGACTTGGACAGCGGGACAGTCGTACGGAACCTAGACGGGTCAAGGGTGATAGCACTCGGGTCCCATGGCTGGGCAACCATAGAGCGCGAGCTCCAGTCAACGTTCATCACAGGGGCCGCTGTCATTCTCCAGAGGGTAGGGTACAGTTACGGCCGGGCCGTCGGAAGGGCGGCGAAGAAACAGCTGCCAGAGCCCGAAAGAGCGTTCGAGGCTATGCAGGAGCTCGCCAGAGAGTCCGGCTGGGGAGGGTTCAACCTCAATAGCGGGGACCTCAATTCGGGGGAGGCTCGGATAACAGTGAAGGACTGCTTCTTCTGCCTGCACGCAAGAGATTCAACCGAACCTGTCTGCCATGTCCTGGTAGGACTTGTCGGCGGGATGGCGGACGAAATTCTGGACGTGTCCCACAGAGTAACAGAGGAGAAGTGCATAGCCAAAGGGGATAATGTATGCGAAATACTCATCGAACAGCTGGGCTAGGCGGGGGAAGCAGTGAAGAGGAACGAGGCGACGACGGCTCCAGTCCTCCGAGCAGATGAAGGAAAGGACAGACCTTGGTTTGACAACAACCGAGGAACCCAGAACCGAAATACTGATTGAGCAACTGGGCTGAGTATTCTCCGTTTAAGTCAGACGAATCTATCGCAGTCTTGGGGAAAGTCCAGAACGCTTATCCTCGTTGCGAGGGCGTTCATGCCGGAATTGAGCGAGAGAAGAAGAAGGGATTCAAACCAGATAAAGTACGAGGTACTTATGGCGGCTCTCCCCGGTGGACGCAAGACGCACATAATGTACGAGTCAGGACTCAATCTAAAGCAGCTTAACCTGTACCTAGGCGACCTGATGTCCCACGGCGCCCTTGAATTCAGAATTCAGGAGAAGAGGTACTTTACGACGGAGAGAGGCAGGGCGTTTGTAAAGGCCTTCGATCACTACAGGGAGACAGTCAATCTCCTCGGCAAGCAGGAAGCAGCCCTGGCAGAATTCTTCCCTACCACGGCGAAACGGACACTCGTGGCCCGATAGACTTCGCGTTCTCTAACATCCTCCCCAGGCCTTCAGAGGTCTCCAGGCTTATCGTCCCGTTCAGGCTCCCCTTGAGACCATCATATAGGCTCAGGACCTTCCTCCCCTTCGTGGTGAGCCGGTATGTGCTTCTCTTCCCCCCTTCCTGGTCTTCCTTGTCAAGCATTCCGCTTGAGGTAAGGAAGTCAAGGTACGAAGAGAGGACCTTCCAGCTCATATTGGCCTTGTAGAGGATGTGGGTGGGCTTGGTGGGGCCTGCTGAGACGACTTCAAGGATGTCACAGATCATTTCCATAGGTGAACGTCTCACCTGAGAAATGGAGTCTCCCGGAACCCCGAACGTGTGTTTCAGTTCTTCGCTCAACGGCACGATTTTGCATGGAGCCAATATAAGGTTTTACGTGCATATTCCAAATACTGACCTACGGGAGGGAAGAATCGACAGACAATTGACCTAAATGGGGTTAGGAACCCTTCTTCAGTAGGTTCGGCATCGGACGAGGGACCTTGAGGGCTCCCGCCAGAAGGTACATGGTGCCATAGATCCTCTCGTAGATGACTACAAGGATGGGTGGGGGCCTGTTCGAGTCGGGTGCCGATATCCCTTCCTTGATTTCGTCCCTTGTCCCCTTGAGGGTGGCGCTCCCTGAAATCTTGAACCTCGCTGTCGGTGGCTGGGAGGTTAGCTCCATGCTGTAGCTAAGGACCAGGTGCTCGGTGCTTCTGTCCCTTTCGGCAAGCGAGACATTCAGGCTATAGTTCGAAGCAGCATTCTCGTTCGCCTTTTCAGACAGTCTTGCCGCGTCGACGTCTTCTATTAGAACCGTAACTTCGAGCACGTCTTCCCTTTCATCGGCCATACTATAACCTTTATAGTCTGCGAATCGAGTTCGAAAAGTTCACCAATTCGAAGGACGTGTTCTGCAGCCTTTACTGAATTGTCGCGTACTCTCCCTTGTGGACGTAGGCTTCGGGCTTCGGCTCGGTGGTGTCTATGACGAGCCTTTCGGGAATCCCACCGTGGAGGTACAACAGAAATGTGGCTTCTGTCGGGATGGGGAGCGACTCGACGCTTTCGAAAGTCTTCAGTACCTCCTCGGTCTTTGCGATTCTTGGCCTCATTTCGGTTACGAGCTGGAAGGTTAGCTCCATTCCTCCCTTCTCAGGGTCTGTCACGTCCACGAACATCGCACCGACCTTGGCCCACCCCTTGGACATTATGACCTCCATCCCTTTCCCCCCTTCGGCTCTGAGCAGAGAGCCGATGACATTGGAGGATCTGTCGTACTCCCTCTGGTACCGTTCGAGGAGCTCCTTCATGTACTTCCGGACGTCATTGAGGGCGTAGAACCTGAGGATGCCGGAGTATAGGTCCGTTCCTGTCTCCTGGATCACGGTATCAGTTCTAACCCCGTGGACGTATAACCGTTGTGGAGCTGCTTTCCGTCTATCTAGCCGTAGTAGTAATGCAGCAGGTTGAGGGAATTCGACCCCACCACAGCTAGATAGAACACGTCCGCGGCTATGAGGGCGACGAAAGCGCTGATCTTCACCACCCTCACGGCGAGGGGGTGCTTTTGGGTGGGCGGGAGGAACGTAGCATAGACCAGGGGAACCAGTGGTGAGTACTTTAGTCCCAAGGCGGCGATGAAGCCTGGAAAATCGAGCCTGAAGAGCCCGGAGGCGATAGGGTTGAGCTCAACGAAGCTCGGTCCAAGGCTAATGGCTACAAGCGTGGTAAGAGCATCGAAGAAGTTCAGGGTTATGAA
>Ga0187770_10001110_pt1 | contig 14037 bp, 10 predicted proteins | sample 0116_SJ02_MP02_2_FD_133154 | JGI IMG/M metagenome (GOLD analysis project Ga0187770, IMG submission 133154) | Tropical peat soil microbial communities from peatlands in Department of Meta, Colombia - 0116_SJ02_MP02_20_MG | ecosystem: Environmental > Terrestrial > Soil > Wetlands > Peat | place...
GAACCCCTGGCCATCCCCGCGCGGGCGCTGGCGGAGTTTCTCCGAGCAGGCTATCGACAGGGGGGTCGTTTCCTCGAGCGGAGCCTGACCCTGGCCCGCCGCCTGCCGGCCCTCCCTCTCGAAGAGGAGGCGGCCGATGAGGCGGAAAGGTTCGGTGGGGACTTGGATCGGCGAGGACTGGCGGTGGGCAATCTGGACCTCCTCATCGCGGCCGTTGTACGAAAGAACCGAGGAATACTCGTAACCCGAGACCGGGCCTTCCAGCGAATCCCCGGCCTACACCTCGAAACGTACTGACCGCGATTGGATTCGATTGCCCTCGCCGCTCAACTTGGGGGTCTCCCACTCCCCCGGCGCCGGCGGATCCTCCTCGTTCTGATCGAGCAAGTGAATCCGCTCGGGGCTATGCTGCCCATTCGACTTGGTTGGCGGGTATCCCCGCTTGGGGCTGCACCTCCCTGGTGGGAAGGAGGTGAAAATCCCACTCGCGGGACCCACAGGTTTAGGACCTGGCCGCGATACGGAGGTGGTCTCCGGGTCAGGGTGCTGTCGTGGTGGGCATCGAGCTTCGTCAGGATTCTCGACGCTTGATTCTCGTCGCCGTCGTGTGCTTGATCGTAACGATATCGGGCTCGGCCAGCCTCATCGATCTCTCCCAAGGTCGCCAACACCTTACCGGAATCGAAGGCCGCGTATCTGCGAGCCTTCTGGGCAACTCGCTGCACGGCGGAGCATCGACCCCGGCCCACCCCTCGGCTCCCTCCGCCCGGAATTCTACCCGGGGCCCTGCGGAGGGTTCCGCGATACCGTTTGTGAATAAGACCCTGGTCTTGACGAACAATACGCTCGTATCCGGAAACTTTCCAGCCGCCGTTAGCAGCTACCCAACCGCCGCCATTTTCGACAGTGGGAAGGGAGAGGTGTTCGTTGCCAACTCCCAATCGAACAGTGTAAGCGTGATTAACGCCACGACGAACGCCTCGGTCGCGACCATCCCGGTGGGAACCGTTCCTGACGGGATCGCGTACGACAGCGGGACGAACGAGATCTTTGTCGCGAATTGCCATTCGAACAACGTAAGCGTCATTTCCGACGCGACGGACACGGTCACGGCGACGATTCCATTGGCCAGCGGATCCTGCCCTTTCGCGGTCGCATACGACGATATGCAAAACACGGTCTTCGTGACGGAAGACGACGCGAACCAGGTGGTAGTGATCGAGGATTCGAACGACGCGACGCTGGCGGTAATCCCCGTTGGAGTCGGCCCCGATGGAATCGCGTACGATTCGTCCGGAAACTTCGTTTTCGTCACGAACGGGGGCTCGAACAATGTGAGCGTGATCGGAGCGGTCTCCCACACAGTGTTGGAGACCGTTGCCGTGGGGCCGGAGCCTGGGGGGGTCGCGTACGACAGTGACGTCAACGAAGTCTATGTCGCTGACGGTAACACGAACCTCGTGAGCGTGATCTCGCTCACAAATTTCACTGCCTTTGCCAATGTCACGGTGCTTGAAGATCCGGGCGGCGTGGCATTCGACCCCGACAACGAGTACGTCTACGTGACCGGCACTCTGGACGGCTATGTGGTCGCGATCGATGATCTGACCAACACCGTCGCGCACCAGATCGAGGTCGGGGCCTACCCCGTCGGTTTGGCGTATGACAGCGCAGCAATGGAGCTGTTCGTGGTCAACGAGGCCTCGACCACCGTGAGCGTGGTTTCGGGTACATCGAACAGCGTGGTGGCGACGATCCCGCTCGCAAGCCTTCCGTATGCGGAAACCTACGACAGCGGGAACGGAAACGTGTACGTGACGAACACACTTACGAGCACGGTCAGCGTGATCAACGGGACCACCAACACCCTGGTCGGCTCTCCGATCCCCGTCGGAGACCAACCCTTAGGCGCCGCGTACGACGGCGACAATGGCGAAATCTACGTCGCGAACGAGGCCTCAAGCTCGGTGACCGCCATCAACGGGACAACGAACACTGAGGTGGGTTCTCCCATCTCCGTCAAGGATCCAATCGGCATTGCCTACGACAGCGGGAAGGACGAGATCTTCGTCACGGCCGTGGGCGCCGCCCCCGGTACGGGCGAAGTCGTCGTTATCTCGGGCGTGAACAACACCGTTGTGGCGACGGTGGCCCTACCGCTCGACTTCGGTCCGGAAGGGCTCGCCTATGACAGCGAGAGGGGGGAGGTGTTTGTCGCCGACGAGGTCGCGCACAACGTGAGCGTGATCTCGGACGCGACGAACCAAGTCACGGCGAACGTCCCTGTAGGGAACTTCCCGCTGGGAATCGCGTACGACAGCGGGACCGGGGAGGTGTTCGTCGCAAACCAGATGTCGAACAATGTCAGTGTGATTTCGGACGCGACGAACCAGGTCGTGGCGACCGTCACCGTGGGGTCAGTCCCCGCCGCGGTCGCGTACGATGCGGGCAAGGGTGAGGTGTTCGTCACCAACGCACTCTCGGACAACGTCAGCGTGATTTCGGACCTCACGGACATGGTCACGGCGACCGTGGCGGTCGGGAGCGATCCCACGGGAGTCACCTTCGACAGCGCAAACGGAATCACGTACGTATGCAATCTCCACCAAGGCACGGTCTCGCTTATTTCGGGCGGGACTTCGACAGTGACCTTCACCGAGACGGGACTCCCTTCGGGGACGGAGTGGTATCTGAACGTGACGGGACAAGCACCCGTCGCCTCGGCCACCGGGGTCGCCGTCATCGACCTGCCCAACGGCCCCTATGCGTACACCATCGCCACCGCCAACAAACAGTACGAGCCGTCCCCGGGAGGCGGAGGCTTCACTTTGAAGGGTCGACCCCTGACCGAATCCGTTACGTTCTCTTTGTTGACCTACGAGGTCACTTTCACTGAACACGACCTGCCCTCGGATACTCCTTGGTGGATCAACGTCACGGGGGGCCCCTCGACGACCTCGTTCACAACGACTCTCTCCTTCCCCGAGCCCAATGGGACGTACGACTTCAGCGTGGCCACCTCGAACAAGTCGTACGTTTCGAACGGAGGGGCCTTCACGGTTAGCGGGGGGTTGGTGGCGGTGTCCGTGACCTTCAGTCGCGGCACCTACGCGCTCACGTTCCAAGAGAGCGGGTTACCGAGCGGTGCGACCTGGTACGTGAACCTCACGGGCGGCCCGTCCGACAGTTCGACGGGAACCACCATCAGCTTCGCCGTCCCGAACGGCACCTACCCGTACTCGATCGGCCCACCCCCGGGGTACATCGCGAACCCCGCAGGGGGTAGTGTCGCGGTGACCGGGGGGCCGGCAAGCAGGGACATCTCCTTCTCTCCGGCCCTTCGGCCGGGCCAGTACCGTGTTGCCTTCGAGGAGTCCGGTCTAACAGGCGGAACCTCGTGGAGCGTGACTCTGAACGGTACCCTGTTGGCTTCGTCTTCCATCTCGATCAACTTTACCGAGTCTAACGGCAGTTATTCGTTCGAGATCGGAGCGGTCCCGGGTTATTCCGCGAGCCCCAGCACTGGGACGGTGCACGTGAACGGGGTTAACGTTCCCGAGTCGATTGCGTTCACCGTCACGCAAACCACTCCACCGACCAACGCAACGGGTTCCCCGAAGCTTCTCGGCCTCCCGCCCACGGTGGCGTATGCTTTACTGGCCGGAATCGCGGCGGCGGTGCTCCTGGTCGTAGTGGCCGTGGTCGCGCTCCGACGCCGCAGGAGCAGGTCTCCCCCCACAGACGCGCTCTCCCCGCCGTCGCCCGATGCTCCCGTCCCTCCGCCGCCTCTGTAGTCGGAGGAGGACCTCGGCCATCTCTGCGAAAGTACCCCTTTGTGATGCAACATCTGGCGGATTCGCTCGGGGCTACGTGCAACGTGAGTTGCGACCACTGCGAGTCGCGGCACTAATCGAGTGGCGCCTGCTTCCTTTCCTGACGGATTAGTCAGCGAACTCGCTTCGGGCTTCCCGTCAGAGAATCTGGCCTTCCGACACGAAACCCGGATGGTCCCCTCGCACACGTAGATCTCAAACAACTCGCCCGTGGCTTGGCCGCTCGACTCCGGGCCGGAGAAGTTCGTCAGACCGAAGTGGGTACCTTCTCTCCTTTGAGCACCGATTGGGCGGCCGCCAGCCGGGCCAGCGGAATCCGGAACCCCGAGCAGCTGACGTAGTTCAGTCCTATGCGATTGAAGAAGTCGATGCTCCTCGGGTCCCCCCCGTGCTCCCCACAGATTCCGACCTCGAGATTCGGGCGAGTTTTCCTCACCTCGGCGACCGCCAGGGCGACCAGCTTCCCCACGCCTTCGACATCCAGAACCTCAAACGGGCTATCGCGGAGTATCTTCTCTTTCAGGTACTTCGCCATGAACTTCGCCTCCACGTCGTCCCGACTGAAGGCAAAGGTTGCCTGTGTTAGGTCGTTCGTCCCGAAGGAGAAGAAATCGGCGTACTGGGCGATATCTCCTGCGGTGAGGGCCGCCCTAGGAGTTTCAATCATGGTCCCCACCTTGTACTCGAGGGCCTCGCCGAGTTCCGTGAGGGTTCTCTTGGCGGCGGCGTCAATCACCCTCCTCAGCCACACCAGCTCCTCCTTGTCGCTCACCATGGGGAGCATGATGTGGACCCTGGCCGTCTCCCCTTCCTCTCGCCGCACTTGGACTGCGGCGCGGACGATCGCCTCCACCTGTACATCGTAGATGAGAGGATACGTCACCGCAAGTCGGCAGCCGCGGTGCCCGAGCATCGGGTTGTGCTCCATCAGGTGCTCGAGTTTCCCTAACAGCTTCAGCCACCGTTCGACTTCCGCTGGCTCCGCACCATGGCTCCGCAGGGATTCGATCTTCTCCAGTACAGCTTCCAGTCGGGGGAGAAATTCGTGGAGGGGCAGGTCCAGCAGCCGGACGACGACGGGGCGTCCTTTCATCACACGGAAGATCCCGACGAAATCGCTCACCTGAAATGGGGCAAGTTTCCGGAGCGCGCGGCTCCGCTCTTCGTCGGTCTCCGAGAGGATCATCTCGTGCATGATCTTCAGCCGATCCGGTGCGTTGAACATCCTCTCGGTCCGGCAGAGCCCGATTCCCTCGGCGCCGAACTCGAGTGCGCGGGCGGCCGCCTCGGGAGTGTCGGCGTTCGCGTACACCCCGAGTTTCCGGAGGTCGTCCGCCCACTCGAGGAGCTTACCGAACTCCGGTGTGAGCTTGGGCTCGACCGTAGGCACCGCGCCGAGCATCACCGTGCCGGAGGTGCCGTCGATCGTAATGACGTCCCCACTCTTGACAACCTCGCCACCTTCGACCGTGAAGAAGCCCTTGAGGGGGTCGAGGGTGATCGCGCTGCAACCCACCACCGCCGGCCTTCCCATGCCCCGAGCGACGACCGCGGCGTGCGACGTCAGTCCCCCTTTCGCCGTCAGGACGCCCTGAGCCGCGATGATCCCGCTGAAATCATCGGGCGTCGTTTCGGGCCGGACGAGAATCACCTTCTGCCCCCTCGCCCCCATCGCGACCGCTACCGAGGTATCCAGGACCACAATTCCCGAGACGGCGCCGGGGGAGGCGTTCAACCCCTTCGCGATGGGTTTGACCCGGACGGAGGGGTCGATGGCCCGGTGCAGCAGGCGTTCCACGTCCGCTGGGTCCAGTCTCTGGACCGCCTCTTCCTTCGTGACCAACCCTTCCTTCGCCATCTCATAGGCGATCCGGACGGCGGCCTGGGGGGTCCTCTTGCCGGTCCGGGTCTGGAGCAAGTAGAGGTGCCCGCTCTCCACGGTGAACTCGAAGTCCTGCATGTCCCGGAAGTGCTGCTCGAGCCGCTCCGCCACGCGCTCCAGCTGCGAAAAAAAGGAGCCGCCGACCGAATCGATGGGGACGGGGGTCCTCGAACCGGACACGACGTCCTCGCCTTGAGCGTCCACGAGAAACTCCCCGTAGAGCCTCTTCTCCCCCGTGTTGGGGTTGCGGGTGAACCCTACACCCGACCCCGAGTTTTTCCCGCTGTTTCCGAAGACCATCGTCTGAATGGTCACCGCGGTCCCGAGGTCGTCCGCGATCTTGTAATACCGCCGGTACTCCCGGGCCCTTGGGTTCTCCCACGACCGGAAGACCGCACCCACCGCTCTCTCGAGCTGCTGCCAGGGATCCTGGGGGAACGGTGTGCCCGACTTCTCTAGGACCACTTTCTTGAAGGCGCGCACAACATCCTCCATCGCGCCGGCGGGGATCTCGGCGTCCTGTCCGAGCCCGAGTACCCTCTTCTTCTGGTCGAGTACGGTCTCGAAATCCACTTTGGGAATGCCGAGCACCGTCGAACCGTACATCTGGATTAGTCGTCGGTAGGCGTCCATCGCGAAGCGTTTGTCGCCCACTTGGGCGGCCATCGTCTCGGCGACACTGTCGGTCAAACCCAAGTCGAGAATCGTATCCATCATTCCTGGCATGGAGAACGGGCCCCCGGACCTCACGGACAGAAGGAGAGGGCGATCCGTGCCACCTAGCGTCTTGCCGGTCGTGGTCTCCAGCTGGGACAGCTTCGACCTGATTTCGCCGAACAGCTCGCTGGGAACACTCCCGGTCCGGAGGTACTCTCTGCACGCCTCCGTTGTGACGACCAGGCCCGGGGGGACGGGCAGGCCGATGGACGTCATCTCAACGAGGCCGAGCCCCTTCCCACCGAGGACGAACCTGTCCAGCCCTTTGGCGTCTTCAAAGAGGTATACGAACACTATCTGTACGGAACGTCGCGGACTGATAGATGTTCTCCCCGCTCGCCCAAAGAGTCTCCAGCTAGGAGCCGGACGATGGCCGCGAGCAGAGGGTACCAACCGACCTCGGGTCCTACCACGGAAAGTAAAACGAGGCGACGGCCAAGAGCGCGCCGTCCAGAACGAGGACTGCCCCGATCCGCTAAGGGAAGCTTCGAGTAGCCACGGCACCTTCGAATAAGTCCGACTGAGGCAGCTCCGAGCGCTGGGGTCGTCCGCCGATATCGGCGGACCGCTCGGTACCTTCGGCTCGACGAATGACGCGCGGCCGAGCGGTCACCGCAACGACCGGGCCAAGCCCCCCGGGGGGAACCAAGCGTTCTTATCGCACTTCGCCGATTTGCGTCGCGGTGCGGGTGTGCTCTCCGCCGTTTATTGGGGCCCCGGGGACATTCGGCCCGAGGAACGGGAGATCCCGTCGCCCGGCCCCCGCGATGTCCTGATCCGGGTCTCCCACGTCGGCATCTGCGGCTCGGACCTGGAAGCGTACCAGAATGGAGGGTACGCGGAGGGGACGATCATCGGGCATGAGTTCTCCGGTATTGTAGAGAAGGTGGGTTCCGAGGTCTCCGCGCTCTCTCGCGGGGAGCGAGTCACGGCCGCCGCGACCGTGCCGTGCGGCACCTGCCGTTGCTGCCGGTCAGGCCGGCCGAGCCTCTGCACGTCTCTCGAGCTCATCGGCGTCAACGCCGATGGCGCGATGGCCGAGTACTACTGCGCGGCGGAGTCGTTGGTCTACCGGCTACCGAAGGAGATCGCGCTCGACCACGCACCCCTCATCGACCCGCTAAGCAACGTCGTCCATGCCGTGCGAATCTCTTCCTTCCGCCCCGGAGCTTCGGTGGCGGTCGTGGGCGCCGGACCCATCGGCCTCCTTCTCACGGACCTCTTGCATTCTTCCGGGGCGGGCCAGGTCGCGGTGTTCGAAACGAACCCCGCGCGCCTCGCCCTGGCGCGGAAGGTGGGAGCGGACCACGGAGTGGACCCTTCCGTACAGAATCCCGCGACGGAGGGCGACGTCCTGACGGGCGGTGAAGGGTTCGATGTCGTCTTCGTCGCCTCGGGGGCGGCGAAGGCCGTCCAATCGGCGTACGACCTCGTGGGCCCGGCCGGAGAGGTCCTGGTCATCGGCATCGTCGAGCAGGTCGCCACCGCGGACTACCTCCGCATCGTCATGTCAGAGCTCACGGTCCGGGGGAGCTACCTGGGATTCAACGAGATCCCGACGGCGATCGACCTGCTCGCTCGTCGGAGGGTCCGGGGGGATCTCATCGTGACCCGGACCGTGAAGGGGATTCCCGGGGCGATCGAGGACGGATTCCCGTCGCTCGCGCGTCCGACGTCGGTCGACGGCAAGGTGGTGGTGGAGGTTCACGGAGGGAGCAGATGACACGGTTTGCATCGAAAGAGTATCTCGAGGAGGTCCAGCGGAGGACGAACGTCGACCCGAAGTACCTGACCCTCGCGAAGGGCGAGACGGTCAGCTACACGATGGTGATCGACGCCGACCCGGCGAAGGGCGTTACCGAGCGGAACGTGGTGGGCTATCGGACCGAGGACGGCAAGATCACCGAGGTCTGGGTCGGGGAGCGCCCGACCGAGATGACGATCTCGGCGCCGTACGGCATCTGGGTCGACGTGGTGCTCGGCCGCCAGAGCGTTACGCGAGCGTTCTTGACGCGACGATTGCGACTCAAGGGGAACCTGGCCCAGATCCTCAAAATGTCGAAGTCGACCGACCGCTGGCTCGAGATCCTCCGCACGGTCCCGACCGAGTTTGCCGGTGCCTTCGCCGCCAGCAACATCGTGGGTGCGAACTAGATGGCGCGACGGAGTGCGGCCACCTGGGTGTTGCTCGCGCTGCTCCTCGTGTTCGTGGTCGGCACGGTCGTCTACTGGGTCCTCTACTTCTTCGTCGGAGGTGTCCAGTCGAGCACGGCGGTCTGGTACGTCCGATTCGAGAACGCGTTCCCGGTGGCGGACGCCTGGGCGACCCTCGCCTGCCTCCTCGCGGCCGTGACCGTACTGAGGGGGGACACGCTTCGCACTCCGTTCTTCCTGGGGGCCGGGGGAGCGGCCGTTCTCTACCTCGCGTGCATGGACATCACGTTCGACCTCGAGAACCACATCTACTCGGGGCTCGCGAACAACGGCGGAGTCCAGATCGAGCTCGTGATCAACATCTTCTGCGTCGTGACCGCCCTGTTCGCGCTGGGCTACGGGCTCAACCTCCTCCGGGCGCGCTCCGGGTCCGGGTAGATGCAGGTACGCTGCTCGTACCTCCAGGTCTCGCCTGAGGTCGAGTCCCACTCCGCGTCCCGGGAGATCGCGGACGACCGCGCCCGGGCCTACCTGCGCACGATGCTCCTCTGCCGGGCGCTGGAGACCGGCCTCACCGAAGCGTACGGTCGGGTCGAGTTCCGTGGGGAACTCCACCTTTCCGCCGGACACGAGGCCGTCGCGGCGGGGGTCGTCGACGCCGCCGAACCGTGCTTTGTGGTCGGGACTCATCGGAGCCATGCGGTCGCCCTCTCGAAGGGGGTCGACCCGACCGCCCTCGCTGCCGAGATCTACGGGCGCGACAGCGGAGTGTGTCACGGCAAGGGGGGCCACATGCACCTGACGGCCCTCGACCGGGGGTTCTTGACGACCGGTATCGTCGGCGCGACGGTGCCCATCGCCGCCGGGTATGCCCTGAGCGCCCGGCAGCTGAACTTGGGCCGAATCGGCGTCGCGTTCCTCGGAGATGGCGCGATGAACCAGGGAGCAGTACTGGAGACCCTCAACCTCGCTCCGGCCTGGAAACTCCCGCTCCTCCTGGTCGTCGAAAACAATGAACTCGCCTTCAGCACCCGTACGGCCGACCTCTCGTCCATCCGACCGCTCGCCGCACGATGCCGTGGGTTCGGCATGGATGCCTATGTGGCCGACGGGACCGACGCTACCGTTGTGTGGGCAATCGCGGCTGAGATCGTGCACCGGATTCGAGCGGGCGGCAAGCCCGCCCTGATCGAGTTCCAGGTGCCCCGACTCTCCGGCCACCTCGAAGTGGTCGATTTCGAGGAGTATCTGGCGGAAGAGGAGAAGCGACGGCGGGTCGCGCAGGACCCGCTCGGCCGGACCGAAGAATCCCTCCTCCGCGCCGGAGTTCTCGATCGGGCCGGCATCGAGGCGCTGACCTCCGAAGTGAAGGAGGAGGCCGAACGTGCGCTCGAGGCGGCCCGAGCCGCGCCGTTCCCGGACGTCACCTCGGCGACCACCGACTCGGAGTGAGGGGACCGTGGCGCGGGAGCTCTACCTCTACGAGGCGTTGAACGAGGCGCTGGCCCAGCGTCTTACCGAGGATGACCGCACCATCCTTCTCGGGGAGGACATCGGCCGCATGGGCGGCGCCTTCTGGGTGACGAAAGGCCTCCAGGAACGTTTCGGGGTTGAGCGGGTGCGGGATACCCCGATCAGCGAGAGCGCCTTTCTCGGGATGGCGGTCGGAATCGCCCTCGGCGGGCTCCACCCGATCGTCGAGGTGCAGCTGGCGGACGTCGCGCTCGTGGCGCTCGACGCGATCGTGAACGAGCTCGCCAAGCTTCGCTATATGAGCGGGGGACAGGCGAACCTCCCGGTCGTGATCCGGGCCCCCGTGGGGGGCTACTACGGGGACGCGGCGCAACACAGTCAGACGCTCTACGCGACCTTCTCCCATTTCCCGGGGCTCGCCGTGGTCGTCCCGAGCGACCCGTTCGACGCGAAGGGCCTGCTCCTCAGCGCGGCACGCGGGGGGCGGCCCGTGGTGTTCCTGGAGCACAAGCAGCTCTACGGCGTGCCGTTCATGCAGTACGGGACGAAAGGAGCGGTCCCCGAGGAACCGTACACGGTCCCCCTCGGAGCGGCGAAGGTCGTGCGCCCGGGGTCGTCCGCCACGATCGTGTCCGTTGGGTACGGGGTTCACCTCGCCCTCGAGGCCGCCCAGGAGCTCTCGGACTCTGGGTTCGACGTGGAGGTCGTCGACCTCCGTTGCCTGAAACCCCTAGACGTCGCGGCGGTGCGGCGGTCGGCGGAGAAGACCGGTCGCGTCCTGGTCGTGGACGAGGACTACTCGAGCTACGGACTTTCGGGGGAGATTGCGGCGCTCCTGCTCGAACATGAGCCGACCCGGGCTCGACTCCGCTCGTTCGCGCGGGTCGCGATCCCGGACGTGCCCATCCCATTCTCGGAGCCGCTCGAGGAGGCCGTCCTGCCGAGCACCGCGCGGGTCGTGGAGGTACTTCGAAGATGGACGTGACGGCCCCGCGACCGCCCGAGCGGTACCGCTGGGTCGTGCTCGCCGCCTACCTCCTCGTGGGAATCGTCCCGCAAGCGCTCTGGATCACCTTCTCGGGAGTCCTTTCGCTCACCGCCCAGACCTACCACACGACGACCGACAACATCGGCCTGCTCTCGGCGATCTACCCGATTGTCTACGTGGTGCTTTCCCTGCCGGTGGGGTATCTCATCGACTCGGTCGGGTTTCGGAAAGCGATTCTTCTTGGGGGGGGATTTCTCGCGGTCTCCGGCGTGCTGCGGCCGCTCGCTCCCGACTTCACGACCCTGCTCGCTCTCCAAGGCGTCGGCGCCGTCGGCCAGCCGTTCATCCTCAACAGTATCTCGAAGATCGTACGGGCATGGTTCCCCGCGTCGGAGGCCAACCTGGCCACCGGTTTCGGGACCCTCTCGGTCTTCGTGGGCCTGTTGATCGGGCTCGGCGTCACGCCCAGCCTCGCGAGTGCCGTCGGCCTCCGCTCGACCCTCTACGCGTACGGAGCGCTCTCGGTCGTCGCACTGGCGGTCTTCTTCGTCGCGGGTCGAGAATCCGGCCGTCGGGACGAGCAGACGGACCGGGTGCGCCCAGGGGACCTTCGCGTCGCGCTCAGCAATCGCGAGCTCGTCCTGCTCTCCATACTCTTCTTCCTAGGGATCGGGATCTTCAACGCCGTGGCCACGTGGATCGAGCCGTTGCTGGGGGCCCGAGGCGTGGGGACCGGTGACGCCGGCACGCTGGGGGGCGTCTTCATCCTCGGGGGCATCCTGGGCGCCATCGCGATTCCCGCACTCGCGGACCGCTATCACCGGCTCAAACTCCCGCTCCTCATCTCGCTCGTCGGTTCGGCCATCGTCTGGCTTCTCCTCGGCAACGCTTCGGGGACGGCGACCGAGGCCATCGGCCTCTTCGTCCTGGGCTTCTTCTTCATCGCGGCCCTCCCGCTTGGACTCGAGCTCTCGGCGCGGGCGGTCGAGCCGTCGCAGGCCGGCATCGCGAATTCGATCGTCTGGGAGTTCTCTCAGGTCGGAGGCTTTCTGATCCTCTTCGCCTATCCGGTACTCGCCGCCCCACTCGGGTGGACCGCCCTCTTCTACGTCTCGGCCGGGTTGACCGCAGTTGGGCTTGGAGTGGTTACGCTCCTCCACTCGCGGTGAATCCCCCGGAGGTGCGACGGGCCGCCTCCGGGGGGTCTCAGAGGAGCCGGTTCGAGCCCGCTAGACCTGCTCGAGCGTCGCGCGGAGCATCCAGGCCGTCTTTTCGTGCGCCTCCACGAGTCCGGTCAAAAAGTCGGCGGTTCCGATGTCGCGGTGCTTGTCTTGCGAACGATCGGCCGCGTCCCTCAGTTCGCGGATCACGGTCTCATGGTCGTTCAGAAGCTCAGTAAGGATAGGCTTCGGCCCGAAGGGGGCGGTCGCGACGCTGTCCTTGAGGTGCGCGAGCTGGTGGTAGTCGCCGAGCGATGCGTGCGCGAAACCTCCCAGCGCGCGCACCCTCTCCGCGACGTCGTCGACCTCGTCGTCCAACATCTCGTACTGCTCTTCGAACATCTTGTGTAGGTCGCGGAAGTGGGGCCCCACGATGTTCCAGTGGGCGTTCCGCGTCTTCGTGTAGAGCAGGAAGAGGTCCGCCAAGAGTCCATTCAGCGTTTCGACTTCGGCGTGAAGGTCCTTTTCCGGGATTCCGATTTTCGGCTCCAACGTTCTCACGCTCCTCTGTGCTTCTCTCCGGTCTCGGTCGGGAAGGCCATGGTGGAATCGCGAGTGGCTACATATTCGGCTCGTGGGGCCGGCTTTCCTTCCTCGGGGGGTCACTCCACAAAGCCGGAGCGAAGGAGTCCCTGCAGCAAGTCGGCGTGCTTCCGTTCGTCGGCCTCCATGCTCGCGATGAGGAGCGACATCGTCCCCTCGAGATGCGCCGCCAAGTCGGCGTCCGCGCTCGCTTCCGCTCGGCGTTCACCCTCGATCAGCGCCTCGACCTCGCGGCGCGTGATGCCCGAGGTGTGCGCGCGGACGACCCCCCGGTCCAGGTACGGAGCGAGAGACGCGACGATCTCGGCATGCCGCAGGCTGTCCGATGCGATCTGGCGGAAGATCGCCCGCGTGAGTTCGTCCCGGGCTTTCTGCGCGAGCCGCATGCACATCGTTACCGCCGCTTGCTCCGCCCGGACGCGGTGGCGGAGCCAAAGGGCCATGCTCCGGGTCGGCGGACTGCTGGACGGTACCGCCGCTGGGGCCTGGGTTCGCCCGCCGCCACTCGCTTCGCCCATGCGCTCGGCGAGGGTGGCCGCCCCATCGAGCATCGTCCGCATCCTCGAACCCACACTGAGCGCCGGGTCGCGAAGTCGCTCGGCGACCTCGCGGGCCACTCGACGGGCTTCCGGGTTCGAAGCGTAGGCCAGAAACGGACCCTTCAGTCGACGTCCGGAGAGGTACTGGGAGACCGCCGAGGGCGCGAGGCCGAGGACCTCCGCCGCGTGCGCGGAAGAGACCCCGAGTTCCTCCACGAGCTCTCGGGCGACCAGGGCTTGGAGCAGCCGAATCCAGGAGCCGGGCGAATTCCTCGAGACGGTCATATCATTCTCCGACAAAACCCGCGCTGGGATAAGGCCTTCACATTGTGAATAATCCTGTCGTCCGGTCACGTACACAACGGACAAATACTCACCTGCAGGTGAGCAAAATGGGCCTCATGTCGACTCAGGGTAGCTCGGGGGCCGCCGGAAGGTCGTGGATATCGTGCCGGGGAGCACCCGGGAGTAGCGGTCGATGAGCGACTTCCCGACGTTCTTGCTGCTCACGGTCGCGATGGGTCTCTCGATCTTCCTCTCCCTACCGGTCATCCTGGCGAAGCGGATGCAGAGCCGCACGATCACGTTCCTGAACGCCGCCGCGATCGGGATCCTCGTCTTCCTGCTGGCCGACATCTTCGGGGACGTCGCCCCGCTGCTCTCCGGGAGCGCGGTCTACTTGACGCTC
>Ga0187770_10001112_pt1 | contig 14014 bp, 12 predicted proteins | sample 0116_SJ02_MP02_2_FD_133154 | JGI IMG/M metagenome (GOLD analysis project Ga0187770, IMG submission 133154) | Tropical peat soil microbial communities from peatlands in Department of Meta, Colombia - 0116_SJ02_MP02_20_MG | ecosystem: Environmental > Terrestrial > Soil > Wetlands > Peat | place...
AATCCTAAAAATGTTGGGGAAATTGAGAACGCAGAGGGAATGGGGGCGATTAATAATCCGGTTTGTGGGGATACTACAAAGCTTTACCTGAGGATCAAAGATGGGGTTATTAAAGATGCTAAATTTTTGTCCTTTGGCTGTGCAGTAACCATTGCTTCCGCCTCTGTATTTACGGAGAAGATAAAGGGCAAGGAAATTTCAAAATTTTTCTTAGGACCGGATGATGAAGTCATCCAAAGACTCGTAAGTTTGATTGAGAATGAATTGGGAGAAATTCCTCCAATAAAACTTCATTGTCCACCTGCCGCTGTCCAAGTCTTTCTGGAATCAATTACAGGATATTTGGAAAAGGAGGGGAAGACCGAATTAAGCTCGCGAGCCAAAAGTCTGATTCCTAAAATATCCGAATATTACAAAAGGGGGGTGGTGACCCTATAATGGATTTAAGTTGACACTTGAATGAAGAATGTGGTCAGATACGTCCTGGGTTGTTGAGAGCAACTAAAAAGGACATAGTCAATATGACCCACCCAAAAAAAATCCTATCAGAAGAAAACAGAGTTTGCAAAGTACTTCGTTGAAAAAGAAAGCGATAAATAGTTTTAAGATAAGCGCCTGATTTTATTGTTGGACATTCTTACGCCAATTAAAACAACTTGATACTAGCAGCTTAACCTGACCGACAGTCTAGAGGGAGCAGCCACCATCAACTTAAGCCTCGTTCGGGACAAATGAGCTGACTGAATCAGAGTGGTTCACTCCTTCTTATTTCTAATTTAGGACCCTGCTATGCCTCAACCGCCTGAAACTAAGGAAAAGATCTCCACCTTATCGCCGTCGAGAAGTTTAGTCTGAAGCCAGTCCAAATGAATGATGAATCTTCCGTTCTTAGTTATCATCACGGAAGGCCTAACATTAATGTTGCTATTGTCAAATATTTTGGCTCGACGGTCTGGGAAATCACACAGAACATCTAATAGTCTTAAAATGTTAGCGCCTTCTTCGAGATCGATTTGCGCTTCGTTTGCTCCAAAAATCTCTCTAAACCTCCCACCAAACTTTAAATTTATCTTCAAACTTACCTCCTGATGGCAACAACGAACTCAAACCACCCAGCAGTATCTGGACAACAAGTAGCCAACAGTCTCATAGGTCAGGAAGAATGTCCGCAGGCTGCCAAAATTCTTCCACTTACCCTTCATTGAACGGAAATCCCTATCTGCAAGCCAGAATTGCTCTTTTAACCACCACCTTTGCGATTTGAACCATGTAGCTGTTGTGCGGCAGAGGTTTCGCATCAGAAACGAAAGCACTGCCGGCCGCCTCAGCATTTGTTTCATCTATTTCCCTGCCCAAAATGGCATCTTCTGCCTTAAATGCCCGGTAGGGCTTAACATAGACTGCGTTGAGAAAAATCCTAGCTGCCTTGACCTTGCCTGCAGAGGTGGTTATCATTGCCGCGCAATTCACTATGGGGAAATCAATGGACTTCCTCAATGCGAATTTGAGGAATGCACTCTTAGAGCCATGAGGCGGAACTGGGATGTGGATCTCGGTTAAGATCTCATCGTAATCCAAGACTGTTGTCTTGCTCACTTCCACTTGGAAGAATTCTTCGATGCCAATGGTTCTTTTTGAGGTCCTTAGGTCTGCATTTAGGGCTAACAAGGTGGGGGCAATATCGCTCGGATGAACAGCTATACAGCCTTCGTCCACGCTGCCGCCGAATATTGAGTGATACCTGTTATCGCCTTCCAGGGCGTAGCATCTGCCTCCCCCTTTTCTCAGACACGGAAATGTGTTGTCAGGATTGCGGTAGTACCAGCACCTGATATCTTGACACAAGTTACCCCCAACGGTTCCCATTTCCCTAAGATGAGGCGAAGCTGTTCTGCGGGCGGCTTCAGCAAGCGCCGTATAATTCTTTTTGACTTCGGAGCTATGCGCAATATCTTCAAGGATAGCAAGCGCGCCGATCCTAAGCAGTCCGTCTTCCTTCTTGATGGAGTCCAATCCTACTATAGTCTTGATATTGACGAGGGCTTCAGGATACTTAGGCAGTATTCGATCTTTCATTTTCCCGAGAATGTCCGTGCCCCCCGCAATAACGCGGGCCTTGCCGTTATATCTTTTCAGGATGGAAACAGCCTCTTCAATTGTATATGCGTTGAAGTGTGCAAATTTCTTCATTCCATACCCCCTATATCTTCCCCAGTGCTTTCAAAACTCTTTCCGGAGTTATAGGAAATTCATAGATCCAAACGCCGATTGCGTTATAGACAGCAGGTACCAATAGCCCTGGAATAACGGTTGCGATATCTTCCCCAAGGCCGGTTAGGCCATACGGCCCGTAGCCTTGCCCCGTCTCTACGAGTAGAGTGTCTACGGGTGCGCAGTCGCCTATGGTGGCAATTTTGTAATCGAGCAGATTACCGTTTAACATGACACCGGTTACGGGGTCGTGGACGACTTCCTCAAACAAAGCTCGCCCGACACCCATATTGCTGCCGCCATATTGTTGGCCGGCACAAGTTTCCGGATTTATGGCTTTGCCAACATCATTCACATTCACCACCTTCGTGACTTCAATTTCACCGGTCTCGACGTCAACCTCGACTTCCATGAAGTGTGCTTGTCTACACCATTTCGGACGAAAAAACCCGTAGCAACAGAGCTGAACCTGATAGCTATAAGCAAACAGTGGGACACTGAATGGGTGCCTTCCTGCACCGTACAATTCATGAAAGCCTAAAGGGCCTGCCTCCGCAGAAGGTCCCACGAGTTCGGCTACGGGAAGTCTCTTGGACGGATCCGCCTTCACATATATAACGCTATCTTTGATATCTAGGTCCTCAGGCTTCCTGTTCGGGAAGAAGGGCGGAAAGCTTCCTCGTTGGGTGACTGCCCTAGGGGAAGTGGCGGCTTGGAGGATTTTTGCCCTCAGTAGTCTGGCACAGTGCCTTATCGCCCACCCATTAACGCTTGTGTTTGTCGATGAATCAGGACACATTGGGAAGAAACCTGCATCCACCTGAGGCCTATAAAAGACGTCCTCCAGGCGCATCCCGATTTCATCTGCCGCTATTTGGCAATAGGCGGTCTCTGCATTTACACCGTTATCACACCGCATCCCCAAAATACTAACTGTGCCATCATTTCGCTCCACACGCATAGCGATCTCGCCTGATCCGCACGAATCGTCCCATTCGTGGGTCCAAGTGAAGCCAATGCCATGCATTCTCCCGTTGGGCAGTCTTTTTGTGCCAGGCCGGTGCCACTTATTTTTCCAATCCATGGCCGCCATTCCCTTCTCCAAGCACTCTCTGAGGCTATCTCTCGGGATGAATCCCAACTCTTTCTTTCGCTTTTCCACCCAGGTCATATCATTTCCTCTGACGCCGTCGTTCTTGAGAGCAACCTGTATGGGGTCTATACTGAGCTCGGCTGCAACTCTGTCAAAAGCAAGGGTGAAAGCCAGCGTGTTCGGTAGCTGTTCACATCGCACTGCTGTATTCGGCCCCTTGTTCACCTTAACGACCTTACGCGGTGCGTCAAGGTTGGGAATCCGTGTGTTATCTTCGAAGTGGGTGCCAGCTCCAAAACCTTCCCACATAGGATTGGCAAAATGAGCCTCCACCCGAACGGCCGTGATGGTTCCATCGTTTTTGAAACCGATTTTGAAAAAATAGTACCCTTCATCCATCGAACCACCATAGAAGTCGTCCCTTCTCGAAAAGCTCCACTTCACCGGTCGCCCGGCTCGCTTGGCCAGAAGTGCGGCACAGTAGTCAGGGCCTTGCTTCCAAGCAAATTGAGTCCATCCCCCAAAGGTTGCACCCTGATGAAGCATGTGCAGCTGAATTCTGTTCATGGGAATGCCGCCGAACCAGGAGTGAATAGTTCGCTTGCCCTCGTGCGGGCGCTGATGCTTAAGCCAAAATTCTGGGTAATTCCCATTCCACCTGACTACTCCGCAAGGGCGCTCTGGCGAAACGTAGGTATGAAGGAGTCTTCTTGCAGTGAACTCGATCACCCTGTCGGCATCTGCAAATCCTTTTTCCATGTCCCCCAGCCCTTCCACGTGTTCCACTTCCACATTGCCACCGGGAAAGTCGTCTGGATTTGCCAATGGGGCACCTGGTTTCAATGCCTCCTCTGCATCCAAAACAAAGGGCCGTTGGTCCCATTCCACCTCTATGACTCTAATTGCTTCTTCAGCGATGTCCTCAGTATCGGCCACGACGGCAACACCCACCGGCTCTCCTTGAAAATGGGCTATACTCGGGATGACCTTTATTGCTGTCGGTCCATGCCCGCCTAAATCAGCTACGGGCGGGAGTTCCGGGTCGTCATATCGTAGTATACCTCTCACACCCGGTAGGATTTCAGCCTTTTTCGTGTTCATGCTCTTAATTTCAGCGTGAGGATATGGAGACGTGAGGAATTTCATGAAGAGCATTCCGGGTAATTGAACATCCATTGTGTATCGTGCTCGCCCGCTTGCCTTTTCAATACCGTCCAGCCGACGCACATTTCTCCTTCCGATAACATTGAATTCCTTAAGAGGGTACTGGTCTGCCCCCAGATTATCCAACATTGCTACCATTCTTTCGTACTCTTCCTGCACCTTCATTTTACTTGCCCTCCTGGGACTTGCTTAATATTTCAGCTGCCTCGAGAATAGCCTTCGGATGCTGCGGGTAGGTGCCACAGCGGCACAGGTTACCTTCGAGGGCTTCAATGATCTCCTCTTCTGTGGGGTTCAGGTTTCTGTCAAGGAGTGCCTTTGCAGTCGTTATGAAACCGGGTGTGCAGTATCCGCACTGCATACAGTGATACTTGACATAGGTTTCGATCAGCGGATGTTTAGAATCCGCTATCCCTTCTGCGGTTTCAATAACCTTCCCATCGCATTCTATGGCCAATTTCATGCAGGAAAGGATCGGTCTCCCGTCCATGATGACCGTACACGACCCACATACCCCTCGGTCACAAAACATTTTCGCTGATGTTAACCCCATTTTATCATGGAGCAGGTAGTTTAGCGTCCATTCCGGTTCCACCCGTATCTGGTATTTCTGGCCATTGACTGTAAGCTGGATCATGCCTTCAGCCAGCGGGACTGGCTCTCCCTTGTGTTCCGTCAAGGCATGAACCTTTAGCTCCTCGAATGTGTCGAACTTCGTGATACAGTAAGGACACAAATAATTTAATGTGGTCTTTTTCACTCTTCAGATCCTCCTTGCCTTGAATATAGCGGAGTTTCAAGTTTATAATCCACCATCCCATAGAAAGAAGAACCGTCAGTACGGTGAGATTGTTCTGAGGTTTCTCAGAAATACCGACTGGTTAATCCTGTTTTCGTAATCGTTTCTAAAATATTTCAGAGTATCCAACACTGGAATGGGAGCTGTCTGACCGAGGCCGCACAGCGAGGATGAAATCATGACATGAGCCAGGGCTTCCAGGGTTCCAATATCCTCCTGCACGCCTTCTCCTTTGGCCAGCCTCTCAAAAATTTCGAGCATCACTTCAGTTCCCTCGCGGCAAGGGGTACATTTGCCGCAGGATTCTTCAGCAAGAAACTCGATCGTCGCATAGACGAAATCTATAATATCCCGACTTTCGTCAAGCACGGTAATCGCTCCGGAGCCCAGCACTGTTTCATAGGACAATGGGGTATTGATCATCGAATAAGGGACAATGCCTCCTGTAGCACCCCCCACCTGGACAATCTTGGTCTTTTTGGCCCCGGCGATGTCCATTAATCCTTTCAGATCACTACCCATTTCCAATTCAAATACGCCAGGCTTTTCTACGTCTCCGCTTACCGAGAATACCTTAGTCCCTTTGCTTTGCTCCGTCCCCATTTTCATGAACCACTGTGCTCCGTTTCGAATAATTTGAGGGACATTCATGAGCGTTTCTACGTTATTGATAATGGAAGGTTTTTCCCAAAGCCCTTTCGTCGGCGGAAACGGAGGCCGATAGCGAACCTCTCCTCTTTTTCCTTCAATCGAGTTCATTAGCGCAGATTCCTCACCACATATATACGACCCGGCGCCTACGCGGATTTGCAAATCGAGATTATCCAGGAACCCTTTTTTCTTTGTCTGATCAACGGCATTCTCCAATAAATCAAGGAGGAAACGGTACTCGGCTCGCAAATAGATGTAAGCCCTTGCTGCTCCGATGGCGTAACCGGCAAGGGCCATCCCCTCAATCAACATAAAAGGATCACGTTCCAAGATGTACCTGTCCTTAAAAGTTCCGACCTCACCCTCATCGGCGTTGCAAATAAGGAACTTTTCGTTACCCCCAGCTTTTCTCGCCAACTCCCATTTCAGGCCGCATGGAAATCCAGCCCCTCCGCGTCCCCGTAATCTCGAGGCCTTTATCTCTTCTATGACCCTTTCGGGAGTCATTTTGGTCTGGGCCTTCAGCAAGGCCTTGAATCCGTCCCTGTCCAAATAGGTATTGATATTCCTGGGATCAACGACTTCGCAATTCCTTAATACAACCCGATTCTCTAGCATCGATAATCCTCCATGGAGGTTTACTTGTAAGACCTCAAGATCTCAGATATTTTCTCTGGTGTCAGATGGCCGTGAACGTCGTCATTAACCAACATGGCCGGCGACTTGTCACAGGCACCTATACAGTTGGTTAGCTGAAAAGAAAATCTCCTGTCAGCAGTGGTTTCGCCGGGAGCAATGCCAAGCTCTTTTTTTAGGCTTTCTATCATCATCTGCGAGTTCTTTAGATAGCATGGAATGCTCTTGCAAATTCGGATTACATTCTTGCCAAGTGGCTTAACCGATAGAAAAGAATAAAAGGAAACAACTCCGTAGACTTCACTTACCGGTATGTTTAAGGCTTGGGCCGTTTCGAAAATAAATTTCTCGGATACACAGCCGAATTTTTGCTGCGCATCCGCTGCCATCGTCAAGAGATTTTCCTGTCCTTTGGCCTGAATAGTTTGCTGTTGATTCTTAGCCATATCACCTTCCGCCTTCTTTTCTCCGCCCACATTCTTTGGCCTGCTCAGTGCGCTTGTCGGACAATAGTCGATGCAGATACCACAGTCACGACACACCTCCTTATTTATGGACACGTCACAATCTACCACGACCTTGGATAGAAAACCGCGATAGGCCATGCTGTAAACGAACTTCTTAGCTACCTCGTTGCAGGCCCTTATACATCTATGACACAAGATGCACTTTGACATATCTCGTCGAACGTACGGACTAACATCCTCCACGAGATAGTGACGAGGATTTCTTACCTGAAACCTGGGAAGTCCCACTTCCAAATCGGCAGCAAGCTTGTGCAGTTCGCAGTGCTTTGCATCCACGTCAGTTACGCAGGACCCCGTATGCCCTGTCAGCAAAAGTTCCACCATTGCACTACGGGCTGCTCTAACCTTTCTTGTATTGGTGCGAATGATCATTCCTTTGTTAACAGGAGTATGACATGATGCAACAAGTCTCGGAGATCCCTCTACCTCGACCGCGCAAATTCGACAACCCCCGTGAGGGGTCAAATCCGGCTTGTAACAGAGGGTGGGAACATGAATGCCGTTTTGTTCAGCAGCTTCAAGAATAGTTGTTCCCTCCGCAGCCACAACTTCCGTCCCATCTATTACTAATCTTACATCAGTCATTTTTTCACCACCTATCGAGTTTGTTTAAATCCCCTTAGGGTTGACCAACTATCTGTTACTTCATAGCTCGCCCTGGCCATGTTTTGGCGCTAATCTCGCAGTGCCCAAAGCACTTTGCCAACTTTCTTGTACAAAGTTCAAATGAGCAAGACCTTCTTGTGCTGCCCTTGGACTATTACGTTCCTCTATTGCATTAAAAATGTTTTGGTGTTGGCCCAATAATTTCCTTCTTCTATTTTTTTCTCTGAAGACACTACCCCAAGCAATGAGAAGTTCCTCCTTTAATAAATCATAGACCGTATGCATCATGTGTATGTATGCGATGTTATGTGTAGCCCGCGCGATTGTGGAATGAAAGTCTAGATCAGATTTAGCCCCCAGGCGATCCTTTTTTACATCGTCCTCCATTACATGCAGAATCCTTTTGAGTTCCTCGACTTCCTCTCTTTCAGCACGTTCAGCGGCCAGAGAAATACACCCAATTTCTAGGTATTTTCTCAATTCAAACATTTCCAGAACAGCCGTAGAGGAGCCTTTTATAAAAGAAACCAACGGGTCATGTAGAGAAAGAGTTGTAATTGGACGAACAAAAGTTCTGTTGCCTTGCTGAATCTCCAACAAGCCCATGCCCTGGAGTGTGTTGAGGGCCTCACGAAGGGAAACCCTGCTGACATTCAGGGCTCTTGAGAGATCTCTTTCCGGCAAAAGCTTTTCACCTGGCTTTAGCTTCCCCTGAAAGATCAGATTTTTAATCTGTTCTACGATCTCTTCTGAGATTCGCTTGGGCTTAATCGGGATATACATACCATTCATTGTGACGCCGAGGAACGCGAGGAAGCCGTCGCTTTTGGCGAAGACTTCGTTGTACCCTGAAGGGGCCGCCAGTGGTTCTCCGCTGGCTGTTGATGACAACCGCCATCAAGTGGTAGCGGTCTAATGGTCCTACTACCGGATGAATATTACCGGTAATCTCCTTACTTGTCAACAAAAAAATCTTGGGAGCACGCAAATTAATCCTGCAATTCTCCATTATATAGTGTAACTCTTTGATACTTTAAATTTTTTTTATTTTAGAGCTATGGGAAAAATTTTGGAAATAACCTGGTTTACATTTTGACTTCGGATAAAAACTCCGGAAAGAAAACGCTTGACACGGAATCAGTGGTATGGTAATGATACCAAACGAATGTTTTAGGGGATTAGTCCGAGTGAAAATATTAGTCAGAAAGGAGGTGTGAGATCTGGGAGAAGACTTTAAAGTAAAGGGAAACGGTGCTCAACCTGATTCTGTGTAAATTGATTCCGACCAGTTTTTCTTATGCAAAAGGAGGGTTCTTATGGAAAAAGAAAACATGAGAGTTGTTTCAATCCCTTTAGTGATCGCGTTTCTACTCTTCAGCTTTTGTTTAATTTCGCCATCGCAGGCCCAGCAGAAAGTCGTTGGTGTAGCTAACCAGTGGCTGGGCAATGACTGGAATTTTTTTGCCAACGAAGCTATTGTCAAATACCTTGAAAGTAAGGGGATCAAGGCGGAGGTGACCAACGCTCAGGGAAGGACAGGCCAGCAGAAGTCTGATGTAGAGAACTTCATCGCCAAGAAAGTAAACGGGATCATTATTAAGGGTGGTGAGGGAGGAGCTTTTCTGGACGTCTCCATGAAGGCCTTTCAAGCAAACATTCCAGTAGTTGGTGTCATGATGTTCCTACCTGGGGCGGTTGCAACCACCGATTCTAACGTTTGGGAGGGTAATGTAGATATGGGGATTTGGCTTGTTAACCAGATGCACGGAGAGGGAAAATACATTATCCTCGATGCGGCAGGCTGGCATAGCTTGGTTGTCAGAAGAGAAGCCGTTGAGCTAGTGCTGAAATGGTACCCGGCGATAAAGCGTGTGGCGAATGTCTACGAGGTGGATACTGCCGACCCAGTAAACAACTCTGTCTCGATTGTCAAGTCGACGCTTCGTGCCAACCCCGATTTAAAAGCTGTGGTTTGCACATGGGGTTTGCCCGCGGTGGGTGCTATGAAGGCAATAACTGAGATGCAGAAGCAAAAGCAGGTTTCCGTGGTTTGCACTGATGCCGATCGACCTGTGCTTGCAGAGATGGCCAAACCAGGTGCGCCGCGAGCCGCCTGTCTTGGGTTGGATCCCAAGCTAAACGGGGAGTATGCTGCGGAGCTGATCGTAGACGCGCTCAAATACAAAACTGTTGCTGAGGCAAAGGCAAATATGAACACCCTTTATGTAGTGCCTACTGACCTGATGTCGAATACTGATCCAAAGAAGGAGTTTAGGCTGAAGAGGGTTTTTACTTTGAACGAGGCATGGCAGTACTACCACTCCGCCCATAAGAGACCCTGGTAACTTCATTACTCATTATGACTTGCGGGATCTTCAAGTGATCCCGCAAGTCATTATCCTGAAGGAGCGCAGAAAACGGAGTTGATACATGAGCACACCAAACTCTGGGCAGCAGAACGACATAGCGATCTATACCCGAGGTGTATCCAAGTATTTTCCAGGGGTACAGGCCTTAAAGGAGCTGGACTTTGAGGTGAGACGGGGAGAAGTCCATGCTCTCGTAGGGGAAAACGGAGCAGGGAAGTCTACACTGATGAAAATCATCGTCCGTGAGTACCTGGAAGATGAAGGGGACGTCTTTATAGACAACCAGAATGCCAAGGGCATGGGGATCCGCGATGTGCAGCAACTGGGTCTCAGCCTTATTCACCAGGAGTTAAATCTGGTCCCAATGCTCACCGTTGCTCATAATATCTGCTTAGGCCAGGAACCTCTGACCAGGTTTAGGACCATCGACTGGAAAAGGATGCGGGACAAGGCGAAGGAGTTTCTCGATCAGATCTCTCCGGAGATTAACTTGGCCGACAGAGTACAAGACCTTAGCATCCCTCATCAACAGCTCGTGGCGATTGCACGCTCGCTTACGACCAAGCCGCGCTTCCTCATTCTGGATGAGCCAACAGCCCGCCTCGACCAAAAGGCCACTGAGAATCTCTTTTCCTTCCTAGCAAACGTGAAAAACAAGGGGCTCACTGTAATCTATATTTCTCACCAGCTTGAAGAGATCTATCAAATCTGTGATCGCATTACCGTCTTGAGAGACGGAAAGAAAATCATAACAGCTCCCGTAAATGAACTCCCCCAAGGCGATCTCATCAGGCGTATGGTGGGAATGGAAATCACACAACAGGTGCCCAAGGAGCATGTGCCCATCGGTGAAGTCATCTTATCGGTCAGGGATCTGTCCCCCGAAAAAAAGGGCGAGAATATCAATTTCGAGCTCAAGTCGGGGGAGATCTTGGGTATTGTTGGAAGCATAGGTGCTGGAAAGAGTGAGGTGGCTCACGCCATATTTGGTTCAGACCCGAAGAAATCGGGAACGATTCTTATATCAGGACGAGAATTGAACACCCGGAATCCCGCGGAAGCCGTGAATGCAGGCTTGGCCTTAATACCAGAGGAAAGGAAAGCCCAGGGGCTGGTGGGCAACGAGTCTGTCAGGAAGAATATGACCATTGCTAGCTTGGAAAAAAGATTCTGTGCCGCCAGACTGTGGATAAAACAGACCAAAGAAAAGGAGGCTGTAAGAGAATCCATTACAACGTTAAAAATCGCAACTCGCGGGACTGAGCAGGAAGTCCAGTTCCTCAGCGGCGGTACCCAGCAGAAGGTTGTCCTCGGCAAGTGGCTGATGAGCGATTCGGACATTTATCTCTTCGACGAACCAACCAAGGGAATTGATGTCGGGGGGAAACATGAGATCTATAGGCTTATCATGGAATTAGCCCGACAAGGGGCAGGCATCGTCTTTATTTCCAATGAGCTTCCAGAAGTGCTATCCCTTTGCGATCGAATCCTTGTCATGTACCAAGGAAGGATCGCGAAGGAACTGAGTGCAACTACGACAAACAGAGAAGAAATTCTTTTCTATGTCATGGGTGGGAAGGAAAATGAGCAGGACACAAAGCAGTCTTGGCCAACTGATCAGTAACTACGGCACGATCTTGGCTTTCCTCGTTGCAATCATCTTCTTTTCTATTGCAACAGACACTTTCTTTCGCTTGGGAAATCTCCAGAATATCATTATACAGTCCACTGCGTTAGGGCTATGCGCGTTTGGATTAACCCTGGTCCTAATCGCTGGTGAAATTGATTTCTCCTATGGGGGCATCATTGGGCTTGTGGGCGCCCTATTGGCCAGTATGCTCCAGCAGGGCTATTCCCCGCTCTCAGCCACCCTCGTTTGCCTGCTCGTTGGCGGGGCCTCCGGCCTACTGAATGCCCTTCTGGTCGTTGGCTTCAACCTCTCGTCATTTCTTGCCAGCGTTGCGGTCTTCTTTTTGTGCATGGGCGCTGAAAGGGTCTACAGTCATGGTGTCACCGTATGGATACAAAACAGGACGATGCTTTCCCTTGTGCAAGGGCATATAGGCCCGGTGCCTACCCCTATTGTACTACTGCTCGGACTTTTGTTTGTATGCTGGTTCCTGCAAACCCAGACAAGGGCTGGTCAGCATGTCAGAGCCATCGGAGAAAACATCCAGGCAGCGCGAGAGGCAGGCATCAGAACTAGTCTTGTGAAATCCCTAGTTTTTGTCCTTGCAGGATTGCTTTTTGCGTTCGCCGGCTGTCTTGAAACTCTACGAAACGGCGGTGCAATCATGTATGCAGGGAAACAGCTCTTGTTGTTCGTGCTGGCGGCCAGCTTTCTTGGCACTGCAACATTCAAAGCGGGGAAGGCGAATTTCCCGGGAACTCTTGTTGGCGCCTTTTTCCTTATCACTCTCATGAACGGATTCACTCTCTTGGGGATGAAATTCTACCTTATCCCTCTGGCTCAGGGTCTAATCCTTATAGCATCCGTTGCCATTTCTTCCATAAGGAGGGGGGAAATTGAGCAAGTCAAATTCTAGAGGCATGACAATGCCTGCGGCTGTGGAGCCTGGGGCAAAAGGATCAGAAAGCATTATTGTAAAAAGGCTTCTTGGTTTTTCGATCCGATATTCCATTTTTGTTTTCTTCGGGCTTTTTTTCGCTATCGTAACCTTCTTGCGCCCAGGGTTCATGAGCCTCGGAAACATCTATGACATTCTCGTCGAAGCCAGTCTTGTAACGTTTGTCGCATTCGGTGAGGCCTTTGTGATAGCTGCCGGAGCGGTTGATATGTCTTTGGGCAACATTGCCGGATTTGGGGCCATGATCGCCTGCTATCTCTTAAGCGTACGAGACTTCCCTGTTCCGGTGGGAGTCGCTATCGGCATCGGCGTGGGAACTCTGGTTGGACTGATCAACGGCCTTTTCGTCACACGTCTCTATATGAATTCACTGGTCGCTACCCTGGGAACCATGTTCATGTTGGTTGGATTTCTCTACATGGTAACCTTTGGACAGACCATCATGCTATTACCTGACGCTTTCACCTGGCTGGGAACGGGCTCTATTCTGAAGATTCCTATTCCCATCATTATTATGGCCTTTGCCTTTCTGATCTGCCACCTTCTCATGGAGAAAACGAAATATGGTCGTACTATACAGCTGATTGGTGGTAACATCGAAGCGTCCAGACTTTCTGGAATTAATATCAAGAACGTGATTCTCTTCGCTTTTGTGGTTTGTGGCCTATTGGGAACACTAAGCGGGATTCTCTTAGCAGCCCATCAAGGGCTGGCCAATGTCGACCTCGGTGAGCGATTCCTTCTCCAGGCCTTCACGGCAGCAATGCTCGGAACAGTCATTTTCGGGGGAAGAAACGTGATGCTGGGAACATTATGTGGGTCAATCTTTTTGATTAGCCTCATCAATGGGATGACCATCTTGGGGGCTGGCCCGGAATGGATCTACTTTGTACAGGGATCGCTTCTCTTGGGAGCCATTCTACTGAACTATTATTCTAAGAGAGTGTTGCCAGGCCTATACCGTTAATAATTGCTGCTCAGATCGGAGGAAGAGGGTACGAAGAGCTATCTTGGAAAACAAAAGATTGTTTTCTCAGTACTTGGAACTATTTTTAAGAAGAGACAAGATAGGATTTCTAGCTCCTGGCCTGCCATCCCTAATGAAAAGAAAGGTAATTAAAGGTTTTTCCCATAGAGTTCACCGCTCCTCGGGACCAATTCTGATGTGTTCTAAAGGCCTTTGTTAAAAGTGCGTTCATAGCAGACTCGACATCCCGTGTGTTAGAATTATTTTGTTTAACTGAAAAATCAATCGAGGAGGTAGCAAAGCATGCGTACACCTTGGAAAACGGACAATTGGTTTGTGAGCCCGTGGAATTACTTGAAAGAAGTAACCAAAGATTTCCATCCCCCTAAAAAAGTGAAGATTC
>Ga0187770_10001113_pt1 | contig 14014 bp, 14 predicted proteins | sample 0116_SJ02_MP02_2_FD_133154 | JGI IMG/M metagenome (GOLD analysis project Ga0187770, IMG submission 133154) | Tropical peat soil microbial communities from peatlands in Department of Meta, Colombia - 0116_SJ02_MP02_20_MG | ecosystem: Environmental > Terrestrial > Soil > Wetlands > Peat | place...
CCGCACCTCGGTGAAGAAGACCTCGTTGAAAGAGGCGCCGCCGGTCATCTGGCGCAGGGGGCGGACCTCCACCCCCGGCGCGTGCATGTCGACCACGAAGCCGGTGAGGCCCTTGTGCTTGGGCGCGTCGGGGTCGGTGCGGCAGATGATCTCGCCGATGTCGGAGAACTGGGCACCCGACGTCCACACCTTCTGGCCGGTCACGATCCACTCGTCGCCGTCGCGTACGGCCCGGGTCTGGAGCCCGGCCAGGTCGCTGCCCGCCCCGGGCTCGCTGAAGAGCTGGCACCCGACGATGTCGCCCCGGTACATCGACTGCAGGTAGCGCTCCTTCACCTGGTCGGTGGCATGGGCCAGGATCGTCGGCGCCACCATGCCCAGACCGATGCCGAAGGGCGACATCGGCGGCGTGTCGAATCTGGCCTCGAGCCCGTCGTAGAGGCGCTGGTAGGCGCGGGGCAGCGCCCGCCCGCCGAGCGCCTCCGGGCCGGTGATCCAGCCGAAGCCGGCGTCGAACCGGGTCCGGGCCCAGCCCTGGGCGGCCACCAGCTCGGCGCGCTCCTCTTCCGGGGTGCGCTCGGGGAGGACCGAGACCTCGTCGGATCCCTCGCCCCAGGCCTGGGTGACCTCCACCCGGACGGCGGCGTTGGCCTCGAGGAAGGCCAACGCCTCGCGCTCGAAGTCCGCCTCGGAGATCTGTGCCGCCATCAGGGCGCTCCTTCGTCTCGGGCGCCGCTCGGGGACGCCGGGGCTGCGCAGGCTCAGCGTACCGACGGGGTGCGAGCCGGCGCCAAGCCGGCCAAGCCGGCCGGGACCGGGATCGCGGCGATCGGTGCCGCCGGGGGGTAGAAAGGGGGTGATGGCCTACGTCATGGCCGTGCTGGGTGCGTTGGCCAACGCCACGACGACGATCCTCCAGCGCATGGGGGTCGAGACGGCGCCGCCGGAGACGACCATGCGGCTGAGCCTGATGGCCTACGCGCTACGCCGGACCGTCTGGCTCGTGGGCTTCGCCGTCATGGTGGGCGCCTTCCTCCTCCAGGCCTTCGCCCTGCACTTCGGCCCCCTCACGGTGGTCCAGCCCATCCTGACCCTGGAGCTGCCGTTCCTGGTGGCGATCCTCTGGCTCTGGTTCCGCCAGCCGATCACCTGGCGGGAGTGGGTCGGCGCGTTCGCAGCCGCAGGCGGCCTGGCCATGTTCCTGTTGATCGCCGACCCCAGCGGCGGCACCACCCGCCCGGCGACGGGCGACTGGATCCTCGTGATCACCTTGTGCGCGGCCGCGGTGGTCACCGCCATCCTGCTCACCCGGATCGGCCCGATTGCGTGGAAGGCGGCCATGTTCGGCACCGCCGCGGCCATCGACTTCGCCCTGACCGCCGCCTTCATCAAGCAGATGACCGACGACATCTCGGCGCACGGCTGGGGGTTCCTCGCCGGCTGGTCGCCCTACGCGGTCGCCGCGGCCGGGGTGACCGGCCTGTTCCTGGCCCAGAATGCGTTCCACTCGGGCCCGGTGACGGCGTCGCAGGCCACGTTGGTGATCGTCGACCCGTTGGCCTCGGTCGCGATCGGCATCGGGTTGTTCGGCGACACGGTGCGCGCCGGCGTCGGCCCGGTGGCGCTCGAGGTCGCCAGCCTCGCCGTCATGTTCGCCGGCGTGCTCAGCCTGGCCATGTCGCCGCTCGTCGCCCGGGTGAAGTCCGAGGGCGAGGACGGGTCCCACATGCTGTCGCGGCGCTGGCGTGAGATCCACGGCGAGATCGAGGGCGGCGACGGTACGGAGGCGGCGTGGGGGGCGTGCTGAGCGGCGAGGAGGCGGCGGGGGAGCCGAGCGACGAATTCGACCCGTGGGAGGCGGTGCTCGAGCGCATCGACGACGCCGCCGAGCTGGCCGGGCTCGATCCGAACGTGCACATCCTGCTGCGTGTTCCCGAGCGCCTCCTCGAGGTGGCGATCCCGGTGCGGATGGACGACGGCCGCGTCGAGGTGTTCAAGGGCTGGCGGGTCCACCACGACACCTCGCGGGGCCCGGCCAAGGGCGGCATCCGGTTCCACCCGGAGCTGCGGGCCGAGGAGGTGGCGGCCCTCGCCGCCGACATGACCCTCAAGACGGCGGTGGTGAACGTCCCCTTCGGCGGCGGCAAGGGCGGCGTGCGCTGCGATCCCCGGAGGCTGTCGGCCGGCGAGCTCGAGCGCCTGACCCGGCGCTACACGTTCGAGATCGCCGTGATCCTGGGACCCGACCGCGACATCCCCGCCCCCGACGTCAACACCGACGAGCGGGTCATGGCCTGGCTCATGGACACGCTCGACATGCTCGGCGGCCGGTCCCAACCCGGTGCCGTGACCGGCAAGCCCCTCGCCGTGGGCGGCATGCGACTGCACACGGGGGCCACCGCGTCGGGCGTCGTGCGCTGCGTGCGCGCCGCGTTCGACGCGCTGGGCATGCAGCTGGCGGGCGCCCGCGCGGTCGTCCAGGGCTTCGGCAAGGTCGGCGCGCCCCTGACCTTCCTCCTGTCGTCCGCCGGCCTGCGGATCGTCGCCGTGGCCGACGTGGCCGGCGCGGTGTGCAACCCCGGCGGCCTCGACGTCGGGTCGCTCTCCGACCACGTGGCGGCCACGGGATCCGTCGCCGGGTTCGAGGGTGGCCAGCCGATCGGCGGTGAGGAGATCTGGGGCCTCGACGCAGAGCTCGTGGTGCCTGCCGCCCTCGAGGGCGCCATCGACGACGAGGCCGCCCGCGACCTGCGGGCCTCGCTGGTGGTCGAGGCGGCCAACGGGCCGACCACGCCCAGCGCGGACGCCATCCTGGCCGGGCGCGGCGTCACCGTGGTGCCCGACATCCTGGCCAACGCCGGCGGGGTGACCGCCTCCTACTTCGAGTGGGCCCAGAGCCGCCAGGGCTTCGCCTGGGACGAGGACCTCGTGGCCACCCGCCTGGCCCGGTCCATGGACGACGCCTTCGACCGCGTGTGGGCCCGGTCCAAGTCGATGAAGGTGTCGATGCGACGGGCCGCGGGCGTGGTGGCCGTCGAGCGCCTGAGCGACGCCATCGAGGCGCGCGGGCTGTTCCCCTGACCCGCCGGAGCGCCGCGCTACCAGCCTCGGTCGATCCACTCCTGGAGATGCGGGCGCTCCGTGCCGACGGTGGTGTCCGCGCCGTGGCCCGGGAGCACGATGGTGTCGTCGCCGAAGGACCGGAAGATGCGGTCCTCGATCGAGGTGATGATGGTCGGGAAGTCGCCGCCGGGGAACTTGGTGGCGCCGGGGCCGCCGGGGAACAGGGTGTCGCCCGTGAACAGCAGCGGCGTGCCCTCGACGGCGAAGCAGATCGACCCCGGGGTGTGGCCGGGCGTGGCGATCGTGTGCAGCCGGAGCCGGCCGACCTGGAGCACCTCGTCGTCCTCGAGGACGAGGTCGTAGGAGGGGAGCATCGTCGCGTCGGCAGCGGTGACCGCGACCTCGTAGCCGGCGTCGCGCACGGCCGGCACGGCCTGGATGTGGTCCCAGTGGCCGTGGGTCTCGATCACCCTGCGCACGCCGAGGTCGCGACACAGCTGGAGCAGCAGCTCGTGCTCGTTGGCGGCGTCGATGAGCACGGCCTCGCCGCTCTGGCGGCACCGCACGACGTGGACGTTGTTGTCCACGGGCCCGACCACGACCCGGTGGACCTCGACGAGTGAGTCCTCGTAGTGGAGCACGGCGCCTCCTCTGGCCGACGGGCCCGACGGGGGACCGCCCGGCCTGCCGGCGGGCCCCTTGGGGGCCAGCTTATTGACCTGTTGGTCAACTCGGCGCGCCGTCTGGTAGACAACCATCGACTCGAGGCCGACCGAGCCGGTGGCAGCCGCCCCAGGACCGAACGAGGGGGAGCAGGATGAATTTCGCCTTCAGCGAGGAGCAAGAAGAGCTGCGGCGCTCCGTGCGGCGGTTCCTCGAGGACAAGTCGCCCATGACCGAGGTCCGCCGGCTGATGGAGACCACCGAGGGCTTCGACCGCGGCGTCTGGGACCAGATGGCCAACCAGCTGGGCCTGCAGGCGCTGACCATCCCCGAGGAGTACGGCGGGGCGGGCTTCGGCTACGTCGAGCTCACCGTGGTCCTCGAGGAGACCGGGGCGGCGCTGCTGTGCGCGCCCTACTTCTCGACGGTGGCCCTGGGGGCGAACGCGCTCCTCTCGTCGGGCGACGAGGGGGCCAAGAAGGACCTGCTGCCGGGGATCGCGGCCGGAGAGACCATCGCCACCCTGGCGCTGACCGAGGACACGGGACGCTGGGACCTCGACGGCATCACCCTGGCGGCCACCGAGTCGGGCGGCGGCTGGGTCCTCGACGGGCACAAGATGTTCGTGATCGACGGGCACAGCGCCGACCTGATCCTGGTGGCGGCGCGCACGGGTCGGGGCATCGGCCTGTTCGCGGTCGAGGGGGGTGCGGCGGGCCTCGCCCGGACCCCGCTGGCCACGATGGACCAGACCCGCAAGCAGGCGCGGCTCGAGTTCTCGGCCACGCCGGCCCGGCTGGTGGGCGAGGACGGCGGGGCGGGCCCGGTGCTGACCCGCACCCTCGACATGGCCGCGGTGGCGCTCGCCGCCGAGCAGGTCGGCGGCGCGCAGCGCTGCCTCGACATGGCGGTCGAGTACGCCAAGACCCGGATCCAGTTCGGCCGGCCCATCGGCTCCTTCCAGGCCATCAAGCACAAGTGCGCCGACATGCTCCTCGAGGTGGAGTCGGCCAAGTCCGCGGCGTACTACGCCGGCTGGGCGGCCGCCGAGGACTCCGACGAGCTCCCGGTCGTGGCGTCCCTGGCCAAGTCCTACTGCTCGGAGGCCTACTTCCACGCCGCGGCGGAGAACATCCAGATCCACGGCGGCATCGGCTTCACCTGGGAGCACGACGCCCACCTGTACTTCAAGCGGGCCAAGTCGTCGGAGCTGCTCCTCGGCGACCCCAGCTACCACCGGGAGCTGCTGGCCCAGCGCATCGGCATCTAGTCGGCGGGGGCCCTCCGCACTCGCCGCGGAGTCCGGCGAGCGATACTTGGCCGGTGGACGACACCCAGGAGCCGCCCGCGGGTCCACGGGCGTCGGACGCCGAACGCGAGCGGTTCACCGACATCCTCGAGCGCCACTTCGCCGAGGGCCGGCTGAGCCCCGAAGAGTTCTCCGAGCGCGTCGAGCGCGCCCTCAGGGCCCGCAGCCTCGGCGAGCTCTACGCCCTCGTGGCGGACCTGCCCCAGCTGCCGGCGGTCGAGCGGCCGGGACCGCATGTGGCGGGGCGTCGGCGCTGGTGGCGGCGCTGACCGGCCATCGGGATCCGGCGGGGGGCTGACGGTGGCGCAGACCTGGGACCACATCGACGGCCCGGCGGGCACCCTGAAGGTCCACGCGGTGGCGTCACCCGGCGCGTCCCCGGCTCCGGGCGGCGGGCTCGTCGTCGTGCACAACCTTCCGGTGACGCCCGCCAGCGCCGACACCACCGGGCGGAGCCTGCCGGCGCTGGCCGACCGGATCGCCGCGGAGTCGGGCTGGCCGGTGCTGTGCGGGTGCCTGCGCGGGGTGGGCGGCTCGAGCGGTGACTTCTCCCTGGCCGGCTGGCTCGAGGACCTGGGGGTACTGGTGGACACCGCTGCCGCCGCCGGGCGCGGTGGTGTGTGGCTGGTCGGCTTCGGCACCACGGGCGCCCTCGCCCTGTGCCTCGCCGCACGGGACGAGCGGGTCCGGGGTGTCGCCACGCTGGGCTCGCCCTCGAGTTTCGACGACTGGGCCCAGGACCTCCCCGGCATGGTGGCTTTCGCCCGCAACGCGGGCGTCATCACCAGCGCCGGGTTCCCGCCCGACGTGGCCGCCTGGGGCGCGGCGTTCTCGACGCTGCGCCCGGTCGAGGCCGCCGCCCGCATGGGGCGTCGCCCGCTGCTCATCGTCCACGGGGCGGAGGACGAGGCCGTCCCCGTCTCCGACGCCCGGATCCTGGCCGAGGCGGCGGGGGACAGCGCGGAGCTGCGGATCCTGCCCGGGGCCGGGCACCGGCTGCGCGCCGATCCGCGAGCGGTGGCCCTGCTCGTGGGATGGCTCGAGCGCCAGGGGCCCTGACCCGGGGCGGGTTTCCGAGCCGCCGGGCGCGTAGGTCGGCCGGCTCGGTCCCGCGGCGCTGTCTCCCTCACGTGGTGCCGAGCGAGGACGCCGTGCCGATGACGATGAGCGGCGACTGTGCGGGGTCCAGCCATTGGAGCACGGACACGAGATCCCCTGCGGGGATCGACACGCAGCCGGCGGTGCCCGTCCCGGCGGACACGTGGAAGAAGATGGCGCTGCCTGCGTAGGGGACGGCGCCGGGTGCCGGGTTGTAGTCGATCACGGCTGCGTAGTCGTACGACGGGTTCTCCTCGATCAGGTGCTCGGGGTTCTGGCCGGCATCGGCGGTGCCGACCACCCACTCGTTGTAGTAGGGGGTCGTGGAGTCGTCGTTCCAGTAGTCGTCGGCGGTCACGACGCGGTACTGGTAGCGGATCCCGCTCGGCGCCGGATCGATGCCGAAGAAGAAGGGGCCGAACCCGTAGGTGCCCGACGGCGTCCGTCCGTCGCCTTCGCGCTTTTGCCCCGGCGGTGCGAGCCCGTTGACGCCGACGAAACCCTGCCACGGGCCGAACACCGGTGCGAAGCGCCCGTTCTGGCGCTGGTAGGCGGTGATCGTGGCGACGTCGGTGCCGTAGCCGGCGGTCGTGACGGTGACGACCTGGTTCGACGACCCCACCCCGGGCAGGGCGGCCACCCGGTCGGGGGTGGGTGCGGGGGCGGCGGTCGTCGTGGTCGTCGGCGTCGTGGTCGTCGGCGGCAGCGTGGTCGTGGGCGGCAGCGTGGTCGTGGGCGGCAGCGTGGTCGTGGGCGGCAGCGTGGTCGCCGCAGCGATCCGGCGCGCCGTGGGCGCGGTCCCGGTGGCCGCCACCACCCCGGCCGTGGCCACGGTGAGGGCGGCCACGAGCCCGACGACGGCGCCGGCGCGGCGCGCCGGGGTCCCGACCCGTCGGCGCCACCAGCCGACGCCGGCACCGGTGGCGCCGCCGCCATCTGCACCGCCGCCATCTGCACCGCCGCCATCTGCACCGGCGCCATCTCCGGCGCCATTCGCACCGACGCCGCCTCCGGCTCCGGTAGCGTCGCGTGCCGTGTGGCGTCCCCGGCGTCCGGGCGTCTCCGGCTCCGCCATCGTGTCGATCGTCCTCCCGGTGCTGGTCCTTCTCGTCGGCGCGGCGAGCTGCGGGGGTGAGACCCTCCAGGTCAACGTGGTGGCCCACGGCGCGTCGGCCCCCAGTTCAGCGCACGGGGCGGCCCGCCGTCGCGCACCCACGGCCACCACGACCACGGTCCCGTCCGCCACCACGACCACGGTCCCGTCCGCCACCACGGTCCCGTCCGCCACCACGGCCACGCCGCCGCCCTTCGCCTGGACCGTGTCGCCGGTCACCGCCGCCGACCTGCCCTACTCCTGGCACTCGGGCTGCCCGGTTGGTCCCCAGGACCTGAGCATGCTCCACATGAGCTACTGGGGGTTCGACGACCAGTCCCACATGGGCACGATGGTGGTGGCCACGTCCGTGGTCACGGCCGTGCTGTGGGTCTTCGGCACGCTCTACGACGAGCAGTTCCCGATCCGCCAGATGGTCCCGGTCGACGTCTACGGCGGCAGCGACCCGGCCTCGACCGCGGCGGACAACACCGCCGGCTTCAACTGCCGGGACGCGGTCGCGGCGGGGCCACCGCACTGGTCGGTCCACGCGTACGGCGAGGCGATCGACGTGAACACCGTCGAGAACCCCTACATCGAGGGTGGGCAGGTGCTCCCGCCGAACGCGACCGCGTACGTGGACCGCGCCGACATCCGCCCGGGCATGGCCTACTACGGCGGGGAGCTGGTCGACGCCTTCGCCTCCGTCGGCTGGCAGTGGGGCGGCCGATGGAGCGACCCGGACTACCAGCACTTCTCGGCGACCGGCGGCTGACCCCCCGACGGCCCGTCCGACCGGCGGCCCACCTCCCGGCGCCGAGGCCTAGCCCTCCGACGGCTCCGACGGGCGCGGCTCGCGCCACATCGGCCACACCGTCGGTCCGCCCCCGGGCAGGGGGATCTCGCCGGTGACCTCGAAGCCGTGGCGCCGGTAGAAGGCGAGGTTCGACTCCTTCGACGACTCGAGGTAGGCGGGCAGGCCCTCCTCGTCGCAGCGCTGGAGCACCGGGCGCAGCAGGGCCGAGCCGACCCCGGTGCCCTGGCGCTCCGGGCGCGTCCCGAGCACCCCGAGGTACCAGTGGGGTTCCTTCGGGTGGAGATGCTCCACATGGGTGAGTGCCCGCAGGGCGCGAGCGGAGTGGATCCCGAGGGCACGGAGCATCGCGACCACGTTGCGCACGATCGCGGAGGTGGGGACGACCGCGTGCCCCGGCGGGCCCCACAACGCGGCACCGGCAATGTCGGGCGTCGTCCACACCGTGCCCAGTGGCAGGTAGTGGCCCTTCATGAGGACGTCGAAGAGCCCGGCCAGCCGCCGGGGTCGCTGGCCCGGGTCCGACAGGATCCAGGACATGACGGGATCGTCGAAGAAGGCGGCGGCGAGGGCTGCGGCGACCGCCGCCCGCTCGTGCGCCTCCGCCTTCCGCACCTCGTGGGCGGGGGGACGTCGCGGTGCTGGTCCGGTCATGGGCGGAGCCTACGGGAGAGCGCGGACCGTCGCCGTGGTCGCCGGCCGATCCGTCTCCGTGGACACCGGCCCCGTCGAGCCCGGGACGCCGGCGGGCTCAGGGAGCGGTGAGCCGGTGCACCGCGGCCGCGATCTCCCCCCAACGCCCGAGGTGGTCGGGGTCCTGGCCCCAGGCGAGACCGGCGAAGTACAACACGACCCGGTCGGCCACGCCCAGGTAGCGCCCGACCAGCCCGGCGGCCACTTCGTCGGGGGATCCCGACACCACGAAGTGGTCGAGCAGCTCGTCGTCGATCACCGCCGCCATGCCGGCGAAGTCGCCCGCCTTCTGCCGCTCCCGGATGCGCGCCGTCGTCCCCTCGGCGCCGAGCATGTCGAAGACGAACGCGTAGTTCGGCGTCGATCCGTAGAAGGCGACCTGCGCCCGCGCCAGGTCCCGCCACCGGGCGCGCTCCTCGTCGGTGTCGCCCACCGCGGTGAACGCGGGGACGGTCAGGTGCAGGGACGCCGGGTCCCGGCCGGCCGACTCGGCCCCCGCGGCCAGGTTGGGGAGGACCACCTCGCGCAGGTAGCGCGGGTGGTTGAGCGGGTGGACGTGCACGCCGTCGGCGACGCCCCCGGCCAGGCGCAGCATCAGCGGGTTGACGGCGGCGACGTCGACCGGCGGGTCCGCCACCGACAGCCCGCCCGGTGACCACTGGGCGGGGAGGAGCGAAAGCCGGTAGAACTCGCCTTGGAAGTCGAGCGGTTCGTCGCCCCGGAACGCGGCGAAACACGCCTTCACGGCGCGGACGTACTCGGCCAGCCGAGGCCCGGGATGGTCGAAGGACGAGCCGTAGCGCCGCTCGATGTGGGCCCGCACCTGGGTGCCGATCCCGAGCCGGAACCGACCGTGCGTGGCGTCGGCCAGCTCCCAGGCGACCTGGGCGCTGACCATGGGGCTGCGGGGGAAGGCCACCGCGATGCCGGTGGCGAGGTCGAGGTCCGCGGCCAGCGCGGCCGCCGCGCACGACAGGTAGGCGGTCCGGCCGCCTTCGGTGACGACCAGGCCGTCGAACCCGGCCGCTTCCGCGTCGGCCGCGAGGCGCTGGACGGTGCGCAGGGAGCCGCCGAGGGTCATGAGGTCGACCTTCACGGCAGTCGCCTCCTCAGGGCGCCGGCTCGCCGAGCGGGAGCCCGAGCTCGGCCGTACCGGTCAGATGGTCCCCGAGGTCGTTGACGGCCCGGAACTCGACCTCCACGATCCCCTCGCCGTCGCGTCGTGCGAGGCCGGTGACGGTGCCGGTGTAGGTCAGCCTGCTGCCGGGGAACATGGGGACGCCGAGGCGGATCGACAGCCGACGCACCATCGCGTCGGGCCCGGCCCAGTCGGTGAGGAAGCGGCTGCAGTAGCCCGTGTCCGACAGGATGTTCATGAAGATGTCGGGCGCGCCCTGTGCGTTGGCGTAGTCGCGGTCGTGGTGCACCGGCATGAAGTCCCTGCTCGCGATGGCGCCGGCCACGATGACGGTGGCCGTCACGTCGATCTCCATGGGCGTCAGCTCGTCACCGGTCCGGAGCGCCGCCCACTCGAGCGAGCGGGTCGCCGGCGCGCTCACGGCGCGCCCGCGCCGGGCTTGAACTTCAGGATCCGGAACCGCTGGCGGCCCACGACCTCGCCGTGCTGGTCGCGGTAGGTCGTGACCCACGTCACGAACCGTCCCGGCCCGAGCCGCGTCTGCTTCTCCTCCGATATGGCGTCGATCGTCGACTCCGCGGCCACGACGTCGCCGAGCCGGAGGTAGCGGAGGATCTCGAAGTCCGAGTTGGTGGCGAGGGTGCCCACGTAGCCGGCTTCGTCGAGCACCGCCAGTGGTCCGGGACCGTCGGCCTCCACGGGCGAGCCGCCGCGTTCGCGGATCCCGGTGATCCTGGGTGTGGCCATGGTCCAGGTCTGCAACATCAGGGGCGGGGACACGATCTCCCCGAAGCGCGACCGCGCCGCCGCCTTGTGGTCGGTGTAGACCGGGTTCCGGTCCTCGAAAGCGGCCGCCCAGTGGCGGATCATCGGCAGGTTGACGGGATCAGGGGCGAGCTGTGGGACGGCGCGTGACCCGACCGGTCGTCCCACCAGCGCGGCGATGCGCTCCTCGAGCGATCCGCCCCCGGCGGCGCCGTCCACCTCGCCCGTCTCGGTCACGTCGGTCATGAGCGCCCGCAGCGTAGCGTCGGCGCTCACCCCCCTCACCAACCCGACGGGGCTCCGTTCCGGTCGGCCGCCTCGTCCAGCGAATCGTCCACCGCCCGTCGGAGCCGGGCCGCCGCCGCAGCCGGGTCGTCGGCGGCGACGAGGTACCGGACCACGACGAAGTGGCGTGCGCCCGCCTCCACCAGGGCCGGGACCGTCTCGGGCGTCACGCCGCCGGTCACGAAGACGGGCCGCCCGGCCCGAGCCGTTGCGTAGGTCACGTACTCGTTCCCGGTGCCCGGTCGACCCGGCTTGGTGGGCGTGGGGACGACGGGGCCGGCCGACACGTAGTCCACCGGCTCGTCCACGCTGGCGTCGAGCTCGGCTGGGGCATGGGTCGACAGCCCCACGACGCGTCCGTCGCCCACGATCCGCCGGGCGATGGCGGGGGAGACGTCGTCCTGGCCGACGTGGACCCCGTCCATGTCGGCCTCGAGGGCGAGGTCGGGCCGGTCGTTCAGGATGCAGGGCACGCCGTGGTCCCGGCACACGGCCAGCGCCCGCCGCGCCCGGGCCACGAGCGGGCGGGCGTCGAGGTGCTTGTCACGCACCTGGACGAGGTCGACTCCGCCGGAGAGGCACGCGTCGAGGAACGATTCCAGGTCCGGGCGGTCCGGCGTGCACAGGTAGAGCCGACGGCCGGCGAGCGAAGCTCGCCACCCGCCGGGGGGCGTCACTTGGACCCGGCCTTCGCCTTCGCCTTCGCCTTCATGTCCGCCTTGAACGATCGGACCCGGTTGAGCGTCTCGACGTCGAGGATGTCGGCCACCGACCGGAAGCTGCCCTCGTCGCCGTAGGGCGCGGTCGCCTCGCGCCAGCCCTCGGGGCGCACGCCGAGCTGCTTGCCGAGGAGGGCGGCGAAGATCCTGGCCTTCTGCTCGCCGAACCCGGGCAGCGCCTTGAGCCGGGCCACGAGCTCCTTGCCCGAACCCACGCCGGCCCAGACGCGCTCGGCCTTGCCCCCGTACTCCTCGACGAGCAGGCGACCGAGGTCGTGGACCCGCCGGGCCATCGAGCCGGGGTAGCGGTGCAGCGCCGGGCGCTCGGCGAAGACGGCGGCGAGCTCGTCGGGGTCCACGGCCGCGATCGCCGCGGGCGAGAGCTTCTTCCCCAGGCGTCGCTCGAGCGTGGCGGGGGCGGCGAAGGCGACTTCGATCAGCACCTGCTGGTCGAGCAGCATCCCCACGAGCAGGGCGAAGGGGTTCTTCGAGATTACCTTGTCCGCGTCGGGGTCCTGGGACAGGTGGAGGTCGACGGCCATGACCCCGGACGCTAGCGGCCGCGGCGGGCGCGACGTCCGGGCGGCGTCTCGAACGCTAGGTCGCCCAGGGGTCGGCGGCGGTGGCGTCGATGTCGTAGCGGGCGATGGCGGCCGCCACCTCGTCGGACCCCGCCCGCCCGGCCCGGGCCAGCGCGGCGAGGACGGCCACCACGATGTGGCCGGCGTCGATCTCGAAGAAACGGCGCAGCGCCCCACGCGTGCCCGATCGTCCGAAGCCGTCGGTGCCCAGCACCGTGTAGTCAGGGGGCACCCAGCGGGCGATCTGGTCGGGCACCGCCCGCAGGTAGTCGCTCACGGCGACCACGGGGCCGTCCGTGGCGGCCAGCGCGTCGGCGACGTGCGACGTCCGGGGATCGCCGGCCGGGTGCAGCCGGTTCCAGCGCTCCGCCGACAGGGCGTCGTTGCGCAGCTCCGAGTACGAGGTCACCGACCACGCGTCGGCGGCCACGCCCCAGTCCTCGGCCAGCGCCCGGCGTGCCTCGAGGGCTGCCTGCCAGGTCGGCCCGGAGAACAGCAGGGACGCCCGGCGGGGCCCGCCGTCGCCGGGCCGAGCCGTCGTCTCGGCCGGGCCGGCGAACCGGTACATGCCGCGCAGGATCCCGGCGCGCACGGCGTCCGCCGCGCCGCCGGCCGGCGTGGCAGGTTCGGCCGTGTCGATGGCCGGCATGACGTAGTTCTCGTTGTAGAGCGTCAGGTACCAGAACTCGTCCCTCGGCTCGGGCCCCACGATGGAGCGGACCGCGTCCTCGACGATGACGGCGATCTCGTAGGCGAAGGCGGGGTCGTAGACGCGGGCGGCGGGGTTCACCGAGGCGAGCAGCGGCGAGTGCCCGTCGTCGTGCTGGAGGCCCTCGCCCTGCAAGGTGGTGCGCCCGGCCGTGCAGCCGGCGAGGATGCCCCGGCCGCGGATGTCGCCGAGCAGCCAGGCGAGGTCGCCGACGCGCTGGAACCCGAACATCGAGTAGAAGAGGTAGATGGGGACCATCGGCCGGCCCCACGTGGCGTAGGCCGTGGCCAGGGCGATGAACGTCGCCATGGCGCCGGCCTCGGTGATGCCCTCCTGCAGGATCTGGCCTTCTTCGCTCTCGGCGTAGCGCAGGATCAGGTCCGCGTCGACGGGCGTGTAGCGCTGGCCCTCGGGCGCGTAGATCTTGGTCTCGGCGATGAGCGGCTCGAGCCCGAAGGTGCGAGCCTCGTCGGGGACGATCGGCGCTACGAGCGGACCCACCGACGGGTCGCGCACGAGCCCGCGCAGCAGCCTGGTGAACGCCATGGTGGTCGAGACCGCCTGGCCCGACGAGCCCCCGAGGAGGTCGGTGAAGACGACGGGGTCGGGGGGCTCGACGGCGCACCGGCGAACCACGCGCGTCGGCACCGGGCCCGCCAGGACCCTGCTCCTGGACCGGAGGTACTCCATGGCGGGGGAGCCCTCGGGGGGGCGGTAGTAGGGGGGCAGCTCGGCGTCGAGGGCCGACTCGGGGATCTCCTCTTGCAGGTACAGCCGGTCGCGAAGCGCCAGCAGCTGCGCCTTGGACATCTTCTTGATCTGGTGGGTGGCGTTGCGGGCCTCGATCTCGGGCCCGAGGGTCCATCCCTTGACCGTCTTGGCGAGGATCGCCGTCGGGGCGCCGGTCTGCTCGGTGGCCAGCTTGTAGGCGGCGTACAGCTTGCGGTAGTCGTGGCCGCCGCGGGGCAGGTTGCGCAGGTCGTCGTCCGACAGGTGCTCGACGAGCTTGCGCAGCCGGGGGTCGGGCCCGAAGAAGTGCTCCCGGATGTAGGCGCCGCTCTCCACGGCGTACTTCTGGAACTCG
>Ga0187770_10001114_pt1 | contig 14013 bp, 11 predicted proteins | sample 0116_SJ02_MP02_2_FD_133154 | JGI IMG/M metagenome (GOLD analysis project Ga0187770, IMG submission 133154) | Tropical peat soil microbial communities from peatlands in Department of Meta, Colombia - 0116_SJ02_MP02_20_MG | ecosystem: Environmental > Terrestrial > Soil > Wetlands > Peat | place...
ATCGAGAGCGAAACCATTAGGGGAGGGAGCAGTTGAGCCAGGCACTGACGAAGGTATCCGACTCGATCTTCGCCTTTGATGGAAAGTACCCCGGAGGAGGAAACGTGACTTCGGCTGTCTTCCGCTCGGGGAGAGAGGCCATCGTCTTCGACTCTCTTCTCTACCCCGATGACACGCGAACCCTGCTCCATCGTTTGAGTAGTCTGAATTTCACAATAAAGGGTCTTGTGAACACTCACTGGCATGTCGACCACACCGCCGGGAATCAACTCTTCCATGAGACCAACCGCATCATCTCGCACAGCCTATGTAGCGAACTGATGCACACCTCAAGTCAGCCCGACTGGGCGAACGAAACGCTGGAGTTGGAAGAGAAAGACAGGATAACGCCAACATACCCCAATGAAGTCATCGTCGACAGGTCAAAGCTGTATCTTGGGGAGTCCGAACTTGAGTTCCTCCACACCCCCGGCCACACGCCCGATTCCGTCATCGGCTGGAAGGAGGACGAAAGTGTAATTATCGCTGGCGACACTGTAATGGAGCTCCCGTTCGTCGGGTACGGTGACAGTGGGTCGCTGATCGACTCCCTGAAGTTAGTGCAATCCATCGCGGGGAAAAGTGAGAAGATAATCCAAGGCCACGGGGGAATTTGCGGAGCCGAAAAGTTGAGCGAGGACATCAGATACATCGAATGTGTGAGAAAAAGGACGGCGGAGTACATCGGCTCCGGGAAGACCGTTGAGCAGGCATCCGAAGGGGTCAAGCTCGAAGAATGTTTCTCGAAGGAGAGAGCGAAGTCCCTAGCCGACGGTTATGGTTCCCTCTTTTGGTGCCACCCATCGAATGTGGAACGGATTTACTCAGAATTGAAAGGGAATCGCGCATAACCGCCTTACCACATGGCCTATTTCCTGGTGATCCCTCCCCGAATCGAACTCAATGTCGAATCGAACTTTGTGTCAGCATGGGATCTTGGGCGAGCGCCGAGACCGTTCTCATGAGTGGGCGTATATCCAACCCGACCCGCTGAAGAACGGGGTCATAGAGAATGAGGCGCATCCGTGTCCTCGGAGTCGGCCTTCTCGTCGCTCTGTCGCTCATCGCCCTCCAGGTGGCACCCGGCTCAAGCTCTAAGGCTCCCCTACCAGCGGTAGGCTTAGCTTTCGGTCTCTCCTGTAGTCCCGTGCTGCTGTTTGGCTTCCCCAGCGCCCAGGCCAACTTGACTAATCATCTCTCACAAGGAGTAGCGATCGATGTCTTCTTCGTGTGGTACGATTCGGCGGACCAGGTGGTTGCCGTCGGTGCGCGACTAGGAGTCGACTTCGCTCCTGGGCAGACCCTCAACTTCTACAACACTTTCCTGACTCCGGGAGCCTACATCGTCAAAGCGTTTGCTCAGGACCAGTCTGGGAACGCCTTGACCTTTTCCTGCCCGGTGAATGTCTTCGTCGAGTAGACTTCGCCCCTCGTCAGAAGACACCTTGACGGGGATTCGAACCTATTTGGTCGTGAATCCCTCGGGGCCCACCTAGAGCAGTATCGCCTACTCTTCCTGGAACGGAACGCCTAGTGCGTTTGCCATTATCCTGCGTTCGGCGCTGCGAAGTATCTCGCTCAGGGTCGACGGCTTGACCCCGACGAGCTCGCTCAACCCGGTCAGGCTGATCTTCCTAGGGAACTCGAAGTACCCCTGGGCTACGGCCGTGGCCATTATCTCCTTCTGTCTCCCCGTCAGAGTCGCTTTGCGCTCGAGCGGGGCGACGTCCTCAATCCGCGTCTCGATGCCCTCCTTGGAGAGCCTGGTCAAGACCTGCCTGAAGTCGCTGGTCTTTCGCGCGATGAACCTCCAGGAAGCCGGCTGGACCTCGGAATTGAGCGGGCAGTCAAGGCAGACGATCGCCACATCGTTGGACGCGCGGCAAATTGCGGGCCGGTCAAGCACGACGAGGAGCGGAATGGCGTCCCCAGGTCCCTCTCCTTCGATGACCTGCCTCACTCCGTCGAGGTGCCTGATGGCAGTGGTGGCGGCACGGACATCCTGTTCGGTCCCCCTTAACTCCATCAGCAGGGACATCCCAGTCTTGTTGAAGGACTTGCAGTCGACGATATTCAGCTTGGCCCCATGCAGCCTAGCTGTGTCCTGCAACCTGTTCTCGGTCCTCACCTGGAGCGCAATCTGTCGGAGCATCTCTGAACAGGTTAGGGTAAGTGTCGTGTATATAACGCGGGAAGACGATTCTCAGACTTGGAAATCGCATTCGGGCGCCCGTCCCCCCTAACAACTTAGGGAGGACGCTTAACCAATTGCCGCCCCTTCTATCCAACATGGCCTCGAAGGCGACGGAAACGGAGGACAGTGACATGTCCTTCTGGCGCGAATTCCCGGCGATGACCGATTACTTCGCACCCGGCATAGTCCCGCTCCTGAAGTACTTGGGGCTCGAGTCCAAGCAAGTGATGCGCGAATTCGGAGAGCAGGTGGGGAAAAAGGCAGCGACAAAGATGGCCGATCTATCGCTCGACCAGATGCTCGACGAATTTGCCAGGGTTTGGCAGGAGTACAAGATCGGCACCCTTGCAGTCGAAAGCCGCAACCCTATGGTCATCCAGATCATGAACTGTACCGTCTGCGGCCAACTCGATGGGACAGGGGAGATGTTCGAATGCGCCTTCCATGAAGGGTTCTTCAAGGGTGCCCTGAGTGCACGACTGGGGAAGCCCGTGAAGGTGAGCCAGGAGACCAACTACGCGGGAGAAGCCGGCACCTGGTGCAGGTGCCTCGCCGTGCAGGTGCCCTAGCCTTTCCAATTGGCTTCAAGTCGGCCAGCGGAGGCGCTATCCCGAGGTTGCCGCGGAATAGACAGTGAGCTCCTCGAAGAACACTCTGCGGGCAGCCAAAGGCGTCAACGCGAATGACTTTTCGGAGCACATCTCTTCGAACTGGCCTACGTCTGCGTCGTCGTTGAGGAGGAAGACAATCTTCCCCGTCCACTTCACCGTCCGAAGCGCCTCTCGCAGAAACGCTTTCGGGACCTCAAGTCCCTCTCCCCCCTCTACCGTCCGGTCGTCGGACATTTCCACGGCGAGATACGGGGGGTTGAAGGCCACAAGGTCGAACGTGTCGGACCTCAGGCATGACGCCGCGTCCGTGAGCACAAATTCAATCCCCTTCCCCCTCCAGTCTGAGGTCGTCGGCCTGACAAGGTCGGTGCCAACCACCAGGTCGAACCCCCTTCTCAGCTCAATGAGGTTGCCGCAATTGCCAGCACCTATCTCCAGGCAGCTCCCCCCTGGCATCCCCTGAAGCGCGCTTCTCAGGAGTGCCGAATCTTCGGAAGAGATGTAGGTCTCCCCGCTCATTCGGAGATGCCGTCGCCCTTGAAGGACTTGTACTCGTCAGGGGTGAGAACCTGGGTTATGTTCTGGGTCTGATAGAAATAGGCTGGCGTCCCGTCGGGCGAGAACGCAGGGCTGTTGTCAGGGTTCTGCAGCCTGTACACCTTCACAACGGCCGGCTTGATGCCGAGGACAGTTCCGTCGTCCAATGCGTAGTAGCTGAACCTCTCTTGGAGCGGCTTGAAGCCCACGAGCTTCCCCTTGGGCTGCGGCGAAGGAATCATGGTCAGCCGTCAGCCGGGGGCGTTAAAAGCGTGAACCAGCCACGAGCTTTTGAACGCCTGAGCTGTACTGGGCGGCCTTCTTGGGGGTGTTCGCCACCTTATCCGGCACACCTAGGATCAGAGCGGCCCTCCTCAGCACCGCCTTCCTCTCTCCATCACGGATCTTGAAAGCGATTGGCAGGGACGTGGCGAACTCGCAAATCTCCCTTGCCTCGAAGGGGAACCTGGGCTCCACAAGGCCTCCGCAGGCCGCCACATCGCGTACCCTCCCCCTAGACGAATACTCCCTGATGTCACTGTTCATCATTAAATCCGCCGCTGGTCCACCCCGCAGTTTCAGGGCCTCTGCGTACTTCGCGTAGCCGCCGAACAACTCGTCTGCCAGCTGCCCCAGCAGCATGACCCTCGCCCCGGACCTGTGTGCCTCCCTGGAAACCAGCCTGTACAGGCACCAGAGGCTCCTATCCATGAGGGAGGGCGGGAAGGGGAGGTCCAGGGCGGAGAGGGCGGCCCCCACTTCGTCCCTTGTCAACTCACGTGCGACCAGGGGAAGTCCCATGGCCTCGGTTGCCACCCGTGCCCTGATGACGTCCTCGGAGTGCCTGGAATAGGCCGTGTAGGCGACAACGTCTGTGTGGTTCATTGCGCTCTTGGCGATAATGGAGCTATCGAGGCCCCCCGAGAAAGCTACCGCGACCTTCCCCTCTCCTCCCACGGCCTCCGCAACGGAGCGATCGATGAGCCTTGCGACCCCTACTGCAGCTGCCTCGAAGTCCCCTGTGAAGGGATTCAGTGCTTTGACACCTGTTCCTTGATCTTCTTCGCAACTGCGGCCCCCACCTTGTCGACCAGCGCCAGCTTGTCTGCAGGGGCCTCCCTGATGTCCTCGAGTGTCCTGAAGCCGGCCGTGTAGAGGGCTCTCGCCCTCACCCGCCCCACGCCCTGGAGCATGGTAAGCTCGACGAGCTCTTCGCTCACGCCGCTCGCCACCCTCATCCTAAGCATCTCCGCCTGCCTGACCATCTCGGGTGTCTTGAACAGCTTGGCCAGCTCACCGAGAGAATGCAGCAGCCAGTCGGCATTGTCCACTGCACGGTGCATGTCCCCAGGCTCCACGCCCAGCCTCGACAGAAGCTGCTCCTCCCTCCACTCGTCAATCCAGCCATGGAGCGCCATCACGCTTCTCATGTCCTGGAGGACCCTGTCGTAATCCGAAAATGTCCTCGATGTGTATCTTTCCAGCATTTCGGATGAATGCTCTTCCAGGAACGCCATCGCCTGGTCGTAGTCCTTGCTTCTGAGCGGGAACTTGGGCTCGAAGTCTGGAGACGCGGCCACCAGATGCAGTATCCCGGCTGTATAGTTCCTCCCCGGCTCAGCGTGCCTCACGCTGTCCCTGAACATGACCCCTGTCACCGGGTCGATGTAGAGCATCGAGACCTTCCTCCCGAATTCGGTGGCGTAGAACAGGTTCCCGTGCGACTCCAGCAGTCTCTCTCCGAGGAGATATCCGAGGGCCTTCTCTGTGAGCCTCCCTGTCTCCTTGCCCCCCACCTGCATGGCGAGGAGCGTTTTCCCAAACAGGCTGTCCAGGTCCGCTTTCGACATTCCGCTCCCTGTCGCCACGGTGGCAAGGGTGTGGGACCGCATCGCAGACTCGTCGGAGAGCCGCGACTGGATGGGTTCGGGGGGCTCCTTCGCGTAGTGTTCGAGGAAGTCAGCCGAAGGGGCAGACTGGGGAGGGATTATCACCGTCTCTCCATGGTCATCGTACTGCGGGCGCCCCGCCCTCCCGGCCATCTGTCTGTACTCCAGAACCGAGATCTCGGAGTTCCCTCCGTGCTCTGCATCGTATCGCGTCATGTCAGCTATCACGACCCTCCTCGCGGGGAGGTTGATCCCTGCCGAGTTGTGAACGATGAATGAACCTACGTAACTGGAATGCCCTTCGACTTCGAGGTTGTGCACGACTCCCGTGTATTGTTCAACCTCGACCTTCCTAACTGGCATGTAGTAGAAGCGGTCGTCGATGTGTCCTCGGTTGTACTCGCGGTTTACATTCTCCACACGTTTCGGCCTCATCAGAACGGATTCCGCAAATGCGTCATATTGCTTTCCTGAAATCGACACAATGTAGGAGTCGTGCTTGTGGGTTATGTCCAACCCACTTCCTGATCTCTTGCCAGCTCTCTGATCGAGTTTGAGGCAAGGCATGTACCCCATCTTCACCAATACCGCAAAGAGTTGCTTTGCTAATGTTCTGGAGGTCGTACCGTACCTGGCCAACTTCGGGCCGGTCTTGGCTACGTTCCCATCTCCCCGCCACATTCCGCGCACGAAATGGGTCAGTTTATCATTGGGAAGGAGCATGAATTCGTGCGGTATCTTCTTTTCAGGTGCGCTTATGCCGAACATCCTCATCAGTAGTGATGCGAGTTGCTTCGAGCACGCGTACACTACACGTCGGTGCCTCGTTTGATCTTTCGACCTTGATCTTAGGCCCAACTCCTGGAACCATTCCTTGGTCAGAGAAGTCAGTTCCGTCTCGAGGGTGCTAAATGCGAAATGAACCTGCCCTTTTTCCCCACTGTACCCCTCCGCCACGTAAATCCCAAACTGCTCGAGATTCCGAGGCGTCAACTTGATGGAATTCGACTTCAATCGTGACCAATGTTTCCCAACAACTCCAGTTTGATTGGCAAGAGGACCTATTCCTGGCAAGGAAATGCTCCTCAGGTCCGCTTCTTCTCTGATTCGAGGGAAAAGCACCATATCGCCGGGCGTTAGGTTCCGGGCCTCCGTCCATTCTGGCTGTGAGTAAGTCCACCAATGGCTGTTCACCTTCCCGGTGTGAGCTGAATGCCGTTTTCTGATTACCCTCAGTATGCGGTGTTCTGGTGTCATGCGCATGGATAGCTGGAACCAGGGAGTCACGCGTAGCAGCGCGCCCTGGTAAGGCCTCGAGGTTGGCCCAACCACCTTCTCGAAGACGCTCCCATGTGTAAGTATCCGATCACCAGCCTTCAGTTCCTGTATTTGCACGGGGGCGGGATTACCAAATATCTCCTCCCCCGTCGGCAGGCATAACGTGGGGGTCGCAGCGAGAAGCTTCAGGGCCCTGGCCCTGTAGTAGTCCTCGACGATCCTCCTGTGCTCTGCCTCGAGCCCCGCGTGATGGAAGGCTGACCCTTTCGCCACTACCTCTGCCAAAAGCCTGCTGAGGCTCGTCTCCTCCCCCGAAGTCAGGATGCGCCTCGAAGCCTCCGAGGCAGCCTTTTTCTCCTCGGGACTCAGGTGCTTCTGGGTCAGCTCCGCCGCCCTGGTCGCCAGGCTCACGGCCCTCCTCCTCGTGTTGGCGAAGATCAATGCCTGGCCTCCCTCCTTCACCGTGTCCATGGCCACGTCGATGGGGGCGCCGTAGGTGGATCGGGGGACCTGGCGCTCTCCGCCGTCGGTGAAGAGGACCCTGCTGTAGTCGTAGACCCCCTCCCGAAGAGGAACCGGGCGCCAGTCGAGCTCCACAGGTATCGCGTGCAGCCACTCTGCGAGGGTCCTCACGTTGCTGATGGTGGCGGAAAGGGCGAGCAGCTGGGCGTCCAGCCCGAGGTGAAGCGCCTTTGTCAGTATCATCTCTAGTGTCGGACCCCTGCTGTCGTTCCCAGCGAGGTGCACTTCATCTGCAATAAACAATCCCACCGAATTCAGCCAGGAGACCCTGTGCCTCATGATGGAGTCGAACCTCTCGTTTGTCAGTACTATCACGTCCGCCCTCCCGAGTGACTCGCCGCTTGAATCGTAGTCACCCGTGGAGATGTTGGTGTAGATGCCGAAGCGGGTCATCTCAGAGAACTCGGCGTACTTCTCTGACGCCAAGGCCCTGAGGGGCGCCAGGTAGACTACCTTCCTCCTCTGCTCCTTCGCTTTTCTGTATGCCGCCAGCAGCGCGAGCAGCGTTTTCCCGCTGGCGGTTGGGGACGCCACCACCAGGCTCTTCCCTTCGAGGAGGCCCGCCCTGATAGCCTGCTCCTGTGGCGGGTAGAGCTCTGAAATTCCCTTTGCCCTGAAGAACTGCACAAGCTCCTCGGGCACGTCCGCTTCTTCCAGCCTCAAGTGGCGGCCCTTCTCGGCCTAACCACCAAGCCGCCTGAGAAATCCCGGTTTTGACTCGTAAACCATCCCCTCTCTGAACATCGTCCGTATCATCTTCTCTGCATCCTCATCAGAAAACTTCGCCTTAACCAGCTCCTCTTTGAACTGCCTCCGCTCGACTGGCTTCTTGTCTGTCCCTTCCAAGTTCTTCAGAATCTCCAGTGCCGCCCTCATGTTCTTCGTTTCGCCGGCGGGCTTCCCGAACTGGATTCCAAAGTCCGTCTTCTTGGTGGTCGCGTCGGTAAGGACGTCCTCCACCATCCTGTTCATGAGCGCTATTGCGCCGAGTGCGTCCTCCTCGGTGACCGAGTCCCTGAGCAGTACTTTAGCCCTCGCCGTTGAAAGCCTGATGAGGGCCTCCAGCGTCCTCGGGGTCGGGGGTATCGAGTCTTCAGCTCCCCCTGTCTTCCTGAGCTGAAGGTAGAAGTCTTTCAGCCTCTCCATAGCTTCCTTTGTCAGCTCAGGGGACTGACGCTTCGCGTATGTCAGGTACTTCTTGAGGAGGCTGAATTCTATTGGAGGCGGGGTGGCGTAGGTCCTCTTCGAATGAACCGCGAGTATGTGGCTGGCGAGCCTCTCGTCCTCAGCAGGAGTCGGCTGGTCCCTGAAGACAAAGATGAGGTCGAAACGCGACAGGAGCGGCAGCGGGAGCGTCCCTATGTTCTCCGTGATGTTCTGAAACGGGTTGTACCTGCCAAGGACCGGGTTGCACGCGGCAAGTATGGCGGTCCTCGCATTCAGCGTCGCGTAGATTCCTCCCTTCGCGACGGTCACTGTCTGCTGTTCCATCATCTCGTGCAGCGCAGTCCTGTCTTCGGGCTTCATCTTCTCGAATTCGTCGATGCAATTGTGGACGTACACCAGTCCAGCTTCGAAGTTGTGATACTTTCCGATGCTCAGATCATAGACAAACCCATCATATGGGATTCTCTCTGCGGCAACAACTCTCTCGCGGCCCCTTTCGACACTCCGTTGGCCCTTGTGGCGTATCGTGATCTCCTTCGGCTCCCTCCTCAGTTTCACACTGTAAGGACCGATTCCGATTGCGAATCTGGAAATATCTTTACCGCTGATTTGGATGACGGGGATTGAGCTGCGCTTCCCGTAGATTCTTGCGTAAATCCCAAGCCGTCTGAGGGCGTACAGCAGCACCCCGAGTTCGTGTTCGTTCTTGGTGGGGTAAAGCCTCATCGAAATAACACTCCCGTTTGAGTGGTTCACATCTCCGTCGGTGTCGAAAACACCGGCGAAGAAGGCCCAGAGCGCTTGCTCCTTTAGCGTCAACACATTGTCAATTGACGGGCTTCGAAGGAGCAGCAGGGACTTTCTTACGAAGTCTCTGTCCGTGGTGTACAGTTGCATCATGCGCGAAATAAGCATGTACTTTCCCAGCTGCCTGACTCTCTCCTCCTTGTCGTATACAGAAAAGACAGCAGGCATTCGTTCTACGATTGTATTGACGATGTCCGCGTTTGCCTTCGATTGCGAGATCGTTACGCCCGTAGGTCCGAGCCAGCCATCACCGTACGTGCATCCTATCCCATAAGCCTCTTCATCGGTAAAATCCAGATGGGCTGCAGGTCCGAAGACCCTCACTGGTGCTTTCAGCTCGTCGCCGACCTCAACTTGGTCCGCACGTACCCAGAGATTCTTTACATCCGTTGGTCTCTTCAACAGGTGTTCGGGTGTAACTTTCAGAGTTAGCCCCGAACTGAATGTGAGCTTAATCACCTCCCCAACGTGCCTCTTTCTCATGATTGTGTATGCAGTGCCCGCAAGGTCAGCCTTCAGCTTCCTGTCGTAGACATTGACTGGAAGCAGCAGTCTCTTCGCTTCTCGCCCTCTCCGTGTCTGGAAGATCGGGCTAGTGGCGTCGTCCCAAATCTTTCCTATCTTGACCAGCTGCTGGCCAGTATACACTTCCGTGTCCTCTGTGACACACGCGATTCCGAGATCGGCCAAAACCACGACTCCTGCTTCCAACATGAGAACGTTCTTTTCCCTAATAACGGCCGCCGAAAGCCCAGCCGCCGTCGTGCCCCGTCCAGATGCGTACAGGCCTCGTGGAGCGACCTGAGAGGCGAACTTGAGCAGCTCGCTTTTGCCCGTGTTGTGGGAGACCAGCCCATTGGCGATGAAACGGTAGCGTTCAGGAACTTCTATGTCGTATACGTCCTGTGGCGGCCTTTGGTAAATGGCCACAATCCTCTCGCTCAATTGCTTGTGCACCCTCCCGAAAGCCTCGGCCTCTTGCGCGAGCCTTTCGAGTTTCGACACCTTCTTCCTTGAAACGAATCCTATATGTCTCGCGTACTTTACGATATCCTCACCTCTCCTTATCAGAAGCGCGTTCTCTACAATCCTGGAGTGAATGCTCCACCTTAGGAGCAAAATCTGAACATCACGGAGGAGTTCCAAGTCCTTGGCTTTGAGGCCGATTGCTCTTCGACCCCTACCCTTCGAAAATACCGTCCCGTCAGCTTCGAAGAGCCAACGGAGGAAAGCTGCCACAACCTTGTTGCCAGACATCAGAATCAGGCTGGGGACTCTCCTGGTTCGCAAGAAGGCCAGATTGGTAGCAATGCATTCACTGTTGACGTAGAGATCGGTCATGCGGACGTTTCTGTCAGCTCTGAGACGGCGGGTCAATCTCGGTACGACACTGAACGTCCGGGTTATCATTCCCTCAAGCAAAGGCAAGAGGTCAATCTCGTCCTCAGCTATGGTGGCCACGGCGCTGTATCGATCAACGAAACCGTCTCCCAAGAGATACCCCAGGTAACCCGCCAGGTCCTCGTCAACAACCGACGGCAGTTTGCCCCTGAACCTCGGCCCGAGTCTCGGTTGGAAGACTCTGAATCCTGTCGGCCGATGACTAGTTACGGTGCATGGAATGAAAGTAACGGCGGCTATCCTGTCCCCGACTTTCAGCTCATCGAGACGCACCCACTTTCTGAAAGGCATTCCATCATCTTTGCCTATGACGAGCAACGGGTGGTTGAACGTACCTCTGATGCTCTTGCCGCTCTCCGTCACGACCTCAAGTGTCGGCTGTTGGCGGTAAATGTGGAATCTACTTGCAGTCGCCCTTTTCCCTCCACCTTCGCCGGTAAGAACTTGCAGGTCTAGGGGCTCGAGGTGAGCGCTCCCCAACTCGCCAATCTTGGCTATGGCACCATTGCCGAGTACGACTCTCTCGTCGGCGACTAGGCATCCAGGGTCGCCCACGAACAAAGTATTGACGTCTCCTCTGAGCTTAGTGCCATCAGGCAGTACGGTTGCGCTCCCACCGGTCAAGAGAAGGAGTATCGCCTCCTTCTCTGCTTGGTGCCCCAATATCACCGGTGCAATCGAGTTGATGAGTCTTCCATACGCGTCGGGAAAGGCAGCGATCTTCCTGATTAGCTCCTCGTCCTCCCTATTGATCTGGACCTGTTCCGGCTCTTTGCCCCTGACCTCCACGTGATTGCAGTCTATCTGGGACCTGAACAACCTTGTCCTTACCTGCCCGAGCGTGTAGTCGGGGACAGCCCTCACCACTCCCGTTAGGACCACCCTGTCCCCCGGCCTCGCCGTATTCACGATGTCCCCTTCGATGTTCACGTCGAAGAACTGGGGGAGCTGGCCCGGAGGGAGCTCTTCGGGGAGTTCCTGGACCCTGACGACCTGGAAGTCGATGAACCGGCTATGCCTCCTGTCCAGCTCGAAATTCCTCACTTCGCCGCAGAGCTCGCACTTCGGAGGACGCTTCAGCGCCAGGTCGTCCTGGATTTCATAGGTCAGATGTCCGCTGGGGCAGAGCCAGGCTGCTTCGGTCATCATTGGCCTAAGCTCCGACGTCCTCACTACCATCCCCGAAACTGCGATCATGTGGTCGATGTACGACGTGTCCACCTTTCTCAGCGGCACCAGGTCAGTGAGGCCTCGTAGCCTGACAGTCAGTTCGCGCTTCACCCTATCGGCGTAGAGGGCGTTTTCGCTCCTCATGGTCTCGAACGCAGCTATTCGGAACGACCCCAGGGCAGAATCGGGCTCGAGTAGGACCCTGTTCGCCAGGTCGCTATTGTACTTCAGGAGATCGCCGAAGTCGACCACAAGCGATTTCCCCTCGTTTGAAATGAGCTGGGAGATCTTCGACCTGTAAATCGGGTTCCCGTTCCTATCGATCACGGACTTTAGGAAATCTTCGAACTGCTCTGACAGCTTCCCACTCGCAAGGGTGGCCAGCTACCTTCCCCCTCCCAGGAGCCCGGCCTTCCACTCCTTCGAGAGTGACTGGGAGAGGGCGAAGAACGACGCCTCCTCGGGCGTGAGTTTCTCAGCAAGGGACGATGCAGGCGCCGAAGAACTGGACAGCGAGAGCAGCTTGCTGAGCCTGATTCCAACGAGGTCGTAGCAGACCGCCCTGAACCTCTCCAATTCCTCCTTCCTCGTTTTCCCCTCAACCACGGCCGTCCCCAGCGCCGCTAGCCTCCTCTTCATCCTCACGTAGAAGTCGAGGGGGAGAGCCGAAAGCTGCAGGGGGCCCATCATCTTCTCCTTGCTTAGTGCGCTGAAAATCTCGTTCTCGAAGGGCGTCTCGGACGACACCGCCATTCCTTGGGCAATGAGCTCGTCGGCGACCCACCTCGGGAGGTCTACCAATTCTCCTTCAGCGAGCTGGTCGATGTGGAAGTCCCCGACATCAAGGTTTTCCACAGACGACCTCATCCTCGCGCTGGTGGTGCCGAGCATGTATTCTCTCTCCCTCCTCTCGAGCATCTGTCTCAGGGCGATTTGCTCCTCCGACAAAGCGTCCGGCCAACAGACCCGTCTCGATAATAAATGTTGGGAGCTCTACTCGACTATTTCGCGGGCTGAGGTTGGGTGTCCCCCGTCGAATCGCCCCCCTCGCGCCGCCGCCTGGCGAAGCGTGAAGTGATCTTAGACGCGAAGCCCTGTTTCCTTTCCTCTCCGGTCGTCCCCGACTTTACGATCTTACCTAGAACCCCCTTCTTCAGAGTGTAGGAGGACTTTTCTCTGATTATTCCCTCTGGCCTGAGGAAGAGTATCATCAGCAGCATAGAAGCGAACAGGATGTCCGCGATCGAGTTCACGTCGAAGACGTTAGAAGCGGGGAGGTACGGCTGTATCTGCTGCAGCCCTCTGAATATTAGAGTGAAGAAGAACGCCCCCAGGGCCACCCCGGAGTTGTTCCCAGCCCCGCCTATGATCACTATAAGGAACGGCCAGAACGTCCAAGCGAACCTTGTCCACGTGTCGTATTCGACCGACCCGACGTAGAAGGAGTAAAGGGCGCCCGCCGTTGCCGCAAGGGCCGAGGCTACTATCAGGGCGTTCCTCCTGATCTTTGCGTTGTCCTTCCCGAGGGCGCCCGAGGCATCCTCGTTGTCTCTCACGGCCCTCAAAGTCCTTCCCATGGGGGACCTCACAACCCTCTCTACGAACGCGTACACGCCGATTGCAAAAATCACCATGATAACCATCGCCGCGAGGTCCCTGTACCCTGTGCCGAGTGAGGAGAAGTAGGAGAACGGGTCGGGGACAAAGATTGGTTGGGACCCTCCGATTAGAGGCGGGTACACCCTCAGAACGACCTGAAAGAACTGCGCGCATCCTAGGAGAAGCATTCCGAGATAATCTTCCCGAAGGCGAAGCGCAGGATAAGATGCGAGGAAGCCGAGCAGTCCCCCCACCAACGCAGCGACCACTAGCGATACGACGACAAGCTCAACTGCGAGAGTAGGGTCGTTCACTAGCTCGCTGTTGACTTGAGTAATTATTTTGGCGTTGAACGTGATGAAGTCCTCGCCTGCCCCAACGTTGAGGATGTAAGCGGCCAGCCTCCCCGCTATAGACCCCCCGAAGGCCGCGCCCCCTGCGATGAAGAGCACCTTACCAAAGTTGGGAATCCCTGTGTACCCGAACTCTAGGTTCAGGCCCAGGCTAATCGCAAGATAGAGCGCATAGAAGGTGATGAAATCTATTCCGAAGCTAACCCAGTTTATGCCAAAAAGTACCAGCTCTGGGAGTCCTGACATCCTACCTCTTCTCCCTCCCAAGTAGGCGCCTCACATTGATCGAAAAGATGCCCTGGGGGATTACCATCAGCGTGATGACCATGATCAGCAGCGGAATCGCCTGCTGAAACGGAGTAACATTCGAGCCGAACCCGTTGACCAGCTCATAGGAGACGAAATCTACCGGAAATCCGGCTGCCATGTCAGCTAGGATCCAGACC
>Ga0187770_10001115_pt1 | contig 14013 bp, 13 predicted proteins | sample 0116_SJ02_MP02_2_FD_133154 | JGI IMG/M metagenome (GOLD analysis project Ga0187770, IMG submission 133154) | Tropical peat soil microbial communities from peatlands in Department of Meta, Colombia - 0116_SJ02_MP02_20_MG | ecosystem: Environmental > Terrestrial > Soil > Wetlands > Peat | place...
AGAGGTTTTAAAATGGTCAAGGGCAAGGATAAAACTTGATATCGAATTGAAGGAAAGGGGCTATGAAATAGAAATGGTTGAATTATTGTCCAAGTATTCTAAGAACGATCAATTTGTCATTACCTCATTTAGTGAATCCTCTTTAAAGATCATTAAAGACAATCATCCTGGCATTCAAGTTGGTTTGCTGTTAGGAAGATTCGAGGCTCCCCTATGGACGAGAATTTCGGAATTTTTCCCCATGAAAAAGTGTGAAAAAGCCCAAGCGGATTTTTTGGTGGCTCATTTCAAATTGATAAGGTTTGGTTTCCTGGAAAGGGCCCGAAGAAATCATAAACCGGTCTTCGTTTGGACAGTAAACGACGAAGAAATGATCTGGAAATTGCTGCGCGACAAAAGGGTCTACGGCGTCATCACAGATCGACCAGATTTAGCTGTTTCGTTACGAAAAAAATAGGCCTCTGAACCCACCTGTTGGGTAAGGACCATATCGAAACGGGGCTATCTCGTTGTCCTGGCAGTAGGCGTTGTTTTTTCCTTTCTGGGTTCTCATGAATTCATGGCTGCCAAGGATCATCGGCATCCCGCAGGAAAAAAGGAGATATCGGACATAATTTTTCATCAGTTGTTTTCTCGGGTTGATGATATTGGCATTCTCGGTCTCTTCTGCGACATCGCACTCATGAAAATCTCCTTGACAACCTAGACAATCTTGTTATTATGGCTGGAATTTAGGTTTTTGGTTCATCCCCTGGGATAGGGAAGAATAGATATTTATCAGAGGAGGAGGTGAATACTGAAGGTGCGTAACGAATAGGGGGACATCCTATTCATCATTTATTTCCTGTTGAAATTTAATAGGAAAGGAGGAAAATATGAATCCTTTTGGCTCGTCCACAGGTAAGGTGCATTGGATTTTGGTTTTGGCTCTTTTGCTCATCTTGGTCGGTGGCTTCGTGGCGTATCAGACACAAACCGGTGGGGGAAGCATTGTCATCCGGGATGTCCGCTTTATGGGTTCTGACGGTATCATGATGAGCGGTTTACTCTACGTACCCAAAGGAGTAGATGCAAAACATAAGGCTCCGGGTATCTTAGCCGTCCACGGCTATATCAATTCACGTGAGACGCAGGATGGCTTTGCCATTGAATTTGCTCGTCGAGGATATGTGGTCCTGGCCATAGACCAAACAGGCCATGGCTATTCCGATCCTCCGGCCTTTGCCAACGGTTATGGCGGCATCGACGGGTTAAAATATTTGCGGTCCCTGGATATGGTCGACCTTGATAACATCGGCCTGGAAGGACACTCTATGGGGGGATGGGCAATAGGCATTGCTGCGGCAGTGATCAAGGATGGTTACAAATCTTGTGTTTTTGCAAGCAGCTCTACCGGAACGTATGGCTGTCCGGATGGTACCCCGACCTGGCCCAGGAACATGGGCCTTATCTTCAGCAAATACGACGAGTTTTCCGGGTTAATGTGGTTATCCCCGATTCCGAGGGATATCGTTAAAACCGATAAATTGAAAAAAGTTTTCGATACCCCGGAGGACGTGGCGGTTGGAAAGCTGTATGGCTCCATTGAAGAGGGCACAGCCCGAAAGCTGTATCAACCCCCCGTAATCCATCCCCGAGTTCATCTCTCCACAGAGGGTATCGGAGATGCGATTGAGTGGTTTCAAATGACTTTGAAAGGGGGAAAGAACCTGCCTCCATCAAACCAGACCTGGTACTGGAAAGAGATTTTTAACTTAGTCGCCCTGATTGGGATGGTCATCCTTGTCATTGGCCTGGGAGGATACCTGCTTAAGACCAATTACTTTAAAGAACTCCAAGAGGAACCAGCCCCAAAAAAATCCATCTCCGGAGGAGGATGGTGGATCGGTGCGGTGATCATGGTGCTCCTGCCACTCCCGATCTATTGGTGGGCCTGGAGATACCACTGGAACAGCCAGGGGTTAGCCAAAGCCTCTTTTATATGGTCGGAGCAAATTACAAATGTCCTTATGTTTTGGGCCTTTGGCGTAGCCATCGTTTCACTGATTCTTTTCTTGGTCTGGTATTTCGCGACCAAGAAGAAATCGGGAACCACTGCGGTTAATGTTGGTTTGACCTGGAAGGACAAAGGACTGGCATGGGGAAAAATCGGCAAGTCCTTCCTGCTAGCCTTTAGTATCATCTTCGTTGCCCATCTTACTCTGGCCATCTCGGCCTGGTTGTTTCAGACAGACTACCGTTTTTGGGTCTTTGCCATCAAGCCGCTGGATGCCCTTCATTTCGGCGTCATCCTGGGTTACATTATCCCCTTCTTCTTCTACTTTTTCATCCTGGGGATAGTCTTGCACGGACAGATGCGACCGGGAAAGCCTGATGGGGCCATGGGTCTGGGAAAAGAAACGATCATCAATATTATCCTGCTGGTCCTCGGATATTTCATTTTTCTGGCCTACCAATATATCCCGCTTTTCGCCGGTGGAACACTGGGGATAAAATTGCCTGCTATGAGTTTAGGGGGTATCGTCATGTTCCAATATATTCCCGTATTTGCTATCGTGGGATGGGTCGCAACCTATTTCTATCGGAAAACAGGACACATCTATGTGGGTGCTTTTGCCAATGCGATGCTGATTACCTGGATCATCGTGGCAGGTCAGGCGATCCACTACAAATTCTAAAGATTTTCACCCTGTCCTCTCCCCGTTGGGAAGAGGGCAGGGTGAGGGGGAAACCGGACCTCCTGAGCTGTTTCATGCTATTCCAAGCAGCTCAGGAGGTTTTTAACCTGTGACATTCTATGTAGGTAACGCGAAAGGGTCATTGGACACGGTACCTTGGCATACTCGGATTGTGTTCAGGGAAGATACGATTTTTTTCATTTGTCTTTGACTGTGTTTCGTGCTCAGCGTTGATTTATTGGTGAAATCGACTTTTGTCGCAGGGGAGGATGTATTCATGGAAAAAGAATATATCATGGCCTTGGATCAGGGAACCACGAGTTCCCGAGCCGTAATTTTCGACCGCCGGGGAAAGGTGGTGAGCATAGCGGCTAAGGAATTCAAGCAGATCTATCCCAAACCTGGATGGGTGGAGCATGACCCTATGGAAATATGGGGCGCGCAAATAGAAGCTGCCCGGAAGGCCCTTGATTCCGTCAATCTCTCCCTCCAACAAATCGCCGCCATTGGGGTCACCAACCAAAGGGAGACCACAATCATCTGGGACAGGGAGAGTGGTCGTCCCGTATATAACGCCGTCGTATGGCAGTGCCGGAGGACTGCCCCGGCCTGTTCCAAAATCAAGAGGACAAAATTCGCCCGGAAGATTCGCAAAAAAACTGGACTGGTGATCGACGCCTATTTTTCAGCCACCAAGGTCCAGTGGATTCTAAGCCAGGGAAAAACGATCCGCCGGGCAGCCGAAAGAGGCGAGCTGGCCTTCGGTACGGTGGATAGCTGGTTAGTGTACAATCTGACAGGGAAGAAACTCCATATCACGGATTACTCTAACGCTTCCCGGACGATGCTTTATAATATCCACAATCTTTCATGGGATGGGGAGATCTTGGAATATTTGGACATTCCCGAACAAATCCTGCCGGCTGTCAAAGCTTCGAGTGAAGTTTACGGAAACACGTCTCCTGCGGCCTTTTTGGGCATGGAGGTCCCCGTTGCCGGAATCGTCGGGGATCAACAAGGAGCTCTCTTCGGCCAAACCTGCTTTCGCAAGGGCCTGTCCAAGAACACCTATGGAACAGGATGTTTCTTGCTGACGAATATCGGGGTGAAGCCAGTGCTTTCCAAGAAAAACCTTCTCACGACGATCGCCTGGGGAATTGGTCGGAAAATTGAATATGCGTTAGAAGGAAGCGTCTTTATTGGCGGGGCTGTTGTCCAATGGCTCCGGGACGGACTGAGGATAATTCAGCAGGCTTCCGAAAGTGAAAGGTTAGCCAGCAGCCTCCCATCGAATGATGATGTCTATTTTGTCCCGGCCTTCGTCGGCTTGGGAGCACCCTATTGGGATATGTATGCTCGAGGAACAATTCTGGGAATTACCCGGGGAACGACGCAAGCTCATATCACCCGGGCCGCGTTAGAGTCGATTGCCTACCAGACAAGAGATGTGCTGGAATGCATGGAAGAGGATTCCGGAATGAGGCTGAAGGAATTGCGGGTCGATGGAGGGGCAGCCGCTAATGAGTTTCTGATGCAATTTCAAGCCGACATACTGGGGGTTCCGGTGGTCATCCAGGAGATAACGGAGACAACCGCTCTGGGAGCTGCCTACCTGGCAGGTTTGGCCTCAGGGTTTTGGAAGGATCAACAGCAAATTGCCTCCAATTACTCAGTAAAAAAGAGGTTTATTCCTCGGATGAGTTCGAGGCAGAGAGAATCTCTTTACCGGAAGTGGAAGATAGCCGTCGAAAGGGCAAGGGGATGGGAACAAGAAAAATCGTAAGACGCGAAGGACCCGGGCATCGGATCGGATTTTTATCAAGTCGGTCTTTTCGGCGGGAGTTGAACAGGATACGAGACAGCAAATTTGTTTGACAAGATCATTTTTTTGCGTATGATGGTAGTATCATCAACAACGGATGGGTCCAGTTTGCACCCAAAGAGTTATAGAATATATTTCGAGAGCACGAAGCCAAAAATATGGGAACGGACAATATCATATTCTTAGAAATCATTGAATGGTTTGACGAGACTGGAAAAGAAATCGTACATAGGATTCCCGAAAAGGGCTCGGGCGAGATTAAATTCGGAGCCCAATTGATTGTCAGGGAGAGTCAAGCCGCTGTCTTCTTTTACAACGGAAGAGCCTATGATGCCTTTGCCCCCGGCAGACACACGTTGACGACGGCAAATATCCCTATCCTCAATAAGGTTTTGAGCCTGCCTTGGGGGCTCACAAGCCCGTTAAGGGCTGAAGTCTACTTGGTAAATATGAAAGTCTTCCCAAACTTAAAATGGGGTACACGAGATCCGGTGGCTTTTAAAGACTCTCAACTCGGTTTAATTCGCCTCAGGGCCTTTGGAATTTTTGATGTGAGAGTCATTCAGCCTGTGCTTTTCGTAAATTCCTTAGTCGGGACTCAGGGCGTCTATACGACGGAGGAGATTGAAGAATACCTCAGCCGGGTTATTGTCTCGCGTTTTAACGATTATTTGGGTGAACATCTTGATACTTTTTTCAACCTTCCAGGTCAGTATGATAAGTTATCCGCAGAACTGATAGGGCGCTTGGAGAACGATTTTAGCCGGTACGGGTTAGGGTTATACAATCTTAATATTATGTCTATTACACCGCCCCCGGAGGTTCAGAAGGCCATCGATGATAAGAGCAAGCTGGGCATTTTTGATGACCTCAACCGTCTTTTGAAGATGAAGGCGGCGATGGCTTTGGAGAAAGCCTCTGAGTCGCGGGCTGAAGCAGGAGCTGGTTTAGGGATGGGTTTCGGTTTTGGGATGCCTGCCATGTTCGCTGACTTGTTGAGGGATTCCCAGACTCCTCCATCCGAGAAGGCTTTCAAATGTCCCGAGTGTCAGCATCCCGTCCCAAAAGAAGCGAAATTCTGTCCTGATTGCGGGCACCAGCTGCTCGTCTTTCAACAATGCTCTCAATGCGGACAAAACCTGCCGCCGCAGGGAAAATTCTGTCCACAGTGCGGGCACCCGGTGGAGCAAAAACCCGTTTCTAAGAAATGCCCTCACTGTAATGCTGAAAATCTGTCAGAATCTATTTACTGCAATCACTGTGGTGAAAAACTCTGAAACAAACACCTGGGAGATCGAACATCCCTGCCCCCAGTGCGGCGCTCCAGTCACCCTGAAGGAAACCGACCGCCTTCTTTCTTGTTCCTACTGCCGGGTGAGGCTTTATCTCTTACCCCAAGAATATTTTAAGTACTATTTGCCGCCATCTGAATCCTTCTCGAAAGATATCCTTCTTGTGCCTTACTGGCGGTTTAAGGGTGTCACCTTTTTCTGCAAAGGGGATGGAATAAAATACAAGGTAAGTGATTTAAGTTCCTTGGCGTCACCCCACACATTTTTACCACCTTCTCTTGGACTGAGGCCACAAACTTTAAGGCTGAAGTTTCTTCCGTCTAAGATCGAGGCCAAGTTTTTTCAGGGCCAAGTTCCATTAAAAACAATCATCGAAAACGTTGAAAGACGATTAAGTCTTTTAGATGATTCCTCGGCTGGAGGTCCCGTTTTCCATAAAGCCTCTATCAGCGAAACGGTGAGCATGATTTATTCTCCGGTATTCATTCAAGGGGATGCGTTCCACGATGGTATTCTCGGGAAACCCGTCGTTTCAATACCCAAAGATTTTGTCGATGATCTTCTGCCCGTTGGTCAGGAGAACGGCCTGGAAATTAAGTTTGTGCCCACGTTATGCCCCAACTGTGGGTGGGATCTACTTGGTGAAAGGGATAGTGTTTTGCTTTATTGCAAACATTGCGATTCGGTTTGGGAAGCTTCTGAGAATGGTTTGAGCCCAGTCGATTTCGGGATGATCGCGAGTAAGGAAGATCACGCATTCTATCTGCCATTCTGGAGGATGGGAGCCTCCGTCAAGGGGGCCCAGATAGACTCGTATGCTGACCTGTTAAGAATGGCGAACGTGCCAAAGGTGATGAAGAAAGAGTGGGAGCAGTTAAATTTCTATTTTTGGTCCCCTGCCTTTAAACTTCCGCCCGACCCCTTCTTAAGATCAACGCAAGCTCTGACGCTTTCAGAGCCGCAGGATGAATTTGAAAGAAATCTACCGGAGTCGCCTCTGTACCCTGCTAATTTCCATTCCCATAGGGCCGCAGAGAGTATTAAGATTACCATTGCCAACATCGCCGTTCACCGAATGGAGATTTTCCCCAAGCTCAGAGAAATGGATGTTAAAGTAAATAAGTTTCATTTAATCTTTATACCTTTTACACTGGTTGGAAGTGAATTCGTTCAATCCCAGACCCAATTCTGCATCCATCAAAACGCTCTTAGACTGGGACAAAATCTTTGACGATGTGATAGATAAGACAGCACGGGTGAAGCATTGCGTTGAATAGCGGCGAGGGGATGACCTGAGATCAAGTATAGTGAACGCCATCAATACGTTGGGACCCTCGCCAGGAGTACTTTTCGTCGTCGTTCACGATCAGTACGAGAACAGGAGGAATGCGAAATCAAACAATGCCTTCCAAAATTTGTGTTCGGCGTGGTTTTGGCTTTAACCTTTGTTCTAAGCAGGTTTTCCATTTTCCCCACCGATACAACGGTTGAAAAGATTGTCACCAACAAAGATTCTTTTGATGGGAGGCAGGTGTCGGTTAAGGGTATTGTTTCAAATCTAAAATCTAAGGCAGCAACTGTTCAAGAGAAGTATATGACATTTATACTCGTTGGCGAATCCGGAGGTCGTGTTAATGTCTTTATCTCGGAACGCGTGGAACTTCGGCCGGGACAAGAGGTCCAGGTAACCGGCGTCTATCGAAAGGTCAGAAAAACAAGCCATCGCAATTATTAAAATGAAATAGAGGCGTCGTCCGTCAGATGAATTGAGAGGAATAGAGGACGCAGAGGCTATTTCCTAGCAGGTTCCTCTTCACCAACCTAATTTGCCGGATATTTGAAAAGGAGTCCAGGATGTGTTAAGTCCATGCCTTAATAAGGGAGTGCTCTCTTGTTACATCTCAAAGAAGTGAGGTTGTTATCCAAGAAATACCCAACCCGGAACCGTTACCCTTTCAACATTGACGCCCTTCAGAAGACCCGAAGCATCGCATTCTCTTCTCCAGTCACCTTTTTTGTCGGGGAAAACGGGTCGGGGAAAACCACCCTATTGGAAGCCCTGGCCCGAAGGTGTCATATCCACATCTGGAGTGGAGCGGGGAACACACGTGTGGATCCCAATCCCTATGAAGAGATGTTGTTCCTGTATATCGAGGTCGAATGGGCAGATAGCATTATCCCCGGTTCCTTCTTCTCCTCACAGATCTTCCGCAATTTTGCCGAGCTCGTGGAGATGTGGGAAGCAGACAACCCAGGGCAGATCGAATACTTTGGTGGAAAATCATTGTTAACCCAATCTCACGGTCAATCTCTGATGTCCTTCTTCAGGGCGCGCTACAAGATCAAAGGGCTCTACCTTCTGGACGAGCCGGAAACGGCCCTCTCGCCCAAGAGCCAGCTGGAGCTTGTCAAACTCCTTCGGGAGATGAGCGCTCTGGGGCATGCCCAATTTATCATTGCCACCCACTCTCCGATTCTCCTGGCTTGCCCTGGATCTGTGATTTACAGCTTTGACCACGCTCCTGTGAAAACGATCCAATATGAAGACACGGAATACTACCGGATTTACAAGACCTTCATGGAGAATCCCAGTCAGTACTTCAAAGGAGAAAAATGAGCCCTGTCCACTTCGATAAGGGCTCGACTCTGGGAAAAAGCGTTACGGTACGACTGGCGAAATCGATCGAACCGGTTCTTCAAGCGCTTGGATAAGGCAGGAGCGAATCCCTGGGACGGACAGCGGGAATTAGGTTCTATCTGAGGTTAAGACTTTTTTTCAGTCTAAACCGCCTCTTGAGGCGGGGTATGCGACGCCGAATCTCCTCAAGCTTCTCCCTCGCTGCTTTTTCGCCCTCATCAATCAGATTCATAGCCTGTGAGAAACTCGACCAATGTAATTCCCCCACCTCCGGCAGGATCACCACATCGGCGTCCGCCAACTCATATTCTTTGAGCCTTTCTCCCATAATCTCACTGACCCGTAGATAGATATCCATGACGTTCCGTAGCTCTTCGGAACCAATGCCCCGGTCCACTACGACGGCTATCACGAAGTCTGCTCCTTCTTGTCTGGCCACAGAACCTGGGACTCGGCAGATGATGCCTCCGTCGGACAAAAGTCTTGCTCCCTCCTTAAGCGGGGTAATGGCCCCGGGAACCGCGCAGCTTGCCAACACGGCCTGCCGCAGGGATCCCTCAGAAAAAGTGATCTCTTCGCCACTCACCAGATCGGTGGCTACGGCACGAAAGGGAATTCGAGTCTCCTCAATCTGAATGTCGGGGATAAAATAGTCGATAGTAACCTGAAATTCCTCGTTGGAAAGGATGCCCGGCTTGAACATGGCCTGGATCAGGTAAAAATGATTTCTCAGGTAGGTCTCGACTCTTTGGGCTAGGCTTATCTCACCCTTTGCGTGAGCTGCCTCAAAGGCCCTGATGGTCGAAGATCGAAATTCGTCACTGTTTAGATACGTCTCCGCTTTCCTCTGCAATTCATCCGAGTTGCTGCCCGCGGCGTAGGCCCCGCCCACTAAGGCGCCGATACTGGTCCCCGCGATAAGATCAACAGGGATTTTCTCTTTCTCAAGCACCCTTAATACGCCGATGTGAGCAAGCCCCCTGGCCCCCCCGCCTCCCAGAGCGAGGCCAACGCGCTTCTTTTTCCAAAACATGATGAAGGTCTCCTGCAAGAGCCTATTGGCGCCATTTTACCCTTATGCCCACGGAACATCAAGGGTATCCTTCTAAAGGGTTATCCCCAATCCAGAATAGCACGACGCTATGTTAATGAGTTCGGGCGATAGATTTTTAAGGTGATTAGGAAAGCCTATCCTTATCTCTCCGCAAGAATTCGTACGAAAAAGAAAATCCCTGGATGATTCCCTTCCTCCTGATCGTCTCTTGCAATCCATCCTCGCTCATCACCACACAGCCATAGGTTCCTTTGAATTTTCGTCTTCTGTGGATATAATAAAAATTAAGAGGCGTTATTATTAAAAAAACTAGAAAGGGGGTTTGATTTATGGCGGACGCGACCATGGAACTGCTGCGGGAACTGACTGAAGCGCCAGGTATTTCAGGCTACGAGCAAGAGGTTCGTGAAATCATTCGGAGACATCTTCAAGACATTACGACCATCGAACAGGACCGGTTAGGCAGCATTGTGTGTCGTAAGAATGGCAAAGCGGAGAAGCCCAGGATTATGCTGGCGGGACACATGGATGAGATCGGGTTCATCGTCAAACTTGTGACCGATGAGGGCTTCATCAAATTCAGTCCTCTCGGAGGATGGTGGGGGCATGTGATGCTGGCCCAGCGCGTCGTGATTAAGACCCGGAAGGGCGATGTGATCGGTCTCATTGGCTCGAAACCTCCCCATATTTTGTCGGAAGAAGACAGGAAGAAGCTTCAGGAACCGAAGGACATGTACATTGACGTGGGCGCCACCTCTCCGGCTGAGATAAAAGAACTTGGGATCAGTCCGGGGGATCCAATCATTCCCATCTGTCCTTTCACCGTTTTAGGCAATGGCAAGACGTATCTTGCCAAGGCATTTGACGACCGGGTGGGATGTGCGCTTTTCATCGAGGTGATCAAGAGCCTTGGCCGAGAAGAGCATCCGAACGCAGTATACGGCGTCGGGACTGTTCAAGAAGAAGTGGGCCTTCGAGGGGCACGGACAAGTTCCTGGGTGGTTGAGCCGGATGTGGGGCTGACAATGGAGGTTGGCGTTGCAGGCGATGTTCCAGATGTTAAAAAAGACGATGCCCAGGGAAAACTTGGAAAGGGCCCGGTTATCGTGATCAGGGATGGGAGTATGGTCCCCAACCTGAGACTTCGGGATCTCTTCGTGGATACCGCAGAGAAGTTGAAGATTCCTTATCAATTCGATATGTTGGAACGCGGTGGGACCGATTCTGGTGCGATTCATCTTCATCGCCACGGAGTGCCGAATCTTGTTATCGCCGTTCCAACCAGGCACATTCACAGTCACGCAGGTATTCTCCACCGGGATGACTTCGACCTGGCCGTGAAGCTTGTTACTGCGGTGATCAAGAAGCTTGATGCGGACACGGTGGCAAGCCTGACGGAATAAAAATGTGAGACGGTCGAAGATCTTTCCGAATCGATACGTCTAATACAATATCTTAAGAATGACTGGCAAGATTCCTCTGATACCAGCTGTAGAAGAAAGAGGAAAAAAGTGGCAGAATTAAGTATGGAAGAAGGGAGGGAGGTAATAATGAAAAAACTTATGATGATCGGTTTGATTTTGCTAACCGTTGTTCTTTCGAGCGGAACGGCCTCAGCCTGGCGGGTTTTTGTCGCTCCGCCTTTATGGGTCGGCCCCCCCGCTTCTACTACCCAGGGTACTATCCTCCGCCTGTTTACTATGGGCCGGGTTACACTGTTAGCCCATACAGAGTTTGGGTTCCAGGCCACTGGGGATTGAGGTGGACTCCTTACGGCAGGGAAAGAACCTGGATTCCAGGTTACTGGGTATATCGATGACTAATGAAAGGGATTGAAGCTAAAACTTCAGTCCCTTTCATTTTGCCGGGTGCGCGTTCTTACTTGTTTCGTCAGCTCTCTTCGTGAATATTCCGGGGCCGGCGAGATTATCAGGGTTCTTACATCAATCCAATTTCTTCACTTTTTTCGAAATCATCTGGGCAAGCTTCATCTTCTGCGCATCATTCAGATTGTTTTGGAAGCCGAGCAGCAAGTCAAAGGCCTTATTAAAGCGTTGGGTCTCCTGGCTAAGCATTCCCTGAAGGAGAGAGGTCATCTTTTGAATGTCGGGATTTTCTTTGGTTGCTTCCTCTTTGATCTTCGTCCAAGCCTCCCTATTTTCTTTCTGGCCTTCCTCAAAATTCTTCCGGACCTCGGCCTTTAACCCCTCCAACTTCGCCTTCTGATCCTCGTTAAGATCGAGCTTCCCAGCGGTCTTATCGATCTTCTTGATGAATATCTTTTCAGCGGTTGACATGGTGTCCATCCGATGTCCACAGGAAACCGCTAATCCCCCTAAAAAAATCGCCGCCACGGCAAAAGCAGAGAAACGATTTATTTTCATCTTCCTTTCCTCCTTTTCTCTAAATAGGTATGTTACAGGGCCTATTTGATGAAAATATAATAATTTGGGCTGCGGAAAGTCAACCGGAGGAACCCAGTTTACGACAGAAGATGTGGGATTCCTCCTCTGTCCCCTTGAAAGCGATAGGAAATCCAAGAGGTTAAGGATGCCTTCCCCTCTCACTCGCTATTGCTGTGAGACCATTCCATGGATTTGTCATCATAATAGATCGTATAAAGGTTCCCGTCGTTTCCTCGGATCTGGTAGAACCTTCTTGTTTTCCTGTTGTCAGGTCTTTCTTCAACCCACTGCCTCAAAATTTCGACAACCTCGATTCTTTTCCCATTCAAAAGGATCGTCCTGGGGGTCTCCTCACCCTTGTAGCCCGAATAAGCAATGACATCAATCTTTTCTTCAAATCCTTTCTTCATTTTCCGAATTTACCTCTTTCGAGATTTCTGAAAGTAAAGCATCCCTTTTCTTTTGAGTTATCTCGAAGAGCTTGATGTCCCGTCTTGTCTTTATCTTTTTGATCAATCCGCTCCCTTTCGAGGCGATCGTAGCGATCACCCATTTTTCAGAATTCAGAATCTTTTCCAACAGTCTTACGAATCGGTCAGAAAGACACTCCATCTTTCCGATCTCGTCGATGAAAACGAGAGAGGCCAGGGGGTTGAAAAACGAAATGGAGTCAAGAAAATCTTCAAAGCCTTTGATGTCCACCTTGTATGCACCGACTCTGTGAGGGCTTCGGATCCCTTTGTGCGAGAGGACACCTCTCTTTCCTTCGAGGCTGACCAGTTCAAATCCCTTCCTTTCACCTTCTTCTCTTATCTCTTCCGTATAAAAACCAACCGGATGAAGACTCTTCAGTGCCTCTGCGAGTTTTTTTATCAGGGTTGTCTTGCCCACACCCGGGAGTCCTGCCACGAGGAGATTCTTTCTTGCTAAACCTGATGGGATCATCCTTTATTTACTGTTTGTCCCTTGTTCCTCCCTCTTCCTTTGAGAGTGGATCTGTAAAAGCTGGTCTCTCCGGAGAGGAGGATTGAAGGCTCTCTGTCCCCTCTTCGTACTCTGGAATAACAATTCCCCTCTGTATCATAATGCCGTAGATGAGGTTCGACCGGTTGATCACATAGCGCTGGTCTCCGACTGGATTATATTTTCTCGGATTCGGTAGGACAGATGCCAGCCTGGCCGCCTCCTCAGGAGTCAGTTCAGAACAAGGTTTTCCAAAATAGTTTCTCGAAGCGGCCTCGGCACCGAATATCCCTTCTCCCCACTCCGCCACGTTGAGATAAAGTTCGAGGATTCTTCTTTTTGAAAGAACCTTCTCCATCCTCCAGGTGATGATCGCTTCGGAGATTTTCCTGATCAGAGACTTTTCAGGAGAAAGGTAAAGATTTCTTGCCAGTTGTTGGGTGATGGTGCTCCCTCCGAGCTTGAATCTCTTGGCTTTGATGTCCTTTTCAAGAGCTCTCTGAATGGCCTCGACATCAAAGCCTTCGTGTTTCCAGAATTTATCATCTTCCGCGATGAGAACGGCCTTGACGAGATAAGGGGATATTTTAGAAAAAGACACCCAACTCTGATCCATTCTGTATCGTTTTCTCTTTTCTCTGGATGCCCTCTCTCGGTATTCCATGAGTGCCGTCTTCTTCGGATTTTCTTTCTTGAGTCTTGGAAGATCGGGCATAAAAGAAAGATAGGCGATGGGGAGCAGGATGAGAAAAAATGATAAAATGGTGAACCAGCAAGTATGACGTTTGAGCATGGTTGCTGAAATTCGATATCGGCGATGTGTCTTTAACGACTAATCCCAAACAGATTCAAATTCCGAAAACCCAACTCGTTTCTTGGGTTCGAGTTTAATACTTGGGCCAATCGGATTATTTGGGATTCTGGCCAGATGGGGCTTTTATCCACGGACAAAGGGATTATATCGCTTTTCATTCTGGATGGTTGAGCTGGGTGAGGATCCGTAATTATGACCCGGGAAAACCTTTGTCTCTCCGGGTAAGACGTAAAGTTTTTGCCGGATGGAGGCTTCCAGTATATCCCAAGAACTTCCGGGGAAATCGGTTCTCCCCACCGAGCCCACGAAGAGGGTGTCGCCCGTAAATACCATCCCGTCCAAATAGA
>Ga0187770_10001117_pt1 | contig 14004 bp, 13 predicted proteins | sample 0116_SJ02_MP02_2_FD_133154 | JGI IMG/M metagenome (GOLD analysis project Ga0187770, IMG submission 133154) | Tropical peat soil microbial communities from peatlands in Department of Meta, Colombia - 0116_SJ02_MP02_20_MG | ecosystem: Environmental > Terrestrial > Soil > Wetlands > Peat | place...
GCCCCGCCGCGGCTTCTGCATTTCCAGCTCGGCCCCCAGCGCCGCCGCGAAGGCATTCCACGAGCCGATGTGTCCCGCGTTGATGATGGCCTGGGAGCGGTCGGGGTCATACAGCGTGAGGATGGAGGCCTGGGCGAAGAGGTCGGTGGCGCCCAGGCTGGCCGGATGCTTCGGATTGCCCTCGACCTTCGTCGGGCGCCCCATGTGGCTCTCGGCCAGAAGGCCGGTGGCGTACCCGCCGAGCGGCATGGCCGTCGCAAAGAACAGCGGCTTGCCCGGCACGATCTCCTCGGGCGCCTTCACGTAGGGGACGATCCGCTCGTCGGGCTGGCCGGTGCAGGCGGAGAGGCCCGCCAGGGCGAGGGACGCCCCCATCAGCTTCAGAAAGCCGCGGCGGCCGACCGGGTCCATCCATTCCGAGGCATTTTCGGGGAATTCGCGCCGCAGGAGCGCCTGGAATTCCTCGGTCTCGGCCAGCTCTTCGAGGCTGCGCCAGTACTGCGGACCGCGGGTGGTGGCCAGCCGCTCCCGAATCGCCGCGAGGTCCAGATTATTCGTGGTGCCGCCCGTCTCTGCCATCGTGCGTGTCTCGACGCCCTACCGGTGACACGTGGAACAGCTTGTGAGATACACCGTGCTCTGGATCCTGTATTCCTTCACCAACTTCCGGCCGAGGGAGAGCTGGTCCGCCGGCGGCTGGTACTCCATGCTGAAGACGTACTCCCGGGGTCGCACGAAGCGCTCGGGCGCCCGGTGGCATTCCAGGCACCATTCCATGTAGAGGCTGTTCGCCTTACTGATCAATGGCATCTGATCCACGCGGCCGTGGCACGTCGAGCAGCCGACGCCCTTGTTCACGTGGATGCTGTGATTGAAGTAGACGAAGTCGGCCAGCTTGTGGACCCGGACCCACTCGAGCGAGCGGCCCGTTCGCCAGCTCTCTCGCACGGGTTCCAGCATGGGGCTGTCCGCCCAGATCTGGGCGTGGCAGTTCATGCACGTCTTCGTCGGCGGGATCCCGGCGAAGGCCGATTCCTCCACCGAGGTGTGACAGTAGCGGCAGTCGATTCCGTCGTCGCCCACATGGTGCTTGTGGCTGAAGGGCACCGGCTGGCGGCGGGCGACTCCGACCCCGGTCATGTAGGGTGAAATGACAATTCCCCCTCCAGCGAGAAGCAGCACGACAACAAGGGCTCCGCCGGCGACGATGCTGAACCGCGCCAGAGTGTTCGTCGTCGGCCGGAAGATCTGCGCCATAGTGTCGGGGCCGTTGCGTGCTGCCGGTTCGTCGGGGAATCGCCGGACTCAAGAAGAACGACAAAAAACCCGGTGGAGAATCCTGGCACTCCAACGGGAGCCGTTAGCTTTTGTGCCGTCCGGCGCGACAGGCGGGAAGGCACGGTCCAGAAGCTCGCTCACACTGTGGCATGAGCCCGTGTGGCCGCTCATGCCGGCTGCAGACAGCTTTCAATACGGTGCTAAGGGGGCGGTGTCAAGCGTCTTCTCTTGGTCCGGCACGTGAGTCAGTGCTTGTATTTCCCTGCCGGCTCGCCAGCCGGAAACACGGGTGAGGTTGCACGGGCCGGAGCCCCCTATTTCGGGGGGAGGGGCTGTCGGGGATGCCGTTCCTGTGGTAGAGTAAAATGGTCGGATGGAGCGAAGGGGAGAGGGCATCCGGGGGGGAATGAGGCGACCACATGCGGCAAGACGAGCAGAGAGCACCCCAGGACAGGCAAGGCCCAGCGGTCGAGATCGAGAACCTCCGGCACTTGTACGGTGACCGCGAGGCCCTCGCGGGTATCACGCTCAGCGTCGCGCGCGGTGAGATCCTGGGGCTTCTCGGCCCGAATGGGGGCGGCAAGACGACCACGTTCAAGATCCTGTCCACGCTGCTCCCGGTGAGGCACGGGACCGTCCGGATCTTCGACCATGACATCCGCCGCGAGGCGCACCACGTGCGGAGCCACCTGGGGGTGGTCTTCCAGCATCCCAGCCTGGATCCCAAGCTCACGGCGATGGAAAACCTCGTGCATCATGGCCACCTGTATGGGCTGCGGGGGGCGGCCCTCATGGGCCGGGCGCAGGTGCTGCTTTCGCGGCTGGGCCTCGCGGAGCGCGCGCGGGATCGCGTGGAAACGCTTTCGGGCGGGCTGCAGCGGCGGACGGAGTTGGCCAAGGCGCTGGTGCACGCCCCGGACCTCTTGCTCCTGGACGAGCCGAGCACCGGGCTGGACCCCGGCGCGCGTCGCGACTTCAGCAACTATCTTGTGGAGCTTCGGAACCAGGACCGGGTCACGGTCGTCCTCACGACCCACATCCTGGACGAGGCCGAGCAGTGCGACCGGGTGGGGATCCTCCACCAGGGGCGGCTGGTGGCCCTGGGGGCCCCGGACGAGCTCAAGGCCAAGCTTGGGGGCGACGTCGTCGTGATCCACTCCGGGAACCCTGAAGGCTTGCAGGAGAGGATCCGCGAGCGGTTCGGGTGCGAGCCCGTACGAGTGGACGGGAGCCTGCGCGTGGAGTGCCCCCGAGGCCACGAGTTCGTCCGCGACGTAGTGGAGGCCTTCCCCGGCGAGGTAAAGTCCGTGACCTACGGCAAGCCCACGCTGGAGGACGTCTTCGTTCACCTGACCGGCCGCCGCCTCTGGGGCGAGGAGACGAACGGAGGAGGGGGGGCATGACGGGTTTCATCCTTCCGGTGATGACGCTCTGCTGGCGCGAGGTGGTGCGGTTCTGCCGCCAGCGGAGCCGCTTGGTGGGCGCCTTCGTCCAGCCCCTGGTGTTCTGGCTGCTCCTCGGTGGAGGCTTGCGGGCATCCTTCCGCCCTCCCGAGACGTCGCCGGGCACGAGCTACGTCGAGTACGTCTATCCCGGGATCATCGCCATGGTCCTCCTCTTCACCGCCATCTTTGCCACGATCTCGGTCATCGAGGACCGGCGGATGGGATTCCTACAGGGTGTCCTGGTGTCGCCCGTCTCGCGGTCCAGCATCGTCCTGGGCCAAGCGCTGGGCGGCACGACCCTGGCCCTGGTCCAAGGCATCATCTTTCTCCTCCTGGCCCCGGCAGCCGGTGTGCCCTTGACCGTGGCCTCGGTCCTGTGGATGGTGCTAGTGATGTTTCTGGTCGCGTTCGGTCTGACCAGTCTCGGCCTGGTCATCGCATGGCGGCTCGAGTCTACCCAGGGCTTCCACGCCGTCATGAATCTGATCCTGCTGCCCATGTGGGTGCTGTCCGGGGCATTCTTTCCCGCGACCGGCGTCCCGGGCTGGCTTGGCTGGACGATGCGGCTGAACCCGCTGACCTATGGCATGGCCGCCTTGCGCCGCTGTCTGTACCTCGGCAATCCCGCGGCGGCGGGACCGGTGCCGCACCTCACGCCGGCGCTGGGCATCATCGTCCTGTTCGGTGTTCTGGCCTTCATCGCGGCTACCGACGCTGCCCGCCGCAGCACGGTGTAACGCACTTCACTTTTTCGCTCTCCCACCGCTCACGTGTGAGGAGGCCATGATCAGCGTCGCGTCGTGGATCGTGTGGTTGCATCTCCTGGGCATTGCCGCATGGCTGGGTGGAGCAGCGGTTCAACTTCTGGTGATTCTGCCCGCCGTCGGAGCGGAGGGCGAGATGGCGGGCGTAGCCCGGCGCGCCCACTTTCTTACCTCCCGGGCGATGGAGGCCGTCATCATCACCGGGGTCCTGAACCTGCTGCTTCGAGGGATGGGGAGCGACTGGATATTCAGCCGGGGGTTCATGGCCATGCTCACGATCAAGCTCGTCTTGGTGGCCGTGATGGTCGGGCTGCAGGTGTGGATGGGGCTCGCCTGGAAGGCTGAGGGGGTTCTGGTGGACATTGCGGTCCGCAGAGCCCGCGCCGTCCTCACGCTCCAACTCCTCCTGGGCGCCGCGGCCGTCCTCCTGGGGCTCGGCGTTCGTTCCGTGTAGGTTCCTGCCGCTCGCCCTTTGGCTTTTGCCATTCTCTCCTGGTTCAAGCTCCCAGGGGGAGGAGGGTCCGGTGTCCGGGAAGCCTTGGCACCATGTGGCCAATGTCCCGCCAAGTCTCGACCATTCAATCGTTCTCCGGATCTTGAGCCTTTTACCCATTTTCTTCTTGACTTGCCCCATATGTTGGGCGTAATAAGAGAACCCCGCCCAAGGCATTGGACCAATCGGATGTTTAGCTGTATAACCAAAACTAGTTGCGGTTAGCCAGCTTTCAGGGTTTTTCGACCGGCATGCACACCATCAACGTAGCCCGCAGGTCTCGGCGACCGTCCCATCACCAGGTTCCGCCGACTGGGGAATTCCAAAGCAGGCATTTCACTCTCGTGCGCCCTTAAAGCTCATCGGGGCTGCCCCGTCGCGGCGAGGCAGCCCCGATTTTTCTCGATTGTTTTTGACGGAGGACCCAATGGCAGAGCTCACGCGTCCGGTGAAGCAGGGCCAGTGGTCGGAGTCTGCGCTTCGGGTGCTGCGAGAGCGATACCTGGACTGGTCCAAGAAGGCCGTGCCGGGAGAGACGCCCTCGGCCCGGGACGTGGCAGAGACACCGGAGGAAATGTGCTGGCGCGTGGCCTGGGCCATCGCGGCCGCCGAGGTGACCTGGGGCAAGACCGAGGAACAGGTCCACGAGGTCGCCTGCCGGTTCTACGACCTGATGGTGGACGGCTACTTCCTGCCGAATTCCCCGACGCTGATGAACGCGGGGAAGGACAACGGCCTCCAGTATTCCGCGTGCTTCGTCCTCCCCGTCGGGGACTCCATGGACGAGATCTTTGAGGCGGTGAAGCGGGCGGCCATCATCCACAAGAGCGGGGGCGGGACGGGATTCGCCTTCTCCCGGCTCCGCCCCAAGGACACGCTGGTGAAATCCACCGGCGGCAAGGCCAGCGGCCCCGTCAGCTTCCTGCGCGTCTTCAATGGCGCCACGGAGGCCGTGAAGCAGGGCGGGACCCGGCGGGGTGCCAACATGGGCGTCCTGAAGGTGGACCACCCGGACATCCTGGAGTTCATCCAGTGCAAGCTGAATGGCGGCATCGCCAACTTCAATATCTCGGTGACCGCCACGGACGCCTTCATGGAGGCCCTGGAGGCCGACGGCGAGTACGATCTGATCGATCCCCACACCCACAAGGCCACCGGCCGGCTGCGGGCGCGCGACGTCTTCGATCGGATCGTGGACGCGGCCTGGCGGACCGGGGACCCCGGACTCGTGTTCATCGACCGCGTGAACCGGAGCGCCGCCAACCCGGTGCCCGAGCTGGAGACGATCGAGGCGACCAACCCCTGTGGCGAGCAGCCGCTGGCCCCCAACGACGCGTGCAACCTGGGCTCCATCAACCTGGACAAGTTCGGGCGGCCCGAGAACCACGAGGCGCCCATCGCCTGGGACGGGCTGGAGCGGGTGGTCCGCTTCTCCGTCAGGTTCCTCGACGACGTGATCCAGGTGAACCCGTATCCGCTGCCCGAGATCATGCAAGAGGTCCACGCCAACCGCCGGATCGGCCTGGGGGTGATGGGCTGGGCGGACCTCTTGATCCAGCTCGGCATCCCGTACGACAGCGAGGCCGCGCTGGAGCTGGGCGACAAGATCATGGAGTTCATCACCACGATCGGCCGGGACGAGTCGGCTCGCCTGGCGGAGGAGCGGGGCCCGTTCCCCAATTGGTCCCGCAGCATCTACCGCGAGGGCCGGCCGCTCCGCAACTCCACGGTGACGACCATCGCCCCCACGGGGACGATCAGCATCATTGCCGGCTGCTCCTCGGGGATCGAGCCGCTCTTCGCCGTCGCCTACAGCCACATCGTGGGCGACCGGCACCTGACGTTCGTGAACCTGCACTTCGAGGCGGTGGCCAGGCGGCGCGGCTTCTATAGTCCTGAGCTGATGGACAAGGTGGCCGAGCACGGAACCCTGCACGACCTGCCCGAGGTGCCGGAGGACGTTCGCGGGGTGTTCGTCACCGCCCACGAGATCGGGCCGGAATGGCACGTGCGGATGCAGGCGGCCTTCCAGCAGCACACGGACAACGGCGTCTCCAAGACGATCAACCTGCCAAACTCGGCCACGGTCGAGGACGTCGCTCGGGCCTACCGGACGGCTTACGACCTCGGTTGTCTCGGGATCACGGTGTTCCGGGATGGGTGCAAGTCCGCCCACGGCGGCCAGGTGCTGCACGTCGGTACCAGCGCCGCTGGTGCCGGTGCGGCGGCGGCGGGCAAGGAGGACGAGAAGAAGGAGAGGGCCGCAGGGGAAGAGGGCGCGGTCGTCAAAGTCGATGCCACGGTCAAGCCTCGCCCGCGGACGCTGCGCGGGGTGACCTACCGGATCGACACGCCGCTCGGCACCGGCTATGTCCACGTAAATCAGGGGCCGTCGGGGGAGCCCTTCGAGATTTTCCTGAACGTGGGCAAGGCGGGGAGCGACGTCCAGGCGGATGCCGAGGCGCTGGGCCGCCTGATCTCCCTCGTCCTGCGCATGCCGTCTCCTCTCTCGCCGCGCGACCGGGTGGAGGAGATCGTCAAGCAACTGGACCGGATCGGCGGCCGCCGCGACGCGGGGATGGGACCGGGGCGGGTCCGCTCGATCCCGGACGCCATCGCCCAGGTCCTGGCAGAGCACGTGGGGCTGCGCGAGCCAGGGGTGGAGCACATCCGCGAGGCGCGCGAGGGCCGGATGAAGGCCACCGACATGTGCCCGGATTGCCAGAACTTCACCCTGGTCTTCGAGGAAGGCTGCCAGAAATGTCACGTCTGCGGCTTCAGTGAGTGCTAGGAGGAGCGGCGGGGATGCGAGAGCCGCGGCTTGGGCAGGGGCAAGGGACGTATTAGCTGGTGCCGAATCGTTCCTGCGCGGACCTCTACGAAGAGGTCGCCAGGCTCTTCGCGGACGAGTCCCGCATCAAAGTGGTGATAGACCGGCGGCGGGAGAATGATAGGATGACGGAGATCCCTGCCGGGGCGCGCCTCGGCGCCCGAACGAAGAAGGGGCGGGCCAATCAGAGGGTGATGTCGGCCTGGTTGAGGAAGGAGGCCTGAGAGAGGCTGCGTCGGACCTGGATTATGGCGCGAGCGGGATGTCCCCGGTGCCAAGGAGAGGGCGAGACCAAAACCGAGGCCCCACACGAGACTCCGCTCAGGAAACCGGCGGCGTAACTACGAATGCGATCCCCGGCCAGGTCAGAGGCGAGCTTCCGTCTGACCACGCCGGGGTTCTTCTTCTGTCCGAAGTCCAAGGTCCAACGTCCGAGGTCAAGGGCGGGGTACTGGCGATGCGTATCAGACCTCGGACCGCGGACATCGGACCTCGGACACCGTAAGGAGGAGCGATGTCCATCAAATCCGACAGGTGGATCAAGCGCATGGCACTCGAGCGTCGGATGATCGAGCCGTTCTCGGAGAACCAGATCCGGGACGGCGTGATCTCATATGGGCTCTCGTCATACGGCTACGACATCCGCGTAGCGGACGAGTTCAAGATCTTCACCAACATCAACAGCACCATCGTGGACCCCAAGCGCTTCGACGAGCAGTCCTTCGTGGACTTCAAGGGGGACGTGTGCATCATCCCCCCTAACTCGTTCGCTCTGGCCCGGACGGTGGAGTACTTCCGGATCCCCCGCAACATCCTCACCATCTGCGTGGGGAAATCGACGTATGCGCGCTGCGGGATCATCGTGAACGTCACTCCCTTCGAGCCCGAATGGGAGGGCACGGCCACCCTGGAGATCAGCAACACCACGCCGCTCCCCGCCAGGATCTACGCCAACGAAGGCATCGCCCAGGTTGTCTTCTTCGAAGCCGACGAGATCTGCGAGACCTCCTACGCGGACAAGAAGGGCAAGTACCAAGCCCAGCGCGAGATCACCCTGCCGAAGATCTGAGATTGTTCTGTTGCGGCCCACCGGGGCCGGGCACGGCTGGCCGGGGGGCCCCTGCCTTCCCGAACGGCTCATGGGTGCCGCTCGGATGGCCCGCCCCCGCTGTAAGCTGAGCTAGCCTCCCCATCGAACGAGCTCGAAGAAAGAAAACACCTATAGGGCGTTGCGGCGTTCGTGGCATTCTGGTAGTCTCCCCAAAGATTCTCGATGCCCCTGCGCCCCAGTCGCAATCCAAAAGGAGCTGCGCTTGATAGTCACGGGGAAGTCTCTCGCGCTTTTCGTCTTGGCGGGATTGTGCGAGATTGGCGGGGGCTATCTGGTGTGGCAGTGGTGGCGCAATGGCGCCTCTTGGCTCGTGGGGCTCTTGGGTGCCGTGATCTTGTTCCTCTATGGGATTGTGCCCACGTATCAGCCAGCTCACTTCGGCCGGGTCTATGCGGCATACGGCGGAGTGTTCGTGGTGCTTTCGATCTTCTGGGGTTGGCGGGTTGATCGCCTCGCACCCGATCGGTACGATCTGATCGGTGGAGCAATCTGTCTCATCGGCGTCTTTTTCATCATGTATTGGCCCCGTTGAGGAGGGTCCTGGAATGCGAGAGCCGATGAGATTCTCCTGGCCGGAGCCAGAAGGGTGCCGGCTTTTATGAGGCGCCGGGCGCTGAACTGGGTCGCCGGCAGGCTTGGGGCCCTCGCGCTCTGCCTGTGGTTTTCCACGATCCGCCTGCGGTGGTATGGGGGGAAGCATATCCATCCGGACCCCTGCAAGAGGGGAAATGCCATTTACGTCTTCTGGCACCAGCGGCTGCTGGCCTTTGCCTACACCCATGCCCACTTCGCGGCGCGCGTCTTGATCAGCCAGTCGAGGGACGGCGATATAATCGCTCGCATAGCGGAGCGCCTTGGTTTCGTTGCTATTCGTGGGTCGAGTCGCCGGGGAGGGGGCGAGGCCGTGCGCACACTCCTCGAGGGAGCCGGCGGCGGGCGCGACTTCGGCATCACCCCTGACGGGCCTACGGGACCGCCCGGGGCCTTCAAGGTAGGTGCGGTCTATCTTGCGTCCCAGAGCGGCCTCCCCGTCGTTCCGATCACCGTAACGTATCACCGGTTTTGGCGATTGAACAGTTGGGACGGCTTCCAGCTTCCCTGGCCCTTCACGTGGGGGGTCATCCACACGGGCGCGCCGATATCGGTGCCCCCCGGGCTCGATGCGTCCGGTCTCGAAACTTGGCGCCTGCGGCTCGAAGACGCCCTTCAGTTGCACACCAGGAGCACCGACGAGTCCGTCGGGGATCTCTATCAGCGCGGCAAGCGTTGCCGTGATCTGTTATTCGGGCACGCTTTGGCCCACAGGGAAGGCATGTGATTACTTCGAGGGGAACTGGTGGTGAGATGAAGGCGCTGAAGGTTCATTGCGGCGGCTTGAGCGCTTAGGGGATTGGGCATTTTTGGTCCAAGCTTTGGATTGGGGAGAGACGGATGGAACGGCGGCGGTTGGGGCGGACGGGACAGATGAGCACGGTGGTGGCATTCGGTTCCGCCGGGATCGGTCGGGTGGACCAGGACACGGCGGACCGCGCCATCCAGACGGCCCTGGACTCCGGGGTCAATCACTTTGACGTGGCGCCGCGCTACGGCGAGGCCGAGCTGCGGCTGAAGCCGTGGATGCCCCGGATCCGCGACAAGATCTTCCTCGGCTGCAAGACCGCCCAGCGCACCCGGGACACCGCCAAGGCCGAGCTGCACCGGTCGCTGGAGCGGCTGGGGACGGACCACCTGGACCTCTACCAGTTGCATGCCGTATGCAAGCGGCACGAGTTGGACGAGTGCACGGCCAAGGGTGGGGCGCTGGAAGCGCTGATCGAGGCGCGCGAGGAGGGGATCGCCCGCTGGCTGGGCATCACCGGCCACACCCACGACGCGCCCGCGGCGCACCTGGAGGCCCTCCGTCGCTTTAACTTCGATACGGTGATGTTCCCGCTGAACTTCGTCCTCTGGTCCATCCCCGAGTACCGCCGGGACGCGCAGGCGCTGCTGGATGCCTGCCGCCAGAAGGACGTGGGGGTGCAAGTCATCAAGACGCTCGCCAAGGATCCGTGGGGGGACCGCCCCAGGACCCACACGACCTGGTACGAGCCGTTCACGGACCAGGCGACCATCGACCAGGCCGTCGCCTTCAACCTGTCCCAGCCGGTCACGACGCTGTGCAGTACAGGAGATGTCGCGATTCTGCCGAAGTTCCTCGGGGCGGCCGAGCGGTTCCGCCCTCTCACGCTAGACGCGCAGGAAGCCCTGCTGGCGACGGCGCACCAGTATCATACGCCCTTCGTCGGGTCGTGGGCTTGAGGATTGAACTACCGGCGGTCCGAGGATGTCGGTCGCAGGGGGAAGAGGGATGGAGCCGCAAAGGGATTGGAAACGCCCGTACAAGGTCGACCGATCCGCGCGGCACGCAGAACGGCCGGGATTTCACATCACCGAGCTGCAAATCAGCCCGAGCCAGAAGATCCCCTGGCACTACCACACCAGCGTCCAGGACACCTTCTACGTGCTGCAGGGCCGCATCTGCGTCAGCCTGCGGGATCCGGAAGAGCAGGTTCACCTCGGCCGCGGCGAGACGTACGCGGTGCGGCCCCGCCGGCCCCATCTCGTGACGAATGCCGGGGAGGGGTCGGCGATCTTTCTGGTGCTCCAGGGCTTCGGCGAGTACGATTTCATTCCCGCGCCGTGAGATGTCGGCCCGCGTTGCCTCCCGGCAGCCCCGGGACATCTCTGGAGAGGACCGATCCCGAATGGACATCTTGCCACTGCTGGACGAGCTACAAACTATTGCTCGAAACGGGCTCAACTTCACGGCCAATCCCTACGATCGGGAGCGATTCGAGCGCCTGCTGGCGCTGGTCGCGAAATATTACGGGCAGGCCCTGGATCTCCCGCCCGGCGAGGTCCGGCAACGGCTCGTCGGCGAACTGGGCTACATCACGCCCAAGGTGGGCGCGGAGGCGGCGATCTTCGATGACGGGGGACGGATCCTCCTGGTGCGGCGATCCGACGACGGGCTGTGGTGCCTGCCCTGCGGCTGGGTCGAGCCCAACGAATCCCCCGAAGACGCCGCCGTTCGCGAGGCGAGGGAAGAGGCGGGACTGGAGATCCAGACCCGGCAGCTCGTGGGCGTGTTCACGCGGAAGCCGAACGTCGGATATGGCCCGCACACCGCGATTGCGGTCGTCTATCTTTGCGACGTGGTGGGGGGAGCGCCGCGACCCCAGTCGCACGAGGTGCTGGAGGTCCGGCACTGGCGGATCGAGGACGTGCCCGGCTGGCACGAGATGCACCAGCGATACGCGGAGGCGGCGCACTCCGCCTGGAAGGCGCGGCAGGCCGGCCGCGCGCCCGCGTGAGGCGCGAAACGTTCGAGGGAAGAGGAGGCGCAATGGATTGGGAGAAGCGGTACGCGGGGCGAATGGGTAAGGTTCAACCGTCGCCCATCATGGACCTCATCCGGATGATGTCCCAGCGCCCGGTCATCAATTTTGCTTCCGGCCTCCCGGATCCCGCCGGCTTCCCGGTGAAGGCCCTCCAGGAAGCGGCGGAGCAAATCTTCAGCAAGGACTGGCGAGCCGGCCTTCAGTACGGGGAGGCAGACGGGTATCGCCCACTTCGGGAGTGGGTGGCGGCGGACCTGACCAGCCGAGGGGTTTCGACAGAGACAGCGCAGGTTCTCATTGTGAGTGGCTCGCAGCAAGGCATTGACCTCGTCGCCCGCGCCTTCATCCAGCCGGGGGACATCGTCCTGACGGAAGAGCCCAGCTACCTGGCGGCCTTGCAGGTCTTCGCCTCGTTCGAGGCGGATGTGCGACCCATTCGCACGGACGAGGGAGGTCTGGATCCCGACGCCGCGGCCGCCGCTCTCAAGCAATCGGGGGTGAAACTTCTGTACGCGATGCCCAACCACCAGAATCCTTCCGGGACGACGCTCGCCGACGACCGGCGCCTCATCCTTCTCAAGGCGGCGGCCGCGGCGGGCATTCCCGTCTTGGCCGACGAGGCCTACCTCCACCTCCGGTACGATGCCGGTGAGCCGGCCCCCTTGGCCGCGGCCGACCCCGAGGCGCCGATCCTGACGGTGGGCACGTTCAGCAAGACCATCGCCCCCGGCCTCCGGGTCGCGTGGATCGCAGGGCCGGCCCCGGTCATCAACCGGCTTGCTCTCTTGAAGCAGGTCACGGACTTGCACGCCAATTCGTTCACTCAGCGCATGGTCCACCGATACGTCAGCGCGGGGCACCTCCCGGCCCAGGTGGCTCACCTGCGCTCTGCGTATCGCGAGAAACGGGATGTGTTCCTGCATGCGCTGGAGCGGCGCCTGGCGGGAAAAGCCACCTGGACTCGCCCCGCGGGCGGGATGTTCCTGCTGCTTCGCCTCCCGCGCGGCCGGTCGGCGACCGCCCTCTTGTCGAAGGCGCTGGACGAAGGGGTCGCGTACATCCCCGGCGGCCCGTTCTTCCCGGCGGGTGGCGGCGAGGAAACAATGCGGCTCAACTTCGTCAGTCCGCCCCTGTCCGACATTGATGAGGGCGTTACCCGGCTGGCGAGAGCCATTAGGTAGGATCGGGCAGCCGCGCGGATTTCGTCCCAGGAGGAGCGGCCGGGCGCTTCAGGAGCGGGTTACCGTTCCCTTGCGGTGTCTGAAAGAGAGGAGAACACCATGGAGAAGCGGAGACTTGGCGGCCAGGGACTGGTCGTGTCGGCCCTCGGCCTCGGCTGCATGGGCATGTCCGAGTTTTACGGACCCGCCGACGAGCGGGAAGCGATCGCCACCATCCACCGCGCGCTGGAGCTGGGGGTCGACTTTCTGGATACGGCCGACGTCTACGGCATGTCCAAGAACGAGGAGCTGGTCGGCCGCGCAATCCAAGGGCGGCGCCATCAGGTGGTGCTGGCCACCAAGTTCGGGAACACGCGCCTCCCCGAGGGCGGGTTCGGGCCGGTCAACGGGCGCCCGGAGTACGTCCGGCAGGCCTGCGAGGCCTCGCTCAGGCGCCTCGGCGTTGATGCAATTGATCTCTATTACCAGCATCGCGTGGACCGCAAGGTGCCGATCGAGGATACCGTCGGAGCCATGGCCGACCTAGTGCGGCAGGGCAAGGTCCGATATCTCGGGCTGTCCGAGGCGGCGCCGGCGACGATCAAGCGGGCGCACGCCGTCCACCCGATCACGGCCCTCCAGACCGAGTACTCGCTGTGGAGCCGCGATGCCGAGGATGAGATCCTGCCGACGGTCCGCGCGCTCGGCATCGGCTTTGTGGCCTACAGCCCGCTGGGCCGCGGGTTTCTCACCGGCCGGTTCCGGCGCTTCGAGGACCTGCCCGAGGGGGACTGGCGGCGCCGGTCACCGCGCTTTATTGGGGAGAATTTCCAGAAGAACCTGGCGTTGGCCGACCAGATCAAGGCGATGGCGACCGAGAAGGGTGCGAGCCCGGCCCAGCTCGCCCTCGCGTGGCTGACGGCTCAAGGAGAGAACATCGTCCCGATCCCCGGCACCAAGCGGCGCAGCTATCTCGAAGAGAACGTCGCGGCCCTCGGGATCCGGTTGACGGCCGAGGAGCTGCGGCGCCTCCACGCTATTGCCCCGAAGGGCGTCGCTGCGGGGGACCGCTACCCGGACATGAGCACGGTCAATTTGTAGGCGGTGGGGGCGAGACATGAGCGGCCGATCGTCATCCGCGCGATGGAGGGAATGGTCGTCATGACGGAGTACACTGGGCCCACCTGCGTTCTGTGCGGCGTGAAGGCGTGCGCGGCCGAGCCGGACGCGAAGCAGCCCCCGGCGTTCTGCCCCATGCCGGTCGAGGCCGAGTTGCTGGAGGAGGTCGAGCGCGCGTACCTGGAGCGGGAGGATCTGCGGCGGCTGGCCGTCGACTCCGCCCGGACGGAGGCGGCCGGATACTGCCGCAGCATGCGCGTCGAGGAGATCATGGATTTCGCTCGGCGGATCGGGGCGAGGAAGCTGGGCATCGCCCACTGTGTCGGCCTCGTGGAGGAGGCCAAGCTGGCGCGGGACATCTTCGCGGCCGGCGGCTTCGAGGTCTATGCCGCGTGCTGCAAGGTGGGCTCCATCAGCAAGGAGA
>Ga0187770_10001119_pt1 | contig 13996 bp, 14 predicted proteins | sample 0116_SJ02_MP02_2_FD_133154 | JGI IMG/M metagenome (GOLD analysis project Ga0187770, IMG submission 133154) | Tropical peat soil microbial communities from peatlands in Department of Meta, Colombia - 0116_SJ02_MP02_20_MG | ecosystem: Environmental > Terrestrial > Soil > Wetlands > Peat | place...
ACTCAGCGGAAAACGCTTGACGCACAAGCTGACGTGCTTCACAAGGAGTTAACCGATTTAGCCGCTAAAAGCCAAGAAATTCACTCAAGGATGATTGAAAAAGTAAACGCTATGAAGGTTAGCAGGGCTCAGGCTGATAGTCAGCATCAACTTTACGTTAAGACAAAAGAAGAGGTTCTTCCTCAAATATACGAAAAGATAGGGGCCCTTATAGGGCAGCTAAACGATGTCAAAGCTTCAATCGCCAAAGAAGCCAGAGATGAAGCTCAAATCAGGATAAACGCAAGAAATGCCGCTGAGCAAGCTAACAAGGAAAAGGAGCAAGCGATTAAAGAGAAGCTTGGCGCTGAGGCGCGGAATAAGCTTCGGAAGGGTGAAAAGTTAAGCTGGAATGAGTTTCAGCTCCTCATGGGTGACGAATCAGAAGAAGATTCAGAAACACAAGATTAAAGTCAGTCGCGATATAATTGGAATTGGGTTCAGATGGCTAAAAAGGAAACGCAAGAACAAACGCAAAAGCGTATCCTTATTTTATGTGTAGACAGAGACGGTGACTTAGAAGTCAAAGCAGGAGTAAAAACGCCGCTTCTGGGAAGAACCGCAAACTTGGATGGCGCTGTCTCTTTAGCTTTAAAGGACCCTGAAGAACCTGACGCTAACGCAATGTTTGAGGCTATCCGGCTCTACGACAGGTTACAGAACGAGAAGCAGCCGGAAGAGAACTTCGAGGTTGCGACCGTATCAGGTTCCGAACTAGGCGGCGTCAACGCTGACAGAAAAGTCGTTACTGAACTAAATAGTCTGCTAGATTCCTTTAACGCCAACGAGGTTATTCTGGTTTCTGATGGCTATTCTGACGAGGCAGTTTTGCCTCTTGTTGAATCCAGAGTGCCCGTCTCGTCAGTCAGGCGGATAGTGATAAAGCATAGCGAATCAATCGAGGAGACTGCAGCGGTCTTCACTAAATACGTTAGATTGTTAATGGACAATCCTAGGTATGCTCGCATAGCGCTGGGTTTGCCTGGATTACTAGTTTTTATTTTCGGTGTCCTCTGGGCCATCAACAATTTTGTTTACCGTGGCGCTATTGACTACTTTGGAATTGCCATCGTAATTGTTGTGGGTGGTTTCCTGCTTATCAAGGGGTTTGGCGTTGATAGGGCGGCCAAAGACTTATACACTTGGGTAAAAGAGTATTCGCCGCCCCCACTGCCCGTGCAAATCTCAAATTACACTGTCTTCGCTGGAATCTTATGCATAGCCGTCAGCGTTTATCTTGGAGTACAAAGCGTCAATATTAATGCCGCGCCGTTTCCAAGCACTTCCGCCGGCTGGGTTGCTATTGGTCCAAAAATAACCACATTTTTCATTAAAGGCATAGAAGACATGATAGTGATAGGTATGATCATCGTTCTATTCGGGCGAAGTGTGCGTTTATACTTTGAAAGAGACTCAAGAATGCTGCGCAACGTCGGTTTAATAGTTACTGTTGCATGGATCCGTTGGATTCTTGATGCGACAGCAAACGTAATCTATAACCCACTTAACCCAGCTGGGCGACCGATATACAGTCTTAGTGACCCAATCTTTTCGGTTTTCCTATACACAATAGTTGTTGGAATTCTGATAAGCATAGCTTCTGTACTATTGATCTTTATTGTTAACAGGTCAGCTAAAGACTTCTTTCAAAAGCCTGATAAGGATGAAGAAGCTAAATGAAAACTTTCACCAAATTTCCATGCTCGAATTGGGGTAAGATTTAATTGAAAGCGTTAAGGCTTTAATATGGTGCAAACTTTCAAAAAAATGTTTAAAGAACATCTAACGCTTAAAAAGACACTTTCCTTTATCGGGGCATACACGCTTTATGAACGGTGGCTATGGCAACAGGTTAAAGGCGGAGCAAAACCTGAACATATCGCTATAATTTTAGATGGTAACAGGCGGTGGGCTAACGAGCAGGAAAGTAACCCTTTGCTCATGGAGGATGAGTGGGGTCATAAGCAGGGCGCCGATACGGTTGAGCAGCTTTTAGATTGGACCCACATGCTGGACGTTAAGTATGTAACCCTTTACACGTTTTCCACAGAGAATTTTGCTCGGAAACCTGAGGAAGTCGAAAGGATCATGCAGATCGCCGAGGAAAGATTCCGCAAGCTGCTAAAAGACGAACGAATACACAGGGACAAGGTTCACGTAAAAATTATCGGCAGGGTTAACCTTCTGCCCAAAGGTTTACAGAAAGCCATAGAGGACATCGAGAAGGCAACGGCGGATTATGACCGTTACTTCTGGAATTTTGCATTCGCGTACGGTGGCAGAGCGGAAATCGTGGATGCGGCTAAGACCATTGCTGAGAAAGTTAAGCGCGGCGAGCTAGACATAGCTGACGTCAGCGAGAGCACGTTTGAAAAGCACCTGTACACTGCGCATATGGATAAGCAGGACCCCGATATGATCATACGCACGTCAGGCGAAGAACGCTTAAGCGGATTCTTACTCTGGCAAGCAGCCTACAGCGAACTGCTATTCTTAGACGTTTACTGGCCAGACTTTCGCCTAATCGACCTCCTAAGAGCCATTAGAACCTTCCAGCAGCGCAAACGCCGCTTCGGAACATAAAAAAACCAAAAGAGTTTGAATAACAATTCTTGAGGGGCAAAAATTACCCGCTCAGTTGCCATCCATGCGGTTAAGAGTTTCGGTGATGCGCCAAAAATTTATTCATACCTTTAATCCTCGGAAACAAGCGTTTAAGAAGAAATAAAACAAGTGTACCATAAAAAGGCCTGTTGTGGTTTTCCAGTTTTTGGCGTAATTAGAAATACCTTCGAACCTTGCAAACACTTGTAGGGAGCTACTCTCTGCAGAATGCTTGTGGATTAAAAGGCTGATCGTTCTTAAGGCATCGGCGGTGGAGGCGGCGGTGGGGGTGGCGGCGGCAGTTTTTGGCGTTTCCTCAGTAGCATCAAAGCGGCTACTGCAACTACAACGACCACTACCAAGACAACTATGGGCAACACAGGGATCTGTTCTTTGCCTAAAGTTATGTACCCAAGCAGCTGTGAAGGCGGAGGTGAGGCTGTTGACGAGGCTGTTGGAGTTGAAGTAGGCTGCGTCGAAGATGAACTTGTTTGGGGCAAGGAATCGATCACGTAAGAATATGACGCTATTTCATTTGATAGCTGCACTGTATCATCCACAGGGGTTGCAATCCACCTTGCCGCGCCTTTAGAAACAAGAACTGCAGCAGGGGTAACCACATAGGTGTAATTCAAACCCACAACGGTTCCCGCAGAGTTGTAAAAGGTTGTTACAACCCAAACATAGTCCATCGTCTGCGTTCCGTTGTTAACGATTGTCCCCACGACGGTATAAACGCCGCTTTCATTTAAAGCGAAAGGAGCACTTGGAACATGCAAATCTGGATACGCGGATGTGGGGGCGTCGGTAACTGCAAGCACTGTAACTGTGAATTTGGCAAGAGAAGACATCCAGTTTGAATTTTGATTGGTGCTGCTTGAAGGGGTAAAATCTATTAAGAAAGGAGCCTTCTGGCCAGGAGCCATTTCGTACGAATATGCCAAGCCCTCAGTGGAAGCTATGGTGTTTCCAGAAGAATCCAGAGCTGTGCCGCCCAGTGTGACGTTCTGAATAATGTTTGAACCTACGTTTTCCACCTCTCCGAAAACAAGAATGTCGCGGCCTGGGTTTTGTGCTAAGTTAGCGTTCGAGGGAGCAGTGTAATAACTGTAACTCAACACCTTAGCTTCTGAAACGTCAGCTTTCGCATTAGGTAGCGGCGAGAACGCGAAGGTAGCTAGGATTAAGACAGCAAGAACTACAACAGCGATGATTTTTTTCAAATTAGCCCCTCTCTGAAGCTTTACATTAAGCTCCGCACTTATGGTTATTAAAAGTTTGCCTATATTTTGCCCTACTGGTTGACTTCAAGGCTTTTGCGGTGGCCAATCATCTGTTTTATCGCCTTAAGTTTTATCAAATGAGTAAGCCACTCAGCGTCATTTCCCATGGATGTGTTGTTAAAAAGGCAGTACACAGTAAGGCCCTTTGCCTCTAGGTCCTTCACTTTCTTTGCTAGCCACCTCAAATCTTGATCTGTGTATTCATAGCGATACAATACTCTCCCCGGTGGGCTTCCATGTAGCCTAAAGTATGCAATGTTGGTGCTTGCTGTAAAAAATGGGTTTTTTGCGAAGGGGTCAACGCAGTGAGTTAAATAAAGTTCTTCACATAACTGTTTGACTTTTTGATCAGACCATGACTCTCCTCTGGGTTCCCATGCAAGTGTCAGCCCTTTTCGGTCGATCTTGGAAAAAACTGCTGCATGTTCCCGACGTTTTGCTCGTTAGCAACAAAACTCGCAGGGCACTGAATCAAACAAACTTTTGCTTTTAATAAGCCGCAAATTTCTCGTGTTCTTTTCCATGCGTCAAAAACTTCATGTGTAGGCTTAAAAAATCCATAATTATCCCTATTTTCAAAGTCCACTTTCATCTTCGCCTTCTTCCAAGTAGGACTTGTCACAGGGTGAGTGATGGCTTGCCATGCCTTAACAGAAAATTCAAAATCTTCTCCCGCGCTCATCCTCCATCCTGAAACCGTTTCAAGTTTTGGAACTCTGTAGAAAGTGCTTTGAAGTTCAACTAGACAAAACTTCTCGAAACATTCTCGCATGCTAATGGGAAAACCACAGCATCCAACTTTTATCATCCAGCCGCCTCTACTTTGAATGATGAGCGACAAAGTGAAATGCCGAAACAGTTCGTCCATGGCGCTGTTTTAAAGTTAGTTTGTGAACTATGTAATTTGCTTGCTCGTTTAAGCGTTTCTTCTTTAATTTCTGAAGAGTGTCTTTTTTGTTTCTACAGTCCAGCGAAACCACTTTCGCATGAATGTCAAACTGTGCGCCGTCAGATTTCAAAGGGAAAATTGCAGTTACAGTTATCCTGCATCAGAAGCGCGTTCAGATGATTTTCGTCTTTTAACCCTTAAAACGGCGCCCGCAACCGCCAGAGCAACCACAATGCTTGCTACAATCGCATAAAGCTCAATCGTTGTATCATAAGACATAAGTTGCTGCGCACGAACGCTTGTAGCAGCGGTTTGGGGCGGCATGATCGGCATATAGGGTATTATGTTCGTGTCGTTCCAGTAGATCACATTCTTGTACCCCAATGATCTGACAGTTTGGTTTCCATTCGAGTAGAGTATGTCAAGATTAGAGCCGAGCATTTGCAAGAATGTAACTACGCACATGCTAATGTCCGCAGTGAAACTAAGTGAAGCCGTGCCGTCCCAGTCGGCATTCCATAATCCAAAGATTGTGTCATTGGGACTGCGAAAGCCGTAGCCGAAATCCTGCGGGAGAACGTATGCAGACCGGTCACTTGCTTGGCTTACTGTTCTCGGGTTGTCTTGGGCATACTGCCAAAACGTTTTAATAGCGTCAAGTTGACCCTGCTGTAAGACATTTTCAGTGTAGTTCGCGTTGCTGTCAAACACGACAATGTATTTTGCGCCATTTTCATAAGCAAGGATCATGTCGTCGTAAAGTTCTGGACCCGGCTCCATGTAGGGTGGCTGTTTGTAAGCCCACGTTATCATGACGCCCCAATTCTGGTTGAAGGCTGTGGCTGCTCCTCTGCAAAGGGAGACACTTAACTGTCGGCTGTAATTTTCGTTGCCGCTATTAAAGCCGAACTCTGCAAAAACCGTGTTGTATCCCGCTTCGTAATCGTACCAGTACAACCCATAGTCTGAAGTGAACAACTGGTACTCTGCTGGGTAATCGAAGTTGCTGGTGATCGCGTACGGTCCACTTAGTAGCCACGAGTTTAGCATGTTAACATACTGGTTAGCGGCGTTGTTGAAGTTTTTTGCAAACGTGACAGCTGGATAATCGTTGTCAAGTTGTCTTCCTCCAGGTTCATCGAACCAGTAGATCCCCATAAAGCGGCTTCCAAAATTTTTCGTAGCGTTTTCAAGCCATTGTTTTGAGGGGTAACTGGGATCGTCGCTGTAGACTATGAAGTTTAAGCCCTTGTTGTAGACGTACTGGCTGATGATTGTAAGCCTTGTTTCATTATAGATTCCGAAGCCGTTGCTGGTTCCTATCTTTTGAGCGCATCCAATTACGAAGAAGTTGGTGTAAGAGCTAACGTTGTCGATCAACTGTTCAGTTTGGGCAATGCTCCCAAATGCAATGTCAACTCCCACGTACACGTCAGGCGAGGTCTTTGTGGTTTCGGCTTTAGCAGTTAAGGTGCAGTTTATGAAAAAAGGTGAAATCAGCAGGATTATCAGCAGAAATGTCAGTTGCTTAGATCTCATTTGTGAATAATGAAATTCCGTAACCTAATAAGACTTTTCTAGAATCGGCACATAAAAAGTCAAACGCACTTTAATGCTAAATTCCGTCAGCGCATCCCATCTGGACACTTATTTTCTAAGGGGCATTCTCTGCTTCGCCGTTTTTTGCAGTACTCAAGGTTCAACCTGACAAGCTGAGATTCAAGGCGTTCGATATCTTCTTGGTTAAGCCCAATTTTTTCGGCCGTTGCTACTGCTAAGGGTGAAGGCTTAGGCTTTGCTTTCTCCCATATTCCACGCAGCTCCCTCAGGAATATGTTTACGCACACAGGACCAACACCCTTAAATTCTTTCAAGCGCTGCTCCAAGTCCGATGGGCCGTTGGATTCTGCATGGAGCCTTTCGAGGTTGCCGTATTTTTCTTTAAGCGTTTTTGCGATTCCAAGAAGGTAAGTGGCTGTTGAGAAGTCATATCTTGTGTAGCCTCCCGCGTCAAGAACTTCCACGAGGCGGTCCCATCCGGCTTCTAATATGGCATCTGGGGTTGTCAGTTCTTCCTGTTCAAAATAACGGTAGGTTTCTTTAGCAGTTTGAGCTGAGATTCTTTTGGCAAAAAGCACCGAAGCCAAAAACCATTTGAACCTATCTTCAGCGTTAGACAAGTCAAGGTCAAGCTCCTGTGAGTAACTAGGCAGTTTACACAAGGCTTCCTTTACATTCATGAAATCAACCATTTTAGTGATAGTCGTTTAGGTTAGCTTAAATGTGTTGGAAAAAAAAGGATTCTTACGTTTATCCCACCGCACCAAACGCAACGTGCATCATTTTGTTTCCAGAAATTATTTCGACATCTAGCATAGCCTTTTCACAAGCAACTGGCTGAATCAAAAAGCAATTTGCAAAAAGGCAACGCGGACTGTTACGTACAAGCCAAAGGCAAACAGAATACTTTTATAAAAAATCTCAAAAAAACTTAAGTGCGTATCTTCCTCTGCTTTTCTGTATAACCTTTTGTTTACGTTCCAGTATGCTGAATTCTATGTGTCGGACTGAATTTGGAAAGCTTTTTTACCAATTCCGCGGTAAGTGTCTTGTCACGGTCGAGGGGAACGAAAAAATGGATTGGGACAGCGGATTTTTCATGCCTCAGAACAACGATTCCGTAGGCGAAAAGGAACCAGATAAAAAAGCAGATGAGGAAAAAACAGTTCATTGCGCTGAGTGTAATGAGCTTATCGGCGCTGTATCAATCACACTTTACGAAATCGATAAGAAGCATTACTGCTCAGGATGCTATTCTCGAAAGATAATTGCTTTAGCCGTTGAAAGAGACCATTTCGACATAAAGCAGGAAACGAAGCGCTAGTAGAAGCAAAAAATGAAAAGCAAACACTAAAACAGCTTTGAATCGGCTGTTGCTGAAAGCAACGCTGTGTTAATCAAGCAAAAAATTGAAGAAAACTTGTCAAACTCAGGATGAAGGAGAAGGTCTTGACCCGAGAACAACGCTGACATCTACCTGCATGTTTCCTCTAACCACTGTTACAACTACTGTGTTGCCTGGAAGAGTGTGTTCTTCCAAGTAGCTTGCTAATTCATCACCATTTGTGATTGTTTGATTGTTTAAGGCAATGATGATGTCTCCGACTTTCAATTTCCCGTCCGAAGGCCCCCCGCTGACTACTGAAACAATCTTCCAGCCGTAGGTGACACTGGATCCGCTTTGTTGAGCTAAGCTATAACTCATGTCCTCTCCGGTGACTCCCAAATAGGAGTGCCCGCTGTATGATCCCGTCGTTATCAAAGCGTCTACTTCTTTCAAGATGGTGTCTGAAGGAATGGCGAAACCTAACCCCTGTGAATTGGAAACTATCGCCGTTGTGATTCCTATGACGTTTCCAACCGCGTTCAGAAGTGGGCCGCCTGAGTTGCCAGGGTTTATAGGTGCGCTTGTTTGAATGATGTTAGCTATTGCGAATCCTCCAGTTGTGTTTTCCGTAATCGTTCTTCCAAGTGCGCTTACAACGCCCGTTGTCAGTGAGCCTACCAAGCCGTAGGGGTTTCCGATAGCGATGACTGAGTCGCCCACCGCTAACGTTGAGGAACTTACGATGTTGAGTGGCTTGAACTCTGACGTTGGCGCGTTGACCGAAACTATTGCTAAGTCAGAGTATGGGTCTGTTCCGAGAACTTTAGCTGAGTAACCGCGCCCGTCCGAGAAGGTCACACTTAACCCCGTAGTGCCATGAACAACATGGTAGTTAGTTAACACAACTGTAGTGCCGTTAAAGTTGTAGACGAAACCTGATCCTTGCTGGGTGCCGCCGCTGATGCTGCCTTCGATCAAAACGATGGAGTCTCGTACGCTGTCATACAAGCTTGTTAGAGACGTGCCGTTCTGAAGAATGGTGATGCTTTGGTAAGTGACGTTTTGGAAGCCTTTAAGATCGGAAATTTGGCTTTGCAAACTTGTAATTTGCCCGTTAAGATTACTGATTCGTGAGTTAGCGAAGTAAGAAACTGCTAATCCGCCTACAAACAACCCTACCACAAAAAGGACTACCAGCAGGGCAACTGTCGCTTTGGTAAAACCGTTGGACGCCATAGTTACGTTACGCCTCGAAAAAGAATTTACCTTAGGCGAAATAAAAGTTGCTGTTATCTGCGGTCTATAATCTCCCTTGCTTCAGGACCTGTGCCAATCAGAACGACTGGCACTCCAGTTTGACTTTCAACTTCTCTCACGAAATCCTTGGCTTCCTCAGGCAAATCACCAAACCGTTTGACGGCTCTGCAGTTTGGGAAAAGGCTATCTAGCTTTGTCAATGCAGCTTGCGTGGCGCCGTTTATCTTAGCGGATTTCTCTGCTAACTCGAAGTCAAAAGGTGCGGAACGTCGGTCTCTGCCCGTTCCAGCAGCAGTTTCAAACCAGCCTCTTTTCTGCGCTTCCTCTTTCGAAATTTCACCAGGCAACGGTCCGCCGCCGACTCGCGTTATGAATGATTTGTAGACAATTAGGACATCGTCAATTCTTGTAGGCCCAACTCCCGCTTCCGAAGCGATGGCGGAGGCGCCTGTGTCTCGACCAGTAACATAGGGGTACCCGCCGCTCAAAAAGAGTGACAACATGAAGCCTTGCGTGCCTTCAAGAAGAACTTTTTTACCCACGTCTAAGCCATCGTTGACTTCTTTTACTTGGTCAGCAAGGTACGGTTTCAACTCGGGAACATCTCTGGCAAGTTTCGCCGTGCGTCTTACTCGTTCTTCAATGGCTGGACCTACACCCCACCCCGTGGTTCCGATGCCTTTGTTTACATCACTCGCCTTGTCTCGAGCGCTGTGCCTTTCCTCAATTATTGACGCGTTCTGGTCCACCCCGATTCTGCCCTTAACCTTCGTCTGTTCAACTTCTTCAAGAAACTTCTGAACATGAACGTTCGCTCCTGCAGCGATGAGCAGACGGGTTGTAGGGTTCAGAAATGCGGCTGGAACCATGTGTAGAGCGTATTTTTTTCCTTCAAACCAAACGGTGTGAGCTGCGTTTACTGACCCTGTTCTGACGCAGAAATCAAGCTCATCTTTGAGCGCCAAGTAGGATATTATTTTCCCTTTGCCTTCGTCTCCCCAGAAGGCGCCGACAATTATGGTGCATGGCATGCCCTGTTCGCCGTTGACAAGTCATCGCAAGCGTTATTTAAACTTGTAGGGCTTCTAAGGCGGTTTACGTTCACCAGCTGTTTTCTTGTCCTCAGCCATAAGTTGTGCTAGGCGGTATGTAACATAGGCTGAAAAGCTGCGAATACCTTTCTTTATGATGTATTCCTCTCTGACTTTGAGCCATTCGCTGTAAAAGTAATCATAAACTTCAGCCTTAACAGTGATGCTTTTGTAGCCCTTTTTCGGCGTTATTGTTTCCCCTCTTCTGGCTAATTAGCGGACGTACACCAATATAAGGTTTTTACAATATTCCTGATTAAGTTTTAATAATATTCACGATTCAACGAAAATTATATACTTCGTGGTACTGTAAAGTACGGAAGGAGATTTTGTGTTTTGCCGAGAAAGGGATACAAGTGCATAACTGTTACGGATAAGGTCCATGGAGAAGTCAAAAAAAGAGCGAAGGAAACCAAACGTACGATGAGAGAATATGTTGAATACCTGCTGGCTAAGGATAAGGCTTCAAAAGAAGGAATTTGATTCTGCCCATTAAAATTCTTCAACGTGACGACCGAGTCGCTGAGGTGCAGTTTATCTGTGACGATTGCGGCAAACTATTTAAAACAAGTCTTTTATCAACAGAGCAAGTTCAAAATCAAAACGACAAAAAAGTAATCTGTTGTCAGTGTAAAACTGCAGGAAAATGAGCCTTTTCAAGAACGCCTCTTTGCCGCTTCACCATCAATTCTTTCCAAAAGCCTGATCACCCGATTGCCCTTCAAGCTTTTTTCAGCGTCCGTTACGGTGTTTCTGGATTGACAAATCTCATCAAGGATGATTCCCTTCTTCTCATCAAATATAACAGGGTACACTCGGCAGCCAGAAGGCCTGTCAACATAAACGCTGCATCGGCGTTTTTGAACGTTGTAGAAAACGCAGTAGCCTTCGCGATTCTTAAGTTGAGCGTAGCCTTCCCTGTTGAATCTGACGAAGAAGCCTTTGCTGAACCCTCGATTTGCCAAGCGATTGATGTCTTTTCCGGAAAGAAGCATCTGGGTTTCTGTGCAACAAACACCGCAGTTTGAACAACGCATAAAGTTTGAAGTATTCTACAGCTATTTTTCCTTTTACCTTGTTTTTAACCCGTTTTAGGCGGCTTTCTGCAGGAGACTTGAGTTTAAAAGGTCTGCCCAAGCAACGCTTCTTAAAGGTATTCGGCTCGTTTTCCGATTTCCGTATGGAGTGTACTCAATGAGGTTGTTTTTTCCTGAGCCTTTGAGGATTCCAGTTAACTGCACGTTCACTATTACTGCACCGTCCTTCAAGTGTAAGTTAACGTTTCTTCCAATGCAGGATCTGGCGCTGTTAGCACTGAAGTTCTCCATGCAGCCTACCACTCGTGTTCTTGGTCAGCTATTTTGTTCCAGCATTGCTGGCATATGGGAAGTTTTTCGCCTTTTATTTCTATGTACAGCTTGATGTTCTCGTTTTTGCAGTCGTCTTTCCAAGGGTTTTTGCAATGCTCCATACTTCTTACCTCTGGAATGTCATCTTTTTGTGTTTAGCGCTTTTAAGGCAGTTGCAGAAACGACTGGTTGGAGCAGGGGAGGGGTGAGTGAAAGTGAAACTATTAATTTATTTGTGACAAAGAAGGGAGGGTATATCGCCTTTTGGTCTTGGGTGTTTTGTGTTTGCGCGCAAGGTTACCCTATAGGAGGGCAAAGATGATACAGTTTGTTGATACAATTCGTCGATACAGAACAGGGAGTGTTGGCTAAACTTGGAAAAAGACGTAGCGTAAGCTATATGCTCAATTGAAAAGACGAAGGTATTCTCTCAACTGACTGGCGTAGCAAAGCAAAATTCTTCGCCTTGAAATTCATCAACCGCTGCTTTTGCAACAATCCAACTGGGTCTAATCGTTTTGCAAGCAGTTCCACTCGCATCAAGCGGAAAGACTTTTTCGGTTTCCATACAATTGGCTAGTTTCTTCCGGGTGCACCCACGGGTTGAAGGGTTGCTTTAACAGAAAAAAGCTTATGATTGTTACAATGACACTTTGATTTATGACTCTGACTTTAGGGGATATCTCTCTGCGCTATCTTCTATTGCTGCTCTGACGGTTTATAGATTGATTATTTGCGGTGTTATCGTGTTCTTTGTCATCTGTAGCAATCCAACAGACGGCTTGTTAAGAAAAGAAGCTGGGTCAGTGGGGCTACCAGGGTTAATGTAGAGGATTTCTCTTTCCCAGTTAATTCTTGGATTATGCGTGTGCCCATGAACAAAAACGTTGAAGCCGTTCTCCTTCGCAATCTGCACCATCCTATCTGACCCATTTGAAACCTCCGGGTCATGCATAACGCCGATTTTCCAACTGAAAATCTTAAGCGAGTTAAGTACAGGCAATGCATTGTTGACTTCAACGCTGTCAAGGTTGCCGTGAACCGCTAAAACTGGTGCAATCTGCTCTAACTCGTCGATAACCGATAACTCAACTAAGTCGCCGGCGTGTATGATGAAATCCACGTTTTGGAAGATCTCAAAAACTTTTTGGGGAACATTCAACGCTCTTTTAGGCACGTGTGTATCTGAGATTAAGCCGATTGTTTTAGTCGCTTCAAAGCTTCCCGAACCTCTGTTGGTTAATGTTTGAGTGCTCGTCATTTTTTAATTGACACCAAACAGGTGCTGCTTGGGTTGCTAGATGGTTTGTGTTGGTATAAAAATTTTACATTCCCATAATCTTAATCATTCTGCAGTTAAGAATTACCGTGCGTTGTCTTGAAAAAGTGAAAGCACATTTTTGGTAAGCAAACGGCGGGAAATCTGGTCCGCATTAGCTCATGAATCTTTTGACGGTTTCGTAGAGTACGCTTGCTCCATAAACAAGGTTTGTGATGGTTATACGCTCGTCAACGCCGTGCGCTCGTTTTTCTAACAGGTCGTTGGGCTCATCAGGAATCATGGGTTGGAACCCGTAGCAGACACTCCCGCTCTCCCTAAAGAAGCGCGAGTCAGTGCCGCCCGTGGTCAGCGTTGGTGCTACTCCGCAGCCGGGTTCAAACTCCCTTAGAACGCTTGTGATGGTACTGTAGAGTGGGGTATCCGTTGTCGATTCGGAACCGCCATGTGCTTGTAGGAACTCGAAACTTAGCTTGGCCAACCCCACATCTTTGAGCAAACCCTTGATCAAATCAACCGTTTCGTCGAGCCCTTGCCCAGGAAGAATTCTGCAGTCAAACACTGCCTCGCATTCTGAAGGAATAATATTCTCCTTAACTCCACCGTGAATCATCGTTGGTGCAATAGTCATTTTTGTTCGAGGTCTAATCTCTTCAGCTAAAGTCTTGTCCTTTTTTGCCAATTCATCCAGTATTTGTTCACTTTGCTCTGGATTGGCAAGCAAATGAGAAAACGTCTCCCGTAGTTCCGGGTCTTGCTTTGATGTTTCTGACAGAAACTCTTTGAGTGTGGGCACATAGATGGTTTCGGGACTGTACCTTCGAAGTCTATCGATAACACTGTTCATTCGAAGTACAGCGTTGTCAGCCATGTTGGGCCTTGAGCCGTGACCAGGGGTTCCTTTTGCTTTGATTTTAAGCCATAAAATTCCTTTTTCCGCCGTCTGAACTGGGAAGAGGTAGCCTTTTCTTGTTGGGATGGCTAAACCTCCACCTTCATTAAGAACGTATGGGCACCAAATTTTATCTCGGTAATTTCTTAGAACGTAGCCTACTCCTTCTTCGCCGCCTTTTTCCTCGTCAGCAGTGACTGCCAGAACTACGTCACCCTTAAGCTTAATGTTGTTTTTCTTCAAAAGTTTCAAGGCGACAATTTCGATGACGGTCAAGCTTTTCACGTCTAGGGCTCCTCTGCCGTAAACGTAGCCATCCTTGATTATGCCTCCGAACGGATCAATAGTCCATTCTTGCGGGTTAGCTGGAACTACGTCAAGATGTGATAGTAAAAGAAGACTGGGCTTTTCACCCGTTCCCTTGAG
>Ga0187770_10001120_pt1 | contig 13996 bp, 13 predicted proteins | sample 0116_SJ02_MP02_2_FD_133154 | JGI IMG/M metagenome (GOLD analysis project Ga0187770, IMG submission 133154) | Tropical peat soil microbial communities from peatlands in Department of Meta, Colombia - 0116_SJ02_MP02_20_MG | ecosystem: Environmental > Terrestrial > Soil > Wetlands > Peat | place...
AGTGCCGGGATATAATTGCCTGTTTCGAAGAGAATCTTACCGTAAAGGATTCGAGCCTCTATGATTCTGCTCCTCTTTTTCAAAACTTTTTCAAGACATTCCCTGGCCTTTTTAAAGCTATTGTTTTTGTAATAGATTCGGGCAAGTTCGAACATAGCTTCGATATTATCCGGGTCTTTCTCAAGAAGGATCATATAATTAGCTAAAGACTCCTTGTGCTTTCCTAATTTGTCTGAAATTTTAGCCATGTGGAGGAGTATGGAAGAATATAATTTTTTATATTTTGACGCCTGGAGGGAGACTTCAGTGTAGTATTTCAAGGCATTATTTAGAGAATCAATGGCTTCGTAAGCCTGTGCAATATAATATAAAACAAAAAGGCTGACTGTCTTTCCCTTTGTCTTATTATTGCTTATGAGATCTCTGGCTCTGTCGATTACCTCATTAAATTTGCCTGACTTTAACCCGTTCAACATTGATTTTTCAATGGACTGATGAATAAAAAGAGCCTTAAGTGACAATATGATTATTCCCACAAGAAATAAAACGATAATTACTGAAAAAATAATAAGAAGATCGTCTTCAATCTTGACGAGATCAGCGAACATAATAAACCTCGAACACGTTTTTAATGAGAGACGGTCATTTTTTCCAGGCTCTTGGCGTAATCCGATAATTTCTTTTTGGCGTTCTTTATTGATTCATTAATGGTTTTCCCGGGATTTTCGCATATTTTGCCATGGCCGGGGAATATCCTTTTGATCTTGTAAGTATTTAACCTTTCAAGTGAATTGATATAATCCCCATAACTTCCTGAATCCGATATTTTTGAAATTATTCCTCCGTCGAAAACTGTATCACCTGTAAAAATGAAATTTTTAAACGGTTCATACAGGCAGATACATCCCGACGTATGTCCCGGTGTATGGAGAACTTTAAGTTTATAATTACCGAAATCCATCAGTACCCTGTTTTCAAGCCATAAATTTATTCTGGTTTTTATCGCTTCCTGACCATGTACAGCAGCATGAATAACATATTCATCCTGTAATTCTATTTTTGTAGCCGCGAACCTGTCTGCAGCGAGAAGAGCAGTTTCATAGAAAAAACTGATTCCGCCTATATGATCATAATGTTCATGGGTACAGATCACAAGATGGATATCACTGGCTTTGAGACCGATTTTAGCTGCTGATTGAACTATTCTGCTGAAATTGTTTTTTGTTCCTGTATCGATCAGTACATTTTTATACAGACCTTTAATCAGGTATGAATGAGAACTCGGATTTTCTCCGTAAATTATAAAGATATTTTCTTCAATTTCATCAATTATATTAATTTCCATTTTTAACTCCCTCAATTGCTTTTATTAATCTGAACAATTTCCGTTCAATATTCTCTTTATCAAAATTGTCGTACCTTTCAAAGATCATGCTTTCCCTCATGAAATATTTATTGATGAACTTCCATTCCGAATCCTTAATTTTATTAAATATACCCCTGTCTGCCGGGAGCGATTTCAAATAATTATAAATATTTCCCATGAGATGTATAATTTTATCGATTTTTTTGGTTTCAATCAACAAGATACCGGGAATATTTTCTTTATCAATGATCGGATAATCCTTTATATAAAAACAATCAATGAGGCTGATATTTTGAAAATTATTAATCTGAGATCCATAATTACTTGAATTGATAAGTGAAATATCGGGATTGAATTTTGTTACGCTCAAAGCCGATTCTTCGAACCAGCCCCTGAAATTTTTCAATACAAAATCAGTATAAAGAACCCCTCCGGATATATTAGGCAATGGGTTGGCCGCAACATATCTTCGAGAAAGAAGAATATCGATAAAAACGCTCTGCAGATTTTTAAGGCGTGAACTTTTCCTGATGATCTTATAATAATGTGATGTTGAAGCGGAATGCGAGCAGAGATATGAATAAGCCAGGTCCTGGCCCGAAAGTATAATAGGATTACCGCCCAATTGATATGCGAAATAAAAAGCCGAGGTGGATACTGATCCTCCAGTTTCGATGTCGCCTATCTTTAAGGAAGCAGCCGTTTCAATCCAGCTCACCATTTCGTTCTTGACAAGATAGGAATTACCATTAAAATCGAAATCCAGATGGGCTGTATTGGCGGCAAAGGTATTGGTAATTCCTCCGGCTGAAATATTCCTGAAATAATAAGGGAGTTCCGGGTTAACTACTATATCATAAATAATTTTTGTCCTTTTCAGAAAATCAGCATCTATCATCGAAAAGTCATTCAGATTCTGGACTTGTGAATCCAGAGAATAGATAAAATCTGGTATAATTCCGGCCTCATACATGGGAGAAAGAGCTGTATCCACAGATACCAGGATACAGCGATTTTGTATCTTTTTAATATCACTGAGCGATGATTTAAGTGATGGTCCTGCAGAAACAACAATTACAGGAATGTTGATTGCTCTGCCAAACAATTGTCTGACAAAGCCTGAGTGTCTTAGATTATTGATGTTTTTAATGATATTGATGAGCCATATTTCTTCAAATTTCAGCCTTGTTGAAAAGTCTCCAAGTTTAACCATGAGGAGTCTTTCTATCCTGTCCTCAAAAGTCTTGTAAAGGTTTTTGTCATATGATCCCCTGAGAGCGACAGTTTTGATGTTTTTCCATTTTTCTATGTCAAGCATTGTAAAAATAGTATCAAGTCTTGAAGGATCGTCATCGGGGGAGATAACAAAGGAATTTTCACCTGGATTGTATATTTTTTGAAAAATGGAATATATTGTTTTCTCCCTCTCTATTATTATGAGGTTTTCAAATCCTTCCTTTTCAAGAATATCTATCTGATAGCCGAGGCCTGCCCCCATAAAAATAATAAGGGTATTTTTTCTTTCAAGATTAAGAATATGCTCGACGAGCCTCAAGGCTTCCTTTCCGCAAGTGTAATAACTGTGAACATAACGGCCTTTCACAAGCATTGTATACCTGTTGTCCTTAGTTCTGATAAGATTCTTTTCCCTGGAAGCTATCGATTCAAGGTATGAATAATCAATCATATTAAGACCCCTTTTAACCGCTTATCAGAAGCGACAGGTATATAGCGAGGCTTGAACTTATAAAACCAAGCAGGATCCCCGCGAGAATATCTGAAAGATAATGAACACCAAGGTACATTCTGGAGAAAGCGATCAGCCCTGAAAAAATAAAAAAAGGTATAGAGATAAAAGGATGATAATGATAGAGGACAAACGAAACTGAAAAGGCCCCTGCAGTATGACCGGAAGGAAATGAAAATCTGTCCGGTGGTTTTATCGCTTTTGATATATCATAGTGCCTTACATATGGCCTTTGCCTGCTGAATATCCTCTTGACAAGTGTCTGAAGGATTCCCTGTATCATTAGCCCCATTAATATTGAGATACCGGTTAATGCTTCGCCGCTTAAAGTGAATTCGCCCTCCTGAAGAAAACCGATGATTATGAATAATAAGCATAAAAAGAACCAGGCCAAGCCATTTCCCAGATGGCTGATGAATATCATGAAAGAAGTTAAAAAACGGTATCTTCGCCTGGATAGAAAATGAATAAGATTTTTATCTATTGCTCGCCAGCGAAGCCGCTTGCCGCTTTTTTTTGAATTTTTTTTTCTGCTCAAATTTTACCCCGCGGACAACTTTCATGAATTGTTGATCAAAACGTTTTTTCTATATTCCTGCTTTACTTTATGGAGAATCCCGTTTATATAATTTGAAGTATTATCATCGCTGTAATTATCTGACAATTCGTTAGCCTCGGATATAGTAACCTCTGCCGGAATATCATACCTGTATATCAGAGAATAAACCGAAAGACGGAGGATTGCTTTATCAACCGAGTGGAGACGATTGAAACTCCATTTGATAAGATGGGTCTTAATGATATCATCAATTTTTTTTAAATTCGATATTGTGCCATTAAAAAGCTGAGCCCCGAATTTATAAATTTCAGCTCTCTTGGTTAAAGGTATATATAAAAGGTCTTCTTCACTGTCCTGATCTTTGGTCATAATATCGTACCATTCGAAATTCGATATTTCTGCCGGAGGTACAGGATATATATCAAACAGGTAAAGGGAAAGGAAAACAAGCTCTCTTCCCATTTTCCTCAAGCCTTGCTTACCTGAAGGCATTAACTTATCAATCCTTTATTTTTATTTGATTTGAGCATAAATGCTTGCCATTTCAACCGCTGTAAGAATTGCATCATACCCCTTGTTACCGCTTTTGGTCCCAGCCCTGTCTATTGCCTGGTCCATGTCATCTGCCGTTATCAGTCCATATATTACAGGGATCGGGCCTTGAAGAGAAAGCTCCATAATAGCCTTAGAGGTATTCGATGCCACATATTCAAAGTGCGGGGTCTGACCCCTGATTATTACGCCAAGGCATACGATAGCATTGTACTTATTTTGAGATATGATTTTCCTGCAAAGTCCTGCGATTTCATAACTGCCGGGTACTTTAAATACATCCAGTTTGGAAGAATCGCCGCCGAGCTGTTCAAAGGCATTCAGCGCGCCGTCAAGAAGCTTGTCACCGATAAAAGAATTAAATTTACCGAATACAATTGCTATACTTATCCCCTTAGCGGATAATTTACCTTCGTAAAAATTCATTATATTCTCCTTCATATGATTTATCGATGATAGTGACAATGATCTCTCTGCGGTTGATCTTGGCAACAATATATTTTTGCAAGGCAGCCCTTAGTCTTTCTTCCTTTAAATTGGCTTCAATTACTGATTTTACCTCCTCGAAAGGTATCTGTTGATCGTATTTCCTGTTTATAAGCTTGATGATAAAATAATGTATTATTTTCGGCGAACTCTTGAAAACGAATTTTTCATAACCTATTATTGATCCGTTTTTAATAATAATAGGAGGACCTCTCCTGATAGGGATACTGGGCATTAGAGCGAAATTGATAAGTTCCTCCGGGCAGCCTGCCTTGTAAATTTCATTTATAGGTTTAAGACCAGTCCTGCCGGAGTAAGGTTCCAGGTTTAATACATTTTTATATTTTTCCAGTAACGGAGATATATCATCACTCTTTCTAAGAGCGTTGGTCATTTCTGTAAGCGCATTTTCAATTTCAGTGAGTTTTTCGAGGGTTATGTCTGCAGGCTGTGGTACCGATACAACAAACATGTCTAATTGTGGTATAGTCTTAAACATCTTCTGGTTCGTTAAATAATAGTCTTTCACCTGACTTTCCGGGATCTTTTCATCTATGCAGCTTTTAATCTCGGGTTTGTAGTAAGCCAATGCGCGAATTATCTGATTCTTCTTCAATTCCATCCTGTATTCGTCAGGGTATTCATTATAAATCTGAAGGCGGTCCTTTGCCATTGGGTCCATGGTGTTGTTGGTGTTTGTCAGTGCTTTCAGAATAGTATCCACCTCTTTGTCCTTGAAAAGTATCTGATCATCACCTTCAATTGAACAAAAAACACTATATAAAGTAATCAGTTCCGTAAAAGCATCACTGTTGCTCGACCTGCTTACCTCAAGAAATTCTGTCATCCTTTGCACGTCGATCTTTGAAATGGAATACTGGCCTACATTTGCAACAATAAAGTTTACAACTGTAGCCTGTCCCTGAATTGCAGCTAACATAAATATTAAAAAAAATAATTGTTTCATCTATTTTCTCCCGGTTGCTGTCTGCCAATATATTATAAAGCAATTTTTTCAAAAATGTTTTCTTTTTCAGGTAAAATATTTTTAAGGATGCTTTTAGCCAGGATATTTAATTTCTCTGATATATCCGTTGCAAAAAATCTGTAGCCTGCCGGGCTACCTTCGGGACATTTAAGCTCCTTTGATTCCAGGGTTGATTTCAGGGCATGGGCAGTTGATAAAGCAGAGTCTATCAGCCTTACCTCAGGCAGAAGATTTGAAATAATCGGGTAAATAAGTGGGTAATGAGTGCAGCCTAGTATCATTGTATCTATTCCTCTCTCTTCAAGCTCTTTTAAGTATTCCAGTGTGATAAGTCTGGTAGCCTCATGATCGATAAAGTTTTCCTCAATAAGCGGAACTAAAAGGGGGCATGGTTTTGAGAATATTGATAATGAGTTGTCTATGCCTTTTAAAGTTGTGGCATATATGCCGCTTTTTATGGTTCTGTTCGTTCCTATCACGCCGATTTTACGGTTGTGTGTTACTTCAATAGCACCTCTTACGGCTGGCTCAATTACGCCGATTATAGGAATTTTGAATTTATTCTTAAGAAGATCCAAAGCAACCGATGATGCGGTATTGCATGCTACGACCAGAATCTTGATGCCGAATTTGAGAAGGAACCGGGTATTATCAATAGCATACTGCCTAATGATATCTTCGGATTTTTCTCCATATGGAAGATTTGCAGTATCTCCCAGATAAATTATACTTTCATCGGGAAGGAGTTTAATGATTTCCCTGACGACTGTCAGGCCTCCCACCCCGGAATCGAATATGCCAATCGGTTTTTTATTCATATTTGCGCCGTATCACCCATTCCCTTCTTCACTGTCAATTTTCATGAGGATGTAATTCATACTGTCTACAAGGGCCTGCCAGGATGCTTCGATTATATTGCCGGAAACACCTACAGTGCCCCATTCATAACCGGCGTATCTGAATTGAATAAGTACTCGTGTGATGGCTGCTGTACCGGCTTTGGGGTTTAAAATACGCACCTTGTAGTCAATGAGTTTGATATTTTTTACAACAGGGTAAAAAACCGATAGAGCATTTTTAAGAGCGGAGTCCAGAGCGTTGACAGGTCCGTCACCCTCAGCAACGGTTAATTCCTCCAGCTCTCCGACCCTGATCTTGACTGTCGCTTCTATTACCGGATTTGACCCCTCCTTAATATAATTAAATGATTTGAAGGATTCAACTTTGAATTTTTCCCTGAATGAACCTGAAATCTTATTTATAAGTATCTCAAAAGAAGCATCGGCTCCCTCGAATTCATAACCCATGTTTTCAAGGTCTTTTATCTTCGCTACCAGAAAGGGAACGAATTGTTTTTGTATTGTGATGCCCATTTCCCTGGCTTTTTCAAGGATATTTGATTTACCAGCCTGCTCGGAAATGAGGATTCTACGCTGGTTCCCGACCAGTTCAGGGGGAATGTGCTCGTAAGTATGTGTATTTTTTTCAATGGCATCTGCATGAACACCGGCCTTATGCGTAAACGCGCTCAATCCCGTATATGGCTGTTTGTTATCAGGAGTCATATTCGCTATTTCGTAAATATAATGAGAGAGTTCCATTAATTTTTTCATACCCTCCTTTGTAATATTATTAAATGTCAGTCCCATTTTGAACATCAAATTCGGCATTATCGAGCATAAGTCAGCATTTCCGCATCTCTCCCCGATGCCGTTTATTGTCCCCTGTACATGAATTACACCGTTTTTTACTGCTTCTATGCTGTTTGCTACTGCACAATCACTGTCATTATGGCAGTGAATGCCCAGGGCCGTATTAACCTCATTTCTGACCTTTGGAATTATATCTCCTATCTGGAAGGGGATCATCCCGCCGTTGGTATCACAGAGAACAAGTAAGTCAGCACCTCCCCTTTGTGCTGCTATTAAGGATTTTATCGCATAATCAGGGTCTTCATAATAACCATCAAAAAAATGTTCTGCATCGAAAATAACCTCTTTAAGCTTATCCTTGAAATAAGCTGTTGTGTCATATATCATTTCAAGGTTATCTTTAAGTTCAATTCGAAACACATTCCTGACATGCATGGCGGATGACTTCCCAAAAATAGTCACAACAGGGGTTTCTGAATCAAGCAATTCCTTTATAACAGGGTCATCTCCAACTTTATTTTTTGCATGACGGGTCCTGCCGAAGGCGGCCAGTTTTGCTCTTTTGAGCTCTACTTTTTTAATATCCTCGAAGAATATCCTGTCTTTAGGGTTAGCTCCCGGCCATCCGCCCTCGATGTAATCGACTCCGAAACTATCAAGTTTTTTTGCGATCGCGATCATATCAACTGTTGAAAAGCTAATCCCTTCAGCCTGTTTCCCGTCACGAAGCGTAGTATCATAAATAAAAATATTTCCCTTCACCAGTGCCTCCAATATAAATGTCTACTGAGGATAGAGATAATTATAGATGGCTTTAAATCGGCTGTCAATGAATCGCTGCAAGATGCATAATCCGGATGTTATTGATGTTCAAATGCAGAATTTTGAATATTTTCCTAATTTAAATTATAATTTTTTATATTCTTCGTAATTTGACGGGAGATTTTAAATGAAAAAGAGCTTAATGAGAATACAGAACTGGATACTGGTTGTAGCTGGTATTCTGCTCACATATTTCGGTTTCTTCCTGATAAGTTTCATCACGACAAATTATGATGGATCGATGGCATTTTTTTCCATATCTGTGGTTATTATTGGATTAACGACTGTTATAGCAGGTCTGGCTATACGGTTTGAGGGAAATAAAGAATAAGAATAATGGAAAACCTCTCGGTAAAGGTTCAAACAGACCTTATTACCTTCATTTCAAGTGAATTAAGCATTTCAAGAAAAGAAGCCAAATCGATAATTAATTCACGCCGTGTATTTGTTAATAACAGAAGGGTATGGATCGCTGGTTACTTCTTATACAGGGGCGATACAGTCGAATTTGATGGTGTGGAAGAGAAAAATGCTGAACTTTCAGTGATTTATGAGGATAATTTTATTATCGCTCTTAACAAAATACCGGGAATTATTACTGATAAGGGAAAAGCCTCCTTAGAATCAATTTTACGGGAAAAATTTAAAAATCCTGAATTGAAAGCTATCCATCGGCTCGACAGGGATACATCAGGTGTTGTGCTTTTTGCTAAAAAAGGATCATTCTTTGATGCATATAAAAAGATGTGGAAGGAAAAATCCGTAAAGAAGGTTTATCTCGCAATTTCACACAATGTAGCGTCTTTCGAAAAAATTAATATCGATAAAGTAATCGATGGCAAAAATGCCCTCTCAAGGGTATCTTTGATCGCTGCAAGGAAAGGTTTTTCATATTTCAGAATTGAGCCTGTAACTGGAAGGAAACACCAGATAAGATTGCATCTCGCTTCCATACGCCATCCTATAGTGGGGGACAGAGAATTCGGATTGAAGGTAATTTCCGATTCTTTAATAAAAAGTGTTAAACGTCAGATGCTCCACTCTTACCGGATATATTACAGATGTCCATTTACCGGCCGGGATGTAATTATTACAGCCCCATTGCCGTCTGACTTTAAGGGACTTCTTAAATACCTCGAGCTTAAAGGTGAGTAAAAGAGGGGAAAAACCGTCCTCTGTAGATATTAGCAGGACGGGATTTACCGGATTTGGTATTACTTTACCTTCTGTGTAACCGCTGACCTGTAGGTTTGCGGGTTCTGCGGTTGTGGTGCCTGCGTAGGGGTCTGGCCGCTTCCCGGGGTGGGGGTATGCTTTTTGTCGCTCATAGCACAGTTGCCATTAAAATTACAGCCGCTTTCGATAATAATCTCAGGCGTTTTGATATCTCCAGTAAGTTTAGCATGATTGAAAAGCTCAACCCTTTCAGTTGCTTCGACATTTCCACTGATCTGGCCGTAATTGGTAATGACTCCCGCTTTGATCGTGGCTCCGACCATTGCATTCGGACCAATAATAAGGTGTCCTGAAGCATCGATCTGACCCTCGAATTTGCCCTTGATCATTAGAGATTTAGTAAATTTCATTGTTCCCTGAAAATTAAGGTCCTCTGCAAGAACAGTATCGATCATACTCTCATCAATATGCATTGTATTGTCTTTAGACATATATACCCTCCATTGAACAATTTTGACGAATAATAAATCTATAAAAAGTTTTAAGGATTATTTTGAATTGAAACCATGATTTTGTCAATTTCCGTCGGTATTATTTTATAATTTCAGCTTTTAAACCAGTACCGCTCGGTTTTATTAATTTTACCGGAATAATTTTCCCGATCAGGCTTTCATCACCTTTTACAAAAATAATTAAACCGTTATGTGAACGGCCTATCAACTCTCCGGGGTCTTTTTTGCTTACTGACTCAATAAGAGCATTAGTTATATACCCTGTAAAAGACGAAAGCCTTTCTACTGAAATTCTTCTCTGGATTAAAATAAGCTCGGAAAGCCTCTGCTTCCTGGTATCTAATGACAGCTGAGATGATAAAGAAGAAGCCCTCGTGAGAGGCCTTGGATTGAAATAATACATAAAGGCCTCATCAAACCTAATATACTTCATTGCGTTAAGAGTGTCCATAAACTCTTCTTCTGTTTCGGATGGGAATCCAGTTATAATATCTGTGCTTATGGTAACATTTTGTATTTCTTTTATCCAGCTTATTTTATCAAGATATTGGTTAAAGGAATAATTCCTGCTCATAAGTTTTAATATCCTGTCATTGGCCGACTGAAGGGGCAGGTGTACGGTTTTCAGTATATTATTATGAGTCTTAATCACATCTGAAAGTCTTTTTGAAAAATCTCCGGGGTGTGATGTCATAAATGTTAGCCGGGGTATGTTCGTTAAAGAAGAAATTTTATCAAGTAAATCCGGAAAATCAAGGCTTCCATCCCTGTAGGAATTAACATTTTGACCCAGAAGGGTAACTTCTAAAACTCCGTTATCCAAAAGAGCCCGGATGTTATCGATTATTTCTGAACTATTACGGCAGATCTCTCTTCCCCTTACAAATGGGACGATGCAATAGCTGCAGAAATTGTCACAGCCATGAGATATCGGCACATAACTTTTAAATCCGAATCCTGTTTGAGGAGCGGCTTTCATGAATTTGTAGGATCCTTGATCAAGAGAGTCGCCACTCTCACCAATTCTGCTGATTAATTCTGCTACTTTTTCTTTATTGTAAGTTCCCCAGACAAGCGAAACTGTATCTGGAAATTTCCTCCGGATTTCCATGCCCCTGTTCTGAGCCATGCATCCCATAAAAACAACCCTGACAGAGGATCCTTTTTTGTTCCTTAAGCCACTGTAATATCCGATCCTTCCCTCTATCCTGTCTTCAGCAGTCTTCCTGACACTGCAGGTATTGATTATTGCGACATCGGCCTCTAGAGGCGATAAGGCTTCATCAAACCCTCTTTTCAGAAGGATTTCCCGAAGGGAGTCTGTTTCTGATGAGTTCATCTGGCAGCCGTAATTCTCAATGAAAAATTTTATCATTCTCAGTTATTTATCCAGTCTTTGGATTTGAATGCCTTTTACGATGATCTTGTTATCAATTGTAATGCCCGTTACGAGTCCTATTACAGCGACTTTTTCACCGCTTGCAATATTCTGGAATCCATTAAAATGGGATTCTGCTATGCCTGCAACAACAGCATTCTCGACAAAATCGATAAGGAGATCAAAAACCGTCTCTTTTCTGTCTTTATGCTCGAGATTTGCTATTGTTCCGTACCAGCGGATGTAGACATCCTGATATAAAAATGGCAATCTGTTAACTTCCTGCACTGTTGGCAGATAATCAATGTTATTCAGATCGATGTCAGGCATCACATCTTTCAGGACCAATACTCTTTCTTTTATATAATCGCTCGCATTCGAATTGAGAAGTTCATTGATAACCATCATAGCCTGATTTCTCTTCTTCTGTTCGATGAAGTCGCTTATCATTTGAAATTTTTTCTTTATATCGATTGCTGATAATTTTATATTGTACTGTTTTCTCTCATCTATAATCTTTTCGATGTCCTGAATGGCTACATGGGTAACACGTCCCTTCCCAAGCCCATTTTTGAACCTGTAATTTTCTTCAAGATTCACAATCGCCGGATAGTTAATATAGATTATATAGCCAGCTAAAATGACAATGATGATTAAAATAACAGATCTTATCAGGGGGGAAGCTAAGCTGTCCCTCATCCTGTTTTGAACTGTAGAGAGCAGCTTTTCACTGGGAAGATTGACAAATAAAAAATCTTCAGGGCGTGACATCCTGAAAAATACTTTGGGGTCTTTAATGTTTTTGAGGGTTTCCAGATTATTTTTGAGCCGCTGATTGCCTTTATCTAAATAGATCGCATCTAGTAAATTGTTTATAGATTCTTCGGTCCTGCCTTCCATCAATCCAAGCCATGCCAGTGCGTTTAAAATATCGGTTTCATTGAGAGCCCTTTGATGAATCCTTTTTAAATACTGATAAGCTTCGTCAAATGATTTTGTTTCAATAAGTGAGAAGGCAATGAGCTTTTGCGCCAGAAGATTATCCGGATGGAGTTCAAGATAATTATCTAATATTTCTATCAAATGCTGGTAATCTTCAGAGGTCCCATGTTTTTTAAAGAGAGACAGCGCTAATTTCAACGTTGAATCAGTATCGGGGCTGTTCTTTTTCAAAGCCGTCCTCCTTGGTTATGTTATTAATGTACTTTTCGGCTCTCCGAAATAATATCCCTGAGAATAATCGACACCGATCTCGCATACCTTGTCGAAGACCTCCTTTGAGTGAACAAATTCGGCAATGGTTTTTATACTCAGTTTTTTTGTGAAATCTATGATTGTCTGTGTAATTATCTGAGCGTTTTTATCCTGGTGAATGTATCTTGTAAGGGATGCATCTATTTTTATGTAATCCACTTTAAGCTGGAGAATATGGGAAAAATTCGAATAACCAGTTCCGAAATCATCGATGGCGATTTTGCAGTGATATTGTTTGACTTCGTCGATAAATGATTTTACCTGGGTATAATTTTCAATGCCTTCGGATTCAAGTATCTCAAAAACGAGCCTCGATACAATACGGGTATTCTCCCTGAGTTTTTTCATTATAAAATTGTTAGTCTCTTCATCCAATATATCGTCTACCGACAGGTTTATAGAGAACTCATAATCCTTATCAAGGAACTTGTTGATTGATTTGGCGATCATTATTTTTGTTATATCATGGTAAAGTTTTGATTTTTTAGCCATATCCAGGAAAAGAAGGGGTGGATGCACTTTGCCATCATTATCTATCATTCTGACAAGGCATTCATATTTTTCGATTTTATTTGTGTGGTTGTTGAGAATAGGCTGGAAATAGGGAACTATTTTATCGCTCCTTATGGAATCTTTCAGTTTTTTTGCCCAGCTGATATTATATTCATATTCCTTGGAAATCTGCATGGATTCATTGTAGATTATGTAATATTTTTGAAGTTTTTTGGCTTTTTTAAGCGCCATATCCGCGTTCAGGGCTAGATTATGCCATTTTCCCTCTGTCTTTTTTAATGGGTCTATCTCGCTGCCTATAGCGATACCAATCGCAATTGTTACGTGAGCTATAATTCCATGATAAACGAAATCCTTCTCGCTGATTTCTTCACGGAAGAGTTTCATAAGTATCTGGATCATCTGTTCAAATTCATCCCGGCAGATGCTTTTATCAAAAAGTATTGCATATTCATCTGCCGGCATTTTATAAAGCTGGTAATCTTTCGACGGCAATATGTTTTTTAACCTTGTTCCCATTTCCTGGATGAGGAAATCCCCGATCTCATTTCCGTAAAAATCATTTATTTCCTGGAAAGAATCAATGTTGATAATTATAAGAATTGGACTTTTTGTCTTTTCAACATCCTCGAGCAGTTTCCTCCTGTTAGGCAGACCGGTCAGTCTGTCATTATATAACTCCTTGATGAGTTCTTCTCTCTTTTCAATCAGTTCAGTTATCTCATTACCGATGCTCATAAATTCATCAATCCTATAATGAGCATTCCTTATAGGTATTATAGTCATGTTCAAATAATAGACGGAACCGTCATCATTTCTGCCCTGAATTTCTCCTGACCAGATATTATTCCTGGAAGAATCGTTTAAGATGCTCTTTAATTTTCCGGTTTGATTTTCATGACTGATGACTTTTAAATAAGGCTGCCCGATCACTTTATCGTGAAAACCCCCGCATATTCGATAAAATGATTCGTTTGCATACGTGATAATG
>Ga0187770_10001121_pt1 | contig 13995 bp, 9 predicted proteins | sample 0116_SJ02_MP02_2_FD_133154 | JGI IMG/M metagenome (GOLD analysis project Ga0187770, IMG submission 133154) | Tropical peat soil microbial communities from peatlands in Department of Meta, Colombia - 0116_SJ02_MP02_20_MG | ecosystem: Environmental > Terrestrial > Soil > Wetlands > Peat | place...
ATAAAATCACTTCAGTCCTGAGTCGCTTGGCCAATGCTTCTCCTGATTGTTGCCGTGGCGGCGGCAGATACCTTCGTTTGTCCGGAATGCGCCGGCGCTTTTCCGATACAAGTGCGAGATCACGCCCTTCCGCAAGTAGCCGAATGGCTGCTGAGTTTCTGATGTAGATGCCCCGGAGTGTGCAGTCCCCGACCACCATCACAGCCTGACCTCTGGCAACCAAAACGCGGGAAATCTCCCCCATGACGCGGTCCATGTCTTTGACGTAGCGACCTATCATTCTTTGGAAGCGATCGGGCAAGCATTGCACTCGGCCCATCGATTGGACGACACGTGTGATTTCCCGTTCAGCAATGCCAGCATCTCCACATTCCGCGCCAACACTTTCCCTCCTGATCTCCCGCAATGTCTGGATCTGATGTCCCATCCAAACCAGCGATAACTTATGGCCGCGCATATAGTCGATTGCATTTAAGTACGGAGGCGACGTGATCACAACATCGATGGACTCTGATCCAATCGGCAGCTTTCGGGCATCACCGCGCCAAACCCGAACCTTGGGTACTGACTGGACGCCCTGGAAAAGGCAGGCTTGAAGTACTCGTTTCAGAGCCGCCTCGAATGCGTCGAACGGCTTTACTGGCGAGCGCTCAAAAGACTTGTGGGGTCTACTATGGGACACATCGCGCGCGAGCGATACGCCGGCATCCTTGGTGATTACCATGCGCGAGAGAGCACACCACAGAAATTTCTTAGCGCTTTGATCTTTCACGTCGTGTATAGCCCGTGCCAGAGCAGCCAGTTGCTTCCGTGACTCCAAGTCGAACCAGTACCGTACAAATTCACGGGTCTCCTCGTCTGCGCCAGACGGATAGGCGCGTGGACCCGAAATGTCCATTTTCCGTGCAGAACGTAAGGCCAGCAGTCCAGAATTCTCAACGCGGTTTACCCGAGCATCGGCCGTCCCGACCTTGGAGATAAGCACGGCTAGCGGGTCCGAATCCACACCATACGTCAAATGGCCCGCGGCGCGCCCAACCCTTAGTGACGTACCCGATCCTGCCATGGGATCCAAAACACGGAGCCGAGACTGTCGAGAGCCCAGAATATCCCACGGAATGTTAGCGGCCATCCTAGCGGGGAACGGATGAACCGTTCGGTGACTCAGCAAATTTGAGCTAAAGTTATCTAGCATGACGGCACACTCGATGCTTGCTTGCCCAACCTGCTCCCACCCCGTTCTGGTGGAGCTCAGAACACTCGATTTTACCTTCGCCTAACGCAGAGATGATCGCTCTGACGTCAGCTATTCGTAGACCACGTCGATGATCTCGTCTGATTTGCGCACCTCTGCTCTTACGACAAAATCCCTAATATCCAAGACTGAGTAGTCAACGGTGAGCTCCGCAACGGCACCCTTGCCATATTTTTTTCTTTCTGCATAAGGGAACTCATCGAAAGAACTGAATGTTGACGAACCCCGGGGTTGAGGATTGTACACTGTACTTCCAGAATTGATCGGCGATAGAGTTACGTTCTGAGCATGCTTTTTCAAGAGTCGCGTCGTGTCTATCGTCAGCACGAGATGTTCGCGGTTCTTATACGCTCTTGCCTGAAGAAGCGTAACGACACGTTTTTCCGTGACCCACAAGAAAACGCGCCGATTGAGAAGCTCGTACCACTGCTGCGGTGTTACGTCCAGCAAGCACTTATGGAGCGCCTTCTCGCTCATGGGCTTCTGGTCCCGAATCTCTACCGCTCCATGTCGAGGGTGTGATATTTGTACGCATTCGGGACGATGTTGTGACTCAATGCGAGTACGCAGCTCACCGTTCACTTCAAACAGGTCCAGAAGCGCAGTCGTACTTAATAGTCCGATCTTTTGGATAGAGTCCCACGTTCCAGCCTGTGCCATGTGATAAAGCAGTGGGTACTGCTCGATGAACTCATCGATTGGGAAACTCATTTCGGGATCACCACGCGCGGCGGTCAATGATGGACCGAGCAGCGAACCTCGTTGAAATTAGCGAAACCGGCGCAGAAGCTACTTTTTGTAGTTCCTCCACAAATAAGATCGTCTCCTCCGAAAGCTGTTCGAATCGTCGAGCTTTGCGATTGTGTATGGTCAAGTAATCCACAAATGTGAGTGCAATATCAGTTGGAGCGTTCAAGGATACTCCTCTTCTAAACAGATCCCAGTCGAACTCACTCACTCTACGTTTCCGGTCCGTAGTTGTAGTGCGCTCCTTTTCCAGCAATTCTTCCAGGGGGATTCCCGACCGCGTTGAAATGACCTCCCATGAAATCTCGCGGGACATTGGACCCGACGTCGAATTTCTCGGATCCTCCACTCGAATCGGATATGTGCGGCATACCATGATGACCTTACGGACCCTGCTGGGTGAAATGCCAGCATCCGCTAAACATCCAGCTACTGATGTTTCCCGGGATGTGACATGTGGATAATGCCCATGATGCAGACTCAGGCCGGTCCCTTGCGTACCCTCCAAGAAAATCCGGCGACCGTTCCGAAATGCCTGTTCAAGTACCTGGCGCGACTCACGAATGTACGGTTGCAACTCCGGTGAATCACGTGCGAGTCTGACCTTTCCGTCTGCACCTCGCATCACCTTGCGGGCTGTAGCAGCACCGACTCCTTGTCCTGTCGAACCTATGCTTTGAACGATGGTGCTCTGTTCACGTCGCCTATCTCGCTCCTCGATTATCATTGCCTGCGGATCGATTGAAAGGCGGTCGACCGACACTTCACAATCCGAGATCTCCTTCAGCAGTTTTTGCACATCCAGCACGGCACCCGGCCCAATCATCAAATCGGCGTCGCTGCTCCTGGTTCCGCAAGGGAGTTGGTAGTGCTTAAATGGCTTGGGGTCTTCGAAAACTGTATGTCCAGCATTCGGCCCACCTACTCTTATCAACAAATCATATTCGCCAGCGAGATGGGAACAGATGTGCCCTTTACCTTCGCTGCCGTATTCCCCACCCACCAATACGTCCACAAGCCGACTCGATTCTCGCCCGTATAGTCCCAAGTGCGCAGCGGCGCGAACAACAACGTCGTCCTCCGTACACAATCCAGTATCGATGACCACATCGGCAGTCTCAGCGAGTGATTTGACTCTTGCCTCCGTCTTGCTCGTAGAAAGATCCTTGTACGACTTGAACTCCCGGTATTTGGGCGATTGTGTCTTTCGTTCCTCGTAGCGCCTGGATAACTCTTGAACGTCGGCTTCGAGGTGAATGTGGACGACTCTCGAACCGTACGCTGTGCGAATCGCGTCGATCTGACGCAAGATTCGGACCGCATCCACCACGATCACCGCTTCTGGATCGAGATTCTCAACGATAGGAGCCAGATCCTCCGCAACCCAAAGACCGCCAGTGGTGCGATCAAGCTTTTCACCATAACGCTGCATCGCCCCCCGTTCCGGTTCGAGATTCGTAGATCGTTTCTTAATTAACTCGTTCGTCTTGACCGAGTGCGTTCCAAAACGGCGCGCCAATTTATTGCAGAGAGTAGTCTTACCTACTGCAATACGCCCAGACAGCAAAACGATTAGTCTCGCCACGATTGCAATTCGACCTTTAGTTCAAGATGTCGTCGAAAATCGAAGTCTGCTTTGGACGCTGCGGCTCACTCGACGGGAGGTCATAAACGAAGACCTTAATATTGTATCGACACAAAGTTTGGTCGATGATTTCCGAAACAATTGCCCAAAAACCTCCAGCCTGCCCTGAGCCTAAGCGCGGAATATGAATTGTAGCGCCCTTGGAAACAACAAAATTACGCAGGCTCTGCAATGCCCGCTCAAGGGCTGCGTATCTGATGCGGGGTTTTGGCGAAGGCCCATATCCGTGTTGAGCGACCATACTGACAAGCCACAGATCAGGTTCTAAACCCGATGTGTGAATACTGCCCAAAGATAAGTTCTTGCGATTGATTGCCCAGGACCGAAATGCACTCTGAGCTGCCGGCCACTTCCTCCGAACTGCTACCGCAAACCCGGCACCCCAGGTAAGGGCACTATCGTTCACGATTTGCGCGATAACCTTCGGTCCTTCACAGCCGTGCGGACTGGTGGCATCACCCTTCAGATACGTGACTTCATTTGTGTCTACAGCACGACTCTCAATCGGAAGCAGTATGCCGGCGATTCGGGGCATGACTTGCGTCGGATAGGGAGGCAATCCCACGCACTCGACTCGCACGGAACCAACACCATCCCAAGTCTCTTCAGCTTTTGCGGTGTGTCCAATGGCCCTACAACCGCTCACAACAGTCTTGCGCGGCAGAAGTGTACCGGCTGAAATCGTTCCGCACTTCCAACTTCGTGATGGGAGTGCGTACTCGATTCTGTATCGCGTCTCAGGTCCCGAATCGGTTGGTGATGCACTTAAGGCAACGACTTCGTCCTTGGCAAGATGGATCGACCTCAGCAATACGGCCTCAACGGAGACCTCGAAACGCCTGCGTAGCTCGAGAACATTATCGATCGTCAAACTGCTCGACCCCAACTCCGGGAAACTGCCAATTGGCATGAGGAGCTCGGCTGCGGCGATATTGCAGAGCGATTCCAATTGCCAATCATCTCCCGTCATATCAGCGTGAGTGAGTCGGTGCCGAACTCGATCTGCACAATCGGGGAAAAACGTGTGCGCGATCTCATGGCAAATGGAGTATCGGATGCGGTGTTTCGGACGGTTCGGATTGAATTCGATCACGAAAGCACCACCGATCGAGGGGGTGGTGCGAGCTTCCGAAATATCTGCTCTTGCGATAACGGTTAGACCCGCGAGACTGGCCAACTGAAAGGGATCGAAGGGCGGCCCGTGCCACCCCAATTCAGACGCCTTGAAAATCAGATTCCGTGCTCGCTCGGTGATGACACTGACAGGATCACCCTGCGCTGCAACATAAACCACAGATGGATGCGTCCACCGGGTTGAGGTTCTCCGTAGTGCGCTTCTCATGTTCTTCGTGTACGCGAATTGTAGCGCTAAAAGCGACTAAAAGCTCAACATGTTCGGCTTCGTCGTACGCTTTCTCATGATAAATTGTCCACGGGAAAGTTCAGGTGAGAGGAGTGTTATGAAGGTCATTCAAGAATGGGTCGAATCGCTGACATTGATGCAGCAAACAGTCCTTCTCACCGCACTTCGTGGTCCAGATACGTTACCCAAATTCCACATAAGCAAGTTCTTGCTTCGCTGGTTCAGGAGATGCATCTTGATCTCGGCTTTTGACCGCTGCGCACTCACTGATCCGCGAGATGAGCGAGGGGGGAGTTTCACGGGTCCAATAGGTAAGCTGTCACTCGATGAAACGGCGTCTGAATACCTGCGTGCGGTTGACGAGGTGCCGCTTCACTTTCATATGCACCTGGTGCACGCAGCGGAGATTCTCGGGTACAAACACCCTGATCCTACCATCCGCGACTGGTGGCATCGGTTTTATGCGGCTTCGACCAGAGATTTGCATCTTCATATTGAGTCTGAACAAGAACTTGATCGGCGACTCGGGGATAACCTCGAGCAATGGCAAAAGCTCGGCGGCGATGGGGAACCCTTAACCGGACGCCTACCCCGCGAAAAAGGCGGGAAATAATTGGGGGATGTTCATGGCTGCGAATGAAATGCCTACGAAGAATGAGCTCAACACGATGTGGATTGATCATGAACCGGACGTCTTCGGAATACTTCTATCCGATCGCATCGCGTTCTATGCTTGCAAGGTCGGCCTGATCGAGCCGTTTCTCAAAGAGCATCTCGCGCCAGCAAGCTACGATCTGACACTTGGAAGCGAGTGTTGGGACTCCGAACACGCCAAGGAAACCGGACAGGCGAGACGAATTCTGAAAAAAGGCGAACCACTGATCATTGCTCCAAATTCGATTGTATTTGTCAGTACTGCTGAAACTCTCAACCTTCCCTTCTATCTAGTGGGCCGATTTAACTTGAAGCTACGGTTACTGCATGAAGGACTCCTCGTTGGCGTCGGTCCTCAAATTGACCCTGGGTATGCCGGCCGTTTGTCCTGTCCACTGCACAATATCTCCAGCGAGAAAATTTCCATTGTCTGCGGCGAGACATTCGCGGTGATAGAGTTTCAGAAGACGACACCATTTGCCCAAGAAGAGAAATGGAGTACGGAAACCGACATCTCGGAGATTCGAAACCGAGGAGAACGCAGCGATCTGAAGGGTCTTGATGGTTTTCCTTGTCTGACCTTCCCGGCGAAATCGTTGGGGCGTGAGCCTGTTAAGGGTTACTTACCGCCTGGTAAAGCAATCAGCAGTTCTCTGCTTGGACTCTCCTCTGAGCTAAAGGAGCTTGATTCGTCGATTACGACAAGAGTGGAAGAGTTGAGCAGTCGAGTGCATGCGGTCCAGGTGGTTGGATTCGTTGCGGTAGTAGTCGTCGCGATTTCGTTGGGTACCTATTTCTGGGCGGCTATAAACTTCTATCGGGCACAAACAGACGCGGCAACTCAAGCCGCAACCCAGGCTGTACAACAGGTGAAAGTGTCGGACGTTCAGCGTGCCGCATTGGAACAAAAAGTCAAAGATCTTGAGCAGCGGCTGGACAAGGCCAAAATTCCGAAATGACCCTGCATCGGTTTGAGGTGCATCCTCGGCGCTTTTTTCCCAGTTCTAACGTTCTAACTCACCATTCCAGGCATTTCAGTGCAAGCGTCATTGACAACTCGAATCCTGGAAGGCCTCGCCCAACGGGGCTTCCTACGAGCTAGACGTGACCCACAAGTGCTCAAGATTGATGGGAGATAACCGATTGGAACTGCCACTCAAGCACGGAGTTGGATCAGTGGCGCCCAAGGGCGTTGGAGCCACGGAGGGACCAGCCGGAAAGCGAGCCCGGTGTGCCAACCGACTTCCTGGCAAGGCCAAGCGCCTACTCGGTCGCGGAGACAGCGGCGCCTGCGCATCTAAAACATGCGACGCCGTCTTGGGAGGTTAGAAATCGTTGGAGTTACGAGTATCGACCGCTCTGCCACAGCCGAGATCACAATTCGCGGTCAAGCATCGCTACGCTTCGCAAACGCGTTCCGTTCTTAAGGCTGCTTCGGCTGCTTTGACTTCTTCTCGGCTGGTGCCTCTTTAGGTGGCTTAGGGTGCAGCACCCTTCTAATAGTTGAAGGGTCTACACCAAGAAGCGCTGCTGCCGCTTCGACCTTGCCATTCTTGAGAGAAAGGGCCTGATCAATGAGGAATCGATCCAAGCGATTGCGAGCTTCATCAAAGAAAAACCACTTCCGCGCTTTCTCCATGACTACATCGTCATTCTGACCTTCTTCAATTTCCGCATACTCCTCGCCCTTGTGCCGTAAGAAGTCCTGCGAGACAAAAAATGTGCTCTCGTTATCTATGCGATTCTTCACATCATCCGCTAGACTCTGCACAAACCCGTGCTCCACGTGGCGACGAAGACTGTCGTCCCAAGCGCTCCAGCCCACCCACGCTTCCCTTACGGAGCCAAGCATGAGATGCGCCCGAGCCGCATGCAAACCACAGACAGCCACGACTTTGGGATTGGCCGCACTCCGATGTCGCGCCCAAGCGAAGGCGTTGAGCGCTCGCTCCACAAGCGGTTTTCGCGACTCCGCCTTGTCAGACACTGTTGAGAGGGCCAATAGAGCCTCCCCATGCGCGATTCGAGCCTCAACCCAAGCCTCCTTATAGCCCGATGTCGGACGGCCCCTGTCTCTGCCGGAGGCGAGCCTGATCGCCTCATTCGCGAATTTCTCCGCGCGGTCATAATTACGGACCATGCGTTCGATCCGGCTCTGTACAATCTTAATGTTGCACTCCCAACGACTCTTCCTGGAGTTATCATTTTGCGGAAGATATTTGATCGCCTCGTCGATCTCTTGCCTGGCACTGCTGGCATCCCCAAGGCGAATGTAGACTTGGGACAACTCGTAAGCAGCCCGCAGACGGTATGGATGATCGCACAGCCCACGCTTTGCATCGAGCATTAGGTCCTTCGCCTCATGTAGCAACAACACGTCGTTGTCACGAGCTCGTGCTCGGAGCACAACGCCCAATAGCAGAATACAGTACGCCCGGTGAAGCCAATCCCCAGTGCATCTGAGTAGCGAATAACCCGCGTTTAGGAGCATCTCCGATGCCGCAAGATTACCGAGCGTACCTTCGATCCAACCGAGCCCCATGGCCTGTCCACGGCCAATTCCACAGCTTGCTAGTAACCGCGCCTGGTCGAAGGCCACCTGTTCATCGGTCGTAAATTTCCTCGCGGAATTAGCGGGTTCCGAAAGATCTGCAAACGATGTCTCGGCCACAAATCTTCGTCTTGCCCAGGTTATGGACTCGGTGAGAGATTGCCGCGCTTCTCGATACTCACCCCTCTGACGCAGCACTTGCCCCCTGACGTAGGCAATCCGCGATTTCGTACCGCAGAGTTGCTTGTTGGACGGATCCAACAGATCGACGGCCTGCTCACACGTATCGAGTTTGCGAACAGCGTCGTCATATTGTTCGTTGCGGTAGTCAACCTGTGCCAGAGACATATGCAACCAGATTCTCCGTTTTAGTAACGGGGGTGTACTACCTGGCACGTTTTCGCCTTTACGGACAAAGTCATCTAGCTCTTGTCCATTGCACGCGGATAGCGACTCCGCGGCCTCTCCGTATCTTCCAAAGTAGTCAAATGTCTCGGCAACGACGCTGCGCCCTTGCACATAGGCAAAGGCGTCGGTGGCCTCGAGCCGCCGCCATTCGGAATCGTGTTTCACGACTTCTTCAAGTAGTTCGTTGTCAAACTCAGCTCGACGGAGCTTATCGTGAAGGCGCTCCAGTTCAGACGTAAGCATTTCCATTGATCGTCCTCGTCAAAGCCTCTGATACCCGCTTGCCTCCAGGGGCAAGCTGCGCGTTGGGGGTCGACATTGCAGATCGATTGTAGTGTAGCGTTGTTAGATAACAACTTGCTTCTGGGCCTCTTCGATTGGACAGCCGGTTCCATGGATGGTTTGGCCATCGCAAGTTCGCGTCGAGATTAATCTTTGCCCCAGTCCTCATAATGCTTGGTGTTGCGCCGTGTTCCCGCTGAGCAGTCGGATATCTCGTGCATGGTCTAAGAAAAGTGCACCTCACGCACACTACCTGCGCGGCGGATCAGATTCTTCAGCTTGTCGAGGAGATGGCTGATCGGCCGTCTGATAAGTTGTCGTAGTGGGCTTGGTGCGGAAACCGATGTCCGTTCTAACTTCCCCAAGCTGGGGTTCGCGTTCGTTTCCACAACCTGTCTGCTGTTGACATAGGTCAGGTCGTGTCGTAGAGTTCATGGCTTCAGCGAGTTGGCCTGCCTGAGAGGTGGGAACTCTTAGGTCCGAGGGGGCTCCTCCTCGCTGCTTTCCCGGAAAACTTAGACGACTAGGTGCGTGTTCTCTCGAGCGCGTCGCTGACTATATTTGTCTTTCCGCGATAACGCGCCAGAAGTGCGACTAGCCAAGCCAAGGATAGACATGTTGAGTCACTTAGCTGCGAGAAATTTTGCGTAAGTTACGGAGCAGCAAAATTTGTCTTGCGGAGGTTCTTTCCGTGCCACCGAGAAATGTCTTACGAGCAACGTTGGTCGTTCTCTGCTTTGCCCTGCACGGAGCGGCGCAGGAGCCCCGATCTCTTGAACTGAGGGGCACAGTGGTAACTCCTGCCGAGGTTCTCCAAGATGCGATTGTGTCGATCACGGGAAACAAGATCGGCCAAGTGAGTCCAGTTTCTGTTTCAAAGCAATCTGCATCCGTAGTCGATACGGACAGTTTTATTTATCCCGGGCTCATCGATTTGCATGACCACATCACCTGGAACCTGCTGCCGCGCTGGAAACCCAATGAGCTGTTCAACAATCGTTACGAATGGCAGCAAAGAATGGCCTATGCGGTGGCATTGAATGAGCCACACGTCAAGCTGGCGGCTGATCACGAGCTTGCCTGCGATGCCGACCGATTTGGGGAAATCAAGGCGATTGTCGGTGGCGCAACGTCTGTCGTTGGCAGCCTCACTCCAACACCGCATACCGACGACAACGCCTGTATCGAAGGCCTAGCCCGCAATCTGGATAACTACTCGGGTTTTGATGGTGCCACGCTCAACCACGAACCGGTGCGGTACGAGGTTTTTCCCTTCGAGATGAAGCTCAGTGACGCGGCGCAGGTTCGTTCGGATCTGGATTCCGGCAAGCTGAAGGCCTTTCTTGTCCATGTCGCCGAAGGAAAGCCCTCCGATGCCGCATCGGCTCGTGAGTTCCGGATGCTGGCGAAGCGCGACGACGGATTTCTGCGCCACGGTACGTCCGTAATTCACGGCGTTGCTCTTGGCAAGACGGAATTCACGCAGATGGCGACCGCTCAAGTCGGTCTGATCTGGTCGCCGCGCAGCAACATTGAGCTTTACGGCTCGACCACAGATGTGCGCTCCGCAAAAGACTCCGGTGTCAAGATCGCACTTGCGCCCGACTGGAGCCCATCCGGCAGTGACGGGGTCATCGAGGAGCTGAAATATGCTGCGACGTGGAACGCTGCGCAAGCTGCCCCGATATTCGGGGACACCGAACTGGTCAAGATGGTTACTGAAATCCCCGCACAGTTGGCGGGTGCCGACAAACAGATCGGATCGATCAGCGCGGGTTTTTATGCCGACCTGTTGCTGATCAAAAAAAGCGGCACCGATGCCTACCAGGCGTTGCTCCACGCTGCGCCCGGAGACGTAAGGCTGGTGATAATCGGCGGAGTGCCTGTCTATGGGGATCAAGACTTGATGAGTCGCCTTCTCCCCGGGCGTCAAATCGAGTCCATCACAGTCTGCGGACTCCCGAAGGGGTTGTATATCGAGCCACAGTCAGGCATTCCGGAGACCAAGAAGACGTTCAAGCAGATGTCGGAGGAACTTCAATCCAAATTATCCTCCTGGGGCACGTCGCTCGCTGAACTTGCTCCGTGTCAGGCAACGAACCTCAACTAGCATATTCGAGGCAAGGAAAAATGAAGGTCAAGCATCTGTTCATGATTGTTGCTTTGGTGTTGGTCGCTCGCGCCGCGGTTGCGCAGAACAAGCCCAGCTGTCGCCAGTCCTGGATGCCCCCCGATACTCCTGTTTTTTGTCCCTGGCAGGCGGAGTCGTCGCTTTCGGAGGCACGGTCTTACCACGCCGTCGCGACCTCCAATGACCACGTTTACGTACTTGGGGGTTTTCGCTTCGATGCGTCTTCAAGTCAGGTGATTTACTACGACAGCGTCGTGCAATCAACGTTTCAACCCGATGGCCGGCTGGCTCCATGGACCGCCGAACCTTCCTTCAAGAGCGCACGCTCCGGCGCGGCGGCGATCACAGTCGGCAGTTGCCTCTTTCTTGCCGGTGGTAGCTCGTCGACGCCCAACTCGCTGACATACTTCGACGACGTTCAGTACGCGCATATCAATCCTGACGGGCACCTTTCCTCCTGGGCCACGAGTCCAAGCCATCTGCGCATTCCGCGCTCGAACCTCTCGCTGGTTGCCGTTACCAGCGATCAGGGATCCTTCCTGAACGCTGTGGCCGGGGTCACACAAACCGGCGCCGATACGATCCACCTTGACACGATCGAAGTTGCCAAGGTAGGGACAGACTGTTCCGTTGGCGAATGGAAAATCGCGAGCTATCACCTCAAGGGCGGGCGTAGCACTCCACAGGCGCTCGCGATTCGGAACAACACGGTCGTAGTCGGAGGGTGGGGCGACCTTGACCTGATTGACGTTTATAACGACGTCCAAACATCCGCATGGCGCCCAGACGGTTCTCCCAGTCCGTGGAAGGTTTCTACCGGTCGGCTGACCACCGGCATCTATGGACACGCGACCATCCTGGCGGAGGCGGAGCCAAAGCCTGGGCCAACGCTGCTGCTCAGTATCGGTGGTCAGCCCGGAACCGGCGCTTATGCCAACTGGATCAGTTATGCCTATGTGATGCCAGACTTTCCTCTTCCCGACGCGATCGGCCTTTGGCGGATTGCTCCGAGCGGGCAGTTGCCGACGGGCCGAGCCGGTTTAGGATTGGCTCGGTGGCGCAATCGGCTGTACGTAATTGGAGGCAATGCCGCTAACGGCAGCTATTTGCGCGACGTCATCTCGACACAATTCGACTTGGGTACGCCATAATAGACAATCATGGCCATGACCGACTTGAGCGGCAACCCGTACGCAGTGCTTTGGTCAGGCGGCAAAGACAGCTGCCTGGCGCTGTGGCGTGCCCGCCAGACTGGCCTTCCAGTTCGAGGACTTGTCAACTTCTACGATGAAACCAGCGGCCGGGTGCGATTCCACGGTGTGCGCGCAACCTTGGTCGCCGAGCAGGAACGCGCGCTCGGTGTTGAACTTTTTCAATACCCAACCAAGCCGGAGTCGTTTGCCAACTCCTTTGCATCGGCGCTTCATGATTTGAAGGCGCGCAAGTATGCGGGCATCATCGCGGGAGACATTCACCTAGAAGATGTCCGGCGATGGAACGAGGAGCAGGCATCGAATGCAGGACTTCAGCTAGTCGAACCACTCTGGCATTGCGATGGGGCAAACTTGTTAGAGGAGTTCGTGGGGGCAGGATTTCGAGCTCTCCTTACCTGCTCAGGGGAGCAGTGGCCCGCTGTTTTATGGCCCGGACGGGAGATCGATCTCAAGTTCATTGCGGATGTAGCACCCATCGCCGACCTTGACGCGTGCGGCGAACGAGGCGAGTATCACTCCTTTGTCTGTGACGGACCTCTTTTTTCGTATCCCGTGGTCTGTGTCCCCGGCGAGATTCGCCGCTCAAACGGATTCTCTCAGATCGATCTCGTGCACAAAACGAACGCCTACGAGACATCCTTGTCGCATCCACTTCGTTGACCTTCCGAATCCGGACAATTCGCCGATAACGTGCGGTGTGTTGTTAGGCGCATTCATTGTCGTGCAGTGCAGACTGTCTATCCAGCACGACGAGTGATGCAGCAAACTTTGCGAGCCAGTTGACGAGTTTCTGTTTAAGTAATTGCAATTTCGTCCACTTACATCGGCAATCATCTGACGTATACTCAGGGCTGCCGCTTCTTGTTTGGCGGCTCCTCCCCCGATTGTTCTGAGGAATGGATTGAGTACCGCGCCCCGTCATCCCGAACCTGCTAGTCCGCGCGCCCCAACAGACGTTTCCGAGTCCCGCCGTCAGACGGTGGAAACCGCGCGCCAGTCGTGGATCCGCAAACTAATTGATCTATCAAGACGCAACAGCCTTCTTTATTTCCGGCCCTTAAAGACCGGCACACTCGAACTATCGTCAGCCCCTCCCGAGCGACTGCGTGAGTTGCTTCTTGGGGAGAGCGTAGCCGTTTCAAAGCTGCGGGCTGACCTTGATGACGAAATCCTCACGAGGGTCGTCAGAGACATATCGCGCCGAGCACTGGAGAACTCCGAAGAAAAGGGCCTGAGCACGCTATTCGTGACATTCGGGATGGCGACCTGGCCTTCGCTGGACGGGGGCCGACCCACAGAGGCTCCCGTGTTGCTGCTGCCGGTTGCCATCAGCAAGAAGGAAGGAAGCAACTCGTACTATCTCGCCTCGACAGGCAGCTTCCAACTCAACCTCGTCCTTCTCCACGTGCTGGAAGACCAGTTCAAACTCAGGCTCCGGCCCGAAGAACTTCTGACTGAATTCGCCGGCGACGAAGATGAGAACACTGTTCTCGACATTAAAGGGCTATGCGGGAAAATTCAGCGTGCCATGGCCGACGCCAAGGGTTTCGAGATAGGGCTGAGAGTCATCTTGGGAAACTTCGCCTTTCAAAAAATGGCGATGGTAAAGGACCTGCAGGAGCGTGCAAGCGACCTTCCTATACACGACGTGATCGCAGCCATCGCCGGCGACAACAAGGCAAAGAGCTCGATCAACGCGCAACAAACGGACCCGGATCCGAGACAGTTCGACCTTATTCAGCCCG
>Ga0187770_10001123_pt1 | contig 13991 bp, 11 predicted proteins | sample 0116_SJ02_MP02_2_FD_133154 | JGI IMG/M metagenome (GOLD analysis project Ga0187770, IMG submission 133154) | Tropical peat soil microbial communities from peatlands in Department of Meta, Colombia - 0116_SJ02_MP02_20_MG | ecosystem: Environmental > Terrestrial > Soil > Wetlands > Peat | place...
ACGTGGACGTCGACCGTGCGGTCGTCGCCGTCGTACTCGTACCCCCACACCTGCTGCAGCAGCAGGGCGCGGGTCAGCACCCGCCCGGGGTTGGTCAGAAATGCGCGCAGCAGATCGAACTGGCGTGGGGGCAGCGCGACGGCCTGCTCTCCCACCCGCACCACATGCCGCGCGACGTCGAGCGTGATCTCCCCGACCTTCAGCACCTCGTCACGCACAGGAGCAGCCTGGGTGCGCCTGAGTGCCGCCCGAATCCGCGCAAGCACTTCCCGCACGCTGAACGGCTTGGTCACATAATCGTCGGCGCCGAGATCGAGCCCCACGATGCGGTCGGGTTCGTCGGCTCGCGCCGTGATCATGAGAATCGGGACGCGGGACTCCTGCCGGAGAATCCTGCAGACTTCGAATCCGCTCATCCCGGGCAGCATGACGTCCAGGAGGACCAGATCCGGCGGCGTCGCTCTCGCAAGGTCGAGCGCCTGCCCGCCGTCGGAGGCCTCCAACACTTCGTATCCCTCGCGCTCCAACGCGTACCCGAGCGACTCGACGATCGCGTGCTCGTCGTCTACGAGCAGGATCCGCTGTTTCATAGGCACCTCCCGTTGTTGCACCGAACCTGCCTACTCGATCGCAAGGTTTCGCCGATTCTTTGCGCCGCGCGCCGACGGGGTTAACGGCCGCTTAATCGGCGCACGCTATCCTTCCTTGCGGATGGCGGTTCGCCGGGGCCGCAAACCGGCGGCCCCACGGAGGATGCGTGGACGCCACGCTCCGCCTCAACCGGACAGAGACGCGACCGCTGGACTGGGCGACGAAGGATCGACTACAGCCCGCCGGCCCAAGACCCGCGATCTCAGTTCCCAAGGACGGGGCGCCGTGCGGCGCCTCGTACGCTAGGATCGCCGCCATCCCCAACCCCTGGAGCCCGGAACCGCGCTGGAGGCCTGTGCTCCCCGCGGTTCCGGGCGGCCCGCCGGCCCGGCTTCCCGTTGTGACCGCTCCTCTCGGCCGGGCATGATTCAACGACGCCGCGGTGCGCTGCACGCGTACGTGGCGGCGACCACCGATGCCCACATTCTCTCCATTGTCTTCGTGGATGCACGGGCTCGCGTGCTCGACCACATCGCCCCCGCCGCCTCTGATGCCTCGACGGCGTGCGCGCGGGCACTCCGGGGCATCGTGTACGCGTTGTGGCGTTCGCGTAGGCTCGGGTACCGGCGAGTCGCGGTGCATAGTGACGTGCCTGGTGCCGTGACCCGGTTGAACGGAGAGCGCCCACTCGAGCCGTCGCTGATCGGGCCATACCTCGAAGCGCGCGCACTGATGCGCGCCTATAGGTGGGCGCGCGTCGACGTTGGGGAGCTCAGGTGGAGGCACGCGCCGGTACCCGTTACGGGCGTCCTCGTCGAGCAACTGTCTATTCTGCCGAGAGATGTCGGACCCGCCTTCCGGTCTCACCGCGTTGCGGAGCCATGCCTATCGAGACCCTGGGTCGCGATGGACGACCAGGCGCTCTCTCGCAACCCGTCCGCCCGTTGACACCCAACATGTCCACATGTCTTCCCGCGATGTTCCCCATTCCACCGTACCTCGCGATCGTTAACCGGCCGTGATCAAATCGTTAAGCGAAGTTTAAGACGGGATTGTCGCATCCGTCCGGCGGGGCTTCGCTCTGTTTCGCGCCAGATCCAAAATCTCATTGGAGAACGAGGAATTCCGGTTCGCATCCCTTCGCTGGGAACCGTGAGGATTCGCGGGCCTTCGAAGGCGTGCATCGGGGTGGGAAATTACCACCAGGTTACCGACGGAGGGATCGGACGTCATCAGGCGGGGCGACGGGAATGAATGTTAAGAAACGAAGCGACTTCCGGGAAGGGAATCGGATCCGTGACTCGAAGCACGGACGGTTCCCCCCAATACCAAGGAGGTGACACGGTGCGGATCATGTTACGCGTCACGATTCCGGTCGAGCAAGGCAACAAGGCGATCAAGGACGGAAGCCTCGCGAAGACGTTCCAGGCGCTCATGGAAGAGCATAAGCCCGAAGGCGCCTACTTCCACGCGCACCAGGGTAAGCGCTCGGGGGTCTTTTACTTCGACTTGAAGGACACCACTGACATCCCGAGAATCGTGGAGCCACTGTTCATGCACTTGGATGCCGAGATTGAAGCAACCCCCGTAATGAATGCCGACGATCTGAAAGCGGGGCTCGCCAAGGTGAAACTGTAGGCAACGTTCTCCCAGAGGGGGCAGGGCGACCGAGACTGCCCCTCTTTCTTCTTGCAGATCAGTCGAGTGGAAAGTCACGGCGACCCGTTTGTCGCCGGACTCAAGAGGACGAACATGCCCACCCACCTAGATCGGAGCGACAGAACGCGACATCCGGTGGGTCAACCGGACACGAACGTTTATTGGTGATCCGTTTGAATCAGAATCCTTAGCCCCGGTTTTCGCCCTCGCATTACCGGGACGTTGCCACCCCCGGTCCTCTATCGCTCTCCAGCCCAAATAACGCAAATAAAATTCGATGATCGAATCGTCAAGCGAAGTTGAAGGGCACCAGGCGATGAGAAAAGCCCAGGACGGCGGACCGTGAAATTTGCTTCGGTATGCGATGCCGGCACATCGGGGAAGACTTAACGTTGCGCTAACGTGTCTCGCACGGCGTCTTAACAGTGCCTCGCTACGATTAGCGTGGAGCCGCACGGGGAGCGCCGATTCCATTCGACGGTGCGGCAAGAAAGGGGGCGAAGCAGTCAAGTGAAGGACAAATCGTACACTCGGCTCGGCCTTCAGCGTCGGCTTGCCGCCGCGCTCGTAGTCGTCGCGCTGGGTATTCTGGGAGGTACTCTTGTCACCGCGGCGCCGACGATCGCGCAATCCACGATCACGATTACAGGCGCCGGCGCGACATTTCCATATCCGCTCTACTCGAAGATGTTCTCCGTCTATCATGAATTGCACTCCAACATACAGGTGAACTACCAGTCGATCGGCAGCGGCGGTGGGCAAGAGCAGCTCTTCGCCGGAACCGTGAACTTCGGAGCGTCCGACGCGCCGTTGAGCGACGACCAGCTCAAAGAACATCCAACGGTCGTGCACATTCCGATGACGCTCGGCGCGGTCTCCATCGGCTACAATCTGACAGGGGTGCCCACCGGCCTGCACCTCACCGGTGACGTCCTGGCACGCATCTACCTGGGCCAGATCACGTCCTGGTCGGATCCTGCGATCACGAGTCTCAATCCCAGCATGAAGATACCGAACCTGCCGATCGCGGTGGTCCACCGTTCCGACGGTAGCGGCACGACCTTCATCTTCACCTCATACCTGTCGCTCATGAACTCCGCCTGGGCAACGAAGGTGGGTCACGGTACCGCCGTCGACTGGCCGGTTGGCATCGGTGGCAAGGGAAGCGAGGGAGTTTCCGGCCAGGTGAAGCAGACGCCGGGCGGGATCGGATACTTCGAGATGGCATACTCCGTCGAGAACGAGATCCCGATGGTCGCGATGCGGAACGCGGCGGGACACTGGGTCATACCGAGCGTGCCGGGCGCCTCGGTCGGCGCCGGCATCGCTGCCGAGCACATGCCCCCTGACCTTCGCGCGATGTTCGTGAACGCGCCCGGACCGACCAGTTACCCGATCGCGGGATTCAGCTGGATCCTGGTCGACAACCAAAAGGTCTCGCAGCCGCTCATCGACCTGCTGACGTGGATGATCCACGACGGCCAGAAGTATTCGACGGCGCTGCAGTATGGACCGCTGCCGCCCCAGATAGTTCGACTGGACGAACAGAAGCTCAAGGAGTTGACACCCAGGTAGCGGTATTATCGCAGGGTTGCGCGGTACGCCCCGACCCCGCCTCTCCCCGAGGCGTACCGGCGCGCCGAGGCCGCCCATCTCCCCCAGGGCGGCCTTGGCGCGGATATCAGAGTACGTTCGGCACGGCCCCGTCCACACGCGCCGTACTTGCCGCGCCGCGATTTGCGCGGCTATGCTACAATACGTGTTACGCGATGACGACACGATGGTGCCCTGAGTGCGGAGTGAAGCTGGAGCCGTTCTTCGACTCCCCGTGTGAGCCCCCAGTCGCCTGGCTGTGCCAGGGATGCCGGACCGTCCACATGGACGTCGCTCGCAACACCCTCTCGCTCGAAGTGCAGCAAGAACTCGCAAGCCTCGAAGCGTTCCTCCGGAACGGCGCCGTCGAAGCGGTCCCCGAGATCGGGCGGGCGCGGGCCCGTGCTCGCGCCATCATCGCGGGCATGCGCGAAGTCCCCGTGGACATCGAACGGATCGCCGAGGCGTGCGGGTACCGCGTCCGCGAGCGACCGCTTCCTCCAGCAGAGCGTGGCACCATCGCCCGCGACGGGGATTACACGGTCATCGTCATCAACCGGGACCGCCCCGGGCAATCCGCCGCCGAACGCCGTTGGATCGTCGCCGAAGAGCTGGGGCACGCCGTGCTCGCGCATAGCACCCTCGTCGCGAGCAGCGCCCCTGGCGCGGCGCCGGCGATCCAGGAGCGGCGGCGCCGGGAGGCGGAGCGTGAAGCGAAGACGTTCGCCTCGGAGATGTTGATGCCGGAGGAAAAGGTCCGCGGGCGATTCGCAGAACTCGCGCCGCGGATCTACCGCACTCTCGGACTCCGTCACCGCGAAGCCGAAATCGGGGAAGTGGTCGTCACCATGGCGCGGATGTTCGGGGTCACGCCGACCGCGATGCGGCTCCGCCTCGAGGAACTGGATCTGATCGGCTAACGCGTCGCCCCACCGTCACACATGAAGCAGCCGCCCGGGAAACCCGGGCGGCTCCGCGCTTACGTCGAGTCGTACCGCGTCCTTGCGCTAAGCCACCGCTGCCCGCAACCACTCGGCCCAGGCCGTCCCCAGCGCATGAAGCGCTGCCTGGAGCTGCGTATCCTGCCCGCGCTCCATGTCATTCACGGTCAGCGCCACGTTGACGTCGGGCGTGATACCCACCGCCTCGACCTGGGTGTTCTTCGGCGTCAAGATCCGTTCCACGGTCACCGACATGCCACCCTCGGGGAGCGCAACCGTCACCGATCCCCCGAGCGCGCCGGCGGTCTTGTCGCCGACGATCGTGGCCCGACCGTAGTCCTTGAACGCGCCCGTCAGAATTTCGGATGCGGAGGCGCTGTTGGCATCGACGAGCACCGCAAGCGGCGTGTCCGGCAAGAGAGGCCGTCCCGTCGTCTGCAACAGGCTCGCTGGCTGGCCCCGCTCATGAATCCGCGAGAGAATGGTGTTGGTCGGCATAAACACCCCTCCCACGCTGGCCGCCTCGACAATTAAGCCGCCGGGGTTGCCCCGCAGATCGAGAATCGCCGACCGGATGGGCGCCTGCGCCTGCAGTGCCTGAACCCCGATCCGCAGTTGCTGGCCTGCACCCTGGGAGAACTCGAAGAGCTTGAGATACGCCACTCCCGGTGAGATGAAAGTCGCCTCGACCGGGGGCACGCGAATCGGTGCGCGCGTCACCTGAAGCTGTACGGTCTGGTTGCCCCGCTGGACGACGAGCGTCGCGACCGATCCGGCCGGCCCGCGGATCAACTGGCTCGCCTCGGTCGCGGACTTGTCCCGCAGCGACTGTCCGTCCACCGATACGATACGGTCGAACCGCTTGACTCCTGCCTGCGACGCCGGGGAATTGGGGAATACGTCCTCCACAAACACCCATTGCACTCCAGCGGAGTCCTTCTGCGCCGTGATCTCCACCCCGATGCCCGTAAAGCTCGGATTCCCGAAGAGCTGGCGCCTGCTCTCCCGGAGTGCGTCGGGATCGAGGTAATATGTGTGGCTGTCCTTGAGAGAAAACAGCATGCCCTGGGTGGCCAAATAGGCGAGTTGCGTCGGGCTCATCCCAGGCGGGACAAACTGGGCCGCCCTTGAGAACTCCGACACGAACTGCGCGTCGGCTTCGGCCTCCGGTGTTCCTTTGGAGATATCAGGGAGGACGTCGGAGCCTTTGTTCGCCGCCTTCCGGAGGGTTGCGAGGGCGGCGTTGAGCAGTTGGACCGGCTGCACCGGATCCACATACTCTTGCTCGAGGACGCGCAACGCGGCAACGACGAGCGACCCGTTCGCGGCCGACGCCTTCGGCAATTGGGCAAACGGGACCAGAAGCAACACCAGAGCCAGCAAGACCGCGAGCCACGACCTCATCATGGTACGGGACAAATCCATTTCTCACGCTCCCAGACGTGTAAGCAGGAGACCCGGGCAGCACCGGCTCCTCGAATTTTGCCCATCATAGCACAGCTCGTAACTGGGCGGAAAGGTGCGCTCCGGCTCGGGCAGAACCGGTGCCTGCTTGCGCACGGTACAGGACACGAACACCACCCGGCATCCTCTAGAACGACACGGATTCCTGATCTGTTCCCACAGCGAACCTGGCCAGAGACAGCGGGGTCACATCGACGGAACGGGCGGCGCCCTCGAGGATGAGCTCACTGAGCAACCGGCCGACGGCGGGCGCGTGCATGAACCCATGTCCGCTGAACCCGTTCGCCAGGTAGAAGCCCCGCGGCGTTTCTGTCGGACCGAGGATCGCGTGATGATCCGGGGTGAGGCTTCTCAGGCCTGCGTAGCCGCGCACCAGCCGCGCGCCGGCCATAGCCGGGATGCGGGCAAGTGCCGCGCGCACCACGACGTCCAACCCGTCCCAGTCGACGACCTCTTCGAGCCCGGGACGCGTGTCCTTGTCCGTTCCGCCCATGTAGAGCGCGCCTGCCCGATCCTGATGCAGGTACCAACCGGTGTCGAGATCCACCGTGAGCGGCCTTCCGATCCCGAGCTCCGGGACCGGTGTCATGACGAACACCTGCCGCCGGTACGGTGCGACCGGCAGATCGACGCCCACCATCGCCGCGACGTCCCGGGCGCGCGGCCCGGCCGCATTCACGACAGTCGACCCGGCCCAGGCGCCGCGGACGGTACGCACCCCCTCCACCTTCCCGCCACGCGTCTCGATCCCGGTCACCTCCTCGTCCACCCGCACCTCCACGCCCAGTTCGCGACACCGGCGCAGATACCCCTGAAGCGCGCCGTAGGGGCTTGCAGAACCGTCCAGCGGACAAAACGTCCCGCCGACAAGATCGTCGATGCGCACGGCGGGGAACATAGCGTGCACGTCGCCGGGCGCGAGCCATCGCGACGGCACACCGAGCCGCTGCTGGAGGACGACTCCCTGCCGCATCATCTCCCCCACGCGCTCCTGTGCGGTCACGAACAGGTAGCCGTGCTGGACGAGATCCACGGGCTCGCCGGTCTCCTCTTCGAACCGCGAGAATTCGGGGAGACTGAGTTGGGTCAGACGGACGTTGACCTCGGTCGAGAACTGATGGCGAATCCCGCCGGTCGCCTTCGCCGTCGAACCCGTCCCGACCTGAGACGCGCGCTCGAGAACGACGACCCGAAGTGCGGGGTCGCGGGCTGCACGCACCAGATGGTAGGCGATCGACAGGCCGATGATGCCCCCGCCAATGATGAGAATGTCGGCCGTCTCCATTGTCACCGCCGATACGCCGGAGCGGCGTGCTGCGGATCACCATCCGCCCCACTCAAACGCCGCTTCCGGTTTCCGTTGCTCGAACCCTATTCTACTCCCCTGTCCCCGGGCACAGACAAGGCAAATCACCGCCCGCGGTCGAGGACGATGATCGCGAGCACCGCGCGGCCCGAACCCTCCGCCGCTCCCTCGTGCACCATTCCGAATCTCGCAAACCACCACGTCCGTCCGGCGCCGCCGCGCACCTCCTCGACACCGTGCGAGGGACGTCCGGTGCGCAGCGTCTCGTACAGCCGTGAGTCCTCGGTGAACAACGCGCTCGCCGGCGCCCCGATGGCCGCGGCCTTCGGGAACGGGGCGGACGGGGACGCGGCCCGCCACCGCAGCACGGGTATCCCACGCTCCACGCCCCAGAGCAAGGCGTACCCGTGCCACGTCCCGGAGCGCAGCCACTGGCGCACGGTGAGCCGGACCGGCGCGGAGAACCGCGCCGCGAGATCGTACAGACCGTCCATGGTCAGATCGGTCCGTGTCGCGGCCGCGCGAAACGGCCGCATCGGCAGCAGGATCTCCGCGGCCACCGCTTCCTCGAGCGCATCCCCGGGGGCCCCGCTCCACCCAGGAGGTATGAGCGTCCGGGCCAGCGCGAGCGCGACGGCGCCGTTCCACTGTGGCGTGTGCGGCGGCACGCGACGATCCACGGTCAGGATCCAGCGTGGCCGGCTCTCCGTGGACGGATGCGCCAAGGTCACGCGCGCGACACTACGCAGGACGGTCCGGCGCAGAAGGACGACGCCGCACTGCGCGGCGCAGCGTTCAGGGGCAAACGGCGGCTGCGCCCCAACGGGCACCCGCGCCAGCACGCGGACACGACGGAGGATCTCCGCTCGAAGCGTACCCACAGGTCCCGATTCGGCTCACTCGCAGCACCGCCCTGCCCGCAGCGGAAGCTAGACGCCTCCGGCTCCAGGGACGCCGCCCGCGGGCCGCGAAGTTACTCCCCCGATGCGATCGCGAGTTCCCAATGGCACCGGCGCCGGGGCGCGCGCGACTATTCTTGCGAGCGGCAGCGCGGGCAACTCCATCCTGCTCGAAGCCGGCGACCGCGCGCTGCTCGTGGATGCCGGGCTCTCCGTGGAAGCGATCGAGCGCGCGCTGGCGCGGGTTGCGGTATCCGCGCGCGCTCTCGAGGCGATCGTGCTGACCCATGAACACGACGACCACGCCCGCGGAGCCGGCCCGTTGGCCCGGGCGCTCGACGTTCCCGTGTTCGCCAGCGCGGGAACCGCAGCCGCTGCGGCCGGCGATCTCGCCGGCGCAGGCGCCATGTTGTTCCAGATGGAGCGCCCGTTTTCGATCGGGCCATTCACGCTCACGGCGTTTCCCGTGCCGCACGACGCCGCGGAGCCGGTCGGGTTCGCCCTCGAGATCGCAGGCCGTCGGATCGTCATCGCCACGGACCTGGGCTCCGCCGGCGAGGAGATGGATGCGCATCTCGCAGACGCCGACCTGGTGATTCTGGAGAGCAACTACGATCTCGGTCTCCTCCACGTCAGCAGCTATCCATGGTTTCTGAAGAACCGAATTCTCAGCGGCCGCGGGCACTTGAGCAATGACGAAGCAGCACGAGCGCTAGCGCGTACGGCCAGGCGCCCGCGTGAGATCTGTCTGGTGCACCTGAGCGAGTCGAACAATCTCGCCGCCCTCGCACGCGACACCGTGCGGACCGCGCTCGCCGCGGCGGGGTGCCACGCGCATCCGGTCCGGGCGGTACCTCCAAACGGCTTCACCGGTCCGATCGAGATCAGATAGCCAGCCGGGGCGGAACGGGGGGCACCGCCGGCCGACCCCGAAGTTTATGGAGGCGAACCATGCGGACGATCAGGATCACGGCCGGGAAGATCACGGCCACGGCCACCCTCGACGGCAGCCACACCGCGGGCACGATCTGGCAGGCGCTGCCAATCGAAGCGCGGGGCAACACCTGGGGCGACGAGATCTATTTCTCAATCCCCGTGAAGTGCGAGCCGGAGGCGGCCCGCGAAGTCGTCGAGCTCGGTGATCTCGGGTATTGGCCGCCCGGCAGCGCCTTCTGCATCTTTTTCGGGCCAACACCCGCGAGCGAGGGCGACGAGATCCGGCCCGCCAGCCCGGTCAACGTGTTCGGCCGTATCGACGGCGACCCGCGGATCTTCAAGGCGGTGCGCTCGGGGACGACGGTGAGGGTCGAGCGCGTCGAGTAGCGCGACGTGGCACACGCCGTGCACGTCCAGGAGGCCCTCTTCAGGGTCAGAAGCACCGTCCGGTTGCGGCGTGAGGCGGTCGCGATCCTGAAAGCGGCGCTCGCGGCGGTGGATCCGTACAACGCCACGCGGCGGGTGCTTCGCCTCGATCGCCGCGGGCTCGTGGCCGCGGGACGCGCCTGCCCGTTGGCCCCGGGAGCGCGCGTGATCGTCGTAGGCGCCGGCAAGGCCGGAGCCCCGATGGCGCGAGCCGCCGAGGACGTGCTGAACGACCGGATCACGGCCGGCGCGGTAGTCGTCAAGGCGGGCTATACCGCGCCGCTGCGCAGGATCGTGCTGCGAGAAGCTGGCCATCCGGTTCCGGACGCGGCCGGCCAGGCCGCCGCTCGCGAGATCCTCGAAGCCGTCACGGGTCTCGGCCCGCGCGATCTCGTCATCTGCTTGATCTCGGGCGGCGGGTCGGCCCTTCTCCCCGCCGCGCAGGACGGGATCACCCTCGACGACATGATGCGGACCACGGACTTGCTCCTGCGGTCGGGGGCGGCGATCGGCGAGATCAACACGGTGCGCAAACACCTCTCGCGCATCGCCGGCGGCCGCCTCGTCGCGGCCGCTTCGCCGGCGCGCGTGTTAACACTCGTCGTCTCGGACATCGTGGGCACGCCCCTGGACGCCATCGCATCCGGTCCGACCGTCCCGGACCCGACGACGTACGCCGACGCTCTCCGTGTCCTCGAGTCCCGGCGGTTACTAGATCGCGTTCCGAGGGCGGTGCGGGAAACGCTTCGCCGGGGTGCGGCGGGCGCGCTCCCGGAAACGCCGAAGCCCCGTGATCCCGCCTTCCGCCGCGCACACGTAGCGGTCGTCGCGGACAACGCGACCGCGGCGCGGGCTGCACTGCGGAAGGCGCGACAGCTCGGCTTCCACGCACAACTCCTCTCCACTTATCTGGAAGGCGAAGCCCGGGAGGTGGGACGCGTACTGGCGGGAATCGCTCGACAGATCGTCCGGAGCGACGAACCGGTTCGGCGCCCCGCGTGCCTGGTGGCCGGCGGCGAGACGACCGTCACGGTTCGGGGAAATGGCCGCGGCGGCCGCAATCAAGAACTCGCGCTGGCCGCTGCCGGCGGCCTGGACGGCGTCTCGGACGCCCTCCTGGTCAGCTTCGCGACCGATGGCACGGACGGCCCGACGGACGCCGCCGGTGCCGTCGCGGATGGTACGACGCTCTCGAGGGCGCGGGCAATGGGGCTCGATCCAGCAGCGTATCTCGCGAACAACGACTCGTACTCGTTTTTCGACGCGCTGGGCGATCTCATCCGGACCGGCCCGACAAACACCAACGTCACAGATCTCATGCTGATCCTGTGCCGGTAGGTCTCGCGCGTAGACTCACTACGTCCCATCCCATCCACACCGTCGTCGGATAGGCGGCCGCCGCGGACGCGCCGATCGTCCGCAGGCGGCCCCGGGGGCGCCGGCCTCGCCACCGACTGTGAAAAAGGGACGCCGATTGCTATGGGGCGAATTTCGTGACAGCGATCCTGACGACGATCGCGATCTCGCCTCCCGGCTGCTCGAAAGAAAACATCCCTGTGGAACACGAAGTCGAGGCGCCGGTCCGCGTTCGGACGGCGACGCAGGGTCGCGCCGGAGAAGCCCGCCGCTATGGCCGAGTGGAGAGCCTTGCCGCACGTTGCGCGTGGTCCGGGCGGAAGGACCATCTTGCCGGCGCGGCGAACATCGTGCGCCGTGGACGTTCGGATCACGACGATCGACCCCGCCCGGGTTCGAAAGAAGCACGCGCACATGATCGTCGCCGGTGGAGGTATTGGCGCGCTGGGGCTCGCCGTGTTGATGGTCACGGTGATCGCAACGATCGGCACAGGGCATGGGCTTGGGACACCGCTGGGACGTTCGCGCGATTTGCGAGTGATCGACACGGATCTCGTCGATGGGGCGATCGATCCCTCCGTCGTGCTCCTGGAGCCAGGCGCCGTCCAGTTTCGGGTTCGGAACGACGGGAGCACGCCGCGCCGGTTCGCGATCCAGGGACCCGGCGTGTTCTCTCAAACGGACGATCTTGAACCCGGTGCCTCCGCCTCGCTTGACTTGACGCTTGCGCAGGCAGGCCGGTACCGCCTCCAGGTCGTATCGCCCTCGGGCGATCCGTTGTCGGGCGGGATGCTTGAAGTGCATCAGTGATCGGGTGTATCGAGTCCGTTGAGCGGCTTCCGGGCCCGTGCCTGGACCCGCGGCGTGGACCGGTACTGCGCGTGACCTACCTCTCGGACGCCGTTGAGCGATTACGTTAACGACGCGACCGGACCGCTCCGCGTGTGCATGTGCACGCCGGAGGCGGTACCGCTCGTAAAGACCGGCGGTCTGGCGGACGCCGCTGGGGGCCTGACCAGGGCGCTCGCCGAGGCCGGCTGCGATGTGCGCGTAGCACTGCCCGCGTATGCTGCCATCGATCGTGCCTCGCTAGGGCTTCACTCGATCGGCACGGCTGACATCCCGCTTGGTTCCTCGCGAGACGAGGTCGGGCTCTTCGAGGGGTATCTACCGAACACCCGCATTCCGGTCTATCTCATCGCCCACGACCCGTCGTTCAACCGCCCCGGACTATACGGTGAGCACGGCGTCGATTACCCGGACAATTTGCGCCGCTTCACGGTATACGGCCGCGGGGTACTCGCCCTGCTTCGCCGTCTCGCCTGGAGCCCCGACGTCCTGCACTGCCACGACTGGCAGACGGCGCTCCTGCCGGTCTGGCTGAGGGTCGAGCCGCAAGACGCGCGGCTAGCCGGCATCGCGACACTGCTCACGATCCATAATCTCGCGTACCAGGGCGTGTTCGACGCGGACACCTTGCCCATCACTGGTTTGGCACACGGCCCGGCGACGCCGGCCGAGCTGGAGTTCTTCGGACGCATCAACCTGCTCAAAGGCGGACTCATGTTCGCCGATTTCCTCAGCACGGTGAGCGAGCGGTATGCGGCGGAGATCCAGACTCCTGAGTTTGGGTGCGGCCTCGACAGTCTGCTGCTGGACCGGCGCGGAGATCTGATGGGAATCCTGAACGGCGCCGACTACACCGTGTGGGATCCGTCCGTGGATCGGCTCCTCCCCGCCCGTTACACACCGGACGACCTGTCGGGGAAAGCGCTTTGCAAAGCAAGTCTACAGCGCTCCCAGGGTCTTACGGCGGACCGGACGATCCCGCTGCTCGGGCTCGTCGCGCGTTTGGTCGAGCAGAAGGGCCTCGACCTGGTCGCCGCGACCGCAGACGCCATCCTGGGGCTCGGCGCTCAACTCACGCTACTCGGTACCGGAGACCCAGGATACCAGACCCTCCTCCAGGATCTCCACGCGCGATATCCCGACAGGGTGGCCGCAACGCTTCAGTTCAACGAGCCGCTGGCCCACTTGATCGTGGCGGCGGCCGATATCTATCTTATGCCGTCACGTTACGAGCCGTCCGGACTCAACCAATTGTACAGCCTGCGGTACGGCACCGTACCGGTCGTCCGCCGCACGGGCGGCCTCGCTGATTCCATCACCGACGCCACACCCAAGGCGCTGGCGCGAGAAACTGCAACCGGGTTCGTCTTCGATGCGTACACGCCGGACGCGTTCTTGGACGCCGTCAAGCGAGCCCTCTTCGCGTTCAGGAACGCCGACGCGTGGCACCGCCTCCAGGTCACCGGGATGCACGAGGACTTCTCCTGGGCCAGGGCCGCCGCGCGCTATCGGGAGGCCTATCGACTCGCCGTGGCGCGCCGGCGCGCCGGCGCCCATTGATGGAATCACCGCCGAAGTCCGGCCGGCAAGGATAACTATTGTAACGAACGCGTCGAACCTGCCGGCTTCGGGTCCCGCAGGAAGGGCCGGCCAGGTGAGCGAACCCACTGAATCTACTTGCCGGAACCAGCCGGAGGCGGCGGGCCACAGCACCCTCGGTTGGCACGTCGCCGCCTGGAATGACATACAAGGAGGGATGTCGATGCGAGTCGCACGACGCGCCGGGTGGGGCGCGGCTCTCTTGTTTCTGGCGACCGCGGTCGCCGGCGTGGGGATCGTTACTGCCGCGCCTTCCGGCGGCGTCACGCTGACGGTCGGACTCGACCAGGAGCCGCCGACCCTCGACCCGGAGGCCTCACCGTCCGCGGTCACGTACCAGATCATCCCAGACGTGACCGAGAGCCTGCTGTA
>Ga0187770_10001124_pt1 | contig 13984 bp, 10 predicted proteins | sample 0116_SJ02_MP02_2_FD_133154 | JGI IMG/M metagenome (GOLD analysis project Ga0187770, IMG submission 133154) | Tropical peat soil microbial communities from peatlands in Department of Meta, Colombia - 0116_SJ02_MP02_20_MG | ecosystem: Environmental > Terrestrial > Soil > Wetlands > Peat | place...
CCATCCTGAATAGTAAATATTTTTTAATTGAGAGAACTGCGACCTTACCTATAGGGATAAGTCTTTCCTTTCCGCCTTTGCCTAAAACCCTGATAATCCTTTTTTCTAAAAAGATATCAGATAACCTCAGGGAACAAAGTTCACTGACTCTGATCCCGCTTGAATACAGGAGTTCTACGATACAGGAATCCCTTACTGATTTCGGATCCTCTCCACCCTGGCTGATCATTCTTTCTACCTCATCCAGAGAGAGATAATGAGGGAGCTTCTTAGGATACTGAGGAGAATCAATATTTTCAAGCGGATTTTCATCCGTCCTTCCGGTTTTAAGAAGAAAGACAAAGAACGATTTCAAGCTGCTTATCTTCCTGGCTATGCTGCGGTTGGATAAACCCTTTTCGTTGAGACTTATAATGTAATCAAGAACATTGTCCTCCGTGATCTTTACAGGAAAGGATCCTTCTTTCATGAAAAATGAAAAATCCATGACATCTTTGATGTAGGCTTCTATTGTATTCCTGGAAAGTCTTTTTTCATATGTCAGATAGATTTGAAAATCTTCAACCGTATCTGTCATATTTCACCGCTAAGTATTTTTTTCCTGCCTTCCAATTTAATGATTTCATCTCGGATTTCGGCAGCTTTCTCGAATTCCAGATTTTCAGAATATTGATACATAAGTTTTTCAAATTCCTTCAACAGTACTCCTTTTTCAACGAATTTTTCCCTGTATTCGGATATTTTATCGACCTTGTCTATTTCTTCCTCCATCTTCCGTTCAAGGATATCCGTAATTTTCTTTTCAATTGTCCTGGGTGTTATATTGTTTTTCCTGTTATATTCAAGCTGTAATTTTCTTCTCCTGTCCGTTTCCCTGACTGCCACCATAATCGAATCAGTCAAGTTATCAGCGTACATAATGACTTTACCATGAATATGTCGTGCGCTTCTTCCGATTATCTGTACAAGAGATCTTGCAGACCTTAGAAAACCCATTTTATCCGCGTCTAAAATTATTACAAGAGAGACTTCCGGAAGGTCAATACCCTCCCTCAGTAGGTTTATCCCGACAAGAACGTCGTAAGTCCCGAGGCGGAGCTTTTTCAATATTTCTACCCTTTCAATTGTTTCAATTTCGGAATGGAGGTATGCTACTTTTAGTCCGTTTTCGGCCAGATATTCAGAGAGGTCTTCAGCCGATTTCTTTGTAAGGGTAGTAATCAGCGTTCTTTCTTTGATTTTAATCCGCTCTTTCACCTCGATCATTATATTGTCGATCTGACCTTCTATTTTTCTAACCTCGACCTCAGGGTCAACGAGTCCTGTGGGTCTTATAATTTGTTCGATTACTGCACTGCTTTTTTTCAACTCGTAATCTGCAGGAGTCGCAGATACATAAAGAACTCTTTTAGCCAGGCTTTCGAATTCCTCAAAACGCAGTGGACGGTTATCAAGGGCTGAAGGCAGGCGGAATCCGAAATCTACAAGGGTTTGTTTTCTGGAACGATCTCCGTTGAACATTCCGCCTATCTGAGGAATGGATTGATGGGACTCGTCAATAATGGTTAAAAAATCTTCAGGGAAATAATCAAGCAGAACAAAGGGTCTTTCTCCGGCTTTTCTGAAAGAAAGATGGCGGGAATAATTTTCAATCCCGCTGCAGTAACCCATTTCCTGCATCATTTCTATATCGTAACGGGTTCTTGATTCGAGCCTGTAAGCTTCAATATTTTTTCCCTGATTTTTAAGTTCCGTGAGCCTTAACGACAATTCTTCCTCAATTGAGGAAATAGCCGCTTTAAGTTTATCCTCAGTGGTTAGAAATAATTTAGCAGGGTAGATAATTATCCTTTCAAGTTCTTCAATAAATTTGCCTGAAATTAAATTTAGCCTCTTTATGGATTCTACCTCATCACCAAAAAAATCTATCCGCACGATCTCACGTGAATAAGCTGTGTGAATATCAATAGTGTCTCCTTTGACCCGAAATGCAGCACGGTTGAGGTCAAAATCACTCCTTTCGTATTGGATCCTGATGAGGTGTCTTATGATCTCGTCTCTTCCCGCATTCATCCCCTTTTTCACTAAAAGCATTAATTCCTTGTAATCAACAGGGGCACCAAGGCCATATATACAGGAAACAGAAGCTACAATAATTACATCATGTCTGTCCATGAGAGAAGCAACAGCTGAAACTCTCATCCTGTCAATTTCATCATTGATTTTGGAATCCTTTTCAATATATAGATCCCGCTGGGGCACGTATGCTTCAGGCTGGTAATAATCATAGTAAGAGACGAAGTATTCAACGGCATTGTCGGGGAAATATTCCCTGAATTCTCTGAAAAGCTGAGCCGCCAGTGTTTTATTATGCGAAAGGATAAGCGTCGGTTTTTGCAGATTCTCAATTACATGAGCCATCGTAAATGTCTTACCGCTTCCTGTAACGCCAAGAAGGGTCTGGGCATTGGCGCCTTTTATAAAATTATCGCTTATACTTTCTATCGCAAGCGGCTGGTCTCCGGAAGGTCTATAGTTTGCATGAACCTTAAATCTTGTCATCCTTTCCCCTTTTTTTAAGGATAATATATATTTCTTATTTCTGCAAATAACGAATTGTACTGACATTTGCTTCAGCTGAAATTAGACAATCGGCATTCGAGATGTTAATATTAGCCAATAGGAGAAGGATATTTTGTTAAAATCACAATTAAAAGATCTGGCCGGCATCCTTCCTGTACATCCGGGCATAATCGGAAGGGATGAGTATACTAATTCATCAGTCTTGATTCTGATGTTTGAAAAGGATAACGAACTCTCTTTTATCCTGCAGAAAAGATCCGCCAATGTCAGGCAGGGAGGCGAAATCGGATTCCCTGGCGGAGTATTTGATCCAGGGAGGGATAGAAATACTGAAGATACTGCCCTGAGGGAAACTATGGAGGAAATGGGGATACCACGAGATAAAATACATTTGATCGGGCAGACTGATTCTCTTATTACCATGTCAGGTATGATCGTGGACGGCTTCATTGCAGTAGCAGAAATAGAAGATCCTCAAAAATTAGATATAAATCCCGCAGAAGTTGAAAAGGTACTGAGCGTCCCGGTATCTTTTTTCGAGGAAAATGATCCGGAAATTTTCAGCGTCAATGCTGTTGTGCAATCATCTGTAATTGACAGCAGCGGCAATGAGAAGATCATTTTCCCCGCTAAAGAACTTGACCTCCCTGAAAGATATCACAAATCCTGGGGAGGCTCGCTTAGGAAGGTATACCTTTACAGGTACGGCGGAGAGTTGATATGGGGAATGACTGCAAGATTTATTTTTGATCTGGCAGGAATGATAAAAGAATTAAAATAATGCCGGCTTTACTGGGAATCACCCCTTAAGTACTTCCTTAAGCCTTTCCTGTGCCCTTTTTATGCTTACTTCAAGAAAATGAACTGAACCTTTAAGTTCCTCCCTGTCTGAGCTATTTTCATTAAACTTCTTCACCAGAGAATTTCGAAGATCGGTTTCAAGGCTTATTACCAATTTCAGAAAATTATGATAATCTTCGGAACCAGGCATAATAGTTTTATAAATTGTTTCAAGCCTGGCGGCCTGGCAGAGAATTGAATAAGAACTCGACTGAGCGATTTTACATATAAGAGGATGCATTTCTTTTTCAAGTATTATACCGCCGCCAATAAACAACTCAGAGGAATTGATAATACCTGGATGGTCAAAACCGGCCGGCGACTTGATAATTCCGATTTCATTCGAGATTACGGCAAAAGGGGCGGAAATGTACGTGGAAGGCAATGCTATACCCCGAACTATCTGTTTAATGATATTCAAGGAATTAAGCGAACGTATGGAATTCTGATAAACCGTTCTGAAATTGCCGGGCTGGAACATCACGCCCATTTCCTGCGCGAGTGTGTTAAGGCTTTTCAATGGGATTGTACTGTCGCGAATCGGGATAGAAATATCCGGGAGATCGTTCAGGCTGAAAAAAGGTTTATAAAGAGCGCATTCCATCAGGATCAGTATAATTTTGAATTTTGAAAGTTGCTGCAAAGGACCGGAAATAACACTTTTCATCAGTTCCAGGTCTGTTACCAGTCCCCCCGAGATTTCATTTTCAACATCGCTTTTCCATTTATCGATCCATATCCTTTTATCGGCCTTTATTTTTGGGTCTGATGTGATTTCGATGCTTTCTAAAGCAAGTGCGTGATAGAGACTGAATAAAAACCGTGATTCCTCTACATCAAGTTTGAAATTCGAGATAATCGAAGTTTCGGGAGGAGTTTTGAAACGGAAGGGGTCGTCACCTGATGGAATTTCTCTGATTTTTTCTTTATGGCCCTTTAAAAATTTCAATCCAAGGCCTGTCAGGAATACTGTAAACAGGAAAATAGACAAAAGTATCCCTGTCATTTTTATAAAAATCATAGAGGCCGGTGCCAATATGGAAATTAATAGAATAACTGGGGCTGAAACACCTGATATAACGGCTGAATTAGGTATCAGCATTTTTTCCCTGTCGGGCGTAAGCTGCTTTATATCGTATAATTCCAGACCGATTAGTCCGCCGACACCCATAATAACACCGCATTTCAAGCGGCCCGGTGCGAAAACCTTAAGCAGCAGGTACGGGAGAGGGCCGATAAAAAGGGTCCCTATGGAGAGCCATGATGCTGAAACAGCCGACGCTATTGAAAAAAGGTCTCCTGCCTTTGAAATGGAATCCATTGTATTCATTGTTTTTATTACTGTGTTAAGGGAAATACTTTTTAAAGAAGGGTATTTTTCTGTGATGCTGGTTATTGTCCTTTTCAGGTCGCTTAATGTGATATCTGCGTTAAAGCTCCTGCCCGAAAGGTTTCTTATCTCCGTTATCATCTCCATAAAAAACATTCGGAATTCAAGTGACATGGGATCATTCATCCATAATGCTCTCCGGATAAATTTGCCGAGTATCCTGTCGTATTTCATAAGCATAATTTGACCCTCCGGCAGTAACAGGACTCTATTTCAACAATCATTCCAGAATCTCCTATAAAAATTTAATTCTATAGGGCAGATTTTAAAATGTCAAAAGACGGGCTGTAGTACCGGTCGGGCTGTTTTGAGGGTATTTGGAAACGGAGTAATCTAATTTGACTATTCCTCCCTGCCTTAATAAAATAATTAAAATGATTCTTTAATAAAAATTTTTGGAGGATAAATGAAAAAAGCTGTATTGATTGCATCTGTGATTATTTTCGGACTCGCATCGCTTTCATGGACCCAGGAGAGAAATTTTCCCAGGCTAATCAGCGTCGCCGGTGAGGCTGAAATTAAAGTGGTCCCTGACGAGGTTGTGATAGTTCTTGGAGTTGAGACTTCAAACAAGATATTAATAAAAGCTAAAAACGAGAATGACAAGGCTCTCAGAGCCATAATAGCGGTGGTAGAGAAGTATGGGGTAGACAGGAAAAATGTTCAGACGGATTATTTTACCATAGAACCGACATACGAGGAAGTACTGGTTTCTAATGTTTACAGAAATGTGTTTGCCGGATATTTTGTAAGAAAAAATATTGTCATAACTCTCAATGACCTGTCTAAATACGAGGATGTTTTAAGCGGGGTTCTGGAGGCGGGTGCGAATTATGTCCAGGGTATTCAATTCCTTACAACTAACCTTAGAAAGTACAGAGATCAGGCCAGGGAGACGGCCATAGAGGCGGCAAAAGAGAAAGCGGAATCTATGGCTGGAAAGCTCGGCATAACGATCGGCAGGGCATATTCAATAAATGAAGAGTCAGGATCGTGGTATTATGGGAATAATTACTGGCAAAGCAGCAGGACATTCAGACAGACGCAGAACGTGCAGCAGGTTCAAAACGCCGCCTCATATTCGGAAAATAATAACTATGCAAGTGAGGGAAGCACCATATCACCGGGCCAGATAAGCATTACAGCCAGGGTTTCAGTGAGTTTCGAACTTGAGTAACCAGGAAAGGCCTGTCATAAAAAGTTTTTTTGACAGATGAAGCGCTTCATCGTATAATATTTTCCTTTATCAAGCCTCAATATGCCCCCTTCGTCTAGTGGCTAGGACACAGGGTTTTCATCCCTGCAGCGGGAGTTCGATTCTCCCAGGGGGTAATTCCTTACCAATCAATAGTTATGTGGTGATCCTTATTTGTCATTTGATAAAAAACTCGGAGCTGGAGATGCAATAAATTTAGTTACAATGCGTCATTACTATTGTCTTATTCCTATTAACTATGTATTATTATACTAAAAAATATGTGATATCAATAGAGGAGGCAAAATGAATATCATCGAGTTAAACGGAGTGAAGAAAGATTATCCCCTGGGCAATACTACAGTTCATGCGGTAAGGGGTGTAGATCTTTGCGTGGAGGAAGGAGATTTCTTCTCGATAGTCGGACCGTCTGGAAGCGGTAAAACGACCCTGCTGAATCTTATAGGGTGTATAGACAATGCGACTGAGGGGAGTATAAAGATCAACGGTGAGGAGATCACCGATATGGCGGATAAACAGCTGACAGATATCAGGCTTTTTAAAATAGGGTTTATATTCCAGACCTTTAATCTTATTCCAGTTCTTGATGTCCGGGAGAACGTCGAATTTCCGCTTCTGCTTATGAAAAAATTTTCTAAGGAAGAGATAAGGAAAAAAACTGATAAATTTATTAAGGAAGTGGGCCTCAGGGAATATGTGAGGCACAGACCTGCTGAACTTTCCGGCGGGCAGAGGCAGAGAGTGGCTATAGCACGGGCGCTTGTAACGAATCCGGATATAGTTCTTGCAGACGAACCAACAGCCAATCTTGATTCTGAAACCGGTGCTACAATCCTCGAACTTATGCAGGAGTTGAACAGGATTGAAAAAACGACCTTCATATTTTCCACTCATGATCCGGATGTGCTGAAATATGCAAAAGATGTAGTAAAGATAAAGGATGGAATGATCATTTCAAGAGAAATTCTTAATCACTGAGAGGGGAAAAAATGAGTCTGATTATAAAAATAGCCGCGCGTAACATCCTCCGGCATAAGGGAAAAAGCCTTATAATAGGAATAATCATTTTTCTCGGCGCACTTCTTATGACGCTCGGAAGCGCGGTAGTTACGGGCATGGAAAAGGGGCTTCATGACAATATAGTCGAACGTTTTACAGGGGACTACGTAATTATGTCTACAAACCAGAAAAATGAGGCTGTCGTCGCAGGGGGTGGTATCGATCCGACAGAATCTATTTCTGATTATACCAATATTGATAATGTTCTGAAGACTTTAACTTATATTGACAGCTATATACCGGTCTGCAGGGGTGTAACCATGGTACTCAACGACAGGGGGGACATGGGTTATACCGCCCTGCTCGGAGTCGATATAGACAAGTATGAAAAGATGTTCAAAAGCAATATCGAAGCTGTTGAGGGAAGGCTCCTCTCTAACGGCATGAAGGGATGTCTTGTGACAAGAGGTGGGCAAGCTGCAATGTACAACCAGATGGATGTCTGGCTTACTCCGGTGGATGCGCCCTTTATAGAGAGTAACCTCAGCCCTGATGCGAAATCCAACCTCCAGTCTCTTAACATACAATCAAATATTGTTTTAATGGGTATGAATTCATCCGGTTCTCAGATGGATATAAGGACTCCTGTTGTCGGAATAATAAAATATAAAATACTTGATAATTTCTGGGGCGGCGGAAACGGAAACGGCGGTTACAGCATACTGGACCTGGAATCATTCAGGGAATGTTTCGCTTACAATAACGCGGAGGATACAGTTACCAATATCACTGGTGAAAAAAAGAAAATATTCAGCTCCGAAGACAATCTGGACAGTCTTTTCAATGAAGGCGGCATTGTTAAACAGGTTGAAACAGGGAATTCGGCCTACAAGATCGGCAGTCTGAAGAGGAGGGAAAGAAAAACGGTAGCCAATGTCAATAATGATATTGGAGTTTATAATCTTGTCTTTGTTAAGATCAAGCCATTTTATAATCCAAACAGATATATAGAAAAGCTGAATACGGTCTTATCGAACTCAAATCTTGGCGTAAAAGCAGTAACATGGAAAAAAGCCTCCGGGACGATTGGCGACCTTGCAACGATTATGAAGATAGTGCTTTACGTATTCGTGGGCATACTTTTTTTTGTAGCCGTCATAATAATTACAAATACGCTGTCCATGGCCGCGCTTGAGAGAACAACTGAGATCGGTATGATGCGTGCAGTGGGCGCCGGTAAGAATTTCATATCTGGCATGTTCCTGGCTGAAACAGCCATACTTTCGGGGATTTTCGGCGGGTTTGGCATAGTAAGCGGGGGGATTATTGCCTGGCTTTTCACGAAGGTTAAAATAAGCGGGGGAACGAACGGCGCACTCGAAGTCCTTTTCGGAGGCGATGTTCTGAATCCAATACTTAATGGTACAGATATATTGGGGTGCATTGTACTCCTCGCACTGGTGACTTTTATGGCTTATATCTATCCGAATATAGTAGCAAGAAATATTACACCGCTTGAAGCTATTGCCAGAGACTGAAGGAGAAATCTATGGGTTTACTCATTAAAATAAGTTTCAGAAATCTACTTAGACAGAAAAGGAGGAATTTTTTCCTGGGCCTTGCCATTGCAATAGGCATGATGATCCTCGTTGCGACAAGTTCTTTCACTAAAGGTCTTACCGATGTTATTTTAAACAAATGGCTCGTCTATTCCTACGGACATGTCAGCATCAACGGATATGAGAATGGATACCGCCAGAATTCAGTTATAAGAGACAGGCAAAGGATAATCAGCCTGATAAAGAGCGTCAAGGGAGTAAAAGAGGTTAATAATTACCTTGCTGTTTTTACTAGGGTTGTGGGCAATGGAAAGTCGACAATGATGGCACTTGTAGGCATGCCTGACAGCGATGCAATAGATTATTTGAGGAATACCTTAGACAAGGGGAATATTTACGATTTCACCAATCACACGATAGAAAATCCTGTAGTAATGGGCATTGAAAAGGCAAAAGACCTGAATGTAAAAGTCGGAGACCAGCTCAAGGTCCGTCTTACAACTGTTGACGGACAGGTTCAGTCGGCAGACCTTACTCTAGTTGCGACATCTAAAGAATTGACCGGCGGAGCCGGTATGGCGTTTTATACTCCGATTAATATGATGAAGATTCTGAGAGGGCTCAAACCTTATGAAAGCGGTCCCCTTCAGGTTGTACTAAACCGTATGGACGATCCTCAGGCTGCTCTTGTAGCTGCCAATAAGATCCATGAACTGCTGAAGCCAGGTCTTGCAGGTTATTATGGAGATTTCTATTCGGGGGCATATAATGTTAAAGCCGCAGCCCTGACTTTCTATACGAATAGTGATTCGATGGACCTGATAATCAAGAGTCTCCCTGTTACTCAGGGAAGCTGGGCTATGGTGACCAATACGAATTCGGCGGCTTTGAGCATCTCTGTCTTTGAGAAACTCCATACCGGGATCGGCGCTGCAATTAAGGGAATCTATCAAAACAAATTCGGCGGCAGCACTACAAATGTATATAAAATAGGAGCTGTTTTTAAACCGGGAAAGGGGATGGCGAAGGACCTTGTCCTCATAGGTGAAAATAATTTCTATCACTCATTTTTGAGAAATCTACCTCTGGACACTTCTCATGTCAGCAATGCTTATAATAGCTCAATTAGCGATAAACTGTCAGCAGTGCTTGGCACCGAATGGAAGCTCCTGCCGAGGACATCAACAACTGACGGGCTCCAGAAAAAGATCAGGAAGGCGATGAAGGAAGAATTCGAGGGATCATACTATGATGTCAGTACGATGTACGAAGCTGCAAGCTTTTTAATAGATATGCAGCATGGGCTGGATTTGATCTCGCTGGTTGCCGTTATGATCCTATTCTTTGTCATACTGATAGGAGTTCTTAATACTCTCAGAATGACCATCAGGGAAAGGACCAGGGAAATCGGAACGATAAGGTCAATTGGCATGCAGAAGTCCGATGTAAAGATCTCATTCATTCTTGAAACTTTTTTTCTGACAATGATAGGCTGCCTGGTTGGAATAATCTTTTCTTTCGGTCTGATATTACTGATATCGCTCCTGACAATAGATACGAGCAGCATGTTCGGCATGCTTCTTGTCAATAAACATTTAAACTTTGTTTTCACTCTGGGCAAACCATTTACAATAATTTTATTATTGGTTATTTTTATGCTGGAGTATATCTTAATACGGTATGATGAACACATCTGGAGATGGCTGGTAAACTCATTGCTTGCCATTTTCGTCCTGGTCGGTTTCTTTTTAAGCGGTTTCGGCGGAAACGGCATACTGACTTTTCTCATACTTATTCTTAACATGCTCATCGCCATAGCTTATTTTCCAGCAAGGAGGGCCGCAAACCTTGCCGCCGCTGCAGCCCTGCGTCAATACGAGTGAATTAAAGATAATTAAGGAGATTTGAATATGTTTAGAATGAACACTGTTATGGCGGCGTTATCAAGCCTGTTTTTTACAGTCAGCTTATGGGCCCTCCCGGCGGGCTCTGAAATCCTGAAAAAGATGGACGATATGCAGGACCAGTTCAAGGATATAACATGTAAAATAGATATAACTCAGCAGAGAGTGGGGCAGGGAATTAAAGAAATATCAATGGTGTTCTACAGGAAAGACAAAACAGATTCCATTCTCATAGTGGAGACGTTCCCGGAATCCGAAAAGGGAAGGGGCTATCTCAGAGTGGGTAATGAGTTCTTCCTTTATCTGCCGAATACGAGGACATTCCAGACGATAAACCGCGATGAAACGATAGCCGGTTCGGACGCAAGAATGGGGGATTTTGAAAAGAGGAAATATTCAGAGCTTTACAGGGTTGACACTAACGCTCAGGGTAAAGAAATGATAGAGGAAGAAAAACTTGGAAAGATTGATACTTATAAGGTAACTATGGTCGGTATCGTTAACGACGTTACGTATCCCAAGCAGGTCTACTGGCTGGATAAAAATACCTTCATTGATTACAAGGTCCAGAGTTATTCCCTTTCAGGAACATTGATGCAGACTGCTTATTATCCGAAATGGACACAGATCGAAGGGAAATACATATGGGTACAGGGTATATGGATAGACGAGTTCGACAAGGGAAACAAGTCTATCGGTGAATTGTCTGGAATATCCCTGGCCGATCTTGATAATTCGATCTTCACAAAGGCATACCTTGAGAATTTGAGCAAGTAGTTAACATCGAAAAAACCGCAGGGAATAAAACCGGCGGATTAATAATTTTTGAGAGAGAGGCTAAAATGATTCGAAAAATAATACTGTTTTTATTTCTGGTACTTTTTATAGCCGGTTTTTCATATCCGGATATAAATATTCCTGATGAGAGCAGTCTCTTTCAGGGTGAAACAATGGTCGATACGAACAAGATCATCTCGAATGCTCTTGTTTCAAATGCGAACCAGAAAAGTGTTTCATTAACTGGCAATATACAGAGCATTACCGGATACAATATGACGGCCGGCTTTTTGAAGGGTACAACTAACGCAGACCAGAACCAGTGGTTCCCGGTTACAGAGGGCAATCTTTTTCTCGATATAAGGCTGACCCAGGGCGTCAAGGCCTTTGCCAACATTCAGGCAAATTATATTCCCATAAATTCGATTGCCGCGGAGGCCTTTACAGGGTCGGCAACTCCTTCAACAAATATATCAACATCGAATATCACCACATTGAACATACAGGAACTGTTCATGGACGCCAATATCAATAACGCAGTCTACTTCAGGGCCGGAAAACAGGTGCTTCAATGGGGAGTTGGCAATTATTGGAGCCCGAGCGATCTAATAAATATCCAGAAGGAGTCTTTCGTAGCTCTATCCGGCGCTTACAGCCAGTATATTGAAGGGGTTTATGGCTTGAAGACGCATATCCCCTTCGGTACGTCAGCGAACCTCTACGGATTTATAAACATGAACGGGGCTAACAATCCCCAGGACCTGGCTTTTGCAGGAAAAGCCGAGTTTCTGATCAGCCCTGTCGAAATAGCCGCCGCTATCTGGGCAAAGAACGATTATCATCCTGTTTATGCTCTCGATCTTACAACAAGGCTCTTCAACTGGGTGGATTTCAGGGGTGAGGCAAGCTTTGCCGATTGCGACAATCTGCCGATTTATTCACCTTCTTCCAATGTAACTGTGGGGTATGGCCCCTATTCAACAACTTATCTTGTTCCTTACAGCGTATCTAACCAGCTCGTAACAAAGGTAGCTATCGGTTTTGTAAAAACATTCGACTGGGAATTATCCGACAGGATTTCCGTAACAGTTGAATTCTACTATAAATCAGACGGCTATACGCAGAATTACCTGACAAACAGTCTTTTCTACAATGCAATCCAAGAGGCCGAACTGATGGGACAGCCGGCTTTTACAATGAGCGATTTTTATGCATATAACTGGCTTGTAAGCACCTCCTGCAATGAGTTTATCGACCAGAATATAACTTTCTTCCTCACAGCCATAGGCAACTTCGTGGATTATTCCTTTTTAATCGGTCCCACCATAAGCTGGAATCCAATCTATGATTTTACACTTAATCTCTCTTTATACGGGTATATAGGTGCTCAATATACCGAGTATACTTTTAATATCAGCGGACTTACGGTACTATTAACGGGTTCTATAGTGTTTTAAGTTATATCTAAATGCTTCAAAAATATCTAACTTGACTTTTTTTATAGTGATGTTTAAATTTAAGGCAAAGATTTTTTATTGTGTTATCAGGAGATTGTACAATGAGTGATCAGAACGAGCAGAAAAATGAAGAATTAATGGAAAAAGGAGCGGACAAGTCAAATCAAGAGACAAATGAAAAGGTAAATCATTATGAAAGTAAGGAAGAATCGGAGATTAAGAGTTTAAAAGAAGAGATTGAACTGCTCAAGAGCGAAATTGCTGCTCTTGATGATTCTTACCGCAGAAAAGTTGCGGAGTTCGATAACTACCGCAAGCGAATTTTAAAACAGATGGAAGAGACGGCCACTGAATCAACAAGGAGATTTTTGTCAGAGCTGCTGCCTATTTTTGATAATTTTGGAAGAGCTTTGAAAAGCACGGAAAAATCAAAGAACTTCGAACAACTTTATAATGGTTTATGCGTAACAAACAGGGGTATAATGCATTTTTTCGATCGAATCGGCGTAAAGCCTATTGATGTAGTGGGTAAGGAATTCAATCCAAATCTTCATGAGGCTGTTCTGATGGAAGAAAGGGATGATATCCCCTTTGAAAAAACTGTCGTCGATGAACTTGAAAAAGGGTATATACTGGGCGATTCAGTCATCAGACACAGTAAAGTCAAAGTTGGTAAAAAAATAAAAAAGTAAAATGAGGAGTTAGACATGCCGGGAAAAATTATAGGAATAGATCTTGGCACAACAAATTCTGTTGTTTCAATCGTTGAAAACGGACAGCCTATCGTAATTCCCAATCAGGAAGGTTCGAGAACAACACCTTCAATCGTTGCTTTTACTAACAAGGGTGAAATTGTTGTCGGTCAGCCAGCGAAAAATCAAATGATTACAAATCACGATAATACTATCTATTCCGCCAAACGTTTTATTGGAAGACGCATAGAAGAAACTGAAAAAGAAATCAAAATGGCTGCATTCAAGGTCAAAGCCGGTCCACACAATGATGTAAGGTTCAGTACAAGAGGGGGAGAGTTCAGTCCGCAGGAAATATCAGCCCGTGTGCTGATGAAGCTCAAACAGGCAGCTGAAGATTATCTCGGTGAGAAGGTCGAAAGAGCAGTTATTACAGTTCCTGCTTATTTTAACGATTCGCAAAGACAGGCTACCAAAGACGCCGGTACAATAGCCGGGCTTAAAGTCGAGCGCATCATCAATGAACCAACAGCAGCAGCCCTTGCGTATGGTCTTGATAAGAAAAAG
>Ga0187770_10001126_pt1 | contig 13974 bp, 10 predicted proteins | sample 0116_SJ02_MP02_2_FD_133154 | JGI IMG/M metagenome (GOLD analysis project Ga0187770, IMG submission 133154) | Tropical peat soil microbial communities from peatlands in Department of Meta, Colombia - 0116_SJ02_MP02_20_MG | ecosystem: Environmental > Terrestrial > Soil > Wetlands > Peat | place...
ACCCGCCCAAGCGGATCTGCTTCAGATCAAAGGAGGAAGCGCAGGCGACTATTACCCTATTGCCTTTTACCCCAATTCGGTCGAGGAGTGTTTCCGTTTAACCATCACAGCCTTTAATGCCGCGGAACAGTCCCTCTCGCCAGTTATCCTCCTTGCGGATGCCTTCCTCTCCCACCTGTATGAAATTGTGGATTTGCAAGGGATTGACGTGGAGGTGCTCCCCAGGGAAAAGGAATCCCTCGGCAAAGGCCTGAGGCTCTTTACCGGGACTGTCCATGACAAGACGGGAAACGTCAAGACCAATGACCCCGAGACCTATCGAGCATGGCTTTCAGAGCTAAAGGGCCGCCACCAACGAGTGGCCGAGAACTATTCCCTTTTTGAATACCTTCCTTGTCAGGACTCTTCTGCCCTTCTCATCGCGTTTGGCATCACATCAAGAATCCTCTCGCCTTTAAAAAATCGATTCTCCATCTTCCGGCCGATCCGTATTTTCCCCCTTTTGGAAAAAACCCTGAAGGAGGTGACCCAACCTTACCGCGATATTATTGTGGTGGAGGGCAGTGACGGGCAGTATGCGGGTTGGGTGGAATGGGCCATTGGCCGGAGGGTCTCGAGGGTCTCCTGCTTGGGTGGAGGGTTCAAATTCCAATGGATTCAGCACCAGATTGAGGAGCAGTTGAGGGGAGGCCGAGGATGATGGACCGTTCTTACAAAGAACTCTTGAAGATGGGGCGGTTCCCTCACACCTGGTGCCCGGGTTGTGGCATTGGTGCTGTCTTAAAAAACGTGGCGATGGGGCTCAAAGAACTGGGCTGGGGCTTTCAAAATACGATCGCTGTTTCTGGGATTGGATGTTCTGGAAGGATGTCCGGATATATGAACTTAGATGCGGTCCACACTCCCCATGGTCGTGCCCTCACGGCTGCAGAGGCCATCAAAACCGTCCGTCCAGACTTGAATGTCGTCGTTCTCTCAGGAGATGGTGATTTGGCCAGCATTGGAGGAAACCACCTCCTTCATACCTCTCGGAGAAATCCGGACATCACCGTCTTCTGCAATGACAACGAGATCTATGGGTTGACCGGTGGGCAGGCCGGCCCGACAACACCCAAGGGAACAAAGACCATTACTTCCTCTCGCGGAGATCCCTTTTCGCCCCTTCGATTAAGCCGAATTCTCACCAGCCAGGCCCCTTATTTTTATGGCCGCACGACGGTCTATCACCTCAACCACCTCAAGGCCTGTATACGGGAAGCCCTGCTTTGGAAGGGATTTAGTTTCGTCGATATCATCAGTGACTGCATCGAGTTGAATGGAAGGAGGCTGGGATTCAAAACGGCTCATCAAATGTTCAAATGGTTTGACGAGCGTTTCCATATTGTTGACGGTGAGAGGGACCAACTCCGTGAGGATGAACTGGGAATCGCTAAGACAGAAGCAGGAGAAGTGCCGAAACCCATGGAGAAGGTGGAGGTGAAACCCAAAGTTCCGTTGGAGGAACTTAACTCTTTCACACTTGATGAACTTCAACGGTTTGATGGCACGGGAGAAAAACCGCTTTATATCGCTTATAAAGGCAGAGTTTACGACCTCTCAACAAGCCCTCTCTTCCAGGGCGAAAAAAGGATGCGCTGCCATATCGCAGGTAAGGATCTGACCAAGGATATCGATATCGCGCCTCATGGAGAAGACCTCGTCTTTAGATTTCCGGTGGTGGGGAGAATTAAAGGTTAAGGTTTAGGGTAAGGAATGAATTTTCTTCTCAACCTTAACTTCAACCTCAACCTTTGGATTTTATAAGGAAGGATTTTATGAAACGGATTGTCTTTACAGGAGTGGGAGGTCAGTCGGTCAGGGTCATCTCCCATGTCCTTGCCCTTGCATTGAAGGAGTTGGGCTATGAGGTTGTCCTTCTCTTCGACTACGATTCTTCGATTCGCAATACCCGGATCAGCGCCTATCTCACTTATGATGAAAAGCCAATCGAAAATCCAATGATCGATGAGGCGGACATCCTCGTTCGACTCCATGAAAAAGGCGACCGACTAATCGCTGAGAAGACCATCTGCGATACCGGACTTTGCACGGATGAGGAAGTCCCTTTCGGGATGATCGGAATTGAAAAGTTTGGCCAGGCGATCTTCGGCAATATGATCGCCCTCGGTCGACTTTTTCGATTGATCGGCCTTGACATCTCTCATGTCGAGTTGGAAAAGTTTCTACCCAAATCATATCTTAAAGAGAATTTGAAAGCGATCCAGCTGGGCTATGACCAGAACCTTTATGAAGACTGACTTTGAAGAAGCATAGAGCATGGGGCATAGCGCATAGCGTTTAAAGGATTCCCTGCCTTATGCGCTTTGTGCCCTGCGCCTTGCAGATTGCGGATTTCGGAATAAATGGAATTTCAACTCCCGAGTCCGCAATCCGAATTCCGAATGAGAAAAGGGAGGTGAGAAGGATGACACAATGGAAATGCTCAAATTGCGATTATACGTTTGCGGCTGATACAATGCCCGATCGATGTCCTTCCTGCAAGCAGGTCTGCACCTTCAGTGACGTCACCTGTTATATTCCAGATTGCGGTGGGCCAGGGAACATAGACCCAAGGCTGGCAGGTAAAAAAGACAAACCTCTTAGCCGTTGAAGCCATCAAATCTGTTAGGCTGGCATATGGACGGATAGACGAGCAGTGATTAACTTATAAGTAGAAGAAAGGAGGGAAAGAGGATGCGGCTCAAAGGTAAAAAAGTAGTTCTTCTTGCGGAGAATAACTATGAGGACATGGAACTCTGGGTTCCCTACTTTCGATTGAAGGAAGAAGGGGCAGAGGTCACGTTCGTGGGGACAGGAAGCAGCCAATCCTATACAAGTAAACATGGTTATCCTGTTCAGGTAAATAAAGAGGCAAAAGAGATCGATATGTCAAAATATGATGGTGTCGTCATCCCCGGAGGTTACGCGCCTGATCTGATGAGACGTTATCCAGAAATGGTTAAAATCGTAAGAGACGCCCATCAAAAGGGGAAGGTCATTGCAGCCATATGCCATGCCGGTTGGATGCTTGCCTCTGCTGGAATCGTAAAAGGAAAGAAAGTGACAAGTTTTTTTGCCATCAAAGATGACTTGGTCAACGCGGGAGCAAATTATGTGGACGAGGAGGTTGTCAGAGACGGGAATTTGATCACCTCAAGAAAACCCGATGATCTGCCCGCATTCTGCAGAGAGATCATTAATGCATTAGCCAAATAGGTTAGTGTGGAAAGGAGATGACGATGGCAAAGGGCGCAGGATCAACCGTTACCTGTCAGCATTGTGGTGCGGAGGCCGATATCACCCTCGAAGGGCTTGAGGGAGTGAAGGATGTGATGAAAAGAAGGAAAAAAGTAATTTGCAAAACCTGTGGCCAGGAGATCGGGATGGAGATGAGTTCAAAACAGGCCTTTGCTTGCGATCATTGCGGTGCTGAGGCAGACATGACGATCGAGGGCGTTGAGAGTGTAGCAGATGTGATCCAAAGGGAGAAGAAACTTCTCTGTAAGAGTTGTGGGAAAGAGGTTCCGTGGACAAAGAGGGAGGACATAGAAGCGATCAAGGTGGCTATAGAAGCTGAAAAGAATGCCTCCCAGGCCTATTCGAAGGCTGCTAAGAAGACGAAGAACCCGAAGGGCCGGGATATGTTCCAGCAATTGTCCGAATTTGAGATGAATCACTACCAGAAATTGAAGAATCTCGTCAAATCACTGGAGGAGAAAGGAGAGTGGATCCTTTATGGAGGAACCTCTCTTAAGAAGAAGATGATACCGTTGAAGGCAGACAAACCGAAAGGTGGGGAACAGCTGACGGATATGGATGCGTTGAAAATAGCGATTCGGGAGGAGAAGAAAGCGCAGAGTTACTACCGCTCAATGGCCGAGTTGACGAAGGACCCTCAGGGAAAGGATATGTACAAGCGCCTTGCTAATGAGGAGGCCCTCCACGAAAAGATCTTAAATGACCAGTATTATAGCCTCCACAATACCGGCATCTGGAGCTGGGGAGACTGAATCGAATGAGGAGTGCGGAATGATGAATGCGGAATTTCGCCAGTAGATGGCAGAATGGAGAAAGCCGATTGAGAAATAATTTCTTTACTCTATGCGCTATGCTCTTTGCGCTTTGCGGTTTTTAGCGAAAGATGGAAGAAAAGAAGTTCGAAGGCAAATCAAAGATCATCGTCAACATCGAGAACATTCACTGCGGCGACTGCGCTTTGAATATCGAGCGCTCTGTGGAGCATGTCCCCGGAGTCCTCTCTGCCGAGGTAAGTTATGTCCTCTCGACAGCCACCATTTACTACGACCCCCATCGGGTAGAAGAAGATCGAATCAAGAAAGCAATTACCAAACCCGGTTACGCCGTGCGGGAAACCTTCGCGGAAAGAACTCGGACCTTCTGGAAGGAGAGAAGGTCCTTTATCTTCCTAAGCCTCTCGGGAGTCACTCTGGGCCTCTCCTGGATTTTAGGATGGATTGGCCTGGGCCCCCTCTCTCTCCCCTCTGCCCTTGTCATCGCTTCCTTGATTCTTGGCGGCTACCCGATCGTAAAGAGTGCGATCAAAACGCTCCTCATCCCGGATTTGAACGTGGATACCCTGGTCTCCATTGCTGCAATTTCAGCCACTGCCGTGGGTGCCTATCGAGAAGCAGCAACCGTCATCTTCATCATGCTTCTCGGTGAATTCTTAGAAGGGGTCACCGTGGGGAAAACTCGGAAGGCCATTGCCTCCCTGATTCAGCTTTCTCCGAAGACGGCCTGGGTAAGGCGGGACGAGAAGGAAGTGCAGGTTCCGATTGAGCAGGTCAAAACCAACGAGGTCGTGATTGTCAAGCCCGGAGAGAGAATTCCCGTGGATGGCAAAATCATCTCTGGTTGTGGCTCGGTCAACCAATCCACTTTGACCGGAGAGTCGATTCCAGTCGAAAAGGACGTGGGGGATAGAGTCTACTGCGGAACGTTCAATGAGTCGGGCTCTTGCGAAATCGAGGCGACACAGGTGGCTGAGGATACGAAATTAGCACAAATCAAGCGTCTGATCTTAGAAGCCCAGGCAGAAAAATCTCCCATCCAGAGGATGATGGATCGTTTTTCGCGATACTTCATCCCAGCCATTATCCTGATCGCCGCTGCCACTTTCCTCATCACAGGGGAGATCATTCGGGCGATCACGATCCTCATCGTTGCCTGCCCATGCGCACTCGTTCTTGGCACACCCACAGCCGTGGTGGCCGCCATTGGGAATGCAGCCCGACAGGGGATCCTCATCAAAGGAGGAGCCTACCTTGAACAGATGGGAAGGTTGAAGACCCTTCTGATGGATAAAACGGGAACCCTTACTGAAGGAAGGCCGAAAGTCGTGGAGATGAAATGCTTTGACGGGCTGGATGAGAAGGAGCTTCTCTATTGGGCAGCCATTGCAGAGAAACGCTCCGAGCACCCCTTAGGCAAAGCCATCACTCAGAAGGCAGAGGAGGTAGGACTCAGCATCCCACACCCGGGGTCTTTTGAGAACTTCAGGGGCAAAGGGGTCAAGGCGAAATGGGATTCCAAGACCATCATCGTGGGCCGTCCCGAATTGGTGGCAGGAGAAAGGATCGAAGTCCCAGAATCTGCTAAGCGGATTTTGGAGTCAAAAGAATCTCAAGGCGTGACATCCCTCCTCGTTACATTGGATCATCGTCTCTTGGGAATCGTTTCCATCGCTGATACATTGAGGAAAGGAGTCAAAACAGCCATCGATAACATTAGACAGGAGGGAGTATCTGAGATCTGGATGCTTACTGGCGACAGTTCTCAGGTTGCCGACCGGATTGGAAAAGAGTTGGGCATAAGGTATGAAGCGAAACTCCTTCCCGAAGATAAGGTACTGAGTGTAAAGGAGTGGAAGAGAAAAGGCAGGGTTGTGGCAATGATCGGTGACGGTGTAAATGATGCGCCGGCTCTCGCCGCTGCTGACATCGGCATCGCCATGGGAGCAGTGGGAACCGATGTGGCGATTGAGACAGCAGATATTGCCCTGATGACCGATGAACTGGAGAAGATCCCTGCCGTGATTCGCCTCTCCCGAAAGGCCCTTAGAGTCATCAAGGAAAATCTTGCCTTTGCCATCGTCTTTAATACGGTCCTCGTTTTCCTCTCAGCCCAGGGATGGATGACGATGATTTTGGGCGCAGTTCTACACCAAGCCAGTTCCCTCCTCGTCATCCTCAGTTCAATGCGCCTCCTTAGAAAAAAATAGTTGGGGGTAATCACTCGGATTCCCAACCCCCCACTCCGAATTATGAACGAATTCAATTTTTGTCTTGACCAGACAAAAGACATCCCGTAAGATGGTAAATATTTCACAAGTGACGGGACAAGCTAAGAGTTTTAGAGGAAAGGAGCTATTATGGACGAAAACAAATTTCAAAATATCATCCAGTTTGCTATTCAAAGAGAGATCGAGTCCGTGGATTTTTATAACAAGGCAAGCAAAATGGTAAAATATTCTGGAACCAAAGAACTTTTTTTGGACTTTATGAAGCAGGAAGAGGGACACAAAAAAAGGCTCGAAGAGGTGCGGGTTGGAAAGATCCCTTTGGGGAAGATCGAGAAAATCCCGGATCTCAAGATCAGTGATTATATGGTTGAAGCAGAATTAAGACCTGACAGTTCTTACGCTGACATTCTCCGAATTGCGATGAAAAGAGAAGAACGTTCGGTGAAACTTTATACGGATTTAAATGAAAAGAACCAAAATGAGACGTTGGGGAAACTCTTCACCTTCCTGATCCAGGAGGAATCCAAGCACAAACTGGGATTGGAAAAAATTTATGATGACGAGATATTGAAATAAGCAAGGCCAAATTCGAAGCCAGAATCTCCTCCCCTCAGACTCTGCCGCTCCCATCCTTTGAACTCGACCCCTCCCCTCCGGGTTTCGAAGGAAATTGACCTTTTCGGCGGCGATCGCTCAGACGTTGCAGGACCACATAGAAGACTGGAACAAACGGCATCGCAAGAAGGGTTGAGGCGAGCATGCCTCCGAACACCACTGTACCAATCGCCCGTTGGCCTGCAGCACCGGCCCCAGTTGCAAAGAGCAGCGGCAAGACCCCCAGGATGAAGGCAAAGGAGGTCATCACGATAGGGCGAAATCGCCGGCTCGTTGCTTCGATGGCAGCCTCTGTGATGGACAGGCCTTCCCTGCGCAAATCGCGCGCAAACTCAACCATGAGGATGGCGTTCTTACTGGCTAATGCAATCATGAGTACCAGGCCAATCTGGGTGTAAAGGTTGTTGTCATAACTGCGAAGGAGAAGGGCAACGAGAACCCCCACGAGCGCCATGGGCACTGCAAGGATCACTGCTGCCGGTGATGTCCAGCTCTCGTAAAGTGCAGCAAGAACCATAAACACCAGCGTGATGGAAAGGGAGTAAATGAAATATGCCTGATAGCCGATCTGCTTCTCCTGATAGCTGGTAGCCGTCCAGTCATAGCCCATACCCCTCGGCAACGTATTTGCAGCCAGTTTCTCCATCAGCTGGAGGGCCTGGCCCGAGCTGAAGTTCGGCGCAGCCTGGCCAAAAATAGCGGCTGCAGGGTATAGGTTGTAGCGAGTGATCAGTTCGGAGCCTTGGGAACGCTTGACCTCAAGAAGACTGCCGAGGGGGACCATTCCCCCTTGGTTGTTACGGGTGTAGAGATTCTTGATGTCTTCCGGCGTGGCACGGGAACGGTCGGTGGCCTGGATGTAGACCTGATAAACCTGATTAAACTTGTTGAAGAGATTGACAAAGGAGGAGCCCAGGTAGTCCTGGAGCGTTTGGAACACATTTGTCAGAGGGACCTGAAAGGACTGAGCCTTTGTTCTGTCTATGTCCAGGTAGAGCTGAGGGCTGCGAGCATCAAAAGTGGTCGTTAGGCCACGAAGCCTTTGCTCCGAGTTAGCTACCTCGATCAATTGGTTCGTTACGTTTTGGAGAGCTTCAAGATCATTGCCCTTCCGGTCTTCTACCATCATCTGGAAACCGCCTGCCTGACCCAAGCCTCTGATGGACGGCGGGATGACGACAAACGCGATGGCCTCCTTAATCATGGAAAGGTCGCGGTTGAGGCTGGAAACGATCTTGTCCTGGCTCAGTGCAGAGCCACGTTTACTCCAGTCTTCATAGACGATAAAAGTGGTATTAACCGTGGCCACATTTGCCGCATCGAGGATGGAAAAACCACCAATGGTTACCCAGCTGGCAATACCAGGCGTCTTTCGCAGGATACTGGCAATCTTGTCTGATACCTCTCTTGCCCGTGGCTGGGACGCCGCGTCGGGCAGGCGTGCAAATAGGATCGCGTAACCCTGATCTTCGGTTGGGAGAAAGCCCGTAGGTCGTCGCACGAACTGCCAGCCGGCGAGGCTGATGATAACGAAGAAAACCACCAGCATGGGGCCTGGATGATTTACCATCCGGCGAACGATACCCATGTAAGGCTCCTTCGTTGCGTTGTAGATCTTGTTAAAGCCGCGGTAGAACCAATTGGGCCTCTTTTCTGACCTCGGGCGAAGCCATAGTGCGCATTGAGCGGGTTTCAGGGTCATTGCATTGATAGCGCTGATCACCGCGGTGGCAGCTATGACGAGCGCAAATTGGCGAAAGATCTGTCCGGTGATACCCGGTAGGAAGGCTGCCGGCAGAAAGACAGACACCAGTGCCATAGTGATACCCATGATCGGGCCCGTCAGTTCACTCATGGCCTTGATCGCCGCGTCCTTTGGAGATAGCCCCTTCTCGATATAATGGGAACTGTTTTCCACGATGACGATGGCGTCGTCGACCACAATGCCGATGGCCAGAATCAGCGCGAACAGGGTCATGATATTGATGGTGAACCCAAGAGCGATCATCCCCGCAAAGGCGCCGATAATCGTCACCGGGACCGTGGTAGCGGGTACGAGCATGGCCCGGAAACTCTGCAGAAATACCATGATTACGATAAGAACGAGGATGGCGGCTTCGAAAAGTGTTTCATAGACCTTGGATACTGCCTCCCGAACGAACCTTGTGGTATCGAAGTGGATTGCGTACTTCAGACCCTCAGGGAAATCCTTACTCATTTCTGCCACTGCCTTGTAAACATGATTCGCCACGGCGATGGCGTTTGCTTCCGGAAGGGCGAATACCACCACCTGGGCCGATCTCAGTCCGCCAGTAGCCGCATAGTTCGAATAAGATTGCTGACCTAAATCAACTCGGGCAATATCGCGCAAACGGACAATCTGAGGGCTCGGTCCAGTGTTGCTTTTTACAATGATATTCTCAAACTGATCAGCATCGGAGAGTCTGCCAAGGCTATTGATGGTGAACTGAAAGACCTGACCGCTTGAGACAGGCGGAGCACCCAATTGCCCGGCGACGACCTGGACATTCTGGTCTCCAATGGCGTTCAGGACATCCGTGGTGGTGAGATTGAACTGCTTGAGCCTATTCGGATCCAGCCAGACGCGCATGCTATATTGCCCTGCACCGAAGACTCTCACCTGGCCGATTCCCGGCAGACGGGCGAGGGGGTACTGCATATTAATAATGCCATAATTTGTAAGAAAGGCTTCATCGAACTGATCATTATCAGAGTATAAACTGACGACGAGCAGAATGTTGGTGGATACCTTCTTCACATTCACCCCTTGGACCTGTACACCGCCGGGAAGCTGGGCCAGAGCGCTGTTGACCTGGTTTTGGACAAGGATGAGCGATTTGTCCAGGTCGGTGCCAACGTCAAAGGTAATCGTGAGTGTATAGGACCCATCGCTGCTGCTCGTCGAAGACATATAGATCATATGCTCCACGCCGTTGATCGCCTGCTCGAGGGGAACTCCAATTGTCTCTGCAACGACTGCAGCACTGGCCCCCGGATATCTGGTGGTCACCTGAATCGTGGGCGGCGTGATCGGAGGATACTGTTCCTCAGGGAGCCGGTAGTAACTAATGAAGCCGATAATGATGGTGATGATGGCAAGGACATTGGCAAGGATCGGCCGCTCAATGAAGAACCGAGACATTATGGACCTCCCTTCCTTGGCCGAGGGGGTTGAAGAGAGGTTGCAGGAGAGGTCCCTAAATCCTCTCTTTCAGGGGTCACGTGACGTCCGGGAATCGCCTTCTGAATGCCCTTTATGACAACCCATTCCTTTCCAGTGAGACCTTCTTCGATGACTTGAAGATGGTCGACCAGAGCGCCGGTTCTCACACCGGTCCGCTGGACTACATTATTCTCGTTTACGATCAAAACATATGGGCCGCGCTGATCATATCCTATAGCCTCCTGAGGCACCAGGAAAGCGCGCCCTTGTTTGACTGGAACATGCACCCGTGCATAGAGCCCAGGCAAGATCTTCCCGTCAGGATTTGAGACGGTTCCCCGCAGCAGCAGGGTTCCGGTGGTGGGGGTGAGGCTGATCGATGCAAAATCGAGATGGCCTTTATGGGGGTAACCATTTTCGTTAAGGAGGCCCACGAAGATCGGCCACTCTACGTTACGAGCTTGCCCTGGCATCCAATGAGCCTCTCCCATCAGACGCGCCAGATCCGCATCGCTGATATTGAAATAGACGTAGATGGGATCGATCTGGTTCAACTGAGCAAGAACGGTATTCTCACCCGAACCCACCATGTTGCCGGGGTCTTGGAGCCTGCGATCGATCCGGCCATCGAAAGGAGCGGTAACCTCCGTATAGCTCAGATTGAGCTTAGCGAGGTCTCGGGCCGCTTCTGCCACCTTCAAATTGGCCTGGGACGAATCCCGTTGATATCGCCAGTTGTCAACGTTTTCTTGGGAGGTGGCCTTTTGCTGCAACAGGTTTGAGTATCGGACCAATTGTCTTTCGGCATAGTCCAACTGGGCTCTGTACAACAAGATCTGCCCTTCAGCCTGCCGAAGTGCGTCTTGGTAGGTGTCTTGTTGGATGAGAAAAAGAAGATCTCCCTTCTTGACCATTTGCCCGTCCTTGAAGAAGACCTTTTCCAAGTAGCCGGCAACCCGGGCGACAAGCTGTACCGTATAGATTGCCTGCGTATTTCCTGTTAATTCCAAGTAGTCGGTCACTATTCGCTGCACAGGCTGCGCAACCGTCACCTCGGGAGGAGGTGGCGGCGGAGAGGTCTTTTCTTTGCATGCCCCCAGGAAGAGAAGAAATGCCAGTAACATAGTCCGGATTGCAACGCCCTGATTCTGTCGAAAAGTCCATTCACCTCTGCAAGCCATTCTTTATCTCCAGATCTTACCAGTCGGGAGGCCGGATCAAGGATTTGGGTTCTTCGGAGGCCAACGGATTATACGATGCAGGGGCCAGCAGCATGCCCCATTTGGTGCGTTTCGCCATCTCTTCAGTAATCTCAGAAGGTACTAAATCCTTGCCTTCTCGATTCTCCCATCCACCTCCAAGCGCCCTATACACCCCCACCAGACTGGTGGAGATGTTACCCAGGGTGCTGGCCAGACTGTCCTGCCCATTCAGGAGAGACTGTTGCGCGGCCAGGACAGTGGTGAAATCAACGATGCCTTCCCGATACTGGAGCACTGCCAGATCAAGGGAATTTTTGGCCGCCGTTACGCTTTGCGCCAAGAAACCGGTCCGGTCCTGAGCCCTCAGGAAAGCAATGAGATTGTCCTCGACCTCTTGCTGCGCAGTGAGAACGGTGTTCTGATAATTGATGAGCAGCTCCTGAAACCGGGCATCCTGTACCCTGACATTGTTTGTGATCTGACCATAATTGAGGATGTTCCACTGGAAAGAGGGCCCGATCTGGCCGGTGCGGCTCTTCCACTGAAACATATCGCTAAGACTGAATTTTCCCACATCGCTCGAGAGAAATCCGAAAGTTCCGGTGAGCGAGAAAGCGGGGAAGAGATCGGCTTTCGCCACGCCGATTTGGGCACACTGGGCCGCTGCCTGATATTCAGCACTCCGAACATCCGGTCTCCGCCGCAACAAGTCAGCAGGGATCCCTACGATGACCTCAGGTGGGGAAACTGGAATCTCCGAAGGACCTTTCAGGAAATCAGCTAAGTCGCTCGGAGGAAGGCCAAGCAAGAGGCTAAGGGCGTCCTCGGCCTGTCGCAGTTGGGTTTCAAGGGCAGGAATAGAAGCCTCCGTGTTATAGAGGGCTGTCTTGGCCTGCTCGACGTCCAGTTGAGACGCGGTGCCGTACTGGTACCGGGCCTCGGCGATCTTCAAACTCTCCTTTTGAGTCTCCACGTTTTGGCGAGCAATGGCAATCCGCTTCTCCAGGGTTCTGATCTGGATATAGGAATTTGCCACATCTCCTGTAAGGCTTACCAGGGCGTTGTCATAGTTTGCGATTGAGACAAGCCAACTGGCATTGGCCGACTCGATCGCCCGCCTGAACTTTCCCCAGAAGTCGATCTCCCAGCTCGCCAAAAGGCCAATCTCCGATTGCCGAAAGTTCAAAAGTGGAGGGGTAAAGTTGGCGGAATATTCGCTCGTACGGTTATACTGCAGGGAGCCAGAGGCTTGCTGTGTCTGGGGGTAGATTTCACCAATGGCGATCCCGAGCTGGGCCCTCGCTTCCAGAACCCTCACGCCAGCAATCCTGAGGGAGAGGTTCTCTCGGTAAGCCCGGTCAATGAGCCGATTCAGGGCCGGATCATTGAATACCTGCCACCAGTTGCGGTAGTCCCCGGGCTCACTCTTCACTCGTTTGTCTCCCGCCTCCATCCAGTCCGGCGACACCTCGGCCTTGGGCCGAACGTAGTTTGGCCCCACCATGGTGCACCCGAATAAGAGAAGAGCAAACATGGCTAAGCCTTGCCAAAGTGTGCTGCGACTGCTACCGCCTGGCATATTCGCGAGCCCTCAAACAAACCGATCCATTCTGACAAGCGTGGATTTTTTGGGACGAGGTTTTCAACCTCGAAAACCGGGAGCCAATCCACCTTCCTCTTTCTCTTGTTCGCAGGAGGCCAGCGCTTTGACAACCATAAATGGAATGACCAATCGTTCGAAGATGAAGATAAGGCATGGACTCCCTACCGACCCGTTTATGATTCCTTTTCATTCCTGTTGTCGGAAAGAAGGGCTTGACACCTGCTACCGAGAAATCCAGAATAAACCTTAATCAAAATGAGAAGGAAAAGAAATAGGGTGAACCCTGTATTTTCAGAGAGATAAAGTAGTATTTTTTCGTCTTCAGAGGTTTTTCATCGTAAAAAAAACAAGGAAGGACAGAATAAAATACGTAACTTTTTCTGTTTATTTTTTCCGAGATATTAGTATCCCTGATGAGGATCCACTTCTGCCGAAATCATGTATAATATCAAGGCGAAATAATGGCGATTTCTTTCCATTTCCATATGCTGGAACTGAAGGAGAATGCCATCGCGAAAGAGAATGTTCTCGGAGTCAACATGGGCCAGCATTGGAACGGACGCAATATCAAGATGTTATGAGGGGTGAGCGTACTCGGGATCGCTTATAGCAGTTTGCTCTATTATGGGCACACACTGACCGGCGTGGACCGAGCAGATGGTATCATTGGTGTGGTCCTCGGCCTCTATATCTGCTCTCATCCGGCCGCCAATCTGGTGGATATGCTTTTCTTTAGGCGGGGTGCCCGACGTCAGTTTCCATCAAAGCGATCCACTGTCTTGTGGCTGGCGATCAATATCCTGGTCTTGCTGGCCGGGTGGATTCTCATCTTCCTTGGGGCGACACGATTAGTGGGCAGAATAGATTAGAACAATTTCGTTCTGAATCGATTCTCTCCTCACGATCGCTTGCGTGTTAATTAGTGCCCTCTGAAACCGCCTACCAATGGGCTTCTGTTTCCAAAGCCCCCGCCATGGATTCCTCCGATAGAACTTCTAACCCCGGAGGGGAAAGATGGTTTTGGAAAGGTCATTCCGCCTCGATTGCCAAAACGACCTTGGTGATTGGG
>Ga0187770_10001127_pt1 | contig 13962 bp, 10 predicted proteins | sample 0116_SJ02_MP02_2_FD_133154 | JGI IMG/M metagenome (GOLD analysis project Ga0187770, IMG submission 133154) | Tropical peat soil microbial communities from peatlands in Department of Meta, Colombia - 0116_SJ02_MP02_20_MG | ecosystem: Environmental > Terrestrial > Soil > Wetlands > Peat | place...
AGCTCCCAGAAGTCCGCGTAACCCGTGCGTTCGATGGCCTTGACGACGTTTAGCGGTCCAGAGTTGTAAGCCGCCATCACCAGGTACCAATCGCCAAACTCCTCGTACAGATCGCGCATGTGTTGCGCGGCGGCATGTGTGGCCTTCTCCGGGTCGCTTCGCTCGTCCACCCAGTAGTTGTGCTCGAGATCGTATTCACCGCCGCGGAATGGCATGAACTGCCAAATCCCCCGCGCTCCCGCGCGCGACACGGCTTGAGGCTGAAAGGCGCTCTCGGCTTGCGCGAGATAGATCAAATCCTGTGGGACGCCTTCCTCGTTCAGAACCCGTCGAATCATTTCGTTGTACTTGCCCGCACGAGTCAAGCCCCGCTCGACGATCGCCCTTCCTCGCGGTGTCGTAAAGAAACTCAGATACTGAAGGACCGAGTCATTTGTCGTCAAAGGCAAGTCGTGCGGGATATTAATCAGTTCTTTTTCGGCTTTTAGTGCGAGCCGCGGGTCGCCCGGCGGCAAAGTCATATCTGCGATTTCGTCAATGGGCGCAGGTTCGCCAGGCTCCTCCGCTTCCTCCTCCGCAGTTCCCTGCGCGGCAATGTGCTGGCAGGTATCGATACCCTCTCCGATTCGGTCGAATAGCTCGGAAAGGCGCGGGTCGGAGTCCGCCTGAAACCCACTGGCCAGGATCAGATCCACCGCATGGTCGAACGCTTTCCTGGCCGTATCGGCGTCCCCTACCTTCAATGCGTTCTGCCCGGCGTCGAAGCTTGCGCCGACATGTTCCACGAGGATATCGATACCCGGCCGCGTATCTGCCGAGAGCAGCAGGGAAGCGATGGGCCGTTCCGGGAAAGGGATAGGCTGCCGCACAAACTCAGGTACAGGAGCAGGCGTCCGCGCCGGAGCTTGCACGCGGACCTGGTTTTCCGCGGGCTCTTCGCATCCAGCGAGCACAAAGAGGGCCAAGGAAAGAACAAGCGACGCTGAAAACTTCTGCCTCACGATTCGAGCCTTGCGCCCATCAACCTGTCTCGCATCTAGTCGCAGCGGTATTATTTCGTTTCCCTGGAGATTCTGTTCCGCTTCCCACAACAACCCATCGTAGCAAGAATCCCGGACGACACTGGAGGAAGGTTCGCTACGGTGCCCTACAAGTCTACGACTGCAACGGGCCGCCACCCACCGCTTGTCTTCGCGAAACGCAGGGACGCGCTTGCTGGGCGAACGGCCCATCCCCATCCGAGAATCACCTCAACGCTTGGCGAAGATCCTCGATGAGGTCCTTGGGGTCCTCAAGCCCGATAGAGACACGCACAGTTCCGGGGACAATTCCGGCGGAACGCAGTTCCGTGGGAGACATCTTGTAATGGGACGTGTAAATCGGCAGGACCACCAAAGACTCGACGCCGCCCAGGCTCGCCGCCAGGAGAAAAACCCGCACCCGGTCGCAAAACCGGCGCGCGGCATTCAAGCCGCCTTTCAAATCAAATGCCAGCATGCCACCAAACCCGCGCATCTGTCCTCTTGCCAGGCGGTGGTCAGGATGGGAGGCCAGACCGGGATAGTGCACGCGTGCGATCTTCGGGTGCCGCGAAAGGTATTCCGCCACCGCCATCGCTGTCGCGCACTGCCGTTCAATTCGCACCTTCAAGGTCTTCAATCCGCGGATCAACAGGAATGCCACGTCGGGGTCCATCGAACCACCGAGGTAGATTACGTTCTCGCGAACCTTGTCGATAAGCGCCCGGCGGCCCGCCGCCGCACCAGCGATGACGTCTGAATGCCCCGCCAGATATTTCGTCGCGCTGTGCAGGACGATGTCGAATCCGAATTCGATGGGCTTTTGCAGAATTGGGCTCGCGAACGTGTTATCCACCAGCGACGTGAGTCCCCACTCCCTCGCAAACGCAGCGGCCTTGCGCAGGTCCACAATCTGCAGCGCAGGATTGGTCGGAGTTTCAACGTAGAGCACCTTCGTTCGCGGATTAACTACCCTGTCGATCCCCGCGAGATTGGACTCCACGTGCCGCACGACAATTCCGAATCTCGGAAAGACCTCTCGCATCAGCCGATAGGTCCCCCCGTAGAGCTGGCGCGTGGCGATCAATTCGTCGCCGGCTCGGACCAAGGAGAACAACGCACTGGTGATTGCCGCCATTCCAGACGAGGTGACAATTGCCGCCTCCGCTCCTTCGAGCGCGGCAATCTTGCTTTCGGCTATCGACAGCGTCGGGTTGCCGTATCTCGTGTAAAGATACGCGGAACTCTTCCCTTCGGACCAGCGCTTCATCTCTTCGGTGCTTTCAAACGTGAAGCTGGACGTTCTCGAGACCGATGTTCCCACCGGCCCGCCTACGTGAAACCGATCCTGGCCCGAATGGATTGCAAGCGTGGCATCAGCGTATTGTTTGGTCTTGGGGCGTTTGTTCATTGTGATGGCAGAATCACTCGATTCCGGCACAAACTGCAAGCTTCATTTGTCTCCGTTTTAGAAAATCAAGCCGCAATGAAACACTCCCTCGTTGCGATCTTGCTCGACATTATCGCATGGGCAGGTCTTCGCCTTCCATTCCCCACTCGTATCCCTGGTGACCTCTGACTAAACCTGATGCTACGACCGTGGCCCGAGCTTGTTGGGCACTCACCGATTAACACTAAGAGTCGCAACAGCAGTGTTGTCCACAAGTCGTAGCGCCCATGAGGTTGCCATTCAACACTTAAGGGACCGCCTCGGTCGCCGTTCCATGTCCTCCAAAACACATTCCTTTGGGCCTTGATCCTTGCAAAACAATGCGGCCTCTTACTCAGTTAGGCACATGCTCCTGAGTTCGCGTCGACCAACGAGGGAACGGTGACGTAGCCTATAAAGGCAAGACCTAGGCTTAAGTGGAGCGAGCGCAACTGAAGGAGTTCGACGCTCGAACGGGCGTTTCAGAGGGGCCGGATACAGCTCGATGTTTATCGATGTGGTCGAGCCCGTTAGTCAAGACTTGACCTCCACCGTGTCCTTTCGGGCAAAGCAGCAAGGAGAAGATAACCGCCATGAAACCTGCCCTGAGACATTTCTTTCTTATATCCCTGATGTCTGTTTTGGTGATCCTCGCATCCTGCACTAACCCTCCGGCGTCAAACGGCGGTGGGGGAGGTGGCGGTAATGGAGGAGGCGGCGGAGGCAATGGTGGAGGCGGGGGCGGGTCAGGCAGCTACACAATCGGCGGCCAAGTTACGGGCCTTGTTGGGACGGGGCTCGTTTTGCAAGACAACAGTGGCGATAACTTGCCGATTTCTGCAAACGGTCCCTTTACGTTCAAAACCGCTGTTAGCGGCGCCTACGACGTTACAGTATTAACTCAGCCTAGCAATCCGACGCAAGGTTGCACGGTGGCGAATCCTAGCGGCACCGCTGCGGCCAATGTGGGCAACATCGTGGTGACTTGCTCATCGGGGACAATCAGCATTGGAGGGTACGTGTCGGGGCTGGCAGGCGGCACTGGGCTTGCGCTCCAGGACAACGGCGGCGACAATCTGACGATCTCGGCAAACGGAAGTTTCACATTCAAGACGCTGCTCGTGAGCGGCGAAGCTTATATTGTTACCATCCTTACGCAGCCGACCAACCCGGCGCAAACATGTGCCGTGACAAATGGCAAGGGAACGGCAACTGCCAACGTCACAAACGTGCAGGTCATTTGCCCAGCCGTGTTTTACACGGTTGGTGGACAGGTTGTGGGTCTCTACGTTCCCACCGGCAAAACTAGCGCCATGGTTTTGCAGGACAACGGCGGAGACAACCTGCCTATCACAGGCGACGGCGCATTCACGTTTGTCACTCCGATTGCTTACGGCAGCACATACGACGTGGACATATTCGTCGGATCGGGAACACAACCGCAGGGCTGTATCGTGTGGAACTATGAAGGAACGGTGACCGGCAACGTCACTACAGTGATTGTGGACTGCGGGCACAATGATTGGACATGGATGGATGGCGATAACAAGAGTGATCAATATGGCCAAAGCACAACACCGCCGCCAACTCCTCCCACGGTGGACACAGACACGCCTGGCGGGACAAGATATCCAGCAACGTGGACCGACCTGAGCGGGAACCTGTGGAAATTCAGTGGCTACGGCTATGCCTACAAGTCCTCGATTCCCGACCAGCCGAGTTTCTTCGACGAGATGTGGGAGTACACGGGAACACAGAATTATTTCGGGAGCTACGGAAACCTCTGGCAAATGGTGGCTGCCCCCGTGGGACCTGATGCAAGGTGGGGTGCGGTCACATGGACCGACCCGACAACAGGACATCTCTGGCTGTTCGGCGGGCAGGACTGCTGCACGGATTTCTTGAATGACTTATGGGATTACAACACCGCCACGAACACATGGACCTATCATGCTGGCGGGTACAACATGCCGGGGGTGTACGGCACCAAGGGAACTCCCGGGGGGTACCCGGGAGGGCGTTGGGGAGCTTCTTATCGAATGGACGCTTCGGGAAACGTTTGGATGTTCGGCGGATTTGGGTGCGATTCAACGGCTTCCGCTTGCTCGAACGGACTTTTGAATGATCTTTGGGAGTACAGCACCGCGGCGGGCACATGGACCTGGGTAAGCGGCTCCAATGTGATGAATCAAGACGGAGTCTATGGCACCCTGGGCACGGCCTCGAGCTCGAATGTTCCCGGCGGCAGACAGGCGTCCGTGGCATGGACCGACACCGGAGGCAATTTCTGGTTGTTTGGCGGCTACAACCTGAGCCCGCAGGGACAGCCCAACGCTTTTAATGACCTGTGGGAATACAGTGGAGGCCAATGGACATGGGTGGCCGGAGCAAATGTCGTGAACCAGACCGGCGTCTATGGAACACAGGGCGTAGCAGCCACAACCAATGTTCCCGGGGCCCGTTGGAGTCCAGCGGCGTGGAGCGACGTCGATGTCTCCGGTTACACGAGACTCTGGATCTTCGGTGGCCAAGGCTACGATGCCACGGGCAACGGAACGCTCGCAGACCTTTGGGTTTTCAAGTTGAGCCCAAGCTCACCCGGCGCGAAGCAATGGACTTGGGTGAAGGGCCCCAGTTCAGTCAGTCAGGCGGGCATCTACGGCCTCCAAGAAAACCCAATCGTGTGGCCATACGTGGTCGATAACCCAGGCGCAAGGTGGGGCGCTGGATATTGGACGGACCCATATGGGCAATTCTGGATGTTTGGCGGGGAGGGCTTCGACTCCACCGGCACAAGCGGCGACGGTTTGCTCAACGACCTATGGAGATACTTGCCGTACCCCGACTAGGCTCCTGAGGGCGCTTTGGATGCACCGGTGAGTGACATATAGTCTGCGGTGCCGTCTAAGGCGACGGCGCGCAAGGCGGCCAGCAGTTTGGTTGTTCGAATTCTTGCGGTGTCGGTCCGAGCATTAGCTTGATGGGGGCAAGTGATGCGCCAACTTTTGTTCCTGACGGTGTTATTGTTTCTATGCGCATGCTGTGCAACTGCACAGGACGTGCAGGGAGTTTATCCCGCAACTCGTCAGTCGGAGGTCGGAGTGGGTTACACCTACCTCCGCTTCTACGAAGCGCCAGACACAACGCTGAACAACGCCGGATTCACGCTCTCGGGTGCCTATTATCTGCGTGATTGGCTCGGCGTTGACGTCGAGTTCACGGACACATTTGAAAGGCAGTCAGGGCAATACGGTCAACATGTGTTCGGCGGAGGCGGAGCCCGCCTGCGTTGGCCAGCCTCCAAGAATCTGCAACTCTGGATTCACGCGCTGGGCGGGGGAGCATATCTAAGTCCGAAGACTGCTTATGGAGACCAGTCCGCTCTGGGCTATGAAGCGGGAGCGGGAATCGACGTTAGCCGTCACCGCAGCCGAATCGCGGTCCGACTCTCGGCTGACATCGTCGGCACACGGTTTTTCGGGACGTATCAGTTCAGTCCAAAGGTTTCCGCCGGAGTCGTGTACAGGTTTTGATTAGAGCTTCGCGCTCTCTTCGCGTCTGACGTTTGCACTCTCAGACTCGCACCCAAACGAATCAGGCGGATGTTCCCTCTTCGTCTTCCGCCGCGTGCGGCTTGTGCGCGGCAATCACCTTTTCGGCAATCTCACCCGGAACGAAATCATAGTGCGAGAACTCCATCGTGTAGCTGCCGCGCCCCTGCGTCATCGAGGTCAATTCGTTCGCGTAGCTCAACATTTCAGCGAGAGGAACCTGGGCCTTGACTACCACATTCCCTGCACGCGTCTCGCTGCCGCTGATCCTCCCTCGCCGTGAACTCAGGTCGCCCATCAAGTCGCCCGAATACTGGTCCGGGGCATACACCTCAACTTGCATGATCGGTTCCAGCAGCGCCGGCCGCGCCTGCTTCATGGCCTCCTTGAACGCTAGCGACCCGGCAATCTTGAACGCCATGTCGCTCGAGTCCACGTCGTGGTACTTGCCGTCGTAAAGGATTGCCCGGAAATCGACGACGGGAAACCCCGCCAGGAACCCGCGCTCCGCCGAGTCGCGAATCCCCTTTTCGACGGAGGGAATCCAGTTCTTGGGAATTGCGCCGCCGAAAATGTCGTCCACAAATTCGATCCCCGTCCCTCGGGGCAAAGGCTCCATTTTGATCCTGCAGACACCAAACTGCCCGTGCCCTCCGGTCTGCTTCTTGTGCTTTCCTTCCGCGTCCGCCTTTCCGCGGATCGTCTCGCGATAAGGAACTTTGGGGGGCTTCAGAGTCATCTCGACGTGATAACGCTTGCGTAACTTCGCTACGACAACCTCTATGTGTTGCTGCCCTGCCCCGCTCAACAAGAATTCCTTCGTCTGCGGGTCACGCCCAAATCGCAGCGCGAGATCCTCTTCAAGGATTCTGTGAATGGCCTGGCCGATGCGGTCCTCGTCCGCGCGAGTCTTGGGTTCAATGGCGAACGTAATCGAAGGTTCGGGAATTCGTGCCGGTGAATAGAAAACAGGCGCGCTCTTGTCGCCGAGCGTGTCGCCTGTGAGCGTGTCCTTCAATTTGGCAACGGCTCCAATATCGCCCGCGTGAAGCTCCGGCACGGCCACCGCCGTCTTGCCTTGCATCACCTGGATGTGTTGCAGCCGCTCCTGTGCGCTCCGGTTGTAATTCGTCACTGTAGCGTCGTTTTTCAGGACACCAGACATCACCTTGAAGTACGTGATGCGTCCGGCAAAAGGATCCGCCAGCGTCTTAAACACAAACGCAGAAACCGGTTCAGCGTCGGCAACCTTGCGCTCCACCGCATCACCCTTGTGATCGGGCGTGGCATGACCCGTCAGCTTCCCCTTTGCCGCGGGTGAAGGAAGGATTTCGACGATGAAATTCAAAATTGCATCGCTGCCGATATTCTTCAATGCCGAACTCAGAAGCACCGGAAAAAGCTTCTTGCCGAGGACAGCCTGGCGGAGGCCCTTTTTCAAATGTTCGGCCGGAAGCGTGCCCTTGTCGAAGAATTCCTGCATCAGTTCGTCGTCGCCTTCCGCGACCATCTCCACCAGCGCTTCATGCGCCTTCTTTGCTTCTTCGGCAAGCTCCGCCGGAATTTCTTCGATCTTTGCTTTGCCATCGCCGTCGGGCGCGTAGATTTGCGCCTTCATCGCTACCAGGTCCACGATGCCCCGGAAATCCCTTTCCGCGCCGACGGGCAACTGAATTGGTACTACCCCGCGGCCAAACGTCTCCTGAAGCGAAGTGAGCGAGCGTTCAAAGCTCGCAAGGTCCCGGTCCATCCAATTCAGCACAAACGCGCGTGGCTGATCGTACTCCGTTGCGTCGTCCCACACCCTTTCAGTGACGACTTGCACGCCAGCCGCCGCGTCCACGACAACCAAGCATGCATCCGCTGCGATCAGCGACGCCTTTGTCTCATTGAGAAAAGTTGAGTATCCGGGCGTGTCCAGAAAATTGATTTTTGCTTTTTCGGCTTGCCCTGGAACTTGCCATTCGGCGTGAGCGATTCCGGTATTGATAGATATCTTTCTCGCGATTTCCTCTTCGTCCCAGTCGGTTGTGGTCGAGCCGTCGGCCACCTTGCCCAACCGCTGGGTCATTCCGGCAGTGAATAGCAACGACGACACGAGTTGCGTTTTCCCCGTGTCGCCGTGACCTACAATGCCAACGTTGCGTATCCAATCCGTGACGTATGATTTCATGGTTCACCTCTTAGGGCGCACAAGCGCCTCGTCGGCCCGGCAGATTCGCCTTGTAGGGCCAGCGCAAAAACGCGATGCTAACATACGCATCGCCGCCCGTTCAACCTTGGCAGTTGGAACGCCCGCAGTTTCAGCTTCTTCCGCCTAGGGCATGGAAAACACATGGGTGGGGAATACGGTTATCGAGAGGGTGCGAACACCCGACGCAGGCTAATTCTGGAACTTGTTATCTTTGTCGTCTTTATCATTCTTGTCGGGCTTGTCTTTCTTGTTTTTTTCTTTCTTGCCGACTTCACTCCAGCGCTGTTCCAGAGACTCCTTCGTGAACAGAGAATCCGGGACGTTGGCGTTGTACTCGCACGTGTCGAAAAACACCTGGTAGACCTTCAAACCATTCCGCTCGCGCGTGATCTGGTACGGCGTTTCGATGCCCGCGATCGGCATATACAGAGAATAGTATTCCATCTCCTCCGATTTCATCTGCGTGTTGGGGTCGCGAGTTTCGACCACTTTGCGGATCGGGAGGTGATTCGAGCGCGCAAACGCAATGCGAATGGTGCGGTTCTCGCTATCCACCAATTCCACCCAGTCTGCCTCCTTCAAATCCACCACATCGCTGCCGCCATAGCGGATGATCATTCCGGATTCGTGGATGCGATTGCGCAGAATGTTGTCTATGTCTTTCTTGATATCCTCCTCGAATTGGGCGAGATCGGTTTGGGGCGCGTCGGCCACCCCACCGCGGTCGAGGATCCAGCCTTTATCCTTGTTGAACACGGAAATCAGGTTGCGCTTGGGAATGTTCTCCGTGCGGTCCTTATAGGGGGGCTCGGAATAATCCACGAATTTCTCGTAGCCGTTGAGGTCTCCTTGATGACTGAACTGGCTCAGCTTGCCTCTGCAGGTGACCGTGTGCACGTTCAGATACGCAGCCCCTCCCAACGTGTCAATCGCCTGCTGGATCAACTGTAACGCTCTGGCCTTGCTTTGATCCGGCATCAAGGCTTCGGAATCCTGCGCTATTGCGCAGGGTACTCGAGCCATCCATCCTGCAAGAAAGGCCCCTGCAAGAACTGCGATTACTTTTACCCGCACAGAATCGATCCTCCGTTTACGTTGATGACTTCGCCTGTAATGAAAGTTGCCAGGTCAGAAACAGCAAAGAGAATCGGGCCTGCAATCTCCTCCGGTTTGGCCACGCGTTTCAGCGGTATCGGCGCAACCGCGCTTTTCAGTCCTGCCTTGGTCTTCAGCACGGATGCCGACATGTCGGTATCCACCCAGCCCGGTGCCACGCAGTTCACAAGGATGTTGTGCCGCGCAAGCTCTGTTGAAAGCCCTTTGACCAAGCTGATGACGGCCCCTTTTGTGGCGCCGTAGTGCGTGTGAAAAGCCTCACCGCGCTGCCCCGCTGTCGAACTGAGCGCCACAATGCGACCCCCGTGCTGCGCGATCATGTGCGGCACGGCAAAGTGAATCACGGCATAAACGCTTTTCAGGTTTATCCGCATCATCTCATCCCACTCGCGCTCAGTGATGGCTTCAATCGGAGCATCCTTGTCGTTCCATATGCCGGCGTTGGCCACCAGAATGTCCAACCGCCCCAGCCGCTCGCGCGCAAAGTCGACCAGTTTCTTTGCCTCGGCCATCTTGCCGAGGTCGGCCTTCATAGATTCGATGCGTGTTCCGTGTTTTCGGGCTTCCTGCTCGACTTGCGCCGCCGCTTCGCGGTTGCGGCAATAGCTGAAAACCACATCCGCCCCCGCATGAGCAAATAGCTTGACCGTCGCGGCGCCGATGCCCCGCGAGCCGCCTGTTACGAGTGCTGCTTTTCCTGCCAGCGAAATCATGTCTCCCCCATATTTAGGATGTCCAAGTTTAGAATTGAAGGCCTAAAGCCCAAAACAAAAAGTGAAAGGCAATCCGGGCACTGCCTAGAGGCAGGGAAGCCTTATGTTTGCACAGGTGTCTTGTGACTTGCCATAACGAATTCGCGGAACAGGGCTTGCGAAAGTGCAGATGTCCCAGTCGTTCGTTCGGGGTGCCATTGCACACCCAGAATCCAATTTGAATCGTCAATCCATTCAATAGCCTCGACTACGCCGTCAGACGCACGCGCCACAATCCGCAGATTTCGTCCCGGCTCCAAAACCGATTGATGATGTGAACTGTTCACACGCTCTTTGATGGCACCCGCCAACCGCCCTAGCCTTGAATCAACCTCAATCCGAATGACGTGAGACGGCTCAGGCGCTCCCGTGCTCCGGCCGTTCCACTCATGCCCGACCTGCGTGCTTACTTCAGTCGCGATATCCTGAATGAGCGTCCCCCCAAGAAAGATGTTCAGGCTTTGAATGCCGTAACAGATTGCCAGTACGGGCAAGCGCTTGGCTAGCGCGTGTTCAAGCAGCGCAAAATCAGTCGCTTCGCGCCGGGGATCGGAAATAGCGCACTCGGGGTGGGCTCCAGCCTTGTAAAGTGACGGATGCACGTCCGTAGGACTCCCAGGTAGTAGAACTGCATCTAACCCTTCGGCTGCAGCTCTTAGATCCGCCGGGCTGCACCTCAGAGACACTTCGACTGGCTCCCCTCCTGCTTTTCGAACAGCGGAAACATATTTCTCGTAGGCGCTTCGGTCGCGGCTAAGTTCTTCATTTCTAGCGCGATAGGGGATGCCTACGCGCGGTTTCCTGTCGCTTGCTGAAGTCATCGGCCGAACATCGTACCATCCAGCCGCCTTTGCCGACAACTCAATGTGCTCATACAGCAGGCAACTTCATTTTCCAATGAATGAACTCAGAGGCGCCTGGCTAAGAGGGCTCGCGAGGTTCAAGCGGACATCTTCAAAATTCGTCTTCCTCTGGCTTTTTCAATCGCCTGATTCTCAGGGAGACGCGGAAGTCGTGCGAGCGCACATCTGCAAGGACGGCGCGCCGTGACTCCGAAGGGAGGATCGCCGGACCGACAACGCCCGCCAGGTCACGCGGGAAGTGTTTGATAAAGATAGCCGCGAGATGCGCGGTCGCGAATGAAATGGGCGTGGCGATCAGCCCGCGGAGTCGGATCTGGTATAGTGTAGGAAAACTCACGTCCCACCGCGCCAGCAGAGGCTCATCATCCTTCGTGCCCCGCACCAGCACGGCGGCGGCAAACCGCGCGTTTTCCAGAATCCCCTGCCGGATGAGCTTCGCCACCTGCCGAGGCGTTGGCGTCTTTGGAAACCGCTTGCGGACCATCCCTTGAGAGCGGCTGAGCCGTCCCTGTCGGTACCAACGGCGCAAGCGCTCAAAATCGTTTCCGCCGATTTTCGCGTCCACATCCCGCACCGGAAATGCATACGGCAGCATGCAAACCTCATCCTGCGCGGCGAGATACACAGGCGTCTCGCCAATGGGCGGAGGGAAACGGAATCTCTCGCGTTCATCGAATCTCCGCGCAAGCGCAAAACGCCCCTTGCGGTAAATCCGCGGTCGCGAAATCGCTTCGTCGTAGGCCACGTCCGCTGACCAGGTCGATATCGGGTCTTTGCTTTCCGTGCTTTCAAACAAACGAATTTGAATTGACTCGACTGAGTCGAGAAGCTCCGACCCACGCTTGGCAAGCAGGTTGGTTAATCCTGGAGCGGCGCCGGCGCAGATCAATGCGACCCTGTTTTTCGCCAGGAAGCGTTTGTGAAATCTCAACTGTTCGGGTTTGAAGGGGTTCCGCGTAAGGTGCGAATTCAGGTCCAGATAGTGTGCGCGCAATCGGAGTGCCGCGCGAAGGATGATTTCGTTGTACACGGCGGGCGAGGCATTGACCACAAGGTTGCACCCACGGCCCGCGCGGACAATCGACCACAGGTTTCGGGCGTTCGCTTCGCGAACTTCAATTCCACTCTTCTTGCCGAGGAAGCGCTGTGCGCGCTCAACGTCGCGGTCTCCGCACCACACTGTGTGCCCCTGCCGCGCAAGCAACTGCGCCAGCAGGGAGCCCGTGCCTCCCGCTCCCAATACAAAAATCCGCATTGGCTCGCAACTCTATCATAACCTTGGCCTTCCGGTAGTCCCTCTGTTGCTGCTTGTGCGCTCACAGCTAGGATTGATTGCCGCTGGACCATTCGATGAGATTCATGATTGGCAACACGCCAAATCTGGATATGGCAAGTGCGCACTGTGAGATTCCGGCGCAACTCGGAGAAGAGAATTTAGCTTGTTAGAAAACCAAACAGAATTGTCGGTGCTGCTTGAAATCAGTCGTCCGCCGCGTCTCGGCGGGTCGAACCGCATCTAAGAAAGGGAATGTCGCTGACCGACAAACTCGGACGCGCAATCACGGATCTGCGCGTGTCCGTCACGGACTGCTGCAATTTCCGCTGCGTATACTGTCGCTCCGCCAACCACGACAATCTCATGCTCCACGACGAGTTGCTCGAATGGGATGAATACGAGCGGCTTGTCAGGATTCTCGTTGCCATGGGCATCCGCAAGGTTCGCGTGACCGGAGGCGAGCCGTTGGTGCGTCCTGGCATCGAGGATTTCATCGCCCGCCTCAAGGCGCTCGGAGTCAGCGATCTTTCCATGACCACGAACGGCCGCCTTGTTGCGGAGCGCTGCGACAAACTCGTCGGCGCTGGGCTCAATCGCATCAATGTCAGCCTGGACTCGCTCCAAAAAGAGAAGTTCCGACGCATCACGCGCACGGAAGCTTTCGATCAGGTCATGGCGGGGATTGAGGCTGCGCAGGCCTCGCGCCTGCGCCCTGTAAAGGTTAACGCCGTGCTGGTGCGCGGCTTGAACGACGACGAGGTCGAAGCGTTCGCCGAATTTGCCCGCGAGCGCGATCTGATCGTGCGCTTCATCGAGTTCATGCCGCTCGACGCGGACCGAGCCTGGACGCGAGAATCGCTCGTCCCCGCTGCGGAAGTGCTTCAGAGGATTTCCGACCGCTGGCCGCTCATGCCCGTCACGCACGACCGAAGCGAGACGGCCCGGAAATTCCGGTTTGCGGACAACCGGGGAGAAATCGGACTGATCGCCCCTGTGTCGCGGCCGTTCTGCGGATTCTGCTCGCGCATTCGCCTGACAGCCGACGGAAAGCTGCGCACGTGCCTGTTCAGCAAGGACGACCACGACTTGAAATCCGTCTTGCGAAGTGGTGCCAGTGAGCGGGAAATCGGCGACGCAATTCGTTCCATCGTGGAGCGCAAGGAAAAAGGTCATCGCATAAATGAACCGGATTTTGTGCCGCCATCGCGTACAATGGTGTACATTGGCGGGTAAACACAGGGAGAGCTCTCGACTATGGGAGACGATGAATCGAAATCCTTCTCTCTTCCGGAGGCGGAGCGCATCCGCAGCCAAGTCGAGCCGGTTCTGATCGAGGCGATGAATCTGCGCCGCAAGATGGGGGAATTGGATGAACAGCTGCGCGCTCTCGCCGAACGAATTCAACGGTCCGGAGGGCTGCTGGTTTCCTATGAACAAATTGCGCCCCTGCGCCTCGAGCGCAACCGTCTCGCGGAAGCCGTTCAGGCCGCTGTCGAGCGCATTCTCTCGACCGGCTGCATCGTGAAGGATTTGGATGTCGGCCTGCTCGATTTCCCGTCACGCCTCAACGATGAGGATGTCTATCTCTGCTGGCGTCTGGGCGAGGACCGCATTCGTTTCTACCATCGCCAAGACGAGGGATTTGCGGGACGCAAGCCAATCGATCCACGCGACGCCGATTACCACAACCCCATCCAGTAGTGGCGCACGGTTTCATTCCGCACAGTTTATCGCGGTTTCTGCTTCACACGACTCTTCAAGC
>Ga0187770_10001130_pt1 | contig 13956 bp, 18 predicted proteins | sample 0116_SJ02_MP02_2_FD_133154 | JGI IMG/M metagenome (GOLD analysis project Ga0187770, IMG submission 133154) | Tropical peat soil microbial communities from peatlands in Department of Meta, Colombia - 0116_SJ02_MP02_20_MG | ecosystem: Environmental > Terrestrial > Soil > Wetlands > Peat | place...
CGAACCCGACGAACTCTTCCAGAGTCCTCTCTACCGCGCCCCTCACAGGTTGGAAGGGATTGGCTGGGTTGAGGTCGGTGAAGGGCGCGTGCATTGTGACGGTCATTTCATAGGAGGAGAGCGCTTCGCTTAGGGCATGCTTGTCGACCCAGCCGGGAAGCGCGTGGGGAGCGTCGCCCCAGAGCTCCAAGTAGTCGAACCCGGCGTCCCCGATTGCACGGACAGCGGAGGCTACGTCTAGTCCGAGCAGCGACCAAGTGCTCAGACCTATCTTCAATTTCCCAAACCAGACTATCCAGTCGGCCCGTACTCAGGAGGTGGGGGAACTCTGGGCTGCCCTGACCCTCTTCACCATTTCCTTCAGCATCTGCAGGGCTATCTCCGGGTTCGTCTTCACGAGGCCGGCGAACGCCCAGGACGTGAGCGCCCAGCACTTGGTCGGGGAAACAGCGACTACGTCTGCCGAGCGTGGCAGCTCATCTATGAGCGACATCTCTCCGAAGAATTGGCCTTTTCCCAGGGCGGCCAGGATTCTATCACCCTTTCGGACTTCCGCCTTCCCATCAAGAATTAGATAGAAACCGACCCCCATGGCCCCTTCGCGTACAATGAAATCCCCTGCCTTGTAATTCATCTCTTTCCCTTCGGACACCATCGACTTCCTTTTCTTCTCGTCGAGGCCGGAGAAGAAGGGGACGGTGCCCAGCATAGTAGCGGCGTCCGGAGCGCCTGCCATTCGGCTTCCGACCCGTTCGAACTCATTTAAACTCACCGACATACTCCAGTGAGCTTGTCCTGGCTCTTGCTCGGGAATCTTGAGGACGCAGTTCCCTACCGGGAATGCCTAGCCTGGGGACGGATGGTCATCTTCTTCGGCTTGGGGCTGAGGGAGAGAACTGTCTTCTCGTAGTCGGACCAGCTGACCCCTAGCTTATGGGCAACCATCATCTCGATCATGGTCGCGAACTCGTGCTCGTTCCTGTATGGCGCCTTCGGGTGGTTACCTGGCTCGGCGTCCAGGGGATGTAGGTTCAATCGGCGCTCGGCCTCGAAGTTGACGTCGAAGGCCACTACTTCCCTGTCCGTGATGCCGTGCATCTTGCAGAGCTCGTATTCAATCATCTCGTGGAGAGCCACAAGGAAGACGTACCTCTGGTCCTTCATCTTGCTCACCCTGATCTGCGCCGGCCGGCCGGGTATCCAGTCCCCTGCCGTCTCGTACCTCTGCTTCCTGTGAGGCACCTGAGAGATCATGAAGACTGGTTTGATGTCCTTGCGGGTAACGAGTCTCTTGGGGCGGAGCATCCTAGAATCCCTTGGGGGGGCTGAAGGATGCACGGAGCTGTTACCGAAGCCACGAGATGACAAGCGAATCGGAACAAAGCCCGCCTGGGGCCTCCTAAGGGATAGGCTGTCAATTCGGCGCCCCTTTTTGGTTAACCAAAGTTAAGCCGCATGAGAGAGGCCGGGCAGGTGGAGAGCGAGCCTCTTCCCGTTGGGGGTTTAACAAGGGGTCTCGGCCGCATCATGAAACGACATCAGAGGAGATCTCGGCCTGTACTGCCTAGGCTTTCTTGAAGTCCAGGGCAGCCGAATTGATGCAGTATCTCAGCCCTGAGGGCCGGGGTCCGTCGTCGAAAACATGACCTAGGTGAACGCCGCAGTTCCCACAGCTGACCTCTGTCCTGACCATGCCGAAGCTTCGGTCGGTATCCTCCTTGACGATGCCCTCTGAGACGGGCTGGAAGAAGCTCGGCCACCCTGTGCCTGACTCGAACTTCGTGTCAGAGCTGAATAGCTGGGTGCCGCAGACGACACACGAGTAGGTACCCTTCTCGTGGTTATCCCAGTACTTCCCCGTGAAGGGGGCTTCGGTTCCCTTGTTGAAGCAGACGTTGACCGACTCCTTGTTCAGCTTTGCCTTGAGCTTCTCCGTCTCCTCGCGTGTCAGCATCAGTTGCTGGAAGATGCAGGGCCGAGTTTAAAGTTTCGTCGTCTGTCAGGAGGCGCCCTAAGTCGTTCGGCAGAGGTCTTATGTAGAAACGGCATTCAGCGGCCACGATGAATCCTGATCAAATCGCGCTTGATCCCGAGGAACTCCCACGCCGGTGGTACAACGTGGTGCCTGACATCCCCGGAGGCCTCCCGCCCCCGAAGGAGCCTGGGGACGGCGAGTCGAGAATGGAGGCTCTCAAGAGGCGGCTGGTTGGGGAGTGTCTTCGCCAGGAGATGTCGACGTCGAGGTGGATCGACATACCGGAGGAGGTCGGGGAGCTCTACGTCCATGCCGGGAGGCCCAGACCACTCTACAGGGCGAAGCGCCTGGAGCAGAGGCTGGGACTGAGGAAGGTCAGAATCTACTACAAGCGCGAGGACCTGAGCCCCACGGGGTCTCACAAGGTAAACACGGCCATCGCCCAAGCGTACTACGCAGCGAAGGAGGGCAAGGAGACTCTCGTGACCGAGACAGGGGCCGGGCAGTGGGGGACAGCGCTAACATACGCTTCATCCCTTCTCGGTCTGAAGACGGTGGTCTTCTGGGTGAGGGCGGTATACGACTGGAAAACAGGGAGGAAGTTCCTCATGCAATTGTATGGGGCGAAGGTCTACGCTTCCCCCAGCGATCAGACGATGTTCGGAAGGAAGCTGCTTGAGGTCGATCCCAACCACCCAGGTTCTCTTGGAATTGCCGTCTCAGAGGGACTCGAATACACGGACCTAGCAGGCGACAGGGTCTACTGCCTAGGGTCAGTGCTGAACCATGTCCTCATCCACCAGTCGATAATCGGGCTGGAGTGCATCAAACAGTTCGAGAAGGCGGACGACTCCCCGGACCTGGTCATAGGTTGCCTGGGAGGAGGCTCAAACTTCGGTGGAGTTGCGCTCCCATTCATGGGGGAGGTTCTGCAGAAGAAGAGAGAGTGTGAATTCCTCGCGGCCCAGTCGGAGGCTGCCCCCAACCTCGTCCGGGGCGATTACAGGTACGATTTCGGGGACACCGCTGGTCACACGCCTCTTATGATGATGTACACATTGGGCCACGAAACTGCGATGACTCCCATCAAGTCTGATGGCCTGAGGTATCACGCGGCTGCCCCGATAGTCAGCGCCCTCCGGAACAAAGGGTATGTTAGGGCGGTAGCGTACCCGAGCGACGAAGAGCTCGTCTTTGAGGCCGCGAAGACTTTCCTTGAGACGGAGGGGTGGTTGATTGCGGGGGAGTCGGCTCACGCGGTCAGGGCGACCATAGACGAGGCGAAAAAAGCAGAGGCAGCGGGAGAAGAGAAGTGCATACTGGCCAACATAAGCGGCCACGGATTCCTCGACCTAGATGCCTACAGGGCCAAAATAAGGCTGGACTGACGCTCTAAGAGCCGTTCCGGAGGGCGCGGATAGTCTTAAGGGTCTGCCAACCCTCCAGTCCTCATTCACTGGGAGTCGGCTTCCATTCATCTGCTAGTGGGACCCGAATCAGCGTCTCGTTCCCCCATCATCGCTTCCCTTGAAAGGCCGAGCCGCACGGACGAGAGGTGCGGCCATGATGTTCTTGGAGGCAAGTTCGTCCCTATCCCATATCTTGCCACAAACAGAGCAACACAGCTGTCTGTTGCCTATGTCTGTGACGCGGGAGCCACAAAGACAGATTCGGGAAGTGCCTCTCGGATTCACGTAGACGACTGGGATGCCCTCCCATGCCGCCTTGTACTCTATCTGGCGCTGTATTTCTCCGAACATCCAGGTATTCATCCTCCCTCGATAAAGAGTCCCCTGGTTGTTCCCCTTCCTGTACAGTCTACGTATTCCAGTGAGTTTCTCCATCTTGATGATCATAGCCTGGGCCTTGGCGTGCTCAACCATTCCCTTGGTTATTCTGTGGAGGCACTGGACGCACCGATTGTGTTCACGCTCACCGTACTTTTGCTGCAAGAAGCTACCGGCACGTCGGTCTTTGTTTGTGACGCGACCAAGAACCACTCTGAGGGACCTGTATCTTTCCTTAATCTCTGGGACTTCAGATATGTCGACCCTTTCGGTTACTCCCGATGAATCGCTCCAGGTGACGTTGAGCAAATTCACATCGATTCCCATTTGCCCACTGGACTTAATTTCCTCAATCTGATGTGTAAATGAGATAATGACCGAAGTTTCTGTCAATGTAACCGAGCCACGCTTCAAGCTCCTGTCGGCTAGGATAGCGCGCTGGTGCATGCCGCCATTGAGCACGATGAAAACGAAATGTCTGGGAGTTGTGGGGATTCGGAGCAAGAGATAGTCGAGTTTGCAGGTCTCGCTGTCCAGTTTCAGGAAGGGTCGCTTGACATAGGGAATCCTGACCCCGAGTCGAGCGAGGTGCTGGAGGATTCCTGCCTTCCTAAAATGTGGCAGGGTTAGTATTTGACATACTTCCTCAGACGCTTCCCTTCTCCACCTCTGGAAAATCGCGTAAGCAATCTCGCATGCATTCAAGATGTAGTGAGAATGAAGGTCGAATCCCTTCAGGTGTTTGTATGAATTCGTTATGAGGTCGAACCTACTCTTGGCATCTGTTGCAATCGCAATCCTGATGGCATTGTTGCACATCGTCCTGAATGTAGCAAAGACTTCCATTACTTCTGGCGTTGGCTTGTAGCCGAACGTGACCGCCTTCGTCGACAGCAAATCCGTTGAAAGAGATGAGACCCGCATAAAACGTTCGAGTCCGCTTCGGACGTTCGCGATAGGGAGTGCCGCGAAAGTATTCTTGGAGAGTTGGAAACATTCTAAAGAGCGACAGAACCATTTAAGAACGACCTTGCGACCGATAGGGCCGAAATTTGCCCAAGTTCTCGTCCGCGCAGCAGGGATGGAAGGAGCAGACGGGGGCCATAATGTCAATCGAAATTTCCAAGCTCTACGTCGGTAAGGCCAACGTTAGGAAGAGCCCAGGCGATGTGGGAGATCTTGTGGACTCGGTTAGGGAGAAGGGGATTCTTGAGCCATTGCTTGCGAGGCCCATCGGAGGGAGGTACGAGCTTGTTGTTGGGTCAAGAAGGTACGAGGCGGCCAAGATTGCGGGGCTCAAGAGGGTTCCTGCCATCGTCAGGCCCATGACCGACGAGGAAGCAATCATAGTCTCCCTCGTGGAGAACATCCAGAGGAGGGACATCGAGCCAGAAGAGGAGTATGACGCAATCGTTGCCCTGAGGAAGGCGAACCCGCGGGCCTACGGGTCCTCGGAGCAGGTCGCCAAGGCCCTAGGCAAGTCGAGGCGGTACGTGGAAGACAGGATAAGCGCGGTAGAGGCGGTCAGGAACATCCGCAAGGAGACGCGGGCGGACATAGCCGTCAAACAGGCACCGCTCCCCAAGGAGAGGAAGGAAGGGATTCTACCAGTCAGGCACGCCACCTTCCTTCACAGGGCGGAGGAGGCGCCTACAGTCCAGGAGCTCCCCAAGAGGGAGAGGGCTAACCAGCTGAAGGAGCTGGCGGAGACCATCGCCCCTCTGCCTACCCCTGAGGCGGAGAACGTCGTGAGCCACTTCGTGATGGCACCGCAGAGGCCCGTGGAGGACATCAAGAGGGAAGTCTCGTATCTGCACGCCGTAAAGCTAGAGATTCTGCTGGACCCTAGGGTGGCCGACGGGCTGAGGAGGGCTGCCGAGGAGAGAAACACCACGATGGAAGCGGTCGCTTCGCTGGCGGTCCACTCCTGGCTTAGACAGCAGCGCTACGCCTGATCAGAGGCAGCGGACCATCGTTCTGCGAGTGAATCCCTTACTGGCCTATACACTTCTCTGAAGAACTCGTCAGAGGAAAGAAGGACATCATTGTTGAACCCTTTGACGTAACGCAGGGCCTCCTTCCAGGCCGCAGGGAAGGTCTTGCCGAACCGGGCTTTGACCCTCTTGTCGAACTCTTCCAACGTCTGGACCCTCCCTCCGATTGTAAAAAGTAGCACGCCGTTCTTTTCGGTCTTGTATGCCAAATCGTCTCCAAGCAGATAGGTGCCCTCTCTCTTTGAAGGCTTCCTTGCTCCGGTCCCACCTTCACTGGAAGAAGGAGAGCCACCTCCCTTGAAACCTCTCTTCGCCGCGGCGATGAAGATGGCTCGGTTGAGGCCCCAGGAATAGGCTGACTCGAGAGGAAGGCCAAGTGTGTGGGCCCGCGCAGCCTGCAACAGGCTCATGATCTGGAACCTGCCCACTACTATTGTCCATCACCCTAGGCGGGCTTCATCGAGTACCATTTGATGCTGCAGCCGAAGGGCTTCGTGTCCGGCACGCGAACGCTTCTTCCAGCGACCATGTCGTCCAAGGCATTCCTGAGATCGGGGTGAGTGACCTTCGACACGTCGCGCGAGTCGTCAATCCTGCCCCGGTAGCGGAGGATCCTCTTACTGTCAAAGGCGAACACGTGGGGAGTGCAGATACCTCCGTAGGCTTCCACGACCTTCTGGTTCTCGTCTCTTAGGTAGGGGAAGTTGAATCCCCTTTCCTTTGCGCGCTTGACCATCTCTGGGAAGCTGTCCTCCGAATAGGCCTTGTCGTCGTTGGAGTTGATGGCGACGAGCTGTACGCCTTTGGCGACGTAGTCCTGCTGCATCGAGACCATCCGGGTCTCGTAATCCTTCACGTACGGGCAGTGATTGCAGGAAAAGATTACGACCAGGACAGGCTTGTCCGCGAAGGATGCCAACGAGTATCTGTTGCCGTCGACCCCGGGGAGGTCGAAGCTTGGGGCTGGCGAACCAAGCGCTAAGGTGGACACCATCATATCGGTTCTTGCTCCTTCGTGGTCAGGTATATTGTTGTCGCCCTTTGGTTCGCGCGTCAAAAAAGGGGAAAGGCGCAGGATGCCCGCGCCTTATGCTGTCGGACTCGCTATGGTCACGGTTACAAGCAGTCGCGCCACGAACTCCGATGTACCGTCCTTCAGATCGACTCTGAGGACCCCGTATCCTGTGCTACCGAACTTGCCGAGGCTCCTCTCCTGGAAGAGGAATTGTGCGGTGCCAGCCTGGCCATTGCCGACCATGTAGATTCGGTGTGGGCCTAGCTCGGCAGATCCGCTGGAAATGCTGTAGGTGGTCCCGTTGATGTTGAAGCTGCCGCCTGTGACGCTGATGATGTATCCGTCCTTCAGGGCTCCTGTTACCTGCAACGCCATCGTTCCAGAGGCGGTCCCATTGTTTGCGCGGTCCCCGACGACCCACCAGCCGCCTGCGACGCTTGTCAGGGTGATGGTCTGGCCGGCAGCGAGCTGGATCTTTTGTGAGGCCATGGTTGCTGACTGCTGCAGCAACTGAGAGGGATTGGTGTTCTGCGGAGCGGACGGTGAGGCTGCTATCGCAGGATATGCGAAGAGCAGGGCCATCACGGTGAACGCCCCGACCATGGACGCGATTGCTATTTTCTTCGTGTTCATTTTCGTTCGAGCTTTACTGTGCGCTCTCGATATATAGCGGGGCGGAAAGGAGCGTCTGGACTTTCCGTCCGGATGATGGTTCCGAAAGGTTAAAGCCGATACCAAGGCCTGAAGGTTGAAAGTTGGCCTCGGGAGCCCTCATTACATTCTCCCTCAATATCATGTGCGCCCTGGTAGCACTCCTTACGAGCTACTACGCGTACAAAGCGAACAGGCTTGTGTCTAGCTCTGTCCTGTGGGCCATAAGCATCGGCTTCATGCTCCTCGGGTTCGGATTGGTGGTCGACGCCGGGACCTCCCTGATCTCCGGGAGAACACTCGTGGAGATTACGGGGAGGACAGCCGGAGAATCTTACTCCGACAGGGTCCTTACACTTTCCGCATCTGTCACGTATCTGACCCTTCAGATGGTCGCGTACCTGATCATAGCGATAGGGTACGCGAGGTCCACGTATGGCCGCCAGCTGAGTACTGCGGCCCCGGCCGCAGCGATAGGCTTTGCCCTCGTGAGCCTTTACACCTACTCAATCCTCAGTTATTTCGTGACGCTCATCCTTCTCGCCTTCATCGTCTTTCAGGGGCTGTTGCTCCGTTCGGGACGTATGGGTAGGCTCTCTGGGATGGTCCTGCTCGCCTTTGTCCTGATATTGGCGGCGCACTGTGTGCTCCTGGTGTCGGTACTTGTGCTTGGGTCGGGGCTCTTCCTGATAGGGACTGCGATTCAGTTCCTCGGGTTCCTATCCCTGCTGATTTTCGTCCTAAGGAGCGAAGTGGTTGGCCCAGGGTGAGAAGCAGAGGAGCGTCCTGAGAATAAACCTGGACATCCTCAACGCGGTGAGGGATGAAGGAGATGCCAAGCCAACCCACATACTCTACAGAGCCAACCTTTCCCATGAGAGGCTCGTCAAGTACCTCGACGACCTGACGGCCAAGGGTCTCGTTGAGTTGAAACAGGAGGGGGAGAACAGGACCTACAGCATCACGCCGAAGGGGGTAAGCTTTCTTATAGAAATGAGACATGCCGAGGCATTCGTCCAGGGGTTCGGCCTTGCGATCTGAGGTTTCCGGGGAACAATGATAATCTCGGAGTCAGAGTCAAACACGGAAAGTTCGGCCGTGTGGGTCAGGTCAAAGACTAGGCCCTGCGTTTCATCAGCTCGCCTATTTCTCGGTCCAGCCTGACGACCTCGTCCTGGTACTTTGCCATCTCGGCTTGGTCCCTTTCGATGGCCTGTCTTTTCCCTGTTATCTGAGTCCTTAGGTCAGCTAGGGCACGGTTCGTTGAATCCATGCTGGTGGCGAGCTGCCTTAGCCTACCATCAATCTCGGACTTTTGGGCCTGCAGGTCAGCATACTGCTTCTCTGTGCTCCCGAGTTTGGCCTGCAAGTCCCGGAGCTCTTGTTCCTGCTTCCTTACCTTCTCGTAGTATTCGTTAGCCTTGGCCTCGTTGTTCCTCCTCTTCTCCTGAGCCCCTGTAAGCTGGTAGCTCACGCACGCGACCATCCAACTTTGATATTTATCCGTGATAGGGCTGGGCTTGAGCGGCAGGATTGACCCCCCGGACAAAGCTCATTATCGCCCTCCCGATAATAGCAGCTTTCGTCATTGTGCTTGTCTATTTCCAACTCTTTTCTAGCCCGGTGATCATCGCTATCATCTTTGTAGCTTGGTTGGGTGTGAGCCTGTTAAACAGGAGAAAATTCGCCGAGCAGCGTGCTCGCAAGGCGGACCAAAAGGGCTCCTCAGTTTTTCAGCGGCTTACCCAGCCCTTCCAATCGCCGTCCCTGGCGCCATGGGTCTTGAGCACGTGCTCTTTCAACTCGTCTTCTGTCTGACAGATGAAGCCGCAGTAGCACTTCAGTGCGAGGTCCCCCCTGTCGCGAAGCGAGGTATTCCAGACAAAAACATTGCCGATGGCAGGCCGGGGGAGAGCTTCGAGTCTGCTCCGTCTAGTCTAGCTCGAGACGGTGATAGGGGACGACCAAGTCCAGTTCTTTCTCCCTCTCCCTGAAGTCCGGGCAGAAGGCTACCAGCTTCCTCTTGAAGGCGGCGGAATGGTTGAACTCGAGGAGGTGAGTGAGTTCATGCACGACAACGTACTCCCTGAGCCTTTCCGGAAGGGCGATGAGCTGCCAGCTGAACGAGAGCCTCCCCTCCCTGGTGCAGTAGCCCCATTTGCCAATCTCCCTTACGTCTACCCTGCTCGGCCTTGCGCCGACGATCGGTGCCACCTCGGCCACCTTCCTCACGACATAGGTAGAACTCTCCTTAAGAAACCATCGACGGATTAGTTCCCTCAGGTGCCTTTGGTCGCGGGTGTGCACGACGACCTGCCGCCTCGCCAGGTCTGGGACGAAACCGTCGCCTGGCCCTTCATAGATGATTTTGAGGGGCTCGCCTCCGAACATGACATGATCCCCGGTCAGCACGTGCCTCGTCTGCGAGAGGCGCTCGTACTGGCGGCGGAGCCAGGTTCCCCTCTCCGAGATGGCTTTCTCGACGTCGATAGACCTGCCGCGGGGGAGCACTACTTCGAGGGTAAGGTCATCTCGGAACCGAAAGTAGGTGTACCGCTGGCTGGTCCCCTTTGTCAGAGTGTATTCAATCCGACGCGGCCCCAGGACTATGAAGGGCAAACGTTGGGTCGGGGCCGTGCGGGTAGTTAACCGTGAAGCTGAGGGCCGCACCCGGATTGAAGATCAATCGTAGATGCGGAGGGCAGTGGGAAGTTTCAGGATTTCTCAAGTTGAACTAGGTACCTGCTGCCAAGGCCGACAGAGCGCGCAACACGAAATCCTGTGGCGTGCTCCAGCCTTGCCAGAAGCTGTTCTTCGGTCATGATTTGCATCTTCTCCCCCATGAGCCTTCCAAAGAATCGGAAGAGCATCCCGACGGGTGAGCCAGGCTCCACCTCCAAGATGACGTAAGAGCCGCCGGGTTTGACCACCCTGGACACCTCGCCGAGGGCTCTGTCCAAGTCGGAGAAGTGATGGAGTGCCATTGTTGAGTAGGCTTTGTCAAAGAAGGAGTCGTCGAACGGGAGCTTCTCGGCTCGCGCGACCGTACTTCTAACGCCCGGATAGTCTCGCTTCGCTTCAGCGACTCGTCTCTCGTTTGGGTCTACGGCGAATACTTCGGTCCCGGGAAAGGCCTGAAGAATTCTAGCCGCTTTTTCCCCTTTCCCGGCGCCGATGTCGACGATTCTGTCTCCGCTCCTTGGATTCAGCATGGCGATTAGCCCCTCCCAATCTGATTGAGCCCCTGACTGCGTCAACGGTGTTCTGTCCTTCAGCTCAGCTTGACGAGCTCTTGGGACGCGTCAACTCGGGAGATTACAACCGCGGTGCCAAAGGCGATGATTTCATCCATGGTGTTCCCAATCTCGGTAGAATCGAACATTACGCTGATCACCGCGTTGGCCCCCATGCTCCTGGCGTGGTCGGCCAGTCTGTCTAGCGCCTGCTGCCTGGCCTGGTGGGCCATTTCGGTGTATTCGTTGATTTCTCCTCCGCCGATGGATCGTAGGCCCGCCATCAGATTCCCGCCTAGGCCTCTGGATCTAACTGTGATACCATAGACCATGCCTAGCACCTTGTCCACCTTGTATCCCGGGGCGTAGTTGGAAGTCAGAAGCATCAGGCCCTGACTTGAGGTAGCCTTCGAAAGATCAACACCGCAGCTTGGACAGAAGGCGCTGCCGTCAGCAACCTGTTTGCCACATTTTGGACAGATCAAGATGACCATTCCTTCGCCCCTTCACGCGTTATTTAAGTGGGGCTACGAATTCGCCATGATGAAGACGTGTTGCACTTTCCGGGGTTGTCCAAGCCACCAAGGGTCTACGTAGATGCGAAGATACTGAACGTCCATGACCCGATGCTTGCGAGGGAGGCCTTTGTCGGCTATGTCGTCGAGGGGAGCAACAGGCGCGACGCGACAAGAGTCGAAGCGAAGGAGAGCGATGACGCTGAAGTCCTGGCAATCCTATTCGCAATCGACGAACTGAAGGACCAGTTCAAGCGGTTCACGATTGTATGCGACCACGAGTCGGTCGTCTCCGAGGCCAAGAAGAGTGTTGCCAAGCACCCGAGCGAGCTGATGAAGAGGCTGCGGGACACCCTGAAGCAAAATCCCTCCATTGGACTAGAGGTCTTGAAGGCTAACCCCGCCCATGGAATCGTCACAGAATATGTCAATAAACTGAAGGCGGAACCGGAGGATGGGCTAGACGCTGGAAGTGTAGGGACGGCTCCTGAAGTACCTGATCAACGAAACTCCTGATGTGTTGATTCGCATGTTCACCTGCCATCGTTCGACCCCTGCTTCCTCAGCGACCCTCGCGGCATCCAGGATTTTGGCATTCGTCCCGTCCGGAGGGGGAGGCGTGAACGGCTTGGCGTCATATAGATAGCATAGGACAATTTTCGCCCTCTTCCCAGAGGCGAGGGAGTTCCTCAGCTCCCCCATGTGCTTAATCAGCCTGTCGAAAGAGTCGAACCGACTACGTTTGATTCTGGTAACTCCTTCGGGGGCTGGCAGCGTTATCAGGGGCGTTTTCACTTCGACGTAGGCGTTTCCAACGAGAAAGTCTATCCTCGACTTCCCGAGCCTGACTTCGCGCTGAACAGGCCCATCAGCCAGGCGCTTGAGCGCTCTTTCTCTCAGAAAGAACTCGAAGTACCTGTTGGCGGCTGTCTGGTTGATACCTATCCATTGGCCCCCCGCCGGGAAAGATGAGATGGCCTCGACCGTGTGTGCTGTTTTCCTCGACTTCAAACAGGAAGTGGAGTAGAGACAGGGAAGCCCAGAGAGCTGCAGGTCTCCCAGCCTACCGGTAGTGGGGCAGTGGCACCTGAGGGTTTTGTTCCCTGCCCGTACAAGCATTATGAAGCGGTTCGGCCTAGAGATGATTCTCCCCCGCTTCAGCGGCTCGAAGAACCTGAACATCGGCTCAGGTCGCGATGATTGCTTGCTCGACTATGCTCGACCCAACAGAGAATAAGCTGGGGTTTAACCGTTTGTTGGTTCAGAAGTCCCAGAACCCGCTTCCTAACCCCATCGAATCCCAATAGGTCATAAGTTCCTCCTTGGGGGGCCTTTGATATTCGAGGTTCATCCTCCCTCTTGACAGAGGCCTGCAGACATCAACCATCTTTTCTACGGTAAGGGATTCCCCCCGAAGATTCGGATTCTCCGCCAGCCAGCGGTTTAGGTGGTCCTTCGACGAGAAGTAGACCATGTTGTTGGAGCAGGTGTTAATCAGGTTGTCGTACCACTTGGAAACGGGGGTGCTGAGGAAAATCAGCGGAGACGAGGGTTTGCTCGATTTCACCTTGCCCTTGCTCAAGGAGATCTCTATGGGCTCGGCGCAATGATGGCAGAAGGACTCGATCCTGGCGTCCAACTCGAGCATCACGTGCAAGGATACAGAGTCCCAGGCACAGTTCGCAAAGTAACGTTTGCTCCCAGCATAGACCCTGAATGGCGTCGAGATAGCTGAGTAGGGGTTAGCCATCAGGATACGCTGGGTTCCAGGCACTAGGAGTATGTGGTGGTCTGCCTCGAGCTCCCTGAAGCTCCCGAAAGCCTCGTTGCGGGTAAGCTTGAACCTCTGCATGACCTCTTCAAGGGGCGGAGCAGTGGTGTACTCGAAGAAGTGGTCGAAGACGTACTTCCTGACTGCCCTTAGGTCTGTGGTCGTCTTCCAAACCCCCTTGGGAGGCCTGTTGCTGTCGGAGAAGCTCTAGATAAGAATGGAACTTTCATTTGTGGACGCTCACTGTCATCGCCTCGACCACTTCCATCCATGCGTCGGCGCAGTTCTGAGGCACGTACCCTCCGCCCCCCAATGCGACCATCCTTCCTGCGCAGAGTTCGTGGGACAGCCGATGGAGGAGCTCCCCCACCTGCCTGTGGGCTCTCGGAGTGTAGTCAAGGCCTGCGATGGGGTCGCCTCTGAGACCGTCTGCACCGCACTGCAGAATTATGAACTCGGGCTTCGCCGACTTCGCAAACTCCTCCAGCCTGGGGAGCCGTGATTCCACCTCTGCGTCTCCGGAGCCCGGTTCTAGGGGGATGTTAATCTTGGACCCCTTTGCTGGCCCGTACCCGTTCTCCCACGAAGAACCGGTCCCAGGGTATAGGTACCTGCCGTCCTCGTGAATGTCGAAGATGAAGAGCTCGGGGTCGGCCTCGTAGCTATAGAAAACGCCGTCCCCATGGTGGACGTCGATGTCCACGTAGAGTATACTCTGGACGTTGTGGCGTTTACGCAGGACTTCGACGGACACACCGATGTCGTTGAAAACGCAGAAGCCTGCTGAGGACTCTCTGCTAGCGTGGTGGAGTCCCCCGACCGGGTTGAAGGCATGGTCGACCTCCCCAGCCAACACCTTCTCAACTGCGTATACGGTGGACCCAACCGCGTATTGGGTCGCCTCGAAGACACCTTTGTAGGCGGGGGTGTCCCCCTGGTCCAGGGCGCCGTAGCCGAGTTGCGAAGCGAGCTCGACGTATCGTATGTGCCCAGCGGTGTGGAAGAGGCCGAGCAG